>Ga0209980_10000106_pt1 | contig 40060 bp, 25 predicted proteins | sample CR02metaG_FD_183611 | JGI IMG/M metagenome (GOLD analysis project Ga0209980, IMG submission 183611) | Deep subsurface microbial communities from Mariana Trench to uncover new lineages of life (NeLLi) - CR02 metaG (SPAdes) (version 2) | ecosystem: Environmental > Aquatic > Marine > Ocean trench...
CATTCGCCCCACCGGCTCGGCGGCTCGATGTGCGCCATGTAGGGGATACCGAGCGATTCGACACCCTCTTTGGTGCCGTAGACGACATCGACGGCATCGTTACGCAACACAAAATAGAAAAACGGACCCGGTGGGCCCTGCCAGCCATCGGGATTTCCCTGTGTCAGCTGTTCGACCAGTTCCTTCCGGACTGCATGATCCAGCTCCGCAAACGGCCGGCTCGCATGTGCCATCGAATATTCATTCAGCGCCGCAAGGCCGCCCTGGTAGAAAGGCGCGAATGGCGCAGGCACGCCCAGGTACCTGATCATCAACAGTTGGTCGTTGGGTGGCGCGCCCAGTTGATGATCGATGAAATGCGACAGGCCGGCCCCGGCACTGCCGGGCAGGAGAATCTCACCGAGTGCGTCGAGCGTGCTGACTTCTGTATTTGTCAGGACACCGTATGCAATTTTTCTTTCGCGCGCTTCCTGCGGTGTCATCTCGACGTCGCAGCCGCTGACGTAAAACGTCAGCAAGCCGATGCCGGTGTTTCTCAGAAAGCCTCTTCGGGTCTGTGCCATGAAAGCCTGCTTCGTCTTTGGCCACTCTGCCTGGTCGTCAGGCAGGGTGGCCACGGACGAACGATCTAGAACGAGCGCTTGAGGCTGATTCCGACCCAACGTGGCGGCTGGTACGAAATCTCGTTACAGCCACACAATGTGGCCAGATCGAATCCCTGGATGCCGATCCGCTCATCGGTGAGGTTCCGAATATTCAGGGAGACATCCCAAAGCTCATCCGGGCTGACCCATCCGATGACCGCGCCGACCTTCGTGTAGCTGTCGTACTTGTCCGCATCGAAGTTTCGCAGGTTGTAGAAATATTCATCCGAATAACTGACATCGGCCTGAACACTCATCATCCCGCCAAATGCCGGCCACTCGTAGCGAACCAGTCCGGTGAATTGTATTTCGGGCGCGTACACCGGGTCGACGTCGCGAATAATCGGGCCGCCGACTCTCAACGAGACGTCTTTGACCGTCGCGTCAAACCAGGCTGCACTGAACAGAACATCCAGGCCATCTGCAGGTGACGATATTATCTCCAGCTCGATACCCTGGTTTTCGGCATCATTATTCACGACAACACCGCTGACGCCCGTGAACAGGAAACCCTGGTAATCCTGGTAGTCATAGTAGAAGGCCGTACCGTTCACTCGCGTCGTGCCGCTTGCACTTGTCCACTTGAAGCCACCCTCGTAGTTCAGGAGAGTCTCGTCACCGTAGGGTATGGCGCTTGTCGGAATCGGTATGCCTCCGGCCAACTGCGCATTGAAGCTTCCCGCCTTGACGCCCCTGTTGAGGCCGAAATACCACAGCATGTCGTCGGTCGGCCGGTATTCGAGCTGCACCTTGCCTGCCCAGAGTGTGTCACTGGTGTCATCGGTAAACGGGAATGATGTCCCGCCGGTGAATATGGCGAACGGGTTGATGGGTCCGATGATCAATTGGGTACCCTGGTGTATATCCCTCGCGTTCGTAGGTGCCGTGTAGAAACTCTGCACGAAGTCATACTCCTTCTCTTCGCGGATCAATCGCGCCCCGCCTATCAGAACCAGCTTGTCGCTCAGGTCGTACTCGATTTGACCGAAGAGCGAGTAGGAGTCTGTCTTGAGCTGCGCGTCGACGCCGAGGTCAAACGGGCCACCGAGTTGAGCATCCATGCCAAGGCTGTTCGGCGCAAATTTAAGGCCGTTGTCGGAATCTGCATCGATGTTCAGGTAGTAGAAACCGGCCACCCAACGCGTCCGGTCGGACTCGCCGTTCAGCCGGATTTCCTGCGTGAAGCTTGTCGCATCGACACCGGCATAATTCGCGGCCTGATTGACCGGCGCGGAGTCGACATCGATGAACAGCAGCTTTTCGTAATCCTTGAAATCGGTGATCGACGTCAGCAATACGCTGCCCAGTTGCCATTCAAATCTCGCATTGATGCCGAATGTATCCGTAAAGCCCGAATCAGCGAATGCAAAATCGCCGGAGGTATTGAAGTCTTCGCCATCCGGGTCGATGTAGCCGAAGAAATCGGCGCCCGGCGATGGCAGAAAGTTGTTGCCGAAGCGGCCGGCATCGGCGACGCCGTCCGGCCCCGGTACGCCTGTGAGATTGTCGGCAAAATCGTCCGGCATACCGTCGACGTTCTGATCGGCTCCGCAATCGGTGCCATCATCGACGCCACCCGGCGCGCAAATGCTGTACCGCGCGTCGTTGGGGTTGATATCGACGACGTTGACCAGCTCTCCGGGGAAGGGGCCGCCCGGTACCGGCCCGGTGCCATCGTAAACCGCAGTCGTCGGCTTCGATTGATACGGCCCCGTCGGCATGTCGCTGCTGGCCACGTTGACGGACACGGAGAATGTGACGTCGTCGCTGAGCTGGAAGAGCAGGCTGGCGCGGCCGACTATAGACTCGCCGCCACCCATGTCAGCGCCCGCACCGGGTCCCGGGGAATTGCCAGTGAGACCGCCGAACGTACCTGCGCCGAATTCATCGAGCGGATAGAGATTATTCAGATAGCCGTCCTGATCGCTGTACATGACGGCAACGCGAGCAGCGCTGGTGGCCGAGATCGGGCCGCCGAATGCCGCCTCGAGCTTCACGGAATTTGCATTGGCATCCGAATCGAACTGGCCGAACGTAATGTCGGCGTAACCACTGCTTTCCTCGAGACTCGGCTTACGACTGATGTACTGAATGGCGCCACCTGTCGCGTTGCGGCCGAACAGTGTGCCCTGTGGCCCCTTGAGAATCTCAACCCGCTCAATATCGAGAAGGGCGAATGTCTGCGCCTGCGCAATCGGGATATAACCCTCGTCGAGGTAGACTGCAGTCGGGGCCTCGATGATGTCATTGAAATCGTTCTGCGTGACACCTCGAATCGTAAATTGCGTATTCTGGCCAGCCAGGTTGCCGCTGATGTGCACGCCTGGCGAATATCGCGCGATATCGAAGCTGTCTTCGATGCCCAGCGCTTCCATCTGATCGCCTGTAAACGCGGTAATCGCAATACCAACGTCCTGAATGTTCTGTTCGCGCTTCTGCGCGGTGACCACGATCTCCTCCAGTACACTTTGCGCGACTGCAGATTGCGCAACGGCGAATATCAGTACACCGGCCACGCAATACGAGAAATTCCTGTGCTTGACGTTCATGTCTTTCCCCCCATGTAAACCATCTTTCTGTTCTTCAATCTGCTTGCTGTTGGCAGCAAGACAATCGTTGTCAGCTTCCGGCGCCGATCGCAACCGGGCGCACCGGAGATCCCGAGTTACCCTCGGATCGTAACGGTAGAATCATCGTGCACGACGTCCAGACCTTGTCTCTCGCGAGCTCGTCCAGTTTCATGTTCTGAATCTGGTGAATGCCGGACTGCGTCAGGTTGTAGTGATGATTAATAAACGGAAGTCCGTCGGGAGTACCTTCCGGCGGTCCTGCCTGACCCATCAATTGTCCTTCGTTCACGGGATCCGTGAACGGGTTATCAAGCGCCACGAGAACGACTTGTTTCTCTTCAATATACGCAAGCGCGTCGTTCGCAAGGCCCGGGCCTTTCGTGTAGTACTCCGGTGTCGTCCAGATGTCGCTCCATCCCGTATAAATGTAGAGGACGTCGCCCGGCAAGATTCCGCGCCAGCCGAGTCCCTGCGCTTCGATCATCGCTTCGATGTCCGCAGCCGTAATCGCCCGCCCGGCAGCCAGGACGTCGCCGTTACCGAGGTAGCTGCGCGCGTCCAGCAAGACTGCACTCGTAATAATCGGCGGCGCCTGCTCGATGCCGAGTTTCAGCAACGGCGAGTCCGCCGATGGTTTGACGTCCGCCTGGCGGTAACCACCGTAGTAACTCGCACGGTCGGCCGGGAAGTCGCCCTGACCGTCCCAGGGTTCGTCGAGATAAGCGAAGTGGCCCAGTGCATCCATTTGTGTGCCCTGTGCACCCGGTTCACCACTCGATATTTGCTCGCCGTTGAACGCGTGCATCGTTCCCGGTATGCCAACCGTTGGACGATACTCATAGACGAGTGGCACGCCGAAAGGTGACTGGGTCATGCTGTTCGAGCGAACGTGTGAGAGTTCGTAGCTCTTCGCGCCGGGCTGCGTCATGTAATGCGCGCAGCGCATCCAGGTTCCGGCGCCGATCGTATTGGCCATCCCCTTTTGATCGCCCTGCAACCACGGACCCGTCGCAACGATCGAAACGGACTGCGCGGTGATGCTGGCCTCGTCCGGGGCGCTCGGCGCCTGGTTGCATCCCGCCAGCAATGCGATCGCTGACGCGACCAGAATATGCTCACGAATCCGGTTTTGATGTGACATTTTCCCCCTCCCAAAACCCCTGTTTTTGTCGAATACGTTCGCTAGTCCTTGCGCCCGGTCAGAACCCGCCAGCAATCGAATAACATCACCAACAGTATAATCGCTGGGATGCCGAGGAGCAGCCAAAAGCTGAGTGCGGGAAGTCCGAGTATCATGTTGCCGCCCCAAAATACTTGCTGACCGCCTCTTTTCCTACAGGCGGTGTGAACATCGTGACGACGAGCATCAGCAAGCCTGCCGTGCCGAGACCGACGATTCCCGGATGTACGTTGCTCGCCCAGGAAGCGTTCGTCAGTGCACCGACAATCCATACGCAGGTGATCAGCGTTCCTCCAATCGACGACGCAAGCGCGGCTTCCCGGCTTACACGGCGAGAAGTCATGCCGACGAGCAGCGGAAAAAAGAACGCGGCGCCGACTATTGCTATCGCGTAGGACACGATGCGCAAAATCAGTGCCAGGTCCGGAATGGCGCACACGAATGCGATCGCTCCGATGGCGATAATTGAAATCCTGGAAATCCGGAGATATTCCCTTTCGTCGCGTTTGATTCCCTTCGGTTCGTCATGGCAGCGGCGCACGAGATCGTGCGCAATGGCCGACCCGGACATGAGCAACAGCGAATCCGTCGTGGACATGGCCGCACTGGCAATGCCGGTCAGCGCGATGGCTGCCAGGCCGGGCGTCAACAATTGCGTCACCAGTACGGGAAACGCCTGATCCGCCGATGCGAGCTGATCCCACACCATGACCCTGGCGGCAGCACCCAGGTAGAAGTTGCCGTAGAGAAGGAAAATCATGACGAGGCCGATCGCAATCGGCACCGAGGCGCGGGCAATTCGATCATCCTTCGCCGCGTACATTTTCGTGACCAGTTCAAGCCTGGTGCTATAGGCCACGAGCCAGATCAGATACCACGAGACCATGTACCACCCGGACCACTGGGTTCCGGTTGGCGACGTCCATCCCGGCGCAATGGCCTCGACCTGCTGCAACACGCTTGACCAGCCACCGACCGCGTCATAGACGTAGGGCACGAGTATCAGAAGACCGACCCACATGAAAATGAATTGCGCGATGTTGGTCCACACGACTGCAAGAAGACCGCCCAGTGCAACATAGGCGACAAAAATGACCGTGCCCAGAATCAGGCTGAACATGAACCCGAAACCGAGAAGACGTTCGAGGATGAAGGCCATGCCCCGAATCTGCGCGATCAGGTAAATGATGCTCGACACGGCCACAACGATCGCGCTCCAGGCCCGGAGCCCGCGGCTGTCGAAACGGTCACCCATGTAATCGGGAATCGTAAAGCCTCCCGATCGCCGCAGCTTCTTCGCAAACAAATAGAAAATGATGGCGGCGCCGCCAACGAAGGAAATGTAAGGAAGAATTGCGACACCACCGAATCGACCCGTGAACGCGATGCCACTCAGAATTGCGCCGCCGTGCATGACCGCCGCCATGTTCGCCATGACCAGCACACCGAGGCCGAATCGCCGGCCGGCGACCCAGAAGTCGGCTTCGGTTTTCTGCTGACGTGCGGCGACCAAACCAATACCGACGATGGCTACCAGGTACAAGCTGAAAACGATGGCGCCGATGGTATTCGCTGCCAAGAATATTATCCTTATTCGTCGCTGGCGGTCTGCGCAGAAACCGTCCGAAGTATATATATTTTGTTTATGGACTTGTAGTCTGAACGGCGGCTACCGTGACTGCGGCGGACTCCAGTCCGGCGGCAACAACCGGCGGCGACCGTCGTCGGACAAAGCAATCCCGGGTTCATCCTTGTTTTCCCGATCCCATAGCTCGCAGGTCACTTGTTTGTGGCGCGTATCCAGCGCCTCGCAATAATTGGAATATATGCAGACGCGGACTTCGTCGCCCAAACCGAGTTTCGCCTTCAAAAACCAGTCGGGGTCCGCGATCGTTTGCCGCGCTGCGGCGATAACGTCGGCCTCCCCATCCTGAAGAATACGCTCTGCCTCTTCGAATCCGTGCACACCGCCCGCGGCGACGACGGGCGTCTGGTGCCCGGCCGCTCTGATGGCCCTTCTTATGTTCGCCGTTGAAGGAAGGTTGCGGCCGAACGGTCCTTTCTCATCGGAGATGTATTGCGGCATGCACTCGTAACCGCTGCGACCGGTGTAGGGATAGGCAGCCGCGCCCACTTTCGGCTGCTTCGCGTCTTCGAACTTGCCGCCACGCGACAGTGACAGGAAGTCCATGCCAGCCTCTGCAAATCGGGTGCCGAAGTACACGGAGTCCTCGTTGGTCATGCCGCTATCGAGGCAGTCCTCTGTGAGATAGCGGCAGCCAATGACATAGTCGTCGCCGACCGCCTTTCGAACTTCAGCCAAAACTTCCAGCGGCAGACGCACGCGGCCATCGCGGTCCAGGCCATATCCATCATCACGCGTGTTGTACGCGGACAGAAACGACGCCATCGTGTAAGCATGCGCGTAGTGCAATTCGACGCCGTCGAACCCTGCTTCGCGCGCGCGTACGGCCGCAGACGAAAAAAGACCCGGCAAGGTTTCAGGAAGCTCTCTTATGTGCGGCAGATGCAGGTCGCTGACGCGTTCGCGGTAGCCATAGGTAAGGGAGTGGTGCTCGCGCTCGGTTAACGCCTCGGCCAGCGCCTCGTCGTTCAGTCCGGACAATTTTGCACGGATTTCATCGTCTGACAATTCGTCGTAAAAATACTTTCTGTGTGCATCGGTGATCTCGAGAAAGCGCTCGAAAAATTTCTCCGCCGGCGGCCGGCGATTGATTCGAAGAAAATCGATGATCTGAATAAAGAGCCTTGTCTCACCGTCGCTCGCATCCTCGACGGTTTCGACCAACTTCTTCAGCCCCGGGATAAAACGGTCATGCCCGATTCGTAACAGCGGTCCGCTCGGTATGTCGCGCACGCCCGTCGCCTCGACGACCATTGCGCCTGGCTTGCCGCGTGCAAATCTTTCGTACCAGGCAAGCAGGTCTTCCGTCATGTGCCCATCGTCGGTTGCCCGCCACGGCACCATGGCAGGCACCCAGGTCCGCTGCAGCAGGGTGATCGACCCGATATCGACCGGACTGAAGAGCTTTGCCTTCGCAGCCCGGGCCCGATCCGGCCACGGCCCTGGCCGCGGTTCGTACTTGACTCGTTCCGGGGGACGCCACATCAGCCGTCATCGACAACTTCATGGGACGGTGGTTTCAACGCGACTTTCATATCGTGCCATTCTTCCTTTAGTCTTCCGGCAAGCAAGTGTGACTGGAACATGGCCGAGTGGTATTGACTGGGCCAGCGTCGATCGTCCTCGACGCCGTACCACGCACCGGCACGAAGCGTCAGATTCGGGTCGCTGAGATGCGGACGTGCAAGGGCAACCAGATCGGCCCGACCGGACATTATGATCGTATTGACCTGATCGGCGTTGGAAATATTACCGGCAACCACTGTCGGTATGTTCACCCTGTGACGAACCTTGTCCGAAAATGGCACCTGGAACATGCGGCCGTACACCGGCTCTTCGTCACTGACTGTTTGCCCGGTCGAGACGTTGATGATGTCGATGCCGGCATCCTTGATCATCCGGCATGCGGTAATGTTGTCGCCTTCGGACAAACCACCCTTCGCCCAGTCGCACGCAGAGATGCGCACTGACATCGGCTTGTGAGCCGGCCAGACGTCACGCATTCGGTCGATTACGGCCAGCGGAAATCTCATTCTGTTTTCTATGTCGCCGCCATAGCGATCGGTACGTACATTGGTTAGCGGAGAAATAAAACTTGCGAGCAAATAGCCGTGCGCCGCATGCGCTTCAATCATGTCGAAGCCCGCACGATCGGCAAAATCAACGCTGCGCGCAAACTCGTCGATGATTACGGCCATCCGTTTTTCGTCAAGCTCGGTGGGCATATCGCTGACATCGATATACTTGAGTGGTGACGCAGAAACGATCGGCCAGTTATCTGATTCCAGTGGCTGGTCCATTCCCTCCCACGCGACACGCGTCGAGCCTTTGCGTCCTGCATGACCGATTTGCATGCAGACCTTCGCCCGTGAATGCTCATGCACGAATTCGACGATGTGTTTCCACCAATCGCCCTGTTGCTCATTCCAGATTCCGGTGCAGCCCGGCGATATGCGCGCATCCGCCGACGGGCAGGTCATTTCCGTGTACAACAGCCCGGCACCGCCCATCGCCAGGTGTCCGTAGTGAACCAGGTGCCAGTCATCCGGCATGCCGTCAGCCGCGCAATATTGCGCCATCGGCGAAACGACGACTCGGTTCGAAAGCTCCATATCACGGAGCTTGAACGACGCGAACATCGGCGGCGCCCCGGTGGCAAGAGTCAGTCCTCGTTCCTTCACATGCCTGGCAAAGCGCCGGTCGCATTTCTCGACAAACTTCGCATCCCGCAAAGCCAGGTTGTCATAAGTAATTTGCTTTGACCGCGACATGAGTCCGAATACGAACTGTTCCGGCGGCTGTCCCCAGTGATCCGATATGTTCTCGAACCAGCTCAGAGACACGGCAGCAGCATGTTGAATGATTTCCACCGCATCACGGCGTCCCTTTTCAAACAGTGCCAGCGACTTCGAAACGTCGGCCGGCTTGTTGAATGACTCTTTAAACGCCTCATAAAGCGCGATCGAGCTTTCCATCGCGAGCTTGGTGCCCGACCCGATCGAAAAATGCGCCGTATGCTGTGCGTCACCAATCAATACGATATTTTCATGTGTCCAGCGTGCGTTTTTTATTTCAGGAAACTGCCGCCAAATTGACATGTTGGTGATTAATTCGTGTCCCTCAAGTTCCTCCGCATAAATTTTCGCAAGCTCCGCAACATAGGTCTCCTCCGTCTGGTCGAGGAAACCGGCCTTTTCCATCGTCTCGGCCGGCAGCTCTGCGATCCAGGTGCTCATGCCCGGTTCGTACTGGTAGCAATGCATCACCATCGGACCGTAATCAGTCATCCGGAAATAATATTTGAAGGCGTCGAACTCGCGAGTTGAGCCCAGCCAGCAAAAGTAATTGCTGTGAAGCCTGATTTCAGTACCGAATTCTTCGCTGCGCTCGTCGCGTATGAAGCTCGCGATGCCGTCGGCAGCGACGATCAGATCGCTGTCTGCAAATGAGTCCAGACTGGTGACTTCTGTTTCGAATTTGATGATCGCGCCCAGGGAGATAGCACGGTGTTGCAGGAACTTCAGCAACGCCAGGCGCGAGCACCCGCAAAAACCGTTGCCGCTGCATCGCAGGACCGTGCCACCGTAGTGGATGTCGATGTCGTCCCAGTAGGCGAAACTTCGGCGAATGGCCTCGTAGCTGGGCGCATCGTAATCATTCAGGAACCCCAGCGTCTCGTCAGAGAATACGACGCCGAATCCGAATGTGTCATCGCGCCGGTTTCGTTCGTAAACCGTGATATCCCAGTCAGGCCACGACTTCTTGGCCAATATGGCGAAATAGAGCCCACCAGCCCCGGCGCCTACGATCGTTACCTTCATGGCATCATTACAACTATAACTGTCTATTTATTAATATCAGTGAGACGGTACGGCTGCAAGTTGTGAGCGCATGTTGCGCTTGAGCATCTCCGGGATGCTGACGCTTTGGATCTTGCGATCACTTAAGTCCGCGAAAACGATCACTTGCCTTGTCTCCAGTAAAACGCCTCCGGACCCCGTCAGCCAGGTCATCAATTGTGCCGCACTCTCTCCCACCGAGATGGGCCGCAGCGCCACCGATACCGGATCTCCGCTGCGGGGGAACGCCGTACATTTAGTCTCCAGTTGTACGGTCGGGATGCCGAGATTCTCAGCCACGTGCAATTCCTGGAAACTCATCCCTAGGCTGGCCTCGAACCATTGCTCAACGGCATGGCTGATCAATTCATAATATCGTGACAGATGCAACTTGCCGCCGGGGCCGCACATCCAGTCGCGAATGCTAAATTGTTCGGTCTCGAAGCTGGCGAGTTCGCTTTGGTACGGCTCCATCGGGCGATCCGCTGATTTTTCAGTCAGCACAATTGAGAAAGATTCTCGTTTCATCGATCCCGACACGGACCAGCCAGTCTCATTGGGCTCGAAGATCATCCTGATGTTGTCACCGAGACGATTCGAGCCCAAAAAACGAATCGACAGGTCGTACGGCACACGATTCAGGGCGGCCTCCGGAAACGTGTCCGCAATCATTTCCAGGTAGCGTGGATAGTAAATGACGTGCGCGCCGTCCACCTGCGCGAAGCGCACACGAAAACTTCGTACGATCTTGCGATCTTTGTCCTTCATCGTCGCTAGCTCGAATCGCGTTCGATGACCGCGGTCGTTTCGATTTCAATCAGGGCTTCACGTTCGACCAGGTCATTAACGCCGACAACCGCCATGACCGGGTAGTGCTTGCCGATTACGTCGCGATACGCCTGTCCGATGCCGGTCAGATTCCCGCGGTAGTCGTCCAGATCTTTGACATACCAGGTCATTCGAACGATATCCGCCGGAGTCGCGCCACCCTCCTTGAGCGTTGCCACGGTATTTACGAGGATCTGTCTGAATTGCCGGACCAGCCCATCTGCGAACCGGCCGTCCTGGTCCCATCCGACCATGCCGGCAATGAAAATCTGCCTGCCCTGCGCCAGGATACCGAGCGAATACCCGCTCGGCCGGGGCCATCCATCCGGAAGCAAGTGCTTCATCGATTCGCGCCTTTGTAGGTCTGCCGGGCTATGATGACTTTCTGGATTTCGCTTGCGCCCTCGTAAATTCTCAAAGCACGTATTTCGCGGTACAGACTCTCCACGATATTGCCCTTGGTGACGCCACTGCCACCGAATAACTGAACAGCCCTGTCGATGACGCGTTGCGCTGCCTCTGTCGCATACAGCTTCGCCATCGCTGCCTCACGCGTCACCCGGTCCTGATGGCAATCCTTCGCCCACGCCGAACGGAACACGAGCAAAGCACTTGCATCGATCTCGGTCGCCATGTCGGCAATACTTGCTTCTGTCATCTGCAGCGCGCTGAGCGGTGCACCGAACAGTTGCCGGCTGCTCGTATGTTTCAGCGCCTCATCCAGCGCCCGTCGTGCGAAACCGAGTGCTGCCGCCGCAACGCTCGTGCGGAAGACATCCAGTATCGCCATGGCAACCTTAAAGCCCTGTCCCGATGCGCCGATCCGCGCGCTTGCCGGGACGCGACAATCTTTGAAAGACAATGTCGCCAGCGGGTGCGGGGCCATCGTTTCGATTCGCTCCTTGATCGACAATCCCGGGTTCGTCGCATCGACGACGAACGCGCTCAGTCCGCGCGAACCCGGTGCATCGCCGGTTCTCGCAAACACGCAGTAGACATGCGCAATACCGCCATTCGAAATCCAGGTTTTTTCGCCGTTCAGAACATACTCATCGCCTGCCAGTTCGGCGCTGGTTTCCATTGCTGCGACGTCTGAGCCTGCTTTTGCTTCGGATAGAGCGAATGCCGCGATGCATTCACCTGCGGCAACTTTTGGCAGGTAACGCTCGCACATGTCATCACTTGCGAATAGCGATAAGGCGCCGCTGCCAAGGCCTTGCATCGCGAACGAGAAGTCGGCCAGTCCCGAATGGTACGCAAGTGTTTCCCGGCACAACGCGATGCTGCGCACATCGAGTTTCGCGGACGCGCCGCCCCAACGCGCAGGTACACAGTTCTTGAGCCAGCCGGCCGTGCCCAGATCCTTGACAAGGGTCTTGCAGTCGCTGTCTACATCATCGCTGCGAGCGAAATCATATTCCTCGCACCATGACTGCAACGCGGCCTGCAGCTCGCGATGCTTGTCATCGAAGAAGGGCCAGGCCAGATACGAGGTATCACTCACGGCATATCGCCCCGTTTGCTTCTTCGCGATACGAACGATTAGCGGAGTGGATTTCCGACATTTGACTCAGTCGCCTTTGAATTTCGGCTTTTCTTTTTTGACAAACGCATTGTAGGCACGCTCGAAGTCCGCCGTTTGCATGCATATCGCCTGCGCCTGGGCCTCTGCTTCGATAGCGGTATCGATGGGCATGTCCCATTCGATGTTCAACTGATTCTTCGTAATGCCCTGGGCGAAATTCGGCCCGGCCACGAGGCGGCTCGCGATCGCGTGCACGCCGGCGTGCAGGTCGTCCGGATCGAACAGTGCATTGTAAAAGCCCCAGCGTTCACCTTCCTCGGCACTCATCGAGCGGCCGGTCAGCAACAACTCTGACGCGCGACCCTGGCCGATAATCCTTGGCAAGAAAGCGCATGCACCCATGTCCGCGCCTGCCAGGCCGACTCGTGTAAACAGAAACGCGGTTTTGGCGCGCGGCGTGCCATAGCGAAGATCGCTGGCCATCGCGATTGCGGCGCCGGCCCCTGCGCATATTCCGTCGATCGCGCTGATGACCGGTTGTGGGCACTTGCGGATTGCCTTGACCAGGTCACCGGTCATGCGAGTGAACTTCAGCAAGGCCTTCATGTTCATTTTCGTCAGTGGGCCGATGATCTCGTGCACGTCGCCACCCGAGCAGAAATTTTCACCGGCTCCGGATATTACGACAGCTTTGACATCGTCATTGTCGACAAGCGATCGGAAGGTGTCGCGCAATTCCGCATACGATTCGAATGTCAGCGGATTCTTGCGCTCGGGCCGGTTTAACGTCACCGAAGCCACGCCTTCGTCGCTCAGACTCCACAAGAAATGTTCGGGATCTGGTTCCATCATCTCGTCCTCACTGAACTTCGCCGCCGTCCACGGCGATTGCCTGGCCCGTCACGGATTGCTGCTGGCACAACCAGATCACAGCGTCAGCGACCTCTTCGGGTTCGACAAGTCGACCCTGCGGATTGGACTTCAGGATTTCCGCAAGCGCTTGCTCTCTTGTGCGACCGGTCTTCGCAATAACATTTTCCACCGCGCTCTCAACCATATCGGTATTGGTGTAGCCCGGGCACACCGCGTTCACCGTGATGCCTTTTTTTGCAAACTCGAGGGCGAGTGAGCGCGTTAAGCCAAGCACGCCATGCTTGGCCGCACAATAGGCGGCGACATAGGCGAACCCTGTTCGGGCCGCGGTGCTGGCTATGTTGACGATACTTCCTGCGCCTGCGGCAAGCATCGATTCGGTGACCACACGCGTGCAGTTGTACACGCCGGTCAGATTGACAGCGATCGTCTGATCCCAGAGTTCGTCCTGCATTTTGGCGAACGGCACCGCCTGCGCCATGCCGGCGTTATTCACAAGTATGTCTACACAGCCATTGTTTTTCACGGCGCTGGCAAATGCGGTTGCGACCTGCTCGCGATCGGTCACGTCGGCAAGCTCTCGCGCTGCGCCGATGTCGTCCGCCACTTTGCGCAGCTTATCGTCGTTGCGGCCCATGATCGTGACGGCGGCGCCGGCGCTGACCAGCGAAGCCGCGATGGCGGCGCCGATGCCACTGCCGCCGCCCGTAACCACCGCATGTTTGCCGTCAAAGTAACTCAACGAATCGCCTCCTCATAGCGCTTTAACCCGCGCTCGTAGGTATCGCCGTAACCTCTCACCGACTCTATGCTCTGTGCGATATGCAGCGCATTGTCGTAGTCTGATTCCAGTGCTGCAAGCACCCTTTGCAACCAGTTCGCAATCAGTTTTTGCTGCACGGAGAAGCGGTATGTGCCACGTCTCCAGCGTTTCATCTTCGCAATCGTCCTGAGCATCAGAAAGCCGGTGATCGATGATGTCCTGATGTTGCGGCCTTTGGTAAACAGCGGAGACATGATTTTCCTGATGCGCGGGGAACGCAGGATGTATCCGCCCAGAGCCGCCGGCAATGTGTCGCAGATTTCTTCAATACGTGGATGAAAGTACTCGACGATATGTGCCGGCTGATTTTCCACCGCACCGACCTGGTCACGTACGCGCTGCGAGCGTTCACGCCGGGTCTTCAGATCTGCGACGCGGATTGTGTCTTCGTAGCACATCTGCAACGCCAGTTGCCGCGCGACCTCGGTCGTCAGACTGAACTGCCTGGACTCCCCGGCCACCTTTGCTTCTGCTTCGTGGACGCGTGTTAACGTATCCAGATACGAATTCGCATAGCCCGCGTCCTGGTAGTCCAGTGCCCGCAATGCCCCATGTAGTGCGAATACCCGCGTTGCCGCAGGAAGCTCGTTATCGATTCGCCTGGCCAGCACCCGCCCGTTGGCGCCAACTGGCTCAGCCTGTGGCACATCTTCTTTCTTTGCTGCTTGCGCCGGCCGGGATGCCCCCGTAAAGCCCGCTGCGAAGCCGGCAAGATTTCGATCGACCGCACGCCCCGTGTCACGAATGACTTTTTCATAGGCGCCCTTGTCGAACGGCAGCGCGTCCGTGGCTGCTATCGCACCAAACAGGACAGAGCTGATCACACTTCCTGTTTCGTTGGCCAACACTTCCATGTCGAAGCAGATGAATTTCTTTGCGACCTTTGCTGCCGCCTCGGCAACCGGTGCCTGATCCACGATGCCGTCGTCCACGGCCTCTTTCTCGATGATCGAAAACACACGGTGGCTGCTGGCGATGAGTGTGGTCGTATTGGGAGTAACAAAACCCTTTTGAATGGCACGGCCCGTTTCCGCCATCTCGCCTGCGACGACCAGATCGACGTCACCGGGAACCGGATAGAGTGCAAACACCGGCGTCCTGCCTTGCTCTTGCGCTTTGTCGGCTGCGTACATTTCTATGCAATAGACCGTGGAGCCGGTGCGTTGTGCTACGCCGGCGACATAGGTGGATTGAGCGAGAAAACCATTCGCCTCGGCCATATCGACCAGCCACTTCGTAAGAACGCCGCCGCCCAGGCCGCCGAGTGCAAGTATCGCGATCGTAATGGGACGTTCGCGGCTAATCGTGATCATCACGCAAGTCTCAGACGGCGTTTCTCCGTACCGTTCTGAAACCAGCCGATCACCGACCGGCGTATGCGAAACAGGACCCGGTCGAGTAAGTTCGGATTGAACACGATCTGACCTTTGTAGAACGACGGGCACAGCACTGCTTCGTGCGCGACTTCACCGCAATTGCCGCAACCGACACAGCTGTTGTCAACGTAAGACACCGGTTGCCGCCGCAGAGGATCCGGATTCGGCTTCACAGTCAGTGACGGGCAGCCACTCAAACGAATGCATTCGTGATCGCCCGTGCAGGTATCTTCGTCTACTCCGAAACGGTCTCTGACCATGCGCTTGCCGTCGCTGACGGCTTTGGAAAATATTGGATTCTCTCGCCGCTCCCTGTTCAGCATGCATTCGCCCTGGGCGACAAGAACCTTCGGCCCCGTACCTTTTTTCGCGGCCACGGCCGCTCGTAGCGCCGCACGCATTTCTCCGATGTCGTACGTGTGAACTGTTTTCGTCCATTTGACGCCGACGCCTTGCGCAGCTTTCTCGATCGAATGTCGTGTACTCCTGTTATCGGCGCCACCTTTACTCGATAACAGATCCTGACCGCCAGTGGCCGCCGAGTAATTGTTGTCGACGACGATCGTCAAGGCATCGCTTTGATTGAAAACCGCGTTGCCGATGCCGCTGGTCAGGCCGTTATGCCAGAAGCCGCCGTCTCCCATTATCGCGATCGCCGGCTTGTCGCTTTCCGTATTGAATGCTGCGGCGCCGGCCGCTCCCAGCCCATAACCCATCGTCGTGTTGCCGATATTGAACGGCGGCAGTATGGAAAACAGGTGGCAGCCGATGTCGGCGCTGACATGAAAATCACCGAGCTCCTCCTGCAACATCTTGAGGCTGGCGAAGATCGGCCGTTCCGGGCAACCGATGCACAAGCCGGGTGTGCGCTCCGGCACATGATTTTCGATCTTGCTGATGAATTCTGCGACGAGGTGCATCGGGTCTTCGGGCGGCTGCCAGCCCGCATCGAACTGCGCCATGAAAAGTACCAGACCGCGGCGAAGTACCTGGCTCGTATACTCGCCAGCCATCGGCAACATGCCCTTGCCAAGCAGTTTCGTTTGCACGTCTCGCTGGCGCAATACCGTATTGATCGCCTGTTCGATATAGTTCGGCTGCCCTTCCTCAACCAGCAGCACGGCGTTCTTGCCGGTACAAAACTCGACGACTTCGGATTCGATGAGTGGATAGGCAACATTCATGACATAGATCGGTATGTCTGTCTTGCCGAATGCGTCCGCGAGACCGAGGCGTTCCATCGTGCGAATCAAGGTATTGTACAAACCACCCTGCACGATAATTCCAAGGTCGTCGCGCGTACCCTCGAACGTCTCGTTCAGTTTGTGCTCCTTGATGTACTCGACGGCAGCCGGCCAGCGCTTGTTTACTTTCTCCTGCTCGTGATGGAACGAGGCCGGCGGCAAGACAATTCTATCCAGGTTTCGCACCGGATTTTCCATCGCTTCGCGCAGCGACATCTTCGGCCGTCGATTATCGCTCGCCTTGAATCTTCCATGGATATGGCAGGAGCGAATACGCAATTGCAGGAATACGGGTGTATTGCTCGCTTCAGACAGCTCGAACGCGTGTTCGGTCGCGGCGACAATGCTGGGAATATTCGGACGCGGATCGAGCAACCATATCTGGCTCTTCATCGCGAACGCGTGCGTTCGCTCCTGCATGATGCTCGAACCTTCGCCGTAGTCTTCACCAATGATGATAACGACGCCGCCGGTGACGCCGCCCGACGCAAGATTCGCAAGCGCATCGCTTGCGACATTCGTACCGACGGTCGACTTGAAGGTAACCGCTCCACGGAGCGGGTAATTGATTGACACTGCGGTCATCGCCGCAGCGGTTGCTTCGTTCGCGCTGGTCTCGAAATGGACGCCGAGCTCTGTCAGAATTTCATCGGCATCTGACAACACATCCATCAGGTGCGATATCGGCGCACCCTGATAACCGCCGACGTAGGAAACGCCCGATTGCAACAGTGCCTTGGTGACCGCAAGAATACCTTCGCCGGCGAATTCCTCGCCCTCGCCAATGCGAAGCTTCTCGACTTCTCGCTTGAATGACCGTTCAGCCATGCCGGGTAGTGTATCCAGTTTCCCCTTCAACCGGGATTATGACGTATGAATTAGTGTACGCTTCGATACGGATAACAGCGAAGAGGAAAGCAGTATGGACTTTCTCAAGACCCTTGCGCCCCATGCACACTGGGGCCTACGTTTGTCACTGGCCGCCACGTTCCTTTTTCACGGCGCAAGCAAATTTCCGATCGAAGGGCCCATGATGGGTTTGCCGGTTGCCGTGATCTGGCTCCTTGCGCTGGCCGAAATCGCCGCCGGCATCATGTTGATTGCCGGTGCATTCGGCAAGGAGATGCTCACCCGTCTCGGCGGCCTGATCGTCGTCGTCGTAATGGTCGGCGCCATCGCGATGGTCCATGCCAAGAACGGCTTCAGCGTCATGAATGGCGGTGTCGAGTTTCCGCTCCTGATGCTGGTCAGCGGCCTGTACCTGGCAGCGAAGGGCAACGACGCCTAAGCAACAGGCTGATCGTCGCAGGACGAACGATCGAACGCGGTGGTGATTTCTGGCCGTCGCGGTTGTCAGAGTGCGCCGGTCAGGTTGAGGAACACGCCCTGGTGGGTGAAGCTGAGATCCGTGAGGTCGTCCGAGAAATCCGTAAAATTGTATCCGACGCCGACTTTGAGGTGATCGCCGAGGTATCGAGAGACTGTCACGAGGGCTCCGCTGCGACGCTCTGACAGATCCGGCATGTCGAGCACGCGTGCCTCGATCAGGCCCTCCCAGTTTTCCCGGAAGCGCCAATCGACTCGAAGCACGATGAGCCTTGCGCCGTTGTCGAAAAATTGCGGACTCTCCCTGTCCAGGCTCACCTGGCCCAGGCGATATGCGTATTTGCCGCCGATCGAAACGGCAGGCGTGAGATCGTAGGTAATATCCACGGCCGCAATATGGCTTTTCTGGATGAACTCGGCCGCAATGTTCTGCAGCGTTATCTGATCGGTCGTCGGAACATTATAAAAGTAGGTGTACTTGACCAGGGCATTCATCCGGTCATGCCTGACCGGACGGTACGCGAAGCCGAGCACGGCCTCGGTAAAACCACCGTCATAGAATGTGCCAAGAGAGCTTTTGCTGTTGGAGTGATTCAGCTTTCCAAGCAGGCGTGCTCCGGGTGTGATCTGGTATTTGAAATTATTCCTGAACAGCCACGTCGTTCTTTCAGTCTTGCTGAGATCCGTCTGTTCCGTCGTATCGTAGCGATATTCGATGGCGCTCGAGATCTGCATCGAGTCGAAACCGTAGCCGATGTGAATTCCGCCTGCGATGCGATCTGTTTCGGCACCCGTCTGCATATTCTGCAGCGCACCGATATCCGCGTTCAGCCCCAGGTTCCAGCGCTCGGTCGGGGCAAGGCTGACACCGGTTGCATGAGTCAGCCCGGTCATCGAATTATTGTGCTGATACCTCTCCTCGAGGTAGACGCTTGCGCTGTCCGAGAATCGTGTCTTGACGCCGGCGACCAGGTTGCCTTCACGACCCCTGTAGCCGCGCTGTCCATTGTCGCTGCGCTCGTCTTCGAGCGAGTAGTTCAGATACACGCTTGTGCGATCGGAATGCAGATAGTTCGAGCCGATCTTTCCGCCGAGGCCGAGATCGCCGTCCGAGACTTCGGCATCGACACTCAGGCGATCTGAGATCCGGTACGAGCCGCCCGCGCCAATGCGAGCATTGGTCTGCCGATTGCCCGAGACCGACACCGTATCCTGCACGAAACCGTAGGCACGCCAACTGGCCCCGGAGTCGTAACCCAGTTGCACCACGGCATCGGCGCGCTGCCCTTGCTCTTGCGTCAGCGGCACGACGGCAGAGTTGTCGGTGCGCGTATCTGTCCTGTAGCCCGTGCTGACATCCCAGTTGTCGTTCATCTGATACGTGACATTGAGCTCGTATATTCTCGTTTCGAGACCCTGGCTCTGAACCCTGTTGTCGGCCTTGGCCACCAGTGTGAATCTTTCCGCAATCGGCAATTTGATCGAGCCGCCATGGTTTTTCGTATCCGTGACGGTCGCCAGACCCGGCGCAGAAAATCCCGCGTCGACTTCCTGCACGTAGAGGGAAATCTGACCGTTTTCCAATGGCAGAAAATCACTGATTCCAATGCTGATATCCGCCCGATACGCGCCCGCATCGGCGCTCGTGAAGGACGAGTCGTCGTAACCGTAGAATTCGAAGCCGCCGTCGTCAGAAAATCGCGGCGTGGACACGAGCCCTGCAGTCTTCGCGACTTGCAGCTTCAACCAGGACTCCGCGCTGATCCTCAGCATGATGTCGGCAGCGCTGAGACTGCTGTCGCCATCGTCCTGCTCGTTGGTGTTCGACGTCAGACCGACCCGAAAATGATCGCCGGCCCAGTAATGGGCCTGGGCGCCCACGGCCAGCGCATCTATCTCCTCGAAGCCAGGCGAATATTCGTAGCGGACCACCAGGTAAGCCTCATCGCCGGTCAGCGCGCCGCCTCGAACCAGGAGATTGTCGGCAGCCGTCGATGCAAGCGGCTCGGCAAGCATTATGCGGCCCTGAATGTAGTCGATGTCGTAGTCGAGCACGGGCCTCAGATTGAACACGCCGGTCACGATGCCCGATGCTCTGTCGCGAACCTCGATTCGCACGCGTTCGGATCCGACCGAAATGTCCTGCCGTTGCAGAAAGTACAGAGATCCGCCCGTGCCCCGAAACTCTTCCCTGCTCGGGATCGTTCCCGGTTCGGCCGCGAAGACGTCAAATGCAAACCGTTGCTCACCGAAGCTCGTCGTCGACTTCGACTGAATATGCAGGTTGCCGCCGTACAGGCCACGGTCCACCTGCGCCAGCTCATTGTTCATGTAAGCTGTCTTGAAATTACCCCACATGCCGTAGTTCTCATCCTTGCTCAGACGGACGAAGAACTTGCCGGTGGTCGGCGCCATTTCCTCCACCGTGCTGTCATCGCCGAAGGTGGGATAGTAGTAATCCGGGTCGATTCGCCGGAACACCGATCCGGGCGACTTGTCCATGAAATTACTGAACAGATTCTTCAGCGGCCCCTCCTGCGTGTCCGCGCTTGCCGACAGTCGCCAGTGATTGCCGAACTTGCCGTCGACGAAGAACGCCAGCCGGCCATCCAGTGACGAATCATAGTCATAAACCGGGTTTTGGCCGCGCAGCAAATCGGCCGGGCCATTCACGCTGTTTCGGGACAGCGTGAGGTCGGCCATGCCGACGTAAAACCAGTCGTTGGTCTCGAATTCCAGGTCGCGCAGGTACAACTCGCCCACGTCGTCCTCGTCGACGATGGCGACTTCGACAGTGTGCTTGCCCGTCGGCAGAATCTCCTCCGTGATGAAACTGCCGTTCTCGTCGACCGGTACGGGCCGCCCTGCAACCCAGACCTTGTGTCCGGCCGGAATGCTGTCGCCGCGGACGATGACGGTGCCGCTGCTGAGTCCGATATTTTGACGAGTCAGCCCACTCTCGCCGTAAGCGGAAAGCAATCGAATGTCCGGCGGCGATGCCTCCTTGCCGGATTCTGCTCCGCCATCACCGCCTTTCTGATGCACCAGCCAAAGCGGCTGCGGCAGCGTTTCATCGAAATTGCCATCCTGACCGTACGCACGCAACACGTACTTCAGTTCCCGCACCGGCGTTTTGAGCTGCCACGCGCCCGGCTGCCATGTCGCCAGTCCTTCACCGTCGATCTCGACAACGTCGATGGGATCTGACTGCGTTGATTGTGATTCATTGAAAATCCGGACTTCTGACTTGCCGATAAAGTGCTGGTAGTTCGTATACATCCTGAATCGCACCGTGGGGCTGTTTGCCGCGGGCTCCAGTTCATCCGGAATCGCCACGCTGGGCGGATATGCTGTCACGCTCAGGCGCGGTGCTGACCTGAGATTGTCAAACGCGAACTGTATGCTGGCGCCTTCGAACGCGACGTCGGTACAACGCTGTATGTCGGATGAGCTCCTGTCCGGATCGTCGATCGGCTCTCCGTCCACGGTGATGCGCATGAGGTTCAGGCCAAGCGGATTCTTTGGACTCAACTCCCTGGTAATGCGCGTGATGTCCACACCTTCGTAATCGTCGAGTATCGCGAGTTCGTCGTAGATGACTTGCACGGCGACATGCGAGGTCTTGCCCTGTACAAATCCGGCGTTGACGACATCGTCGGAGTGCACGTAACCGTGTCCCTCGTATTCCATCTCAACCGTCGTTGCCTGAAGCTGCTCGCCAACAGCTTCCATCGCTCTGCGCGCACGAGCGGTCGAAAGCCCGATGTCGTCCATATACACGAGCGCGGTGCGCCGATCCAGGCGCTCATTGCTCGTGTAACCCACAAAGCGCAAGCGTGCATTGGTTTTGCCGGCGACGTCCGCCAGGGCACGGAGCAGGTTTCGGCCATAACCCGGCGGCAGCACCGGCTTTCCCCCGCTGAACTGCAGCGGTTCGATGGCGCCCCACGGAGGCTCATATACCTTCGTCACCATTTCGGCCCCGGCCGCGCCGGGGCAGAGTTGCGGCTCATCCGGAAGTTCCTGCAGCGCGTCGTCGTACCAGAACTCCACTTCGATGCGACGATTGCGCGCCCGTCCCCGGGCAGAATTGTTGGAAGCGAGCGGTCTCGACGCACCGAGGCCATCGCTGTCCACGGCCGCGGTGGCCAGGCCCAGGCCATCCTGCACAGCCAATGCAACCCGTCGCGCCCTGGCCTTGGACAAGCCGACGTGGGTTCCGTAGATACGCTCCACCCTTCCGGTCAGTGGTGAGTCATCGGTGAATCCCATGAACTTGACGACGACATTTTGCTTGTTGCGCAGATTATCAAAGCCTTGTCGAATCTGCTCCACGAAGTCTGCGGAAACGTCGATCGAGTCTTCGTCGAAATACAATGGAGCGATCAGATTTTGTACCCTGGCGCGCCGCGCACGACCCTGGACGTAACGCAGCTTGCAGACCGTTTCCATGCGGCACACCTTGGTGCGCTTGATCTCGTGCGGGACCAGGAATTCCTCCAGTGCGACCTTGTCCCTGATTTCGTCGTACCAGACCTCGACCTCGACACGCCGGTTAAGGGCTCTTCCCTCCTCTGTGGAATTTGTGGCGACCGGAATGTCGTCACCCGCCCACTCGTAGGAAATCGCTTCCGGCGGCAGTGCGAGCGCCGTTTGAATATGCTCGGCAACCTGTCCGGCACGCTCCCGCGACAATCCCGCGTTGTCACCGTAGATTTTTATGAGCGCATTCGACAAGGGACGATTGTCCGCGTGCCCGACAAGGTGCAGGCGAACGTTTTTGCGGTGCCGCATCCGCCCGAGAATGCTGCCCAGCGCCTCGATCGTCGTCTCCGGAATATCGGCCACACCGGACGCGAAGCGAATCGGCGGCACGAGATTCCTGAGCTTGATGGTTTCAAGTTCATCAGTCAGCACTTCGCGCGTTTCAATGATGTCGCCGACTTCCGTGCCGAGAGTATCCGGATCCTTGAGCCACTCCATGAACGATTCATCGACGGGCAGATGCCGTTCGACGGCCTCTCCGATTGGCAGCTCGCTGGCGCCTTGCGCGGAGACCTGTGCCGGGGCCATGACGAACGCCGGCGCCAGTGCGGCGCAAATAATAATCGTGCAGCTTCGCATCGACATCTCGTTCACCTGCCGTCCGTCTCACGTACATCCGGCACATCCGGCGAAGCACCGAGCCGCCAGAACACTTCGGGTTCGACGATCAGGTCATAGCAGCAATTCAAGTCCTCCCAGGCATCCGTGATCTCCTGCTGTACGGATTTGAGCCGGCGCTCAACCAGCTTCTCGTCCTCGATGTCAGCGACATAGGACAGGCGCAGAACCGCCGGTCCGTTTTGAAGTTCTTTCAGAAGTAGCGCTATCCTCGGCTGCCACAGCGCGCGCATTTCGATCCGGCCGGGCTCGAATACGGCGTCGGCCAAATCGAGACCGACGACTCTGTGTATCGACGCGCCGAAATTCAGTCGCAGTGCCTTACCCCGCGTTGCCCGCAGGACTTGCACGGGCCGCGTCGACACCCGGAAACCGCTTGGCAGCGTTCGGTCATCGAGCTTCAGAATGAAATTGCTGCCGCGACTCTCGTTCGGGGTGATCGCACAGGTAATGTGGAATCGGCCGGAGTTGTCCGTGACCGCACCGAGGCCGCGCGCGGTTACCAGCCGTACGCCGGCTATTCCTGCTTCACCCTCATCCTGGTATCCGTTGAGGTTTGTGTCATCGAAAACTTTGCCGGTGACATCGGTGCAATCGAACGTCGGGTCCGGTATCAGGCGCACCGTAGCCGACGCCTCTTCCGACATCGCGTTTCCGGTCAATGTGCTGAATGCCTGCGCGCGGTTCACGAATTCGCCTTCGCTGACGGCAGCCCCGACAGCGAGCAGCAACTGCAGTGTCTGGCGGCCGGAGGCGGCGACCGTGATGCCGGGCCAGGACAGTTCCCGCCCGTTCACGACGGGTTCGGTTGCAACCCCGTCGATCCGCGCAGACCCTTCAACGTAACGGAAACCCGCCGGAAAGCGGTCGATAATCGTGACATCCTGTAATTCGACTCCGACCACGCTGCTCGCGGTGATGACGTACGGCACAAGCTGCCCACGCGTCACGTTGAACATCGGCGTCGACTTCGTGATGGCAAGCGCGCCGGTCAGTATCGGGTCGAGCGGGATGTGGTTATTGAATAACTGGCTGGAGCCCGGCGCCTGGCTGTCGTCCAGCGTCAGGTGCGAGTGATACACGGTACCTGCGCTCCTGGCCGGTACTGCAAGCGACGGCGCGAACTCGGACGTTTGCACCTCGCAATGCTCGGCCGTTGCGGCGATGGCGTCGTTCATCGTGCCCGGACATGCGGGTACATTGAACGGCACGGTCGAGCCGTTGGACGTCGGCGGAATCAATTCCGATTCGCCCGCAACGTAGCCACTAAATGGCACCGTCACCAGGATTTCATAGTCGCCGCCACTAGTGCACGCCAGGTCGCCGAAATTGAGATCGAACTTGTAATAACCGTCTGTCAGCGTGACCTGATTCTGTTGCGCCGGATCGTCGAAACAGGCGGCCGGCAGCGGAATGCTGCTGCCCGCCTGCACCATCACAAGTGTCGCGCCGGTAACCGGTGCCCGCAATATTGCGTCATACACGACGCCGTTTGGATCGATCGGCAAATTGAGGTTTTGCAAATTGCTGCCGGACGCGACGATGATGTCACCGATGCGCTGCAGATCATTGGTGTATGCCGAGTCGGCCAGGCCCAGCAACGCCGTCGCCGCACCCGCACCCGGCGCGCTGAAGCGAAGCTCGTATTGTTCACCCGTGAGGTCGTTCGGCGGCAGACTGGACATGCGATAGCTGCCGTCAATCGCGGTCAGTGCCGTCCGCAGCAACTGACCGTCGCGGAGCAACTCGACCGTCCAGCCCTCGAGCGAGCGTTCAACACCATCCTGGGTATTGTCGAAATTTGCGTCGTGCCAGACGCTGCCATTCAATGTACCGGAGCCAACGACGCCGCCGACGTCGATCGAGACGCTCGCCGACACCGTTTGCGGCGGCAGATTCCAGGTAGCGACCGCGGTATTTGTAATGGTCGTGCCAACGGCAAGATTCGGATCAATCACCGCCCTGAAGCGGAACACAATTGTTTCGCCCGGCTGCAAGTCGCCGTAAACAGACGCGTAGTCGGCGGTCAATATCGACCCGGAGACATTGATGCCGGCTGTCAAACCGTTCATTGTCGCTGACTGGTCGACGTAGGTGAGGTAGCCCGGGACTGGCATATCCAGGTCGTCCGTGATCACCACGTACAATGCCGGGACAGCGGCAATGTTCTCGACGATCACGACGTATTCGAGCGTCGCTCCGGCTAATGCGGCACCACCGTTGACAACCGACACGCTCTTGCTGATCGCAAGTTGCTGGCCGTCACCGACGACAACCACCGTCGGCTCCGGACCGGTCGACGGGTTGCCGTCGCCATCCGTCAATACGTTCGGCAGCTCCTGGCTCCCGACCACGGCCTGATTGCTGATTAACGTGCCCGTCGCCACGCCGTTATCAACACGCAGATCGAACTGCACGATCGCTGATTCACCGGGTGACAACGTGCCCTCGCCGACGCCCGGCAGGGGCGGCGTCAGGTCTGTCGAGCTCACCGGAATTCCGGCGATAAGCGGGGAGATGCCACCGTCAGGCTGGCCGACCGGCAGACCGTTCAAGGTCAGCGAATCGGCGACATACGTGGTATTTGCCGGCACCGCGTCAGTCAGGTCAACGTTGGTCGCCGGGATCGTACCGTTGTTGTAAATCGTAATCGTGTAGCGCAGCGTGTCACCAGGATCGACGATGTTCGGGGAACCCAGGTCGACTTGCAGCGCGGCGGATTTCTCGGCGTAGATCAATGGCAGACTACCAACGACATCGCGCGTGGGGTCATCGACGATCGATGTGCGCGGGTCGTCCGATGGCTGATCGAATACATCGCCGGCTATCGAGCTTACGAATGCCTGGTTGGATATCACCGTGCCGTCGGCCGCATCCGGGAACACGACAACGTCGAATACAATGGTCGCGATGTTGTCTGGCGACGGCGCAACGACAGCGTGCATCGTGCCCGGCGTCGGATCCTCCGGTGCGTTAAGCAGGATGCCGCCGGTCAGCGGTGATACGCCCCCACTCAAGTCCGGCACAGATACGCCATTGAGCGTAGTGCTGCCCGCGACATAATTCGTATTGGCCGGAATCTGGTCAACGAGCGTCACGTCCAGCGCGTCGTCCGTGCCGATATTTTGCACCGTTATCGTGTACCGGAGCCTTTCGCCGGCCAGCAGTACGTTCGGGTCACCGTCGAGGTAGGTGGATATCTTGTCGACGTCGAAGGCCGGCGCAGACACGATCAGAATCTGTGTCGGGTCTTCGTCACCGTCGATATTCGGATCAGCCGGGCCATTGATATTGGGATCGTCACTGAGCAGGACCGCAACACCGGAGCGCAGGATCTCGGACTGATTGGTCACGTAGGTGCCATTGGCGATAATGGGCGCCAGAACAACCTCGAACTCGATAAGCAGACTATCGCCAATGCCGCCGAGACTGAGATTGCGAACATCGAGCAACCCGGTGCCTGCCGCTCCACCGTTTGGATCCGTATTCGAAGCGTCCGCGCCGGCGGGCAGCGTAATGACGTTCAGCGTCCCTGCCTGAAACACCGGGACCGCATTGAGCCGGTCCAGCTCGTCGCCGATACTGAAGTTGCTCAGCGGCGAGTCGATGGCGTTTTCGATTCGCAGGCTATAGCGCAGAGTGTCTCCGGGAGTGGCAACGGTTGCCGGGTCTTCGCCGCTGCTGACGTTGATCGCCGTCTTCTCAAAAATCAGCGTGGGCGTAAACACGACGACGGTGTGCGCGTCTTCGTGATCGAGCACGCCCACCGTGCCATCGGTCAGCGTACGCGTGTACGTGCGCGCCTGATCGTTCGGCACCGAAACGTCGACGCTGAACCATTCGGTTGCGCCGGCGATATTGGTTAGCGTGGCATCCTGTTGCGCGTTCGCATCGAGTGATACCTGGTACGTGACTATCAGTCGCTCGTCGGGGCCAATCGCGGCTGCCGCCGTCAGCAATGAGAGCGTGAACGTACAGACGGGATCACCGTTGAATGTGACCGCGAAGTCGGTGCCCGTCGTGAGCGGCGGTGCTACGGGCGTTGTGCCGTCCGCCTGGAACAACTGCGCGGTGACTGCCGCGGGTGCAGCGTCGCACATGTTGCCGTCCGCCTGGTTCGGCAGGATGTCAGTGATTGTCAGGTTGTGTGCGGGCGAGCCGCCGGTGTTGTGAACGTCGAGCGTGAACGTGCCCGGCACGCCGATGCGCATTTGCAGCGGCCCGCCTTTCTCCAGCGTCAACTCCGGTTCGACGATCGTCATCGGCGGGGTCGTGCCGGATCCGCCCGGTCGTACGCTCGTGTCGTTGTTATCGAGCAGGTTGTAGGTATACGAGGCCGTGTTCGTGAACGTGAGGCCGGCCACATTCGTGCTCGTGTCCAACAGCAACACGGTAATCTCGATGACGATCTGCTCGCCTGCCGGGATGTCGATGCCGTTGACGGGATCTTCAATGACAATGCTCGTGGCCGTACCCGTGTTGACCGGAGTCCACGAACCCGAGCCCGAGATTTTTGTGACATCGACAAACTGCAAATCGGCAGCGGACGCGGTCAGGTCGTCGAAGATGCGTACGTCGTACAGCGGCGCAGTGTGCGGCACGGTCGGTATCGTGATCAGGTAGCTGAATTCCTCCCCGATCGTCGCAGTGGCCTGCGTGTTTGCTTTTTCGGGGGCCGGTGGCGGTTCCGCCTCAATCAAAACGCGCGTCGGGTCCTCGTCGCCCGCCACGCTGGGGTCGGCCTGACCGTTGACGTTCGGATCGTCACTATCGGCGAGTTTTACACCGCTGATGAGGTCTGCCTGGTTAGTAACAACCGTACCGTCAATCAGCGTCGGGTCCAGCGTGATGTCGAACTGGATCAGGACCTCGCTGTTGGCCGGGAGGTTCATGCCACGGATGTCGAGGATGCCGGCCCCGTTGGTGCCGCCATTGGGGTCGGTGTTGGAGGTGTCGGCGCCGGGCGGAATGGTACCGGGAACAAGCATGAGTGTGCCCGGCACAAAAACCGCCGAGGCATTAAGTTCACCCAGATCATCGAAGAAGGTGAAATCGGCCAGCGGGCCATCGGTGGTCTGCAGCCGCAATGTGTAGCGCAAAGTGTCGCCCGGAGCGGCCGTCGTGGTCGGACTCACGCCGCTGGTGAGATTCGCGACGGTCTTCTCGAAGAAGTAGCCGAACAGCGCCACCGTGACCGTGTGGGCATCCTCGTGATCGAGCACGCCGACAGTGCCGTCGGTCAGCGTGCGCGTATCGGTAATGCGATCGGTATTGCTGCTGTCGCCGTTGAACCATCGCGTCGCGCCCACGACATTGGTCAGCGCGGCACCGTCCTGGCTGTCGGCGTCTAGCCGGGTCCGGTAAGTGATGATCAGGCGCTCATTCGGGCCGATCGTGGCCGCCGCCGTGAGCATGGTCAGGGTAAGCTCGCAGGTGGGCACACCGATGTAGTTGAGCGAAAAGTCGGTGCCCTCGACCAGCGGACCCTTGCCCGGGACCGGGGTGACACCGTCAGCCGCGAAGACCCGGGCGCTCAGCACTTGCGGCGCTATGTCGCACATGCCACCCGTAGCACCGTCGGGGAGGCGATCGAGGATCGTGACGTTCCAGGCATCGCTAAGCCCGGTATTCAGGACGTCGATGCCAAAGTCCCCCCACTCCCCCAGGTTCAGTGTCCTGCCCAAGGTCGCCGGGCCGCTCTTGGTTACGACGAGTTCAGGCGCCGCGATCGTCAGCGGCGGCGAAATTCCCCATTCGCCCGGGAGGGGTTGATAGAAAACACCATCGATGAGTCTCCCGAACTGCCACTTGGCGGTGTTGATGAACTGTGTCCCTGGCACGTTCGCCGGCGAGACATCGAGCACGACCGTGATCTCGATCTCGATCTGCTGCCCGGCCGGGATAATGGGAGAAATGTCGAAGGTAAGCAGACCGCCGACGTTGGAGAATGTATGCGGTACTGGAGTGCCGCTGTCCCGCCAGTAGGCGACGTGGCTCAGATAAGTGAGATCCACGCCCGTCGCATTGAGGTCGTCCCAGACAATGACACCGTGCACGTCATTGAGCGAGCCACTGAAATTGATGACGGTGCCCGTGGCCGAGTCAAACAGGACCGGGATCGTGAGCGTGTAGGTGAAGGGCACTCCGATGGAAGCCGTGGTCTGGCCCGCGGGGTTTTGCTTGTCGATCTTTTCGACGGGTATCAGCAGGTTTTGACAGCCCTCCTGAATCTTGCTTGACGAGCCATTGGTAAACCAGATCTTGTGATTAAGAACGGTGTTACACGACATATTGCCGGTGTGTACAACGTTGTCGAAGATGATGAGCCATCGTTCATCGGTCTGGCCCGGTTGCGTCTTGAAGCTGAAGTTGGTGGTCAGCGGGTTGGACGCCGGATAATTTCTTATCGTGCAATTCCTGTCGATCTGGAGCTGGGATGGAGCAACGTCGCCAGCAAAGCCGTCCATTACACCGTTGGGGTAATCGGAGCAGGACTGCGCCTGCGCATTCGTCGCCCACAGAGACGCGGCCAGAATAATCAGGCAGGTCGCGCGCCGCCGTGAATTGGTCGGCTTCGCCAACGAGCTGATTCTCCGAAACACTCGTGCGCTTATGTCGTATTGGGCCATGGTCAGTCGCTAACTTTCCGTGTGCGCTTGCCTCACCAGCGCGGACAAATGATCAGCGATCAGTATTCGGGTAGTCCCGCTGCCGTAGAGCCTGATAACCCGTTAGACCGGTAACTTTGCGTCGCCATCGTTTCGATGGGTTTGCCTTTTTTTCATAAGATCGCAACAAAACTATCGCTCAAGACAAGAGCCATGCAGCGTGATCTGCATCACATGTTCGGGTGCCAGCGTGAATACGCTGATGACGGGCGTGAGGAGTTCCGTTAATCGCTCAAGGCGGCGCAAACAGTGGCTTTCGCGCACTGATGGGCGGCAGGCGTCAGCGCCGCGTCAGCTAACGGGGCTGGTATCTGTCGCCGCTGAGAGACGAACGCTTTATGTTCAATCGGCCAGCGCGATCAGGCGGCCGGCAGGAAATCGATCGGGTAGATTATGGTCATCGCCACGATGTCTTTCTTCGCACCGAAATCGAAGCTCCGGACGCGTGCCACGATCTGCTGCGCCAGTGATGGCGCATCCATGTCTGAAGACTGCAACTCACACAGCGACACACTGCCATCCGGCTCAATCGTAAGGCGCAACACCAACTGTCCACGAAGTGTCGGATCCTTGCGCAATTCCCTGTTGTACAAGCGATAGAGCGCCGCCTTGTAGCGGTCGAAGACGATTTGAATTTCCTCGTCCGTGCGGCCAGCCAGGGGCCTGCCGCTCATCGGGCGGTCCGACCCGCCCCCGCCGCCGATGGAACTTGCAACGCGAGTCAGCACCACGCCGGCAAACTCCCCGCCGCCACCGCCGCCGACATCCCGACTTAATGAAGCAAGATTTATCCCGCCACTGGAGCCTGGCTGCAGAGTCGTCACCATCGATCGTTCGGACCGTCCGACCGCTACCTCGCCTGCATTGCCGATGCGTGCGTCAGAGCCAAGTTGTGCGCTCGGCCTGATCTGCGCCCGACTCGAAAAACTGTCGCGAAAGGCGAGTATTCCCTTCGACGCTATCTGTTCTCTCGCTGCCTGCCGTCGTTCTTCCTCAGACACGGCGGGCTCCGGGATGACTTCCTCGGGTTGTTGCTCGTCCGCTACCAGAGGTTCCTCCGGATCGATCTCGGTTGGCTCTTCCTCGAGCACCAGCTCTTCAACCACGGGTTGCGGTGGCGGAACCTGCCGCTCCTGCCGGATCAGTTGCGCCACACGCTCCGGCACTTTGCTCAGCTCCGCGAACTCCGGAATCGGCAGCTCGACAAGACCCGCCAGCAACGCGAGCAGGATACTGACCAGCATCGATAGCGCAAGCGACCTGCGGAGTCGTTTGTCCTCCGCGCGACCCCTGGACCATGGCATTACGATAACGCGGTACGGAATCTCTCTGTCTTCGGTTTCAATCAGCCACTCGGCCTTGCGATTTTCTTCCTGCTCGAGCACGTCGAGCAAGTCATCGTCGAGGTAAGCCATCGACTCGTGCTGGTCCTGCTGATTGCCGGCTATCGCCTGGCATCGGGTTTCAACTGCCGCCAGCCTGGCATTAAACGATTCAATTCGGCGGCGAACGTCGTGAACGTGTTCAGTCGTGCTACCGGAGCCGGATTGTTTTCCCCAGAAGAGCTGTTCGGCCCCGAGGCCGTCGAGTTTCAGCAGAGACTCACAGATCTCTTCGAGTAGCTCATACTGGTTTTTCTGCGCGGAGAGTCGTTCCAGATCGGTGTTGGCAGCGGCCAGAGACTGTTCAAGCCCGCCCAGTTCCTGTTGGCGCTGCTCGATTTGCTCACGAAGGGCGAATTCTTCCTCAGTCATTGCAGAACTCGATTCGTCAGATTGTCGACGCCTGCGACGCTTTCGACGGCTTCTGAATGACGGCCAGCGAGACATGATAGTAACCCTGGCCGGTGCAGGTCGTCATGATCTTCTGAACGACGTTGAATGGCACAGCCTTGTCCGCCAGAATAGTCACCTCCAGGGTTTCGGCCGCCGTCTGCGTGGCGTGCCCGATGATATTTCCCTGCAATTCGGCCAGTCGGTTTGTAATCGGCTCGATGGTGGATCCCGCTGAATTAATAATATCTGCGACTTGCATGACCAACTTTCCCTGAACGATCACCTCGACCTCACTGACAAGGATCACCACTGTTTCGCGCGGCTTGGATTCGACCATGGATTCGGGGAGCACTATTGTCTTCGGCGCCTCCATTACCTCGACAGAACCGGAATTGACCAACAGAAAAAATACCAGAATCGTGAACACATCCATCAGAGATGTCAGGTTCATCTTCGCGATCTTGCGGCGATTGCGGGCCATGCGCTTGATTCTGCGTGTATTCCTCACGGCGCCTCTCCGACGGATATTTCCGTGAACAGGGCAAATATTTTGTACTCCTCGCTGTCGCCGACGGCGATTTCCACGCTTCTTACGACGTCCATTACGCGGATGAGATAGTCGTACGGAATATGCGGCTCCAGGAGCACCGATGCAGTGTCATGATCCGGATACTCGCGTTTCAGTGACATCATGAAGTCTGACAAAGTCGACAAGTCGTATTCGTCGTCCACTTTCGGGATCGTGCCGATCACCACCGTGCCGTTCGTGATTTCCAGAGCCGACTCGCGAACGATTACTTCGACTCTGAACGCCGGTTGATCCGTTTTTGCACCTCCCGCAGAACTGGGAAGGCTTAGCTCAACGATAGTGAGGCGGGAAAATACAGCCGTAATCAACAGGAACGGTATCAATACCACCATCAGGTTGAGGAACGTCGAAACATCCAGCTCATATTCTGGTTTCGTACGACGCTTGTAATGATGCCGTCTGGCCACGGTGGCTACGCCTCAGCCAGCCGTTTTGCTCTTTTCGAAAACACGTTCAGCACTTTGACCGTCGCCATTTCCAGGCTGTCCACGATGTCGCCGGTCTTGCTGGTTAATACCGCGTGCGTAACCAATAAAGGTATTGCGACCATCAACCCGAATGCCGTCGTGTTCATCGCAACCGAAATACTCGCCGACAGAAGATCTGCCTTTTCCGCGGGATTCGCATTCGCAACCGCCGTGAACGCCTGAATCAGTCCCATGATCGTGCCCAACAATCCGAGCAGCGTCGCAATGCTGGAAGCCAGTGCAACATACGGCGTGCGCTTCTCCAGCCGCGGCACGATTTCCATCATGCTTTCTTCCATCGCGATCTCGATGTCCTCACGGCGTCGAACGGTTCCTTGAAGTGCCAATCCCATGTGCAAGACCTGCGAAATCGTCGACTTGTCGCCTGCTGTCATATCACGTGCCTTGTCGAAGTCGCCCTCCGCCAACATGGGTTGCACCTTGTCCCAGACAGTCTGATTTTTGTGGGTTACGAGCGTAAGCGTGATGTAACGCTCGATCGCTATTGCAACCCCTACTGCGAACACGAGCAGTATCGGATACATGAAAGCGCCGCCCGTTACGAAAAAACGTATGATCGTGTACAAGAAGTCCATCACCAAATCCTCATTTGAACAGCCACCCCGGCCCAGTCTGGGGAGCGCTGTCAAGAGTAATTCCTTATGACAAGTCCGAATGTGACCCAGCGCACGTTCGGGTCCGATTCTTCCCTGAACGTTCGGTAGGAGCGGCTTTAGCCGCGACAGGGTGCGGATCCTCGGGCCTGGTCGCTCTCGCACATCCCTGTGCTGCGCGACATAAGGTCGTCCTGCCCGTAAAGGCCCGTCTACGAGCCTGATCGAATCGTGTAATACCTGAGTTCTCGCAGGAAAACCTCTTTGTCCACGGGCCGGGCCCGATCGTCGAGCGTATTCGAAATACTGAGGTTTTCACCAAGCTCCGAACTTTTCCACGGAATAATAACGAGTGACTTTGGTGTTTCCTCATTTCCCAAAATCGACATCCCCGACATCGCTTTCGCCTGTTGTGTCACATCACTGGCGTCTTTGACGTCCTTTACGTCCTTTACGTCCTTCGCATCTTCCGTCTCGTCGCCAAGTGCGACGACGGAAACGAAAAGCAAAGTCACGAACAGAAGTAGTGCTCTCAACATAGTCCCTCCTACCGGCCGGTTCTGTTGCGAATGTCGGTAATCCAGATAGTTACCTCGCGATCCCCGGGGACGGCTTGCAGGTACGCCTGGTAATTCTCGATGGCACAAGCCGGGTCCGCGAGATACACATCGCAAAGAATTGCGAGATTTCGTCTCGCAAAGTGGAAACCGGGATAGACCGCCAGGGCCTTCTCGTAGCTCTTGCGCGCCTCCGCGAAACGACCGGTCTTGCGATACACGATGCCCAGCTCGTTGTGCACGGCGGGATGATCCGGGTTTAGCTCCAGCGCCTTTTGCAGATTGCTTTCGGCCGACTCGAGATCGCCGGTCCGGTGATACGCAATACCGAGATCGATGCGCGGCGCACTCAACTCCGGCGCTTCTTCCGTGACCCGCCGCAACAACTCGATACCCTGTTCGTGTTGACCCTGTTCGAGCAAAACCAATGCGCTTTCATAATCCGCACGGACTTTGCCACTGATCCGAGTCTTCTCCGTGATCGTGAACCCTATCTCGTCCTGGATTTCGATTCGTGCCGTCCTCGTAACCTGGGCCGTGGAACAACTCGCAACGGCCAGCGCAACCACGATCGCCGCCAGCGCAAACCGAATTACGCGTTGGCACCGGATGTCGTCGTGTGCGCGCATCACTGGTAACCCCTGTCGCGGTCGACGATTTGCGCCGTGGCCGGGAGTGAATCCGGCGACTCCTGACTATCGCTGTCGCTGCGGGGCGTATTCGCATCGTTCTGCCCGACGACATCGATCTGTGCAGAAATGGGCGTCCGGTACGCATACTTGTCGATCGACCCGACGAACCCACTGCTGGCCTCGTATTTCGCATAGCGCCCCGGCATCAGCACCGCGAGTTTGTCGAGACTGCTCTGTACCCAGACGTTGTAAACCCCGACGGCCAACAGGCCCACGTTCTCTTCATGAACATCGATGGCTTGTTCCTCAAACGGAAAGGCTTCCTCCTCGATGACCATTTCGTAGTCGGCCATTTGTGCCGCGTCGAGGTCGGCTGGCCGCTCCGACTGGAGAAGCGCGTTGCTGAACTCAAAGTAGATTTCCGCGATGTAAAACGTCGCCGCAGCGGTTACTTCAGCAACTTCGTAATTCACAAGGTCCTCGAATGCGGCCAGTGCTACGTCCATGCGATTCTGCTTTTCGGCGAGGCTTTGTTCGAATGGAAGCACGAGCTTCAGCTCCGCGAATTGCTCGTAGAGCTGTTCAGTCAGGACTAACGCTGCCTGCGCGGCGAGATACCGGCTGCGATCGGTTTGCTCTTCGCCGGCGGACTTATTGATGGCGACGATATTGCGCAATTCCTCGCGGTACAGATCCGAATCACCGTTCGCCTCGTGCATCTCCGCGATCCTGGTGCGCGTCTCGAGTGCCAGATCGAGAGGCCGGGGAAATTCCGCAACATAGCGAAGATATACATTGAGGGCGCTGTCCGGGCTATCTGCCTGCTCGTAAAGATCCCCTGCAAGCAACAGTGCTTCGCGACTCAGTTGCGGGTCTTCAGACTCGGTGGCGACGCGCTCGTATTCGCCAGCGGACCGCGCAAGCTGTCCGTCTTCACGGTAGACGGATGCAAGTTGCCTCGTGGCATCGGCGAGCAACTCGTGATCGGCATTGTCGCTGCGGAAGTCCTCGAGCGTGCTCGCCGCCAATGACCAGTCCTTGAGATAAATCAGTGCGGCCGCCGCATCGTACTCAGCCGCGGCTCGAATGCTCGAACCCGGTGCGACATCCTTGATCCGAAGGAAGTGATCGGCCGCGCCCCGGTAGTCCTCAAGGAGTTGTGCCTGCTCGCCCTGTTTGTAGATCGATGCCGCCAGGCCTTCGATCACTGCTTCGAGGGACTCGTCATCCGGAGCCGTCAGGACGAGCAAGTGCGTGTAGGCATTTTCAGCGTTCACGTACGCCGCGGTATCTATCGACGCGTTGGCAATCACGGCCCAGGCGGAGCGCAACAACGCCGCATCGGCAGCGGAATAAATTTGAATGAGCTTTTCCGCTGCCGCGATCGCCAGCGGGAAATCCTTCATCTCGTAAAGATCCTCCGCGGCGGCGCCAAGCACTACGGGAGCCTGCTCGTGGTCCGGGTATGTGTCTGCGAACCTTAGTGAGCTCACGACAGTTTCTTGTTTGACGTCAAGCAGCCGCGCCCCGGTCGCGATTTTCAGATCTTCCCGGTGCGCGAATATCGCAGCATACCCGGCCGCAGCGGATTGTTCGTGTGGCGGGTAGTCGTACGCTGTTCGCTCATATTCCCTTGCTGCCCTGGCGTAGTCCTGATGTTCAAGCAGAAGGTCGGCAAACTGATAATTGATCGGGGGCGATTCGGGGTCGTCCGGGAACGAGTCGAGAAATTCCCGGTACCAGCGCTGCGCTTCGAGAAAGGCCGCCGGCCGCTTCTCGGCGAGACTCTCATTCTGGTACAGCGCATGATAATGATTGGCCAGATCCTTCAGATTGGTCTGGAGAAAACTCACAACCTCTGGCGCCTCGTCCAGGTTGAAGTAGCGCCAATACTCGGCCTGTAACGCGTACCTGGACGCGAATTCTCTCTTTGACTCAACCACAAGCAGTGGAAACTCGCCTGCCGTATATATCGCGACGATCTGCATGTTGAAGTGAGGCGACCGGCGATGAAACGGGTTCAATTCGATGAACGACCCGTAGACTGATGCGGCATCGTGATACCGGAGCTTGCTCAGGTAAAACTCTCCGAGGTTGCGATAAATCTTGTCCGCATAGCCCCGCGCGCCGTGCGCCGAAAAATAGTCATCGATGACCTCGGGCCCGCCAATGTTCGACAAGCTGAGACTGACGACTCGAAACGTATCCGCCACGCGGTGCCCATCGCCGTCTTCGTAATCTCGATCGAAGTCATCGCCGATCGACAACCGATAATCGAGCATCGCAATGTACCTGTGCAGCGCCTGCTCGTAGAGTTCCTGCTTGTACAGGGTCCAGCCCATTTTATACAAAGCCAATTCGAAGTATGAAGTGCTGCTGCCCATATCGATAACTGCCGAATAGGCATCTTCCGCATCCAGATACTTCTTCCTGATGAAGAAATACTCGCCACGCCGGAACTGCACTTCATCGATGTATTTCGAATACGGGTACTCGGTGACGAGCCGTTGCATCACCTGCATGGCATCCTCAGGCTGTCCGACTTCGTCGTATGCGCGCGACAGTTGATAGAGAACCTGATCGTTGCGCTCGTACTCAGGATACGTCTCGAGCAATTTGTTGTAAGTCCTGATGGCCTCCTGCGGCCCGGACTGCGCCAGTGCTTCGACGCCATCTGGAAACTGCAGCTCATCACGCGTGGCGTCGGGAATGGCCTCATGCCTCACGGCCGCGCGTTGCTCGAAATCGCTGTCCGACTCGGCCTGTTCCGGTTCGCTGACAGCAACGATACCGGTCGCCAGCGCCTCGTTGCCGCCAGCGCCCGCCCTGAACGCCGATTCCGGTGCCGGCAGCTCGTGTGGCGTATCGGTCCCGATGAGCCCGTACGCTTTTTCGATCTGCAGGTCTGCCATACGCCGCATGGCTTCGGGGGTCATTCTGCCTTCCGGAGTTTCCTCGAGAAACCGCTGGTAGCTCTGTGCGGCCATCTCCAGGCTATCCTCCAGCACCACTTCCTCGATCTCGGCCTCAACATGCCGCAAGTCGGCCAGTGTTACCCTGTCGGCGTTACCCGCGCAGGCAACCACACACAATGGCACGATGAAAACAGCGAAGCGGTGCCCGTTCATTGTTGCAGCGCTCCTCTGGCCTGAGCCTGGGTTGCGCGGTCATAACTATCGGCCAAGGCAAAGCGCGCCTGATCCTGGTAATTCTCCAGGCGCCGTCTGCGGGCAACGAGCTCATCGATGGCCACGACCTCTAGCAGGTGCCCTTGCCGCGCCATGAGCAAATCGACCTTCGCAAGTGACTCAGCGATTCGTGTTCGCAACCGTCGGACTGGCACCTCGTAACCTTCGAACCCGTGCGTTGCCGCCTGTCGCGCCCGGACGAATCGCGCATAGTTTTCCCGCATTAATTCGATGGAGCTTTCCAGCTCACGCAAATTCCGGTCGAACACCGTGAGCCGTTCGTGGTATTCCGTTAGAAGAGTCCATGTCACGGTACCCCTCAGGCGCTGCATTCGTTGCTTCAGGCTCGTGGCCACAGGACTGTTGTCTTCTCCGAGCTGACCCTCCAATTCCTTGAGACGGGCCAGAACGGCCTGCTCTTCCCGGGTTGCCAGAAATTCCGGCCTCGGTGTCGTCAGCATCCCCTTGAGACGGCGTTCCAGAATTCGGCGCTGCTCGACGCGCAGGCGCATTCTCGAATCGAGCTTACGGAACTGATGATCGATATCGGGCAGCAACGGCTCGTAATGCCCCTCCCGTATTTCAACGATATCTTCGAAGGAATCGATGCTTGTCTGCCATGAAACGAGTTTTTTTCTGAGGTCTGCGAGGTCGAGATAGTTTTGCAGCCCGGTCTGGAAGACATGCGAGGCCGACAACTCCATCAGGTAATACGTTTCCGGCGTGTCCGGCAGCGAACGCAATTGAATGACCCAATCCTTGTCCTGCCTGATTTCTTCGCGTATCAGGGCCTGCAAAAACCGGCCTTCCCGGATGCTCTCTATCGAAGCGCCGAGCTTTTCAAGCTCGACGCCGAACGAGTCGAGCGCGCGGCCATAGAAAAGTGCCGCGCGGCCGTGGATATTCAGTTTGCTATAGGCATACGGCAGGGCGAGCATCGCCTCCTGTGCCGAGCCATCCGTTACGTCGCGTTGTGCGAGAATGCTCCACGGGACGACAGCTCGCTCGAAGTTTTCCACCGACACGTCGGCCCAGCCGGAACTCAGCAACGCCTGGTTTGAAAACGGTCCCTCGAGACTCACTCGATCGAGAAAGTGTTTTGCCTGATCGAACTCGCCGGCTTCCAGCAGGATTGTCCCGAGCACCAGGTTTGACTTGTCGCGGATGGCATCGGTGGCACGATCGTTTTCCCCGATCTGCCCGGCACGATCGAGTTGCTTCAGCGCAGCCTGCTGCTCGCCGGCCTGGAGCAAAGCGATACCGAGGTTGTAGGAGGCGAAGCCCTTCAGACTGTTTGCATCCTGCAAGCGCTTGAGAACGTCGACGGCATCCGACGGCCGGTCGGTCGCCATGTAAATGTTTGCCCGCAGAAATTCGATATCGTCTCGAATGGCTTCAGGAATTTTTCCCTCGATTCTACCCAGCGCATGCAGCGCGTCGGTCATTTGTCCCTTTTGGAAGTGAATGCGTGCAAGACGGTAGGCGGCGTCGTTGCGCACGTCCTCGTCCACATCGCCCTCCAGCACCGCTTTGATAGCGCGTCCCGCACGATGGTGCATCCTGTAGTTGAGTTCGAAATCACCAACGGAGAATTTTGCGTCGTTGAGATACGCATAAAGGGAGTCCAGCTCAGGCTCGTCGAGGCCATAGTGTTGCCCAAGCTCTGCGTCGAGCCGCTGGAGTGCCTCGAAGTAGTATCCCTGGTGGGCGAAATACAACGCCTCGCCAAAATAGGGGTCGTTCAGGTCATCGCCTGCGGATGGCGGCGCCGCCGACAAAGCGATCAGCGCAACCGCGATCGGCCATGGCGGCGCCACGGTCATGACTTACCAGTCCCCGAGTTTTATGCCGGCATTGCCGAACTCGGCATCGGCCAGAGTTATGCCGAGAAGCCTGGGCTCGACTCCCTTGGTGAACTCGAAGGTTTCGGAACGGCTGAAATCCTTTCCGTTTTGCAGCTTGCCATTGTAAGTGACGCTGAGCTCATGTTCGCCGGTCGGGATGTTGCCGGTGTAAATGCGCTGCATTCCACCTTTCTGCAGAGCTTCGAGTTCCTTGAAGCTGTATATATAGTGCGCCACCAGTTCACCGTCGATCGCAATCTGCACGGCGTCGAGACGAAATTGCTCGCCATCGGCGAGCGAGACAAATACGGCGAGCTGTGTATTGGACGGGTATAGAAGCCTTTCCTCCAGCCGGCTTAGCTCCGCAGCAATGCTCAGTACATCCGACTTGATTTCCTGCACCTCCTCGTCGAGACCCCGCATCTCGTTTTGGGAGAAGTCGTCCCCACCATTGCTCGCAACAGGAGCAATCATGAGCAAGCCAGATAACACAAGCCAAGTAATCTTCGGCATTCCTAATTACCTTACCGGCGTAACATAATCCACGTATGAAACGCGTGAGAACACACATGCTTTGGGCACGTTTTACGGAACAAGTGTTGACGATATTCGGGCCTCAGACTGTGAACCACGCCTCAAATCCGCGCCGGTCGAGTGTCTGCGAACCGCGACGTATCGTGAATCGTGTCC
>Ga0209980_10000107_pt1 | contig 40029 bp, 38 predicted proteins | sample CR02metaG_FD_183611 | JGI IMG/M metagenome (GOLD analysis project Ga0209980, IMG submission 183611) | Deep subsurface microbial communities from Mariana Trench to uncover new lineages of life (NeLLi) - CR02 metaG (SPAdes) (version 2) | ecosystem: Environmental > Aquatic > Marine > Ocean trench...
GCATCGGGCGGCTAGTTCTTCGCGGCGCTAGCCGACGAGCTTGCTTCGTTTCCGTTCACTCGAGGAGGAAATCCCCATGCCCTCTCTGTATTTCGCTACTGTACGACGCGCAACGTGAATGCCTTCGGCAGAAAGGATCTTCGCTATCTGATTATCACTCAGGGGCTTCTCCGGTCTCTCGCCTCCAATCAGCTTGCGGATCTTGGCACGCACAGCAGTAGAAGACCGTTCACCGTCCTTACTGGTCAGGTGGCTGGAGAAGAAATAGCGAAGCTCAAAAACGCCGCGCGGTGTATGCATGTATTTGTTGGTAGTTACTCGAGACACGGTGGACTCATGCATCCCGATGGATTCAGCAATATCTCTCAATACCATCGGGCGCATATGCTCTTCGCCGTGCTCAAGGAACTCGGTCTGGCGCTCGACGATCGTTGTGGCTACCTTTAACAAGGTCTGGTCCCTGATTTCCAGGCTGCGGATCAACCAGCGAGCTTCTTGCAATTGTGTTCTGAGCAGATCGTACTCACCATCGCGTCCCAAAGAACCCACGTAGGATTGATTCACTCTAAGCTTAGGAGTGATAGTGGTGTTGAGTTCCACACTCCATGAGCCGTCGGAACGTCTGACGTAAACATCCGGAATGACGTATTCCGCCGCGGAAGAAGCAATTGATGAACCGGGTCGCGGGTGACAGGCGCGAACGAGAACGAGTGCGTCATCGAGTTCTTCGTCTGTTGCGTTAAGCTGTCGTTTAAGCGTTGCAAACTGATGCTCTGCGACCAGCTCCAGGTGTTCTTGCGCCGTAGTTTTCGCGAGCGCGAGTCCCGGCGTTTCCGGATCGAGTTGCTGCAGTTGCAGCAAGACGCATTCGCTGATAGATCTGGCGCCGACACCAGCCGGATCCAGGCGTTGCACTACTCTCAGGGCAACCTCTATCTCATCAGGTGATGCAACGATATCCGGTGCCAATGTTGCTTGAATTGCCTCGAACTCCTCGGTGAGGTAGCCATCTTCATTAATGCCATCGACGATCGCTTGTCCGATCGCGGTGGTGCGAGGATCCAGGATCTCTAGCTCGAGCTGCCAGAGCAGATGATCTTTGAGCGTGTCTTCGGAGAGATCGGCGTACTCTGGCTGATCTCGAGGCTCGTATGATATGGGGGTATCGGAGGGGCCCGTTCTCTGGATATCCGTCCAGTCGGCATCGCTCACGTCAGCCTCAGCGGAATCGTCTGCTTCTTCCGCGGTTTCTTCGGCAGCCTCTAGCGATGCTGTTTCATCGACTTCCAGCATCACGTTCTCGTCCAGGGCTTCTTGAATCTGGGTCTGCAGATCCAGGATAGGAAGTTGCAGCAGCCGGATGGCCTGCTGCAGCTGCGGTGTCATCGTGAGCTGCTGTGATTGCCGGAGCTGGAGGGAAGGTTTCAACATCTCGCGGCTACACTCCTACAGCGAGAACCCTTCTCCCAAGTAAACCTCTCGTACATCTTGATTCGACAATATCTCATCTGGACTTCCGGCGGCCATCAACACCCCGTCATTAAGAATATAGGCATGTCCACAAATTCCAAGGGTCTCGCGCACGTTATGATCGGTAATCAGCACACCGATATCGCGTTGCGTCAGGTGGCGAATGATGCGCTGAATGTCGATCACGGATATTGGGTCGACGCCGGCAAACGGTTCATCGAGAAGAATGAATCTGGGTTCGGCCGCCAACGCCCGCGCAATCTCCACCCGTCGCCGCTCACCGCCTGAGAGGGAGAGGCCCAGGCTGTCTCTGACATGGACGACGTGCAATTCCTCCATCAACTCCTCCAACAGACTTTGGCGATCAGCCCGATCTAAGTCAGTGCGGGTTTGCAGGATGGCGCGAATATTGTCGGCGACAGTGAGTTTGCGAAAAATCGATGCCTCTTGCGGCAGATAGCCCAGGCCTCGTCGCGCACGACGGTGAACAGGAAGCCGGGTCACGTCTCTGCCGTCGAGAATGATGCTTCCCCGGTCGCAGCGAATGAGCCCGACGATCATGTAGAAAGCTGTTGTCTTACCCGCGCCATTCGGGCCCAGTAAGCCAACGATCTCACCGCTATCGATCGAGATCGATAGATCTTTGACTACTTCACGCGATCGGTAGCGCTTGGCGATACCGATCGCCTCCAATCTACTCATGGTGGGGGCGCGCTAACCGACTCGGAATCATCTGATGGCGGTAGGATCGTGATGATGACGGATTCGCCGCACTCGGAAGAGCCCGAGGTGATCCGAGCCTGTTCCAGGTCGAAGATTAGATCGCATCCCGTGAATTCATTAGGCCCGTCACTGAGCCATGCATCTTCCATCATACGCAAGGTTCGCGTACCGCCATCATAATGCAAGTGATTTGCGCTGCCATGAATGAGCGACTCACGCGTTGCACTCAGATTCTGGAATATGGCCGGATGTCCTCGCATATTGGCGACCAGCAGCGAGTGAGCTTCGAAGATTAATTCTGCACTGTCGGCTTCGATGCTCACGGAGTTAACGGTGATTTTGACATGGCCGCTGAAACGCCACTCACTTTTTTCGAAGTCCATACTGGACGCCACGGCTTCATCGGCGCGGATCTTCAGGTCGCCCTGCGTAATATCTACACCTCGAAATACGACCGAATTGCTTTTCTGATCAAAGGACGATGACTCCGCGACCAGCGAGATAGGCAGCGGCTCGCCTCCCGCCGCGACCATCGTGAGCCACGGCAGTATCAATAGGGCCGCGACGGAACAGTTCGATAGCTTGCTAGGGATTGAATTCACCATGTACGCTTGATTCTAGCTCTAGGCGGTCATCTCGCAAATACACTTTGATGCCTACCGCGTCCAAGCGCCCGGCGCCGAGGAACACGCTCACTGCAGCTTCGGTGCTGGCGACAAAGGTATCCGGCTCGAAACGAAGCCTCTGTGTCTTGATCAGCGTTCGCTGTCCCTGGTCGCGGGGCGTATTGGCGAGTTCCACGGCGCCGCTCAGATCGATATACGCTTGATCCGTCGGCGCCTCACCGGAGTCAGCGGTAAGGATCCAGGGGACATTTTCGACTGGCCGATATTCGATCCGCACATCGCTTAACAACAGCCTACCCTCGTCGGGGCGCTCCTCCGCCCGCGCAGCCCATATCTTGTAGAGTAGACGCCCATCCTCGTCGGTACCGAAAATCTCTGCGTCTATCAGGTAGTAACCCAGCGGTAGGGATTCGCGCACTTCCCCGGGTTGAACTACCGTCGTACCAGCGCGGCTCCAGTACCAGCTCAAGCCGGCTGCCGCGGTCAGGAATGCAAAAACGAACAGGTTTCTGAAGTGCGGATAACTCATTTGCGATAACTAGTTCAGCTCTCGTGTGAATTCTAGCAGTCGCGGCTTCGCCGCGTGTATCATCGCGTCTGGTCTACTAAGATTCCCGCGCTGACGTCTTCAGGTATGCCTGGCCTTGATCTAAGCTCAGATCGACCAGCGGCGCCGATTTTTGCCCTCAGCCTGCGCTCAAACGACCTAATCCCTAGCAATTTTCCTCAGTCATGATGACGCACGCAGGTTGGGTTAGACTGTTTACTGGTCGAGCGTGTAACACAGCATGGATCCCAAAGCAGTCGCGAACCTTATCGAACAGGGCCTCCCAGATGCTACGGTCGAAGTCCGGACGGACGGAGCGGGGCACTACGAGGCAACCGTCATCTCGTCCGTCTTTGACGGCAAGCGTAGCCTTCGTCGACATCAACTGGTTTACGGAACGCTTGGTGGACTCGTCGGCGGGGAGATTCACGCACTAAACCTGAAGACGTTCACGCCCGAGGAGTGGCGATCTCAAGCGACGTGATCGAAGGCGCGGTGACTTGGATCGACTAGAAATAACGGGCGGCGAACGTCTCTCGGGCGAAGTTCGTATCTCTGGAGCGAAAAATTCCGCGCTGCCGATTCTGGCCGCTGCGCTATTGGCTGAGGAGCCGGTGGTGCTGGAGAACGTTCCGCACCTCAATGATGTCACCACGACCTTGAACTTATTGCGCCGTATGGGCGTGGAGATCATTTGTCATGACGGCGTGCGGCTCGAAATAGACGCCGCAAATATATCGGACTTTCTTGCGCCCTATGAGCTGGTCAAGACGATGCGCGCGTCCGTTCTGGTATTGGGCCCATTGCTAAGTCGATTCGGTCGCGCTGATGTGTCATTGCCAGGGGGCTGCGCCATCGGGGCACGGCCAATCAATCTGCACGTCGCTGGTCTTCAGGCGATGGGGGCTGAAATTACGATCGATAATGGCTTCATCCGTGCCCGCGCGGAGCGCCTGAAAGGCGCGCATCTTGTCCTGGACACCGTGACCGTCACGGGCACCGAGAATCTGATGATGGCGGCGGTATTGGCACGCGGTGAAACGGTCATCGAGAACGCGGCCCGAGAACCCGAGGTAGTGGATCTGGCGAACTTTCTCCAACGGATGGGCGCGCAGATCGAAGGTCCCGGTACAGACACTATTCTGATTCAAGGTGTCGAGACGCTCCACGGAACCAGCTACTCGGTTCTACCGGATCGAATCGAAAGCGGCACCTACCTCGTCGCTGCGGCGATCACGGGTGGGCGGGTCAAGATCAAGGGCACGCGGCCCGATCATCTGGAGGCGGTTCTGAGAAAGCTTCAAGAGGCAGGGGCCACCGTGCAGCGTGGGTCGGATTGGATTGAGCTCGACATGGCCGGACGACGGCCGACGGCAGTCAGCCTGCATACCTCGCCCTACCCGGGGTTCCCAACCGACATGCAGGCACAATTCTGCGCCCTGAATGCAGTTGCGGCCGGCACCGGCACGATCGTCGAGACTATTTTCGAGAACCGTTTTATGCACGCCCAGGAGTTACAACGCCTGGGTGCTGATCTGTCAGTCGAAGGGAACACCGTCGTTATTCGCGGGGTGGAGCGCCTCGCGGGTGCGCCGGTGATGGCGACCGACTTGCGGGCGTCGGCCTCGCTGGTTCTGGCGGGGTTGGCGGCAGAGGGCGTGACGATTGTGGAGCGTATCTACCACATCGATCGTGGCTACGAGCGTCTCGAAGAGAAGCTTGCCCTACTCGGTGCGGAGATACGCCGGCTACCCGGTTAGCTTTGCGAGTGACGGCCGTTCCTCAAGAACGGCCTCGGTCTCGAACAGGCCGGTGCCACGCCTAATCGCGCGAATCCGGATCGTTTGTCCGGGGCGCGCGCTTGCTACCAGATTCATCATCTGCTGCGGACTCAACATCCGTTCGCCGTCAACATGGGTCACGATATCGCCGCGCCGCAAGCCCGCCGCGGCTGCTGGTCCGCTGACGTTGAGCAGTTGCAGCCCGGGCCCGGAGAGACCCAAGGATTGAGCCTGTAGTATCGGCAGATACGAGGCGTTTACGCCCAGCCAGCCGCGGATAACGCGACCATGCTCGATAAGCTCGGCCATGACGCCGCGAACCAAGTTGACCGGGATCGCGAAACCGACGCCGGCCGGAATTACCTGATCCTGCAAGGCGGGGCCGACGAAGAATGTATTGATGCCAACCAATTCACCGCGGGCGTTGACGAGCGCGCCGCCGGAGTTGCCGACGTTGATAGCTGCGTCGGTCTGAATGAAACTCTCGAAGGTGGCTACGCCCAGGCCGCGGCCGATCGCACTGACGATTCCCTGAGTCACCGTCTGACTTAGTCCGAAGGAGTTACCGATGGCGAGTACGATGTCGCCGATCTGCAGGGTATCGGAGCGCCCGAGCACGATACTTGGCAGGTCCGGCAAGTCGATCTTCAGCAACGCCAATTCGGTCTCGGGATCGGCGCCCACGAAGACGGGCTCCACCGCCCGCCCGTCCGCCAGCTGGACATAGATCTCGTCGGCATTCTCAATCACGTGCCAGTTCGTGACCAGGTAACCATCCTGGCTGATGACGACACCCGAGCCGAGGCCTTGCCCCCCCAACGGGCTGGTCTTCAGGCCGGCGAAACCGTTGAGCTGTCCGGGGATTCCCGCGGTATAGATGTTCACGACCGCCGGTGCGCTGGCGGCGACCGCCGCTGCATAGCCTCCGAGCGCTTCGGTCGAGCTGCGCTGCTCCAGCCTCACGAGATCCGGCTTGATCAACACGACCAGGAAGGCCAGAGCCAGACCGATAGCTGCCGACTGGCCGACGAAAGCAAGAGCCTTAGTGATTGGGCGCATGGAACTAGTTTAGCAGGATGGGTGGCCCAGCCTCGTCGGTGGCCAAGCGCTTCAGCCGCTGTGTATAATTCCGCGAACTTCTGCAGCGCCATCTCGGCTGGAGGCGCGGTTTCCGCAGCCCATGGGCAGCGAGGCCCGATGCGTCTCAGCAACAACACACGATCAATCGAGAAACTAACCAGCAGCTGACCGAGACTTCAGGTCAGCCTGGGAGTGCTTAATGACGGACAATCGGGACTTCACCAGGCGCCACTTTCTAACCGCCGCCACCGCCGTTACGGGTGGTGTTGGCCTGGTCGCCGTTGCAGTGCCTTTCGTCGCTTCGTTCGGTCCCAGCGCACGTGCTTATGCTCTCGGTGCCCCAGTGGAGGTGGATATCAGCAAAGTGGAGCCCGGCGCGATGATCAAAGTGGTATGGCGTGGACGGGTCATCATGATCGTGCATCGGACCGATGACATGCTCACCCGTTTGGCAACGATTGAGGATGAACTTGCCGATCCGGCTTCGCTAGAGTCGGAGCAGCCGCAGTTTGCCACCAACCCTCAGCGTAGCCTGAAGCCCGAGATTCTGGTGGTCGAGGGTGTCTGCACGCATTTGGGGTGTGTGCCCATACCTCGCTTCGAAGTCGGACCGGCCGACCTGGGTTCAGACTGGCCCGGCGGCTTCTTTTGTCCGTGTCATGGCTCCAAATTCGATCTAGCCGGGCGTATCTACAGTGGTTTCCCGGCGCCTACCAATCTACGCGTACCGCCCCACAGCTTCGTCACCGAGAATATTGTGTTGATCGGTGCCGACAGCGGGGCGACGTAATGGCGCCCATCCGATCAGGCCTTATGCATCACCTCGGCCGAAATCTGACGGCGCTCACGACTTGGATCGACGCCCGATTTCCGATGACGAAGCTCCTCAAGGAACATATTACGGAGTACTACGCGGCGAAGAATTTCAACTTCTGGTACGGCTTCGGTGTACTCGCCACCGTCGTGCTCGCGATACAAATTGTCTCCGGAATCCTGTTAACCATGAATTACAAGCCCTCCGCGGAGGACGCGTTCGCCTCCGTGGAATACATCATGCGCGATGTGAACTGGGGATGGCTCATTCGCTATCTGCATTCCACCGGCGGGTCGGCTCTCTTCATCGTCGTTTATCTGCATATGTTTCGTGCGATGCTCTACGGTTCCTATAAAAAACCACGAGAGTTGATCTGGCTGGTTGGGATGGCGATCTATCTTTGCCTGATGGCAGAGGGCTTCTTCGGCTATCTGCTGCCGTGGGGCAATATGTCCTACTGGGGCGCGCAGGTCATCGTGTCGTTATTCGGCGCAGTGCCGGTGGTTGGCGAGGGCTTGGCCGAGTTGATCCGCGGCGACTTCTACATCTCCGATATTACGTTGAACCGCTTCTTTGCCTTCCACGTGATCGCGGTGCCGCTGGTGCTCCTGCTGCTCGTGGTCGTCCATATCATGGCGCTGCACGAAGTCGGGTCGAATAATCCGGACGGCATCGAGATCAAGGAACACAAGGACGCCGACGGTAAGCCGCTCGACGGCGTCGCGTTCCATCCTTACCACACGAGCAAAGATCTGGTCATCATTCTGGTGTTCGCAATCGCGTTCTCGGCGGTGTTGTTCTTCGCGCCGGAACTGGGCGGCTACTTTTTGGAACACGCAAACTTCGAGCCGGCCAACATGCTGCAGACGCCCGAACACATTGCGCCCCTCTGGTATTTCACGCCGTTCTACGCAATCCTTCGAGCGGTACCCGATAAATTGCTCGGCGTGATTTTGATGGGTCTGGCGGTAATGTTGCCGATTTTCCTGCCGTGGCTGGATCGCTGCAAGGTTAAGTCGATCCGCTATCGCGGCTGGGTCTACAAGCTGGCGCTGGGGATCTTCGTGACCAGTTTCCTGGTATTGGGGTATCTTGGTCTGCAGCCCGTCAGCGATACTTACACTCTGGTGGCGCGGGTGTTTACATTTACCTACTTCGCGTTTTTCGTCCTGATGCCCTTTTACACGAGTTGGGAGAAGCCCAAGCCGGTTCCCGAGCGGGTGACAAATTGACCGTTAGGGCGACGTTGTTGACATTGGGATTGGCGTTTAACGTCGCCGCGCTCGCCCAGCATGCGGGCGGCGGGGCGCTGCCCATGGAGCCTGCGAATACCGACGTAAGCGATCTCGCCGCCCTGCAGCGAGGTGCGAAGTACTTCGTCAACTATTGTTTCGGCTGTCATTCCGCTCAATACGTGCGCTATAACCGCCTCGGCGCGGATCTCGGGCTAACCGATGCTCAGCTAGTCGAGAACATCATGTTTACCGGCGAGCGGCCGTTCGACATGATGACCAATGCCATGACCGATGAGGATGCGGCCGCGTGGTTCGGTATTGCGCCGCCGGACTTGTCCCTGATCGCAAGGAGCCGGGGAACTGACTACCTCTACAATTTCTTGCGCGGTTTCTATCAGGACGACACTGCACTGAGCGGCGCCAATAATCTTTGGCTGGAGAATACTGCCATGCCGCACGTTCTGTGGGAACTACAGGGCGTACGCAGAGCCGTATTCGTCGATAGGGACGTCGACGGCGTCGCCGTGCCGACATTCGAGCATTTTGAGCCTGTCATTCCGGGCACACTCAGTGAGGCGGAGTATGATGGGCTCGTACGCGATATCGTGACCTTTCTCGATTACATCGGCGAGCCGATGCAACTGGAGCGCCGAGCGCTGGGCGTACGGGTTATAGGATTCCTACTGGTATTTCTCCTGATTGCCTACATGCTCAAGAGAGAGATCTGGAAGGACGTCGATTAACGTTCTTGTTATTTTTGTTTCCGTTCTACGTCACCAGGAGATGTTCCCATGACGGTAATCGCCAACCGTCGCTCAGTCATGACGCTCTTCTCCAGGCCAACCGATGTATGGAGTCATCGTGTACGGTTGGTACTCGCTGAGAAGAGCCTCAATATAGATCTCGTCGATGTCGACGACGGAGTTTTTCCCGAAGATCTGCTGGACCTCAATCCCTACAATAGCGTGCCTACTTTGGTAGACAGGGATTTGGTGCTGTATGACTCCGGTGTCATTATTGAATATCTTGACGAGCGATTCCCTCACCCGCCGCTAATGCCGGTAGATCCCGTCACCCGTGCGCAGTTTCGCCTCGCGCTCTATCGCATTGCGCAGGACTGGTACTCGCTTGCCAGCGAGATTGAGGAAGGCGGGGATCGAAAACCGGTGACCAGAGCAAGGAAAGCGCTGCGGGACAGTATCGTTTCGAGCGTTGAGATTTTTAGTGCGAGACGATTCTTCCTCAGCGACGACTACTCCCTGGTCGATTGTAGTATCGCTCCGATCTTGTGGCGTCTGGAAGTATTCAATATCGACCTACCCTCTCAGGCTAAGCCCATACAACGGTACATGGACGAGATATTCTCCAGGCCGTCGTTTCAGGCGAGCCTGAGCGAGTTGGAGCAAGAGATGCGCCAATAGGCTCATGATACAGGCCAGATCCAAACCCCGCGCTTGAATCTCGTCGCCGATCCTAGTTAGTTCGCATCGTCACCTTGAATCCCGGCGTCAATCAGATCGCACAAACAATGGATAATGAGTAGGTGCACCTCCTGGATGCGGCAGGTTCGCTCCGCAGGGACACGCAGCTCGACGTCTTCGGAGTTCAGACTCCGAGCAATGGTGCCACCGTCGCGACCGGTTAAAGCGACGACCTTTAGGTCTCGATCGTGCGCCGTAGTGATCGCACGCAAAACGTTCTCCGAATTTCCCGATGTCGAGATGGCAAGCAGCACATCGTGCGGCTGAGCGAGCGCCCTGACCTGTTTTGCAAATACATTCTCGTAGCCATAGTCGTTAGCAATTGCCGTAAGCGTGGAACTGTCTGTCGTGAGTGCGACCGCCGGCAACCCGGCACGTTCTCGCTCGAAACGACCCAACAACTCAGCAGAAAAATGTTGCGCATCGGCGGCCGAGCCGCCGTTGCCACAACTTAAGACCTTACCGTTGTTCAGTAGACTCTGCACCATCAGTTGCGCTGCTTTCGCTATCTGCGGCGCGAGGGTCTCCGACGCTTGCTTGACCGCAACGCTTTCTCGAAAATGGGCTAGGACACGATCGTCCATGTGCTTGCCATGTGCCTCGGTAGCCACAACTCTGCCTGCAAAGGACGCTTCCTTCAAGGCGGCCGCGCAAGAGCTACTGTGCGACTGTCGGTATTCTCGCCTTAGTCGGCATCAAATGCGTTCTGCATCCACTGAAACTGCGGTGTCGTTGTATCGATATCGCTCACGGCGAAGACGTCGAAACGTAGCGGCTGCGTGTTCCACTGTGGGTTACACATCAGGAGATGTTGTGTCGCCATGATAATTTTACGCCGCTTTTTCCTGTCGACGCTTTCTATAGCGGAAGCGAGACTGCCTTTCTTCCGAGCGCGGACTTCCACGATGACAATCGTCGCGCCGTCGCTGCAGACCAGGTCCAGTTCGCCCAGCCTGCAGCGATAACGTTGTTTCAGAATTCGCAGCCCGCGGGTCTGCAGATAGTCTCGGGCGACCGCTTCCCATGAGTGGCCGGATGCCTGTCGGGTCATCCCATGAAAGATGAGTGGCGTGCGCCTATCTTAGGTCCGCAAGTTTCGCCGGAGCCTCGACGAGCGCATCGTCCAGGCTACGCAAGGCGACCGGTCGGCCGTTGCGGAACTGAGCCAATGGCAAGCGGCGATGCACTCGACCGTCGCTGTCCAGACTTAACTCCCCGGACATGGCTGGGATTGCGGTGAAACGTCCAGTCTGGTGGTAAAGCAATGGGATCAGCCGGTAGGCGTCAAAGCCCATTGCGAACAATCGTGGCCATTGGGCAACCCGCTGCGGCCAGTAGGTCGCGAGCGTCGCCTTGAGTTTGGCCGAAGTCACGTCGGGCGACAGCAACCATGGGGAGTCCGGAAACAGAATGCCGTTCAGATCCGCATCGCCAGTGCCGTTCGCCGGGTCGTAAACTTCTGAGGTTGCGTAGGTTGGAAGATCTCCGGCGTAGTGGAAACGTAGCTGCGGCGCGAGCAGCCGCCCGTTGTTCGCGTCGGTAGCGATGAAGATGACGTCGACGTCCTGACGGCGTCGCGGTTCGAACTCCAACGGTATGCTGATATTGGCGGCCAGCCGCCGGTAGCGTTGATTGCTCCGGGTCAGATTCAATAGTGTCGTAATGGCCAGTGAGTAATCCTGGCTGTCGGGGTCGTAACCTCTGAACTGCAACAATTCTCCGCCCAACCGTTCGAACTCGCTGCGAAAGCTGTTCAACAGCCGGATTCCCCAGTCACTATCGGGAATCAGCGCAACGGCGTTGACTGCGCCTTTGGCGGCGGCGTGACGGGCGATCTCGACCGCTTCATCCTCGGGTGCCAGAGCGAACTGATAGAAATTCGGGCGCACGGGCGTCTCGCTCTGCACAAAGTTCAGTGCTAGCGTAGGAGTCAGGCTGGCGCTGCCGGCAATCCGCTCTACATTCGGTTTCAACAGCGGACCGACGATAAAGTCAGCACCGTCGATCTGGGCGCGAAGATAAGCCTGCTCACTGCCGAGTATGTCGGTGTCGTACACCTTAATATGCGCGCGTAGACCTTTACCGTTGGTGCGCAGATGTGCCGCAATAAAGCCGTCGCGGATCGCAGCGGCCTGCTCGCGCCGACTACTGAGCGGCAGCAGCAGGGCGAGTTGTCTCGGGTAGATCTGCGCGAGTCGGTTCCGCTCGAGGAGCTCGGACAGGAACGTGGTCGCGGCCGGGTGGTTCGGATAGTTCTTTCGCCAGCCGAGCAACCCGAGTTCGAGTCCGGCTGGGTCGCTACGGTACGCCGACGCCACGGGTTGCAGCGCGAGCCAACCGTCGATCACCGGGTCGCCACTCGCGCCCAACGGTCGGCTAACCGTTTGCTCTCGCAGCCCCTTCCAGATCAATTCGTGATTAGCCATGACCTCGGCTGAGTCGTTCAGCCACAGCTCCCGCTCCACCAGAACTGCGACCGCCGCCTCTACCTGAGAGAGCTGAAACAGGGCGCGGCCCTCGATCGCAGCCGCCGCGACGAGAATCACCGGGTCCGGAGGCCGACCGAGACGAGTCAGCATGTCGAGCGCAGCTTCAGGTCGGCCTTCCTCGAGCTCGATGGCTGCAGAGAGGATCAGGATCGCCTGGCGTTGTTGCGCGTTACCGGACGCGCGAGCCTGAGCCAACCAGAGTCTGGCGTTGTTCGTGTCGCCGCTGTCGATCAACAGTTGCGTGCCGGCCATGAGGTAATCGGCCTTGGCAGCGCCAACGCTGGCCGCGACCAGATCGGCGTACAGTTGCAACGCGCCGCCGATATCGTCCGCACGGACGAAATCCTCGGCCCGCTGACGTGTCTGCTGGTCGGGCGTCAGCAGCGTGGGCCCAACGGCTGTACAGCCCGACATGAAGATCAGGCCCGCTGCGGCCGCCGTTATGTAGAATTGTCTCAGCATCGTTCGCGATTGTGTATTCAGCTTTCGTCCAGGCAGCATAAACTCATGAGCGCAACATCCTCCGGAACACTTTATGTGGTTGGCACGCCGATCGGGAACTTAGGGGATCTGAGTGCGCGCGCCCGCAGCGTCCTGGGGGCCGTAGATCTAATAGCCGCTGAGGATACTCGGCGAACTCGGCGATTGCTATCGAGTATCGAGCTAAACGCGACACTAATGGCCTACCACGAGCACAACGAACAACAACGGACGCCGGTGCTGATCGGTCGGCTACAACAGGGCGACTCCGTGGCTTTGGTCAGCGATGCCGGTATGCCGTCGATCAGCGACCCGGGGCTGCGACTCGTCCGGGCGGCCCTGGCCGAGAAGCTGCCGGTCGTGAGCGTGCCTGGGCCCACTGCGGTGATAGCCGCGCTGACTATCTCCGGCCTCGCGACGGACCGTTTCGTCTTCGAGGGTTTTCTGCCACGTCGCAGCGGCCCCAGACGCCAACGCGTCGACGCGCTGCTGAGCGAATCCCGGACCATGGTTTTCTATGAGGCCGTCCACCGGATCGCAGCAACGCTCGAGACGCTGGCAGGGCTGTTCGGCCCGGACCGTCCCGCCGCGATCGCGCGGGAGCTGACCAAACTCCATGAGCGTGTTTATACCGGCACACTAGCCGGGCTCAAAAGCCAGCTCGGTAATGAGATTCCGCTGAAGGGCGAGTTCGTGCTGCTCGTCGCCGGCAGCGCCGACGTCCGTTCGGCGAGCACTGCCGAGGCGCAGCGAATCTTTGCCATCTTGAGCAACGAGTTGTCGGCGAAGGCAGCCGTCGCTCTGACAGCTAAGATCACGGGCCTCAGCCGCAACGACGTCTACCAGCTGACACGGCTGCCCGATTGAACGCAGCGCTTCGCGGCCAGACGGCCGCTTCTACAACGGCGACGCTTTAGGTAGTAACCTTGCTGTTGGGAGTCGGCCGGGCAGTCGCTGGGATATTCCTGGAGGAAAGTCCGGGCTCCATGGGCAGGGTGCCAGGTAACTCCTGGGGGGCGTGAGCCTACGGCTAGTGCCACAGAAAATATACCGCCGGACGACCAGTTCGGTAAGGGTGAAATGGTGCGGTAAGAGCGCACCGCGCACGTGGTAACGCGCTGCGGCAGGGTAAACCCCACCCGGAGCAAGACCAAATAGGGGAGCGTTTTAGTGTGCCCGCACGAGCTCCCGGGTAGGTCGCTAGAGGTGTGCGGTGACGCACATTCGAGATGAATGACTGCTCTCGACAGAACCCGGCTTACAGGCCGGCTCCCGCTTCGAGTCTTGTCGCTCGCTGAGTGTCGGCGCGAAATTCTGCAAGTGAGTCAAATCTACCCTCATAACCGACTGATTTTTTGGCGAGGAGGACCTTGCCAAATTCGTCCGCCGCGTCGCTAACCTACTGGCAAACAAAAAAATATCGGCTTCCTCGGTTGACAGTTACCGGTCGGCCTTCTTATAGTGGGCTGAAGTGGAGAGAAGTGGGGAAAAATGCAACGGGTATGTTCCGCGGCGCTTCCAAAGTTACCCTGGATTCGAAAGGGCGGCTGGCGATTCCGAGTCGATATCGGGAACGCCTCAACAGCCGTTGCGAAGGGCACCTGGTCGTCACCGTCGATAGGGATCATTGCCTTCTCATTTACCCCCTACCCGACTGGGAGGAAATTCAGCGCAAGCTGGATCGTCTGCCGTCCTTTAACAAATTGGCGCGGGAGACCCAGCGCCTCATGGTGGGTTATGCCACCGACCTCGAGTTGGACGGTCACGGTCGCATCCTGTTGTCCCAAGCTCTGTGCGAATTCGCAGACCTGGATAAACAAACCATGCTGATCGGTCAGGGTAACAAATTCGAGCTATGGGACGAAGAACGTTGGAATCAGCGCCGGGATAAATGGCGGTCAAGCGATGATCTCGACGACGAGGACTTGCCTCCTGAACTCGAATCGCTATCGCTCTGAGCGCCGCGCAGTTGACAGACATGACCGATCACCAGCCGGTTCTGGTGAATGAGGCGCTAGAGGGTCTGGCGATAGTCAGAGACGGTTGGTATGTCGATGGAACCTATGGCCGCGGCGGGCATAGCGCAGAGATACTCACGCAACTCGGGGAGCACGGACGATTGTTCGCTCTGGATAAAGATCCTGAAGCTGTGGCACACGGCCGCGCTCGCTTCGCCGCGGAGCCCCGCTTCGCGATCGAGCACGGTAGCTTCGAATTCATCGATCGTTATGCGAACGCGTGGTTGCAGGGGAATGCCCTGGCGGGTGTGCTGCTCGACCTCGGCGTTTCGTCGCCGCAGCTCGACACAGCCGCACGGGGCTTCAGCATCATTCATGATGGCCCTTTAGACATGCGCATGGATCCGACTCGAGGCGAGACGGCAGCGGAGTGGCTGCAGCGCGTGGAGGAAAATGAGCTGCGGCGCGCTCTCTACCGCCTCGGCGAGGAGCCACGCGCACCCCAGATCGCAGCGGCCATCGTCAAAGCTCGGGCGATCGCACCCATCACCAGAACGCAGCAGCTCGCCGAACTCGTGGCACAGAGTTCAGGTTATAGACGCAGCCGCGTCCATCCGGCGACTCGCGTGTTTCAGGCCATCAGGATCCAGATCAACGCCGAACTCGCGGCTTTGGAGCGCGCGCTGAAACGGTGCGTGGAACTGCTGACCACAGGCGGCAGACTATGCGTGATCAGCTTTCACTCCTTGGAAGATCGGATCGTCAAACGCTTTATCGCGCGTGAGGCGAAGGGTGACCCCGCCTACGCAGGTTTGCCGGAGATGCCGCCGCTCGCGCGACCGCGCCTGCGCCGAATCGGTAGTCTGATTCGTCCGTCGGCGGCAGAAGTCTCAACCAATCCACGGGCGCGCAGCGCGCGTCTGCGAGTCGCCGAGCGGCTTGAAGTCTTCGCCACGTGACAAGCCAACAGCTTCAACTAGGCCTGTGTGTGCCGTTGGCGGCGGCCGTCGTGATCTCAGCAGTGTGGGTCGTTACGACCAAGCACCAGGCTCGGCAGCTGTTCGGCGAACTGGAGGCGCTCAATAGAGAACGGGATCGACTGCAGGTCGACTGGGGTCGCCTGCAGATCGAAGAGAGCACCTGGGGGACACACTCGCGAGTCGAGACACTCTCCAGAGACCGCTTGTCCCTGGATCGGCCGACACCGGAGCAGATCGTCGTGGTCGCGGCACCAGGCCCATGAGCAGGCACCGCAAATCCTACATCGTCGTCTGGAGCCGCTGGCGAAGCACCGCGTTGCTCGGCGTCTTTATTCTGGCCGGCTTGATGCTGGAGGCACGGGTCCTTTATCTGCAGATAATGGAAAAGGAATTTCTCGAAGCTCAGGGTGACGATCGGCATCTAAGAACCGTACAGATCTCTGCCCACCGAGGGCCGATCACCGATCGCTACGGTGAGCCGTTGGCGGTCAGTACGCCGGTAGACAGCATCTGGGCCGCTCCGCGGGAGCTGATGCCGGCCCTCGAGCGGTTAGGCGAGCTGGCCGAGGTGCTGGAACTGGACCTTGACTGGATCGCCCGGCGGATCACGAGCAATCTCGATCGCGAGTTCGTCTATCTGCGACGTCATCTGCGCCCCGACCATGCCGCCCGGGTTTTGCAATTGGGCCTGCCGGGTGTCAGCGCGCTCAGGGAATATCGCCGCTATTACCCGGCCGGTGAGGTAGCCGGTCACCTGATCGGCTTCACCGATATCGATGATCGCGGCCAGGAAGGACTTGAACTCGCCTACGACTACTGGCTTAGCGGTGAGATCGGTGCCAAACGAGTCCTCCAGGATCGGCTCGGCCGAGTCATCGAAGACGTCGAGCTGATCCGTACGGCGCAGCCCGGCCGAACCTTGAGGACCAGCATCGATCTGCGCATCCAATATCTTGCGTACCGGGAGTTAAAGCAGGCTGTAGCCGAGAACCACGCGCTCTCCGGTTCGGTCGTCATCTTGGACGTGACCAACGGCGAGGTGCTGGCGATGGTCAACCAACCCGGCTACAACCCGAATGACCGGGCCCAGCTTGAGGCTGCCCGCTACCGCAATCGGGCGGTAACGGACATATTCGAACCGGGCTCGAGTTTCAAGCCGTTCGTCGTTGCGGCCGCGCTCGAATCCGGTCGCTACGAACCGAGTTCGATCATCGACACGACGCCGGGATATCTGCGCGTCGGCGGTAAGATTCTGACGCAGGACAACAACAACCTCGGCAAGATCGATATCACCACGATGCTCGCCAAGTCGAGCAGCGTTGGCGCGGCAAAGCTCGGCCTGGAGCTCGAACGGGAGCAGCTCTGGGCGGTCCTGTCGAACTTCGGCATCGGCCGCTTGACCGACAGTGGATTTCCGGGCGAGTCTGCCGGCGTGCTCAACGATCCGCGATACTGGCGACCGGTCGGGCAGGCGACACTGGCGTACGGCTATGGCCTGTCGGTCACGGCGCTGCAGCTTGCCCAGGCCTACAGCGTGATCGCCGCCGACGGCATCCGCCGGCCCATCTCGCTGCTCGCGCAGGATGACCGCACGGCGGGTCAACGGGTCGTGTCGGTGGATACGGCGCGCGCGCTGCGAGCCATGCTCGAGATCGTGGTTTCTCCGGCGGGCACCGGGCAACGTGCCTCGATCGTAAACTTTCGCGTGGCCGGCAAGACTGGCACCACGAAGAAATTCAGCCTCGGTGGATATGCAGACGATCGCTATCTCGCGGTCTTTTCCGGGCTGGTTCCGGCCAGTGATCCGAAGCTCGTCGCCGTGGTTGTGATCGACGAACCCCAGGGCCAGGATTATTCGGGTGGCGAAGTAGCCGCGCCGGTATTTGCGCGGATCCTGTCGGGCGTCTTGCGCTTGTTGGCGATTCCGCCCGACGCATTGCTAACGCCGCCACTGATGATCATGGCCCAGGCGGAGGTTGCTCCATGATGGCGGCCCTGGCGACAGCGGCGATGACGCTGGGGGAGTTGTTCGGTTCGGCCGCCGGAGACCTGGGTGGCGTCCAAGTTCAGGATCTGGTGCTCGACAGTCGGCAGGCCGGGCCCGGCGCCGCCTTTCTCGCAGTGCCGGGTACGCAGAGTCACGGCTTGGATTACCTCGACGACGCACTTGCTCGTGGTGCGGTGGTGGTCGTTTATGAGCCCTCGGCAGACCATCAGGAAGTGGCCGCACCGAGCATTGCCGTTCCCGGACTCAAGGCACGACTCGGCGCTCTCGCACGGGTCTTTTTCGCCTACGAGGCCGAGCCGCCGACACTGGCCGGGGTCACCGGTACGAACGGCAAGAGTACGGTGGCGCATCTGCTCGCCGAGGCGCAAACGCTTCACGGTACGCCATGCGGCTACCTCGGCACGCTGGGTCAGGGTGTCCCACCGCACGTTGTCGCGCAATCCCTGACGACGCCCGATTGTTTGACGCTACACAGAACGCTGCACTCCATGTCGGTGAGCCATGCAGCGATCGAGGTCTCATCGCATGCGCTGGCCCAGGACCGAATCGCCGGACTGGAGTTCGGTACCGCCGTCTTTACCAATTTGTCCCGCGATCACCTCGACTACCACGGTGATCTTGCGAGTTACAGAGATGCCAAAGCGCGCTTGTTTAATTTACCGACTCTGCAACACGCGGTGCTTTTTGCCGACGATCCATTCAGCCCGGTTCTGGCACGGCAGCTCGACGCAGCGGTGACACGATTTGACGTGAGTCTGCAACAAGACGCCGATATTCGTGGCCGCCTGGTCAACGCCGACTGGCACGGGATCAAACTTGAGGTGCGGGGTCCTGGAGGGTCGGGCGTGATTCGGTCCTCGCTGGTCGGCGATTTCAACGCCGAGAATCTATTGCTGGCGCTGGGGGCATTGATGGCCTGGGATGTGTCGCTGGCGGACGCTTGTGAATTGCTGGGCAAATGCTCGAGTCTCGCCGGCCGCATGCAGGTATTCGGCGGTGATCACGGCAAGCCGCGGGTCGTCGTCGATTTCGCCCACACGCCGGCCGCTCTGGCAAGCGTCCTTGAGAATCTGCGTCGACTGACTAGCGCCGAGCTGTGGTGCGTGTTCGGTTGTGGCGGACAGCGAGACTCGGGTAAGCGAGCTGCCATGGGCACGGCGGCCGCGCGACTCGCGGAGCACATCGTACTGACCGATGACAATCCTCGGGACGAGGATCCGGGCGTGATTGTCGCTGACATTCGCGCCGGGATGGCTGCGCATCCCGATGTCTGGATCGAGCACGATCGGCGCAGAGCGATTACCGATGCTATCAACCAGGCTCACGCGGACGATGTGGTGCTGGTGGCGGGGAAGGGCCACGAAGAGTCGCAATGGGTCGCTGGCGAGCAACGGAAATTCAGCGACCGCGCCGTCGTCGAAGAGGCGTTGGGAGGACGAGCGTGATGTCCCGGACGTTAGCGGCAGTCGCGGAGAAGCTTCAAGTCAACCTGATCGGCGAGGATGCCAGCTTCGGCCCGATCAGTATCGACAGCCGCAGCCTGAACGGCGGCGCATTGTTCGTCGCGATCGAAGGCAAGAATTTTGACGGTAACGATTTTGTCGCGGATGCCCGCGCCCGGGGTGCTGTGGGCGCGCTCGTCTCTCGCCGCGCGAAGGTCCCACTGCCGCAAATTAAGGTTGCCGATACCCGCATTGCATTCGGGCAGATGGCGCGTGCTTGGAGAGAAAACGTCCCGATACCGGTCGTGGCCGTGACCGGTAGTAACGGCAAGACCACGGTCAAGGATCTCATCGCGAACATTCTAAGGTGTCAGCGCAATGTCTGTGTAACCGAGGGCAATCTGAACAACGACATCGGCGTGCCGTTAACACTGATGGCGTTGGACGAGACGCACGACGCGATGGTAGTCGAGTTGGGTGCCAATCACTTAGGCGAGATTGACTATCTGAGCAGTCTTGTGCAGCCGACGGTTGGCGTGATCACGAATGCTTACGCCGCACATCTGGAAGGGTTTGGTTCGGTCGCAGGTGTCGCTGCGGCGAAAGGTGAGCTGCTCGATCACTTACCTCGCGCCGGAACCGCGGTAATCAGCGCTGATGATGAATTCTGCGAGGATTGGCGAGCGCGTAGCCGAGCTGAGACCGTCCTGACTTTTGGACTTGCCGCCGGCGCCGACTGTACCGTGACCGGAGAGATTGTCACTGAGACCGCCGCTTGCCAGTTTACGATGCAGCTTCCAGAAGGCGAGCGCGTGGACATTGATCTGCCCCTCGCCGGTCGGCACAACGTGCTGAACGCACTGGCGGCTGCGGCGGCCGCACACGCACTCGGGACAGTGCCCGAAGACATTATTCACGGACTCAATAGCGCCCACGCCGTTCACGGTCGCCTGCACGTCGTATGGCGGCGCGACGGCGCGGCCATTATCGACGACAGTTACAACGCCAATCCGGCCTCGGTTCGTGCCGCACTGGATTACCTCGCGCAAGCGAGTGGTACGCGAGTCCTGGTACTGGGCGATATGGCAGAGCTCGGAGATTCGGCGGAGGCGCTCCACCGCGAGATCGGGCAGTACGCGACCGGTCGTTGTGACGTACTGCTGACGGTCGGGCCGCTGAGCCGGCAGGCTGCTGACGCGTTCGGTAATGCGGGCCGGTCGTTTGCAGATACCGCGTCGCTGGGCAAAGCAGCCGAAGCCATGCTGGCGGAAGACGTGACACTCCTCGTTAAGGGTTCCCGGATCATGGGTCTGGATCAGCTCGTGAGTTTGCTCACAAGCGACGGCATGGCCGGCGCGGAGACGCCATGCTGATCTATCTCGCCGAGTATCTGACACGCTTTCATTCGGGCTTTAATGTCTTTGGTTACTTGACGCTGCGCGCGATTCTCAGCGCGCTTACCGCGTTGGTGCTGTCGTTCGCTTTGGGCCCCGCCGTGATCCAGCGACTCTCTCTACGACGTATCGGTCAATCAGTGCGGCAACTCGGGCCTGAGACTCATCTACCTAAAGCCGGCACGCCAACGATGGGAGGGGCGTTGATATTGCTTGCCATCGTCGTGAGCACATTGCTCTGGAGCGACCTGAGCAATCGCTTCATCTGGATAGTCCTGATCGTGACGCTGGCCTTCGGTGCCATCGGTTTTCTGGACGACTACATGAAGGTCATTGTCGGCGACTCCAAAGGCCTGCGTCCGTCCAGAAAGTTCTTCTGGCAGTCGGTGGTCGGGATAGGCGGGGCACTGGTGCTGTACCTGACTGCGGACAACCCCGCTGTCGAAAGGGCGCTCCTGATTCCCTATTTCAAAGACACGATGATACCGATGAGTATCTTCGTTTACGTTCCATTTACCTATCTGGTCATCGTCGGCTCATCCAACGCCGTGAATCTTACCGACGGTCTGGATGGGCTAGCGATCATGCCGACGGTATTGGTTGGCAGTGCTTTAGGTATTTTCGCCTACGCCGCAGGCAATGTGGTGTTCTCAGGCTATCTCGGTATTCCGTACGTTGCGGGGTCCGGAGAGATGTTGGTTTTCTGTGCGGCCCTGGCTGGCGCCGGCCTGGGCTTCTTGTGGTTCAACACCTATCCCGCGCAGGTCTTTATGGGGGACATCGGGGCGTTAGCGCTCGGTGCAGCCCTGGGCCTCGTGGCTGTGGTGGTGAGGCAAGAACTGGTGTTGTTCATTATGGGCGGTGTATTCGTCGTCGAAACCGTCTCGGTCATTATCCAGGTTGCCTCCTACAAGATGACAGGCCGGCGTGTTTTTCGCATGGCCCCGTTGCACCATCACTTCGAGCTCAAAGGCTGGGCCGAACCCAAAGTGATAGTGCGTTTTTGGATCATTACGGTGATTCTGGTTCTAATTGGATTGGCAAGTCTGAAAATTAGATGACAAGTAGTGTTAGCCGGATCGTCACACAATACGATGAGAGCGCAGTGAGCACTGCCGCGCAGGACAGCGGGACTCTGGTGGTGGGACTCGGTGTCACGGGTCTCGCTACGGCACGGTATCTCGCTGCGCAGGGCGTCCACGTCACGGTGATCGACAGCCGTCGGGCACCGCCCGGGCTCGCCGAGTTGCGGCAGACTCATCCCGAGATACCTGTGATTATTGAGAGTGAGGATCCGCGTTGGCTCGAGGGTGTCGGCCAGGTTGTGTTGTCACCGGGGCTCGGGCTCGATACACCGATTGCACGCCACGCCAGAAAAGCAGGAATTCCTCTGCTTGGCGATATTGAGTTGTTCGCGCGCGCAGCGAAAGCACCGGTGCTGGCGGTAACGGGATCCAATGGCAAAAGCACGGTCGTGACGCTGCTCGAGCGCATGTTGGCAGCGACGGGGCTCGATGTCGCCGCGGGCGGCAACCTGGGCCCGCCGGCGCTGCAGCTGTTAGAGCAGCCCGCCGCCACCTATCTGCTGGAGATATCGAGTTTTCAACTGGAGACTACCGAGGGCCTGAAACCGCGGGCCGCTGCCGTGCTCAATGTTTCCCCGGATCATCTGGATCGGCATGGGAGCCTTGCGGAGTACGCGGAATTGAAGTCGAAGCTGTTGCGCGCCGCGAATACGGCGGTGTTCAATTGGGATGATCCGCTGGTTCGGACGATGGGCCTAGAACATCCGCGGGCGATTCCCTTTTCGCTGCGCGAGAGTCCCGATAACGGTTACGGCATTATTCAACATCAGGGTGAACGCTGGCTTGCGCGGCAGCGGCAACCGTTGTTGCCTGTGGCTGCCATGCGTCTGCGGGGCTCGCACAATGAAGCCAACGCTCTAGCCGCGCTGGCGCTCAGCGCGGAGCTTGAGCGCGATCTCGCACCCCAGCTGGAGGCCTTGGAGCAGTTCGCAGGGTTACCGCATCGCTGCCAGTGGATTGGGGAGAAAGACGGCGTCACTTTTATAAACGATTCCAAGGGCACCAACGTTGCCGCTAGTGTAGCCGCGCTCGAAGGTCTTAAGGGTCCGTTTGTGCTGATCGCGGGCGGTCAGAGTAAAGGCGCCGACTTTAGCGCGCTCGCCGCTAGCGCGCGCGGAAAACTGATCGCTGCGGTGCTAATAGGTGAGGATGCGGCACAACTCGAAGCGGCGTTATCGAACAGCTGTCCGACTAGGGTCGCGGCGGACCTTGCCGCCGCGGTCAGTCTCGCCTGGGCGTTCGCGACCAGCGGCACAACGATACTGCTGTCACCCGCATGCGCGAGCCTGGACATGTTTCGAGATTACGCACACAGGGGCGAGACCTATGTCGCTGCTGTGCAGGAATTGTTGCAATGAGTCAGCATCTGCAAGTTCGCGGCTTCAATCTGGACGGGCCGTCGCTGGCGGCCATTATTGCGCTCATGGTGTTAGGTGCAGTCATGGTGAGTTCTGCGTCGATTTCGCTCGCGGACCAGGAGATCGGCGAACCGCTGTTCTTTCTGCTGCGGCAACTCGGCGCCCTCCTCATCGGTTGTCTCGTCGCGTTGGCCGCGATGCTGATTCCTACGGAGGTTTGGTTTCGGCTCAACTGGCTGCTGTTGTTGGGCAGCATGGCGCTACTAATATCAGTGCTTCTGCCGGGACTCGGTCACACGGTGAATGGCAGCACGCGCTGGTTGGACTTCGGGCTGCTGACGTTGCAACCGTCCGAACCTGCCCGCATGTGTCTGATTCTCTATCTCGCAAGCTATGTCGTTCGCCATCAACGGGAACTTGGCGCGAGTTTCCTGGGTTTCTTGAAGCCGATGCTGATTGTCACGTTGGCGTGCGCGTTGCTGTTGGCGGAACCAGACTTTGGTGCTGCGGTGGTGTTAACCGTGACAAGCATGGGTCTGCTATTTGTCGGTGGCGCGAGACTGCGGGACTTCGTGTTTTCATTGTTCGTGGCGTTGGTTGCGTTATCGGTGCTTGCGCTCTCGTCCAGTTACCGAATGCAACGTCTGACGACCTTCTTGGACCCATGGGCCGATCCTTATGCGAGCGGCTTCCAGTTGACGCAATCGCTGATCGCCGTCGGCCGAGGCAACTGGTTCGGCGTCGGTCTCGGTGAGAGTGTGCAGAAACTTTTTTATCTGCCGGAGGCTCATACTGACTTCGTATTCGCGGTCTTGGCCGAAGAGCTTGGCTTCGTCGGTGTGACGCTGACCGTGTTCTTGTTCGGTGTGATCGTGTTGAGAGCCGTTGCGCTGGGCCCCAAAGCGGCTGCGTTGGGTATGCCGTTTCACGGCCTCGTTAGTACGGGAATTGCGCTGACACTCGGACTGCAAGCGTTCATCAATATGGGAGTCAACACGGGTCTGCTGCCTACCAAGGGGCTGACGTTGCCGTTGATCAGCTATGGTCGCACGAGTGCGGTTATCACGCTGCTGTCGTTAGGTTTGCTGATACGTATCCACCACGAGGTCCAGCTGGCCGTCCGGCAGGCCGAGACTCGACCACACAGGAAACAGCAGCGGTGAGTCGCGGCCCGATCATGATTCTCGCCGGCGGGACGGGCGGCCACGTCTTTCCAGGACTTGCGGTTGCGAGGGTTCTTCGCGAGCGTGCCAGCACCGTTATCTGGATGGGTACGCGTCAGGGGCTTGAGGCGCGCCTCGTACCGGAAGCCGGCATCGAGATGGAATGGATTTCGGTCGCGGCCTTACGCGGGCGCGGCCCACTGGCCTGGTTAACGGCACCGTTTCGGCTGCTCCTGGCCCTCCTCCAGGCGCTCTCGGCATTGCGCCGCCGCCGGCCGGTTGCAGTGCTCGGCTTGGGGGGCTTCGTCTCAGGTCCCGGCGGGCTTGCCGCATGGCTGACCCGCAGACCGTTACTGATTCACGAGCAAAATGCCGTTGCGGGTACGACCAATCGTATTCTGGCGCGCTTCGCGCAGCGAGTCTTCGGCGCGTTTCCACACAGTTTTCCGGCGAGCGTCGATGCCGAACTCATCGGTAACCCGGTGCGGCACTCGATTCTGGCGCTGCCCATCCCGGCGGAGCGCTTCGCATCTCGAGCGGGACCTGACAGGGTGCTGCGAGTGCTGGTCCTCGGTGGCAGCCAGGGCGCCCGAGTTCTGAATCAGCAGGTTCCGGCTGCATTGGCTCGGCTGCCACGCGAACTTGCGTTGACAGTCTGGCATCAAGCGGGCTTAGGTCTAGATGACGCCCAAGCGGCGTATGCCCGAACGTCTCTCGAGCCCAGACTCGATGCGTTCATCGAGGATATGGCCGCGGCCTATGGCTGGGCAGATCTGGTAATTTGTCGTGCCGGGGCGCTGACCGTGGCCGAACTGGCCGCAGCGGGGGTCGGCGCCGTCCTGATTCCGTTTCCTCACGCCATCAATGACCACCAGCTCAAGAACGCGATGAGCTTCGCCTCGCAAGGCGCGGGCGTTGTGATTCCGGAAAGAGAGCTCGATTCGGCGCGCCTGGCCGACGAGCTCGCCACATTCTTGGCCGATCACGGGGCGCTGTTGCGCCTGGCGGAACGCGCCCGCGCCCAGGCGAAGCCGCGTGCCGCAGAGATTCTGGCGGATGCCTGCCTGGAGCTAGCGGAGGCGCGCCCATGAGCAACCGCATGGGCCGAACTCAGCGAATTCATTTCGTCGGCATCGGTGGCGTCGGCATGAGCGGGATCGCCGAGGTTTTGCTTAACCTCGGTTATCAGGTCCAGGGTTCGGATCTGATCAGCAATGCCATGACCGAACGGCTCGTAGCGCTGGGCGGCCGTGTCTTCCAGGGCCACGATGCCGACAACCTGTGCGATGTGGATGTGGTTGTCGTCTCCAGCGCGATCTCCGCGACTAACGCGGAGGTTACCGAAGCGCAGCGGCGACGGATTCCGGTCGTGCAGCGGGCCGAGATGCTGGCGGAGCTGATGCGCTTCCGTTACGGCATCGCGGTGGCCGGGTCGCACGGCAAGACGACCACCACCAGTCTCGTCGCCTGTGTACTCGCGGAGGGCGGCAAGGACCCGACCTTTGTGATCGGTGGGCGGCTCGCCAGTGCTGATGCCAACGCCAAACTGGGCTCCGGTCGATATCTTGTCGCCGAAGCCGATGAGAGCGACGCGTCCTTCCTGCACCTGCAGCCGATGATCGCCGTGGTGACCAACATCGATGCTGAACATCTGACGGCCTACGGCGGCGAACTCGGGCGCCTGAAGCAAGGTTTTACAGATTTTCTCCATAACCTGCCGTTCTACGGCCTCGCGGTGATGTGCTGTGACGACGCGAATACGCTCGAGCTGATACCCGGGCTAGGCAGGCGGGTCGTCACCTTCGGTTTTTCGGCGAGTGCGGATATTCAGGCGCGCAATGCCCGGACAGCAGGATTAACGACTTCCTTCGAGGTGTACCGAACCGACCGTGAGCCTCTGCGGCTGACTCTCAATCTGCCGGGCCGGCACAACGTGCTCAATGCCTTGGCGGCTGTCGCAGTCGCTGCGGAGTTGCAGGTGGAAGACCGCGCTATCCAGGCCGCGTTCGCTGAGTTCGCGGGGATCGATCGCCGCTTTCAAGTACTTGGAAGCGTTGTGACGTCGAGTGGCTTGGTGACCTTCGTCGACGACTACGGACATCATCCCACGGAGATCGCTGCGACTCTCGCGGCGGCGCGAGAGACCTGGCCCGATCGCCGCCTGGTCGTGGCGTTCCAGCCCCATCGCTACACCCGTACGCAGGAACTCTTCGAAGATTTCGTGCAGGTGCTGTCATCAGTCGATGTACTTCTTCTGACCGACATCTATCCGGCAGGCGAGGAACCGATCGCCGGTGCCGATGGCCGCTCGCTGGCCCGCGCAGTGCGTACTCGCGGTGCGGTGGAACCGATATTTTTCGCGCCAGTCGAGACACTGGCTGCGACGCTCGCGGAAGTGATTCGCGCGGACGACGTCGTACTGACATTGGGCGCAGGCAGCATCGGCACTGTCGCCCGGTCTTTGCCGGACCGCTTGGCGACGCGGGCACCAGTCGGAGTTAAGCAGTGAGCGCGGCTATGAATCTGACTACGCCGACACTTGAGCTGCTGCATAACGAGCGCATGAATCGACATACGTCGTGGCGAGTCGGCGGGCCGGCCGACCTGTTCTTTAAGCCCACTAGCATCGAGTCGCTGCAGGATTTTCTGCAATCGCTTGCGGAGGAAACGCCGCTGTTATGGATCGGGTTGGGTTCGAACCTACTGGTGCGTGACGGTGGTGTCAGAGGCGCTGTGATCTGTACGTTGAATCTTCCCTCAGCCGTCGAGCGCGTCGATGAGTTGCAGGTACACGTCGGTGCCGGTGTGCCGTGCACGGTATTTGCCAGGCAATGTGTTCGGTGGAAGCTGGGCCCGGCAGCGTTTTTTGCCGGAATTCCTGGGACGGTGGGCGGTGCTCTGGCGATGAACGCGGGCGCTTTCGGCGGAGAGACCTGGGAACACGTTGCACGCGTCGAGACAATCGATCGTGCAGGTGTGCGACGGAGCCGGACTCCGCAGGAGTTTCAAGTGGGCTACCGTTCTGTCAGCGGCGCGGCAGCGGAGTGGTTCCTCGGAGCGAACTTCGCATTCGCTGGGGATCAAGAAGCGGACATGTCGGATATTAAAGCGATGCTGCGCAAACGCGGCGCTGCGCAACCTGTTGGGAAGCTCAGCTGTGGCTCAGTATTTCGCAATCCGCCCGGACAATTCGCAGCTCAGCTGATCGAACAGGCAGGGCTGAAGGGCGCCACTAGCGGAGATGCGATCGTTTCCGAGAAGCATGCCAACTTCATCATTAACCGAGGCTCGGCTACGGCGGCGGATATCGAGTCGCTGATCGAGATCGTGCGGAGGCGTGTTGAAGAGAGTTCTGGTACGAAGTTGCAACTCGAGGTACGCATCGTCGGCGAGACCGCGGCTCGAACCGTGGGGCACGCTGCGGCAGACAGCGACGGAGCGCGCGCGCGATGAAACGCTCGAAGGTTAACCGGCGCAAGACCGTGACGCGACGGCCAGCTCTGACAACAGTCAAGATTAATCTGCGGGCGTTGTTGATACCGCCAGCGATGCTGGCGGCGCTGGTCGGAGTGTTCTTCGCGGCCCAGGCCTTGCTCGACCGCCCGGTAAAACAACTTCAACTTCACGGTGCGTTTCAACGCGTCACGCCGATACAGATCGAAGCGGCGCTGGCGCCGGCACTCGATCGTGGTTTCCTGTCCAGCGATCTGGGCGAGCTGCGGCGACTCGTAACGACCCTGGACTGGGTAGACGAAGTCGCGATAGCACGGGTATGGCCGGATACGCTCGTGGTCCGTGTCGTCGAGCATCAAGCGGCGGCGCGCTGGGGGGAAACGGGTTTGTTGAATACGGACGGCGAACTTTTTACCGATGAATCCCGGTACGAATTCCCCGAACTGCCGCGTCTTGCCGGCCCCCGCGGCGACGAGCGACGGGTGGCGAGCCAATATTCGGCCCTGCGAGGCCGCCTGACCGAGGCCAATCTGGCGTTGGATGCGCTATCCATGGATGAGCGCGGCGCGTGGCAGATGGAACTCGCCGGCGGCCAGGAGATCAGGTTCGGTCGTCGAGATTTGCAGAAACGAGTGGACCGATTCTTTCAAGTCGTCGTGCCGGTGCTGGCGACCGAGATGCAACAGGTCAACTATATCGATCTACGCTACACGAACGGCTTCTCCGTCGGCTGGTCGGATCAGATGGCGCTGCAGGTCGCTGAACTTCGGGAGATCTCGCCGAGTGAGTAAGAAAGGCGATCGCAATCTCATCGTCGGACTCGATATCGGCACATCCAAGGTCGTCACGGTCGTCGGCGAGCTCGCCGCTCAGAACACTGTGGAAATCATCGGCATTGGCTCGCATCCATCCCGCGGGTTGAAGCGAGGCGTCGTCGTCAACATCGAATCCACGGTTCAATCGATTCAACGCTCGGTTGAAGAAGCCGAGCTGATGGCCGGTTGCGAGATTCATACGGTGTACGCTGGAATCGCGGGCAGTCACGTGCGCAGCTTGAATTCTCACGGCATCGTCGCGATCCGAGACAAAGAAGTGACTAGCAGTGACGTCGATCGGGTCATCGATGCGGCGCGAGCGGTCGCAATTCCTGCTAACCAGCGAATACTCCATGTGCTGCCTCAGGAATTTCTCATCGATTCCCAAGAGGGAATTCGTGAGCCCGTCGGCATGTCCGGTATTCGTCTCGAAGCGAAAGTACATCTCGTGACCGGTGCGATCAGCGCGGCGCAGAACATCGTCAAATGTGTGCAACGCTGCGGACTGGAAGTGGAAGACATGGTGCTGGAGCAGCTTGCGTCCAGTTATTCGGTACTCACCGAGGATGAGAAGGATCTCGGCATCTGCCTGGTCGATACGGGCGGCGGCACGACCGATATCGCCGTGTTCCGGGGTGGCGCGATTCAGCATACTGCCGTAATTCCGATCGCCGGGGATCAGGTCACCAACGATATTGCGGTCTCTCTGCGCACGCCGACTCAGTATGCGGAGGAGATCAAGATCAAGTACGCATGCGCGCTTTCCCAGCTGGCAAATCCTGACGAGACGATCGAGGTACCGAGCGTGGGCGATCGACCGCCACGACGACTGGCCAGACAAACACTCGCCGAAGTCGTGGAGCCGCGCTATGAGGAACTCTTCTCGCTCGTTCATGATGAACTCACGCGTGCCGGTTTTGCCGAGCTGATTGCGGCCGGCATCGTCCTGACCGGCGGCAGCGCGAAAATGGAGGGCGCCGTCGAGCTTGCGGAAGAAATATTTCACGTTCCCGTTCGACTGGGGATCCCGCAGTACGTTGAGGGCCTGGCGGACGTCGTGCGCAACCCGATCTACGCCACGGCGGTGGGTCTCCTGTTGTATGGGAAGGAGGCGGCCGAGGTTCAAGCGGGCGCAGCGGCCGCGAAGGCCGGAGTATTTGGGGGAATTAAGCGAATGAAGGCCTGGTTTCAAGGAAATTTCTGAGCGTCAAGATAAGGAGTCTGGAGATGTTCGAGTTAATGGATGGACATTGCGAAACCGCAATCATCAAAGTGATGGGTATTGGTGGTGGTGGTGGGAACGCGGTCGGGTACATGTTGTCATCCGGAATTGAGGGGGTGGACTTTATCTGCGTGAATACGGACGCTCAGGCTCTGAAGAGCGCTCGAGTGAAGACGGGTCTTCAGATTGGCTGCAATATCACCAAGGGGTTGGGGGCGGGCGCCAATCCCGACATCGGCCGGCAAGCCGCGATGGAGGACCGGGATCGTATCGAGGAGGTCGTCACCGGCGCGGACATGTTGTTCATCACGGCCGGGCTCGGGGGTGGCACCGGTACCGGCGCCGCGCCGGTGATCGCGAAGATCGCCAAAGAACTCGGTGTCTTAACGGTCGCTGTGGTGACCAAGCCCTTTCTGATGGAAGGCCGCAAACGTATGCGGGTCGCCGACCAGGGTATTGCGGAGCTCGGCCGTTATGTCGATTCGCTGATTACCATTCCCAATGAGAGGCTTCTGACCGTGCTCGGTCCGGATACCACGCTGCTGGATGCGTTCAGGGCGGCGAACCAGGTACTGCAGGGAGCGGTCCAGGGAATCGCCGAGCTCATTACGCGACCTGGGCTGATCAACGTGGACTTCGCCGACGTGCGGACCGTCATGTCAGAGATGGGTATGGCGATGATAGGGTCCGGCGTGGCCAGCGGTCCCGACCGTGCTCGTGAGGCGGCTGAGGCGGCTGTATCCAGTCCGCTGCTCGAGGACATCAATCTGGCCGGGGCCAACGGCGTCCTGGTCAATGTCACGGCCGGCATGGATCTATCGATCGGGGAATTCCAGGAGGTCGGCGAAACGGTCAAGCAGTTTGCGTCCGACGACGCCACGGTCGTGATCGGCACGGTTGTCGATCCGGACATGAAGGAGGAGATTCGCGTGACGGTTGTAGCCACCGGCCTGGGTCACGGCATGGCGACAGCCGAAGCCCCGGTGAAGGTCGTACCCAAATCCAAGACCGGTGAACCCAACTATGCTGAGCTTGAGAAGCCCGCCATCCAACGGATGAAGGCTGTCGGCGATGGCATGACAGCTGCCAGCAATGAATTCGAGGAGATGCTCGATATCCCGGCCTTTCTACGCCGCCAGGCCGATTAGGTGGAAGGCAGGGTTCGCCCAACGAGGCCCTGTTATCAGGGCTGGTTACTTGCCGGATTTATTCGCGCTGTGGTAGTGTTTTCCGCATTGAAGACACCGAATGCGGGCTCGTCTGAAACGGCTGATCCGGCGGCAAATCTAAGGCTCTGACGTTTTGCGACAACGAACTCTGAAGGAATCCATACGCGCCACCGGTATCGGCCTGCACGGCGGCGAAAAGGTCTATATGACCCTGCGGCCGGCGCCCACCAATGCCGGTATCACGTTCCGCCGCGTTGATCTGGACTCCCCCGTGGCGATTTCGGCCACCGCGCTCAATGTCACGCAAACAACGCTCGGCACGACCTTAGGGCACGACAACGCCAAGGTCGCAACCGTCGAGCATCTGCTGTCGGCGATGGCCGCGCTCGGCATCGACAATGCCTATGTCGACCTGACCGCGGCAGAAGTACCGATTATGGACGGTAGCGCAGCGCCGTTCATTTTCTTGTTGCAGTCTGCCGGCGTTGAAGAACAGTCGGCCAACAAGCGCTTCATCAGAATCCGCAAGCCAGTCAAAGTTACCGACGGAGACAAATGGGCGCAGCTGACACCTTACGACGGTTTCCGCGTTCATTTTGAAATTGATTTCGATCACCCGGTATTACGCAAGCATCGCCAGACGGCGACCTTGGAGTTCTCCACGACTACGTACCTTAAAGAAATCAGCCGGGCGCGAACTTTCGGCTTCCTACGCGATCTTGAGACCTTGAGAGCTCAAAATCTGACGCTCGGGGGAAGTCTTGATAATGCTATTGTCCTGGATGAATACAGAATACTGAACGAGGACGGCTTACGCTTCAGGGACGAATTCGTGCGCCACAAGATTCTTGACGCGGTGGGCGATCTTTATCTCATGGGTTCCTGCTTAATTGGTTCGTTCACCGGCTACAAATCCGGCCACCAACTCAATAACCGTTTGCTGCGAGCGCTGCTCGCGCAGCCCGAATGTTACGAGGAAGTCGTCTTCACTGACGCGCGCCCCTCACCGGTTTCCTATCAACTCGTCCCGGGTTTCGCCGGCTGAGCTGTTTGCGGTAGCACGCGGACACGCAGCCGTTGTGCGCCGAGCTCCTCCGCCCGGTACCGCACCCGCGCAGCCCACACTGAAGAGTCCATCATCAGTACGAGTTCCCCGGCCTCGGTACTATCGGCCGCCACGAGATGGACGGCCTCGTCGATCGGCAAGAGGCCGCGGATTCGCTCGGTGAGACTCTCGCGGCGGCGGGCCTCGGTGGCGAGATCGGCGAGATTACCTGTCATAAGAAGCTCCGCCAGGGACCTCGGACGCTTGGTGGTCAAGATAGTGAGACCGGCGTCAACGTTTGAGAGGCCAGTTCTTGAATGGACGCAAACTTCTGGGCATTCTAGCGACTCGACAAAGCTAAACCGCCCTCAACGGCGGGATGCAACGCCATCGATCTACGGGAGCTGATCGTAGAACAGCGGAGTAACCAAGTGTCATTTTACAGAATACGTTATTATCACGCTGGTGGCACTGTGCGAAGTTCGGGCTACGCTAAGAACAACACCGAACCATCGAAGGAACAACGCGCCAACCCATGGAATTAATTCTTCTATCGAAGCGTCGTGGCCATTTGGGTCACATACAGCTGACTTCTCGGCGAGTCTGGTTAAGTCTCACGGGATTGGCGCTACTCGCCGGCGCGGGCGTGTTCTACGGCGGCTTCCAGGCAGCGACCCATTTCGGCATCGTCAGTCCTGTCCGCCAGGTAGCCGCTTGGCGCGCCGATCTGGCTGAGCAGGCAGCCATCCTCGAAGCGACGCAGCGGGACGCTAAGAACAATCTGGACGCCCTGGCACTGCGGTTGGGCCAGATGAATGCACACGTCGTGCGCCTCGACGCTCTGGGTCAACGGCTGACACAGATGGCCGGCTTGGATGACGGCGAGTTCGATTTTGCAGCTAGCCCGCCCCTCGGTGGTCCCGAGGAGCTTGTGTCCGGGGTAGACCTGGACCAGGTGTCTGGGCTGATCTCGGTTTTGAACGGCCTCGATCAGCGACTTGGGGATCGTCAGCAGCAGCTAAGCGTGCTCGAGGATTTTCTACTCAATCGCAAACTGCAAGCCGAGGTTCTTCCGGAAGGCCGACCGGTCTCCGCAGGCTATATCTCCTCCGGCTTCGGCAACCGAACCGACCCGTTTACCGGTCGCGCCGCTTTCCACAAGGGCATCGATTTCGCTGGGCGGGAAGGTGCGGACGTTATCGCCGTGGCCTCCGGCGTGGTGATTTGGTCCGGTGACCGCTACGGTTATGGTCAGATGGTGGAGGTCAATCATGGCAACGGTTATGTGACTCGTTACGCTCACAATTCCGAGAATCTGGTCGTGATTGGGGATACGGTGAAGCGCGGCGAAATCATCGGGACGATGGGGGCAACCGGACGAGCGACCGGCCCGAATCTGCACTTTGAGGTGTTGCGTAACGGCAGGGTTGTCGATCCGCTGACCTATATCAATTAAGCTATTCTGCGTCATTCATCGGCATCTGCCGGTGCCAAAACCTTCATCTGTCCGTAGAATACGGCACGTTGTTTGTCGCCTTAGGGATTTGGCTTGCTCAAGTTCTTCTCCACACTCTTCACCGATCTCGTCGGCAGCCGCAACAAACGGCTGCTGAAAAGTTACGGTCATCTCGTCGCTGCGATCAACGCGCTCGAGCCTGAACTCAAGGCGCTCAGCGACGCAGCGCTCAAAGCAAAAACGCCAGAGCTACGCGAGCGTCTGACGAACGGCGAAGCGCTGGACGCCATGTTACCGGAGGCATTTGCGTTGATCCGGGAGGCTGCCCGGCGATCTCTGGGGCTGCGCCCCTTCGATGCGCAACTCATCGGCGGCATCACACTGCACCAAGGCAAGATCGCGGAAATGCGTACCGGTGAGGGCAAGACGCTGGCCGCGACTCTGCCCGTCTACCTGAACTCTCTCACCGGCTTAGGCGTACACATCATCACGGTCAACGATTATCTGGCGCAACGAGACGCCGACTGGATGGGACCCGTGTACCGATTTCTCGGTATGACCGTGGGAGTCGTCAAGGCGAGTCAAAGCCCGGAGGAGAAGCGCGCCGCCTACGCGGCGGACGTTACCTATGGGACCAACAACGAGTTCGGTTTCGATTATCTACGGGACAACCTCGCGTTTCGATTGGAAGACCGGGCTCAACGTGAGCTCGCTTTCGCCATCGTCGACGAAGTCGACTCGATTCTCATCGATGAAGCCCGCACCCCATTGATCATCTCCGGGCGTTCGGAGGAAAGCACCGACCTTTACGTCACGATCAATAACATGATTCCGTCCCTAAAATTACACTCTCCACCGCAAGGTGCCGCTAACGAGGAGATCGAGGCGACGCGCGTCAGTCTGCTCGACACATCGGGCGAGAACCTCGGCGCTATGACCATCGGCGAGGCACGGGCCAAGGCGGCGGAGGGTGGCTTCCACCTCATCGAGATCGGCCCATCGGAGAAGCCGGCTAAGTGCCAGCTGATTGTGCCCGGTGATTTCACCGTCGACGAAAAAGCCAAACAGGCTCATCTCACCGAAGAAGGTCACGAGCGGGTCGAACGTTTGCTCGTCAAGGCGGGTGCGTTATCGGCGGGGGAGAGTCTCTACGATGCGGCCAACATCCGTTTGATGCACCATTTAAACGCGGCCCTTCGTGCGCATGGGCTATTCAAGCAAGAAGTGGATTACATCGTTAAGGACGGCGAGGTCGTGATCGTCGACGAGTTCACGGGTAGAACAATGGCCGGAAGGCGGTGGTCCGACGGGTTACACCAGGCCATCGAAGCCAAGGAAGGGGTCCGCGTCAAGGAGGAAAATCAGACCATCGCCTCCATCACTTTCCAGAATTACTTCCGCTTGTATACGAAGCTTGCGGGCATGACCGGCACGGCGGACACCGAGGCGTACGAGTTTCAGCAGATCTATGGGCTCGAAGTCGTTGTCATCCCCACGCATCTACCAATGGTCAGGGATGACGCACCGGATCTGGTGTATTTGACGCAGAAGGACAAATTCGCCGCGATCATCGAGGACATGCAGGAGTGCCGGCAGAACGGTCAGCCGGTCCTGGTCGGCACGACCTCGATTGAGACGTCGGAATTTCTGTCGGGCCTTCTGAAAGCAAAGAAGCTGGCCCACCAGGTGCTGAATGCGAAGTACCATGAACAAGAAGCCCAGATTATCGTTCAGGCGGGCCGGCCAGGTACCGTGACGGTCGCGACCAACATGGCGGGCCGTGGCACGGATATCGTACTCGGCGGTAACCTCGAAGCAGAGCTTGCCGCCCTCGAGGATCCTGACGGCGAGCAGGGCGACGCGGTCCGTGCCGATTGGCAGAAACGGCACGATCGAGTGCTCGAGGCGGGCGGACTGCATATTATCGGTACCGAGCGGCATGAATCACGGCGGATCGATAATCAGCTCCGTGGGCGTTCCGGACGTCAGGGTGACGCCGGCTCGAGCCGTTTCTATCTGTCCATGGAAGACAACCTCATGCGGATCTTCGGTGATCCAGAGCGCACCAAGCGGCTGCTGTCCCGAGCGGGAATGCAGCCCGGCGAGGCGATAGAGAGTCGTATGCTGTCGAAGCAGATCGAGCGGGCGCAGCGTAAGGTCGAAGCGCATAACTTCGATATTCGTAAGCAGCTGCTGGAATACGACGATGTGGCCAACGATCAACGCAAGGTCGTCTACCAGCAGCGCACAGAACTCATGGAGGCCGATGAGATTGCTTCTGCGGTCGTCGCGATTCGCGATGAAGTCGTCAATCTAGTGACCGACGACTACATTCCTGCCGAGAGCGTGGAGGAGATGTGGGATAAGCCTGGCTTGAGTCAGGCGTTGGAACGGGACTTCGGTGCCGCTATCGATATCGATCGTATGCTTGAACGTGACCACGCTTTGAATGAGCAAGGCTTGCGGCAGCAGATCGTCGAACTGATCGAGCGCGATTACGACAGCAAGACCGAATCGGTCGGACCGCAGGTTATACGGGAGCTGGAGAAGGGGGTCATGCTGCGACAGCTCGATATGCATTGGAAGGAGCATATCGGCGCTTTGGATTATTTGCGCCAGGGTATCCATCTGCGCGGCTACGCGCAGAAGAACCCGAAGCAGGAGTACAAACGAGAAGCGTTCGAGATGTTCAGCGACATGCTGGATCGCGTCAAACACGACACGATCAGTATTCTCTCGAAAATTCAAATCAGACGGCCCGAGGATGTCGCGGCCGTGGAACCACAGCGCAGCGATACCAGTACGATGCGTTTTCAGCATGCCGAAGCGTCGACCTTCGCAGCGGCCCCGGTGCCACAATCACCTCCTCGGCTGGGTGTGCCACGCGCGCCGCCGCAGGCTGAACCGGTCACGCCGTATGTCCGAGAGCAACCCAAGGTCGGACGGAATAAACCCTGCCCGTGTGGTTCCGGAAAGAAGTTCAAGCACTGCCACGGTCGCCTGAGTTGACCACGGCCGGTGACGTGGGTCAGTCACCGTCGCGCATCGACGTCGTCGTCGGCATCATTCGGGACGAGCAGGGTCTAATTCTCGTCAATCAGCGCCGTCCGGGTACTTATCTGGCGGGTCTGTGGGAGTTTCCCGGCGGCAAGCGTCACGCCAACGAAGACCGCCGGTCGGCGCTGGCGCGCGAGCTTCATGAGGAACTCGGTATCGATGTCATTGCGGCCGAGCCGCTGTTGACGCTGCGCCACGATTACCCGGATCGCCGTGTACATCTGGACGTCTGGTCGATACTGGAGTATTCGGGCGCTCCGCGGTCGCGGGAGGATCAAGCGATCGCCTGGGCGCGCCCGGAAGCGCTGTCGAGTCTCGAACTCCTGCCTGCCGACGCACCGATCGTAGCCGCGCTGCTAAAGGCCGGATGATGGGCGCGTTCCTAGCACAGAGCCAGGAGAAACGGGACGTCGTCCACGACCTGTTTCGGTCGCGTATCGATTCCCTCCCAGGTAGCGAAGCGGACGGTGAAGCGATGTTTACCCGCGCTGATTTCGGGGAAAGCGCCGAGATCCTGCGGCACGAGCACGCGCACCAGCATCACTCGCTCGTTACGTTCCATATGGTATTGAAACAAGCCTCTGGTGGCGATCTGTTCTGTCGGCTCATTGGCCTGGCGGGTGAGCCAGAGCACCTCCGACACGGCGTCACAGACGGGGCTTAGCCCCCGAGTCCAATCGTCAAATTGGCCGGCGCGTTCGGCTAACGGTAGCCGCAGCCAATAGGCGTAATCCGGTAGATCAAACATGCAGGCCCCGCCCGGAATCGAACTTCGATGCTTGATCATGCTCAGGAACTGACATTTTTTGATCGAGCTCATGAACTGCGATCCGCTCGCGACGAGTGTCGATCGCAGTGCCTCGACGTTATCGATTAACAGCTGGACGCGCTCAAGATCGACATCCTGCAGGCGGGAATAGCTCGACAGCAGCCCGGCGTGACGTTCGAGTTCCTTTAGGACTTCGCTGCGAACGTCGCCCCGGCCCAGGATGGTCGCAATCTCCAGCAGGGTCGTCACGGCGGCCCGGGCACTGAATCCGGCCAGGTCGCGGGCATGGAAGTGCAGCTGTTGATACAGAAACTCGATCCTGAGAAACGTTCGCATGCGCTCGGAGAGCGGTTGTTCGAACGCTATGGGTCCTTGTTGCGGTGAGGCGCGTGTGCGCTCGGATGCGATATCAGCCATCATCGTATTCTGCGCGACGTTCTGCTGCTGGGCAAACCGGGCTAGCTGCCGTTGTCACGGCTCGCTGTGCGCCGCAGATAGTCCGTGTGTAGTACGCTCACCCGCTCTCGGGTCCTCGCGACGCTCTGGGAACCGTCGAGGATATCGTCAGCGCGCGCGCAACGCGTCTCTCGATCCACCTGTGACACCAACATCGCTTCGGCATCTGTAGCGTTGATCTGGTCGCGCCGCATGAGCCGCTGCAGCTGCAGTTCCCTTGGACAGTCGACGACCAGGACGCGATCGACGAATTTGGCGAAGCCGGTCTCCACCAGCAGGGGCACAACCACCAAAACGTAGGGTGCTGCAACAGCCTCGAGCTGAGCGAGGGTACGGGCCCGTATCAAAGGATGCAGTATCGCTTCGAGCTTACGTCGCTCGTCGGGATCCTGAAAGATTGTAGCCCGCAACGCGCTACGATTGAGTTCCCCGGAGTCGAGAAGTAGGTCGGCACCAAAAGCGTCGACGATCGCTTTCAAACCAGGCTCACCCACGGCTACGACCTCGCGGGCGACCTGGTCGGTGTCTACCAGCCCGGCGCCGAGTTCGGTGAAATGTGCCGCCACCGTGGATTTACCACTGGCGACGCCTCCGGTCAGCCCTACGCGGAACATTCGGATACCCCCAAACTAGTGGTCCATCAATAGTGCCTTGTTGGACCGCTAGGGTCAGCTCATCAGTTGCAGATACATTGCCGTTAGCTCCTCGCCCCACAGTAGCGCGATCCAGCCGGCGGTGGCCAGGTAAGGTCCGAACGGAATCGGCGTCTCGCGAGAAGTCCCGCCCAGTAATATCATTGCGGTCCCAATAATCGCGCCGACGGTGGCGGACAGCAGAATGACCAGCGGCAAGAGTTGCCAGCCGAGCCAGGCACCGAGAGCGGCCAGCAGCTTGAAGTCGCCATAGCCCATACCTTCCTTGCCCGTCACCCACTTGAAGACCTGGTAGACGCTCCACAGGCTGAGATAGCCTGCCGCAGCCCCGCTGACGCTTGAGGTGACGTCTGTAAACACCACGCCGCCGTCGATGCGGATCAGGCTCAGCAGCAATCCTGCCCATAACAGCGGTAGCGTGATGGAGTCAGGCAATAGCTTGTGATCGAAATCGATGACCGCCAATACCAGCAACGCCCAGGTAATCGGCAGCGCGAATAGCATTTGCCAGGTCGCCCCGAAATTCCAGGCGACAATCAAGCTGAGTAAAGCCGCTAAGCTTTCGATCACGGGATAGCGTAGCGAGATCCTCGCCTCACAGTGCGCGCAGCGGCCGCGAAGCAACAGGAAGCTGAGCACGGGGATATTGTGGTGCGCTGCGACCATGCCCCCGCACTGTGGGCAGGCCGACCTGGGCGTGAACAAATTGAACGGTTTACCCACGGCGTGGGGTGGCTCGGGAAGCTCTTCAGCCTGAAGTTCGGCGCACTGCTCGCGCCAGGCCCGTCCCATCATGACGGGTACGCGGTAGGCTACGACATTCAGAAAGCTACCAACGATCAGTCCGACGAGGCCGGCGACCAGAAACAGCGCGCCAGGGAAGTTCTCGAAGATTTCCACTTGGATCAGCCGGCATGTCCGTTGCAATAGGCGGGGGTATTCTCGCCCGGCTGAGGTAGGGATTCCAGCAGAGTTAGACTACCTGGCCCATCTTGAAGATCGGTAAGTACATTGCGACGACGAGGCCACCCACGAGGACACCGAGAATCGACATGATCAGCGGTTCTATCAGGCTGGACATGCTGTCGACCGCGTTGTCGACCTCTTCCTCGTAAAAATCGGCAACCTTGCTGGCCATCTCATCCAGAGATCCGGATTCCTCGCCGACCGCGATCATTTGAATCACCATATTGGGAAATATCTCGGTATTCTCCATCGCTCGCTGCAGCCGTTGTCCGGTAGCCACTTCGTCTCGAATCTTCAGCACCGCGATCTCGTAAACGACATTACCGCAGGCGCCCGATACGGACTCGAGCGCCTCGACCAACGGCACGCCTGCCGCGAACGTCGTGGCCAGGGTTCGTGCGAAGCGCGCGACCGACGATTTGTCCAGGATCACGCCGATGATCGGCATTTTCAGGGCCGCTCGATCTATGAAGTGCTGGAATTTGCGAGAGCGTTTATGCACGTGCATGAAGGCGAAGACCGCGGCGACGATCCCCGCCACTATGAGCCAGCCGCGGTTGCGCACGAAGTACGAAATATCGACGACCATGCGAGTGAACGTGGGCAGGTCTGCGCCGAAGCCCTGGAACAGGGCTTCGAACTCCGGAATCACGAAGATCATCAGAATCGCGGTGACCACGACGGAGACGGCGACGACGGCGGCGGGATACGTGAGCGCCTTCTTGATTTTCTTCTTGATCGCTTCCGTTTTTTCCTTGTAGTCCGCGATTTTTTCCAACAAGGTTTCCAATGCGCCAGCCTGTTCGCCCGCTTCAACCAGACTCACGTACAGGGCGTCGAAGTATAGCGGGTGC
>Ga0209980_10000108_pt1 | contig 40009 bp, 37 predicted proteins | sample CR02metaG_FD_183611 | JGI IMG/M metagenome (GOLD analysis project Ga0209980, IMG submission 183611) | Deep subsurface microbial communities from Mariana Trench to uncover new lineages of life (NeLLi) - CR02 metaG (SPAdes) (version 2) | ecosystem: Environmental > Aquatic > Marine > Ocean trench...
AAGAATTTTAAAGATTCAGGTTTTGCAGGATTTAAACAGGGTACTATACCGGTTGGTAGAAACCAAGTCCCAATTTATATACTTGGGGATGCTAAGTATGTGATCTTAGCTGCTAATATTACAGATACCAAAGATTTCACTGATACAGGTGTAGCTGGGCTGAAGAAAGGGACCGTAGGAACTGGTCGCCAGCGGATAACTCTATTTGTGAGTCAGGACGGGAAATATTTGGTATTGGGTAGACCGGGATTAAGTACTGAAATTATGGATTCCACCATAGATCCTCATCAAGAGGTTATGGAAAAAATATCTCTTGACAATATACCTACCAAAGGAGCTAAGGACGCTCAGGTTACAGTAGTTGAATACTCCGATTTCCAATGCCCATTTTGTAAAAGAGGAAAGGATATGCTTCCTGACATCTTAAAACAGTATGACGGCAAGGTTAAAATTTCATATAAGCAACTACCTCTACAAATCCATGATTGGGCCATGAAGGCTTCCATTGCTTCATTATGTGCATACGAGCAGGGAAATGATAAATTCTGGGCTTTTCACGATGAGATTTTCGACAATCAGAGCAAAATCAATTTGGCAAATGCTGATGAAACATTTACAGGATACGCTAAGAAAATTGGATTGAATACCAAAAAATTTAAGCAGTGTCTTGGATCAAAGGAAATTGCAGCTAAAGTAAATCAAGAGATGAAAGAGGCTCAAGCAATTGGGGTGAGTTCCACGCCGACCTTTGTTATAGAAGGCATGATAGTTCCCGGAGCAAATCCTGACGGTGTAAAGTCAGCCATTGCTCTCAAGTTGTCTCAAGATTCATAAATAATATAAATTTGACAATTTCAAACTGCACCTGTCCTGTATGGGGTTAGGTGCAGTTTTTTATATTTCAAATAACTTTCTTTTCCATTCAACCTTGCTTTAGAATTGGTTTATGAAGTAACATATTAAGGGAGATTGCAGCCTTAATAACATTTGAATTAATTAGGTTTTGTACATAGGAATCTTTATTATCAATTCATGCATCTAAAGAAAAAATGCCCGATAAAGATATAGAGACTGATAACTTTGATTCGTTCGATATTCCTGAGAATGAAGTATCACTAGGTGAACTAGGTATAGAAAAGTATGATGCCGATTACATATCTTTTAACTTAGCGGGATTAAATTCAAGAGCGTTGGCATTTTTTATTGATCTAGCTCTTATATCTGTGGTCGCATTACTAGCGTTTGGAGCTGGCATATATTTTGTAAACGATTCTAATATTGAGTCCTATAATTTAAGAAAAGTTTCCATTCCGATTTATTTGCTGCTATTTTTTCTAGGATCTGCTTATTTCGTTATCCTTCATGGATATAGTGGGAAAACAATCGGTAAGATGTTATTAGGTATAAGGTTAATTACAGAGCAGGGGAATACGGTAGGGTTTTGGGAGTCGTTTGTCAGATGGATTGGCTATTATATATCAATTGCATTTTTATTTATAGGCTTTATTTGGTCTATATTCGATTCACGGTCCCAGTCGTGGCACGATAAAATCGCAGGCACATATGTTGTGAAGGATTAGTAATTGATGAAGCATCTTCAAGATTTAAATTTAAAGATATCTCAGAACAAAGATAAACTGGATTCGTGGATTAGTAACCAAATTGGTAAAGTCTTTATCCCCCTCTATACTTCAGTTGATATAAGGATTTCCGATCACAAGGTAGTACCGGTCGATACAAACGTTTTTCCTGCCGGTTTTAACAATCTTTCTGAAATATTCAAAAAACAAGCGTCTTCTCTATTTAAAGGTTACTTCCATCGGGAATATCCAAATACTAATAACATCCTCATAATCCCGGAGCTTCATACAAGAAATACTTTTTACTGGGAGAATATCTCAGTACTCAAATCAATTCTTGAAAATGTCGGCTACAGGGTTGAGGTAGGAATCATAAGTGACGATAATCTCCCGGACGAGATGGAATTTGAAGCTGCTTCAGGGAAGTCGGTAAAGGCATATAGAGCGACTAAACAAGATAACAAGGTCGTGACTTCAAATTATATTCCGGATCTTTTATTAATTAATAATGACTTTTCTGAGAAATGTCCCAAAACACTAAGAGATATATTACAACCGGTGGAGCCCCCAGTGGAAATTGGATGGCATACAAGAAAAAAGAGCGTACATTTTGAATTTTATAATAAGCTCGCAGGAGAAGTTGCTGAGATACTTGGGATCGATCCTTGGGTGATCTCAATTGATACAATAGTTGACGAAGGTGTTGATTTTGACAGCAGAGAAGACAGGGGAAAAGTTGCCCAAGTTGTGGATTCAATGATAAGTAAGCTAAAAACAGAATATGAGGCGAGAGGTATTAAAGAAGACCCTTATCTGTTTATTAAGAGTAATTCTGGAACTTACGGAATGGCTGTTGTAAACGTATCAAGTGGGAATGATGTAATAGGGTTTAACTCTGAAAAACGTAAACGAATGCGCGTTAGCAAAGGTGGAAACCCTGTAAGGGATGTGGTGATTCAGGAGGGTGTTCCAACTTCTTTGAAATTTGGCTTAGACATTACAGCCGAGCCTGTGTTTTATCTAGTAGATACCAAAGTTGCAGGCGGATTTTTAAGGCTTAATAAAAGCAAGAATGAATTTGAAAATTTAAACACAAGAGGCATGGAATTTGCCCATATAGATCCCTGTGATGAAACAGCTCGGTCTAAAGACGTCGAGATCCTATGTTCTCCTGCCCTTGAATTGATATCCCGTATTGCAACTATTGCGGCAGGCTACGAAATAGAAAAGATACTGGATGAGGGCGGCTGCAAAGAAGAAGTGTCTTAAAACTATCATTTATCCATTTTAAAAAAAAGTACTAGCCTTTCTCAATTCTGATATATAGTTTTCTAAAACGATAATAATTAGATTATTTCCCGATTTTCTTAGCCAGATCTAAAGTACGTTTTAAAAGTACGGTATAAATTGGCTGACCGCCCAGACCCTGAGCTACTATAGTGGATGTTATACATGTCAGAATTAAGGGCAATATCATGAGATAATTACCGGTCATCTCTATTGTAAGCGCGATACCGGTAAGGGGTGCTCTGACAGTAGCACAGAAGAGTGCCGCCATTCCTGCTACTGCAAACACTTCAGGTTGAACTACTAAATCAGGAAGCAAGAAATGCGCAAAGTGTCCAAACCACATACCAAATAAAGTTCCTAAGGCTAACATAGGAGCAAAAATGCCTCCTATTGCGCCGGAACCATAACTAATCATAGTGGTTCCGAATCTGGCAACAAAAACTAATAACATTATCATTACAGGAATCGAGCCACCTAAGGCTTTTGGTATTACTGCATAACCCCCACCTACAGTGTCAGGGAAAAGCCATACCAGTGCACCTATTAATCCACCTACTATAAGTCCAGTCAACGTAAAGGGCCATCCGGTTAAAGCGGAGAAGAAATTTAGTGTCCTTACCAGTAATCGATTAAATATGAAGCCGAAAAGCCCGAATACACAACCGAATATAAGGAAAAGAAATAGTGAAGGCAGAGGAGGAGCGGACAACATGTGCATGGGAATTGCAAGGCTTTGTCCTACCATGATTCTGAGCATAATATCAGCCGAGGCTGAGGCAATTATCACGGCTTGAACCGAAAGGAAGTTGTACTTAAATTCGGGCCGCATTTCTTCAAACACAAACAAAATTCCCGCGAGTGGAGCATTAAATGCAGCCGATAATCCAGCTCCAGCTCCAGCCGCAACCAAAGCATGTGTATCGTCTTTATGAACTCTGAAAATATCGGATATCATCTTCCCGATATTGCCACCTATTTGAATCGTAGGTCCTTCACGTCCTAATACCATGCCGCTTCCTAGCGATAGCAAACCGCCAAAGAATTTGACGGGTATTACCCTTTTCCATCTTAAGGGCCTTACCTCATCTAAAGCGCCTTCAATCTCCTGTACTCCGCTTCCACCAGTTTCGGGAGCAATATTTCTTACTAGTAAAAAGGCTAAATAGACCATGATTCCGGAGAGTGCAATGGATCCGATTAGAGGGAGACCAGGAGTTGCCTCAAGATAATTCATTAACATGTTTTTTAGAGTGGCTAACTGGGCTAAGGCGATTTGAAAAAGTGCTCCTGCAAAACCCGTTAAACAACCGACAAAAAGTGCCCATAACAATACCTTAGAGCTTCCTTTTTCGGCTGATAAGAGTCTTGAAACTATACTCCCTGCACCTGAGGGCTTAGAGGGCCCCTCGGAATGGAACTCCATCCTTTCTCCTATAATCTGAATTAATAAGCTTGTTTATAATGTACTAAAATCAAAGGAAAATCCAATATCGCCATTTAAGATAATTATGGTTCTAAAACTATATTAGTTCAATAGTGAATTGCGGTATAGAAGATCTTATCGTCTAATTTAAGCCCTGTTATGGGGGGTTGATAAATCAAGCTCAGGGCCCGACGGGACAATGCCGGATGGATTTATAGATTTATGGCTTTTAAAGTAATGCTCCTTAATGTGTTTGAGGTTTACAGTCTCTTTTAGACCTGGAAATTGATAGAGCTCTCTTAGATAATTGGACAAATTTGGATATTCTTCGATGCGACGTAAGTTACATTTAAAATGAGTGTAATAGACGGAATCAAACCTGAGAAGTGTTGTGAATAGGCGCCAATCTGCCTCAGTCATTTTATCGCCTACAAGATAGCGCCGCTCCGCTAATGAGTTCTCGATCTTATCCAGGGTATGAAACAAATTGTTAAAAGCCTCCTCATATGCTTGTTGACTCGTAGCAAAGCCGCATTTATAAACTCCATTATTTATATTGTCATATACAGTCGAATTTATTCTGTCAATTTCATCTCTTAACCCCAGAGGATAAAAGTCAGGTTCAGAATCTCCGTATTCATTGAATTCCGAGTTCAGCATACGGATAATTTCTGAAGACTCGTTATTAACTATTGTCTTATTTTCTTTGTCCCAAAGAACCGGGACAGTAACTCGACCGGTGTAGTCCGCTTTAGCCGCGGTATAGATTTCGTGTAAATAATGAGACCCGTTTACCGTATCACGTATTGAACCCGGGTAGTCTGTAAACTCCCACCCGTTCTCCTGCATCAAGGGGTCTACAATTGAGAGTGAGATTATATCCTCTAGCTTTTTTAGTTTTCTAAAGATCAGGGTGCGATGAGCCCAGGGGCAAGCTAATGAGATATATAGATGGTAACGGTCAGGTTCCGCTTTAAACCCAGAAGAACCGTCAGCAGTAATCCAGTCTCTGAATTGACTTTCCCTTCTGACAAAGCGCCCGCCTGTGGATTTCGTGTCGTACCATTTATCCTGCCATTTTCCCTCTACAAGAAGTCCCATAACCTATTACCTTACCACGCTGTTACATCTTTATGAGCTATAACTTTTGTAGGGGTGATTTTCACAAGAAGCTCTCCCTCTGCTGCATTCCTCTTTCCAAAGGCCTCCGCCTTATCCTCTCCCATATATCTTCTTCCAATCTTTGTTGCCCAGTGTAGCAGTTGCTGCGGATCTTTGGAGAAGCTTGCTGTGCCTTCAATAGTCACGAAGGAATAGGGCGGGGTTTGATCATCAACACTGATACTGATTCTAGGATCACGAGTCATATTCTTGGCTTTGACAGATGTTTCACCGGTAGTAAAGACTAAATTATCCCCGTCAAGCTCATACCATATTGGAACTACATGCGGGCGACCGTCCTCTCTTACAGTAGCAAGTTTCCCGGTTTTTGTTCCCTGAAGGAGAAACTCTTTATATTCTTCTTTGGTCATTTCCGTCATGTTTAGATCTCCTTAGTAACTACTGTGTATGAGTATATCTGAAAAACGTAGTCGATTAACTTATAGAAGTATTATAGACACAATACAGGAATTTATTTTCCCTTCTTTTCCAGTATACCGAAGACATCCAAATGCTGAAGTTAAGCTTCGGCTCCCTTTTTTGTATCCAGAAAGGCTAAAATAAGTCAATCAAATCAGCAAATTAATTAGAATTACATTAACTGGCTATTTGGGATTCAGTCTTACCAGTCGGTAATTTCTTTTTTGGCAAGCTTTATCATTTTAACTACGTTTTTCTTTGCCGTGCCGCCGTAGGATTTTCTGCTCTCAATAGATCCGTTCAGGGTAATAAAATCATAGAGGTCCTCATCAAAAAGGTTTGAAAACATCTGGTATTCAGAAATATGAAGATTCAGAAGCTCCCTTCCCTTTTCTTCAGCGTAGCCCACTATTTTCCCTGTAACTTCGTGCGATTGCCTAAACGGCATACCCTTTCTACTCAGATAATCAGCCACATCGGTAGCAGTGATAAACCCCTCATCAAGTGCCCTTTTCATATTCTCATGTTTAAACACTATCACCTGTAACATTTCAGATAACACTTCAAGGCATGACTTTACAGTATCCACCGTATCGAACATAGGTTCCTTGTCTTCCTGCATGTCCCTGTTGTACGAAAACGGCAGGCCTTTCATGATCGTTAGAATTGCTACCAGGTTTCCGTAGACTCTTCCTGTCTTCCCGCGAATCAGTTCTGCCATATCGGGGTTTCTTTTCTGGGGCATTATGCTTGAGCCGGTAGTAAATTCATCTCCCATATCTACAAAATCAAATTCTTTTGTTGACCAAAGGACAAATTCTTCAGATATTCTGCTGAGGTGCATCATTAATGTGGAAGATGCTGAGATAAACTCTATTATAAAATCCCTATCACTAACCGTATCGATACTGTTCTTCGTGACTTCAGGAAAACCTAGAAGTTTGGCTACCAATTTTCTATCTATGGGAAATGTTGTACCAGCTCCTGCACCTGCACCTAGAGGCATGACATTAACTCGTTGCAAACAGTCTACGTAGCGTGCCCTGTCGCGTTTTAACATTTCATAAAGTGCCATCAATTGGTGCGATAGTAATACAGGCTGTCCTCTTTGAATGTGAGTGTATAGTGGAATCATCGCGTCAATATTCTCATCGGACAGCTCAACTAATCTTTCCGAAATTGTCTTAATTAGCGTTATGATTTCGTTAATTTTCCCTCGTAGATAAAGACGCATATCAAGCGCAATCTGATCGTTCCTGCTCCTGGCAGTGTGAATTTTCCCACCGACATCTCCAATCTTCTCGATCAGGCGTTTTTCGATATTGAGATGGATATCCTCAAACTCCTCTCTGAACGGGAACTTTCCTGATTCGATCTCTTTTTTTATTTGTTTAAGGCCCTTTATAATTTTGTCGGATTCCTTTTTTAATATAATCCCTTTCTCCGCCAGCATAGTTACATGGGCAATACTGCCTTGGATATCCTCTTTGTATAATCTTTGATCAAAGTCTATAGAAGCTGAAAATTTCTCAGCTACTTTATGAGTTCCTTTCTTGAATCTTCCGGCCCAAGGTTTCTTTATCAATTTATCTCTCCTATTAGTCTCAATATATTACCAAGATTTTCCATATGTTAGAACATCATATCGTAGAAACTTTATCATGTGAGGAGAGTATATATAAGTGTAGAGGATAAAAAAATGATTAAAATTATTCGGCTGTCAGGCAATTCTTTATTTCGCTAGATTGATTTTAAAGCTGAAATGGCTTCGTCAACATGCTTTTTGTAGTTTAGTTGAGAAGAGAAAATATGTCGGATAACGCCTTGTTTATCTATAACATATGTAACCCGTCCCGGAACTATTCCGAGTGTTTTCGGCACTCCATATAGTCTTCTAACTCTTTCGTCAGCGTCGCTTAGCAATATGAAAGGTAGTCTGTTTTTTTTAGAGAATTGTTTATGAGAATCTACGGAATCTGAACTTATTCCAAGAATTTCGGCATTATTAATTTTTTTGAATTCATCGAAGTTGTCTCTGAAGTGACATACTTCTTTAGTACATATTGTAGTGTTATCTTTCGGATAGAAGAATAAAACAACGGGGCTTGCGCCAATGAAATCTTTAAGCTCTACGGTTTGCCCAGTCTCAGATAAGAGTTTGAAGTTTGGAGCTAGGTCACCTACTTTTAAAGATTTCCCCACGTATCGGCTCTCCTATTATCTTTCAAGTTAGCTTACCTAAAAATTACAACAAGCTTAGTTAAGTTATGTCTTGGATTGGTTATCTAGAATTGTAAACAGGCTAAGTATCTCTCTCAGGTGACGAGTTATAAGAAAGTTATTACGAACGTATTCTTTTGCTTTTCTGCCCATTTCTTTTAGTTTCTCCGGGTCACTTAATAGCTGTTGTATCCTGAGAGCTGCGCCTTCTGGTGTGTCGACAAGAAAGCCTGTATGGTGGTTAATAACCTGGAGGCGAATTCCGCCCGTGTTGCCCCCTATTACAGGTTTTCCTTTCCACATTGCCTCAGTTACGGTAAGGCCAAATCCTTCCTTTAGTGATTTTTGAAGCACTATGTCTGATATTCTCTGAAGTGCATTGATCGTTTTATGAGCATCAGGCGGTAAAAGGAGTATATGTATATCCGGATCATCTCCCGCAGCATCTCTTACCTCTCTTAAAACTTCCTCCCCTTCAGGATCGTCTGTTGCTCCTCCTCCAGCTAGTACCAATTGTATCTCCGGCACAGATTGCTTAGTTAGCTTGTAAGCATCTATTACACCCAACGGGTCTTTAAACCGGTCATATCTCGATACTTGAAGCATAATCGGTCTTTTACGGTCGAGATCAAACTCTTCATAAGTAGATTCGATTTCTGTTTGATCAAGATCCATGTTTTTATCACTTAGCGGATCAATGCTTGGAGGGATCAGATACTGTGTATGAGGAAGCTGCTGGGCAAAGTCCGCAAGTGAAAAAAAGCTTGCGTCGTAATCCTTCACGTATTGACTCAAATAATTCCACACTGGTGGATGAGGTTTACTTGCATCGATATGGCAGCGCCAAACCCACTTCCCTTTTCGGTTTGGACAGAGCGTTAGTAAAGGGGCCGGCTGAAGGTCATGTATGATGACATAGTCAGCGTCTTCTAATATTGGGCGGAGTATATCAGCGTTCTTAGAGTTAGTCTCTTCATATGCTTTTAGTAAATCTTCTGAAATGTGGACCGGGTCTCCCTGAAGGGCGTTATGCATGCTTTTTGTGCATTGGTAAAATTTATCTTCACCACTTATTACTTCCCAGCTCGTATCTATCCCAAGCTCGTTCATAAGAGGGACCATTTTCATGAGTATCTCCGCTACACCCCCTCCAACGCGAGTGGAGTTTACATGTACGAATTTAGCCCCCTTTAAAGGAGCTGAGAGTTGCTGGAGATGATCTACCGCATCATTACCGGCAACTCTTGCGTAAGCGTGTAGGAGATCACTCATTTTTTAACTCCTTCGAAATACCCTTTAAATATTTGAGAAACTTTTATGCGTAGTTCTGACAATGTAAAAAAGTATGGATCCAACTTAGAGATTTGTTGGGTTAACCCTTTATCTTCGTCACCAAACAGCGAAAGCCATGAAGATATATAATCTGACCTTATTTTGGAATCAATAAAATGAAAATATATGCTTCCCAATGATAGATTGGGCAGTAATTCCATTAGTTCTTCGGGTTTTGATATAGTATGTTTTGTGTCAAATACAACAATTTCTGAGCGGATGAATTGGAATTGCTCACCTTCTTTTGTATTTATGGATGATTTGTTTTCTTCCAAACTTAACTCTACTACTTCTATTAACTTTCTTCTAAGGTCTTCTATATCAGAAAACATTCCCGGATTAATTAGACTGAGGCGCTCGGCAAGCTTAATGTCATGAAGATTACTGTAAGTCCAGGAAGCAAAATCGTTATTGTACTCAGGTTCCTCAAAGCTTGGGCGAAGCTTTTTAGCCCAAAAATGGTAAAGGATAGATTCAGGGTGAATAGTCAGCAGTTGGTCTCTTAGCTCTTTAAGATTTTTTGCACGCACCCCTGTTGCCATGTTTAAGATTGCACAGTCTTTTATATTAAAAGTTTGTATATTTTCGTTTTTGGGAGGCATAATTAGAGACGTAAGTATAGAGACTTTTTACCAATACTCAATGTTGCATGTAAAAAGATTAGATTGCTTAACCAAAAATGTTTTTAGGAGAAATAATGATGGAAGTATTTGAATGTGTATCAACCTTGAGTTCTATCAGAAATTACATAAAAAAGGAAGTGCCCGATGAGGTTATGATGGAAGTTTTAGAGGCGGGCAGGCTTGCTCCGAGCGCTCATAATGACCAGCCATGGCAGTTTATTCTTGTAAAGGATAAAGCCAGATTGAGTGAGATGGAAAAATATTGCATAAGCGGAAGGTTCATATCTCAGGTTGATTTCGCAGTTGTTGTTGTCACCGATCCCTCCTCCAAATGGCATGAGATAGACGGGACTCGTGCTGTCCAGAATATGGTTTTAACTGCTTGGAGTCATAAGCTAGGCTCGTGCTGGATAGGTAGACTTGATACTAAAGGACTGATGGAATATCTAAATATCCCCGGAGACTTAAATATTTTGACTGTTCTACCGTTTGGACATTTTGACGAGAGGCTGATCGGCTCTGTAAAGTACAGAAAAGGTCCGGATGACGTTTTTCATCTCGATACCTATGGAAACAAAATGTAAACATGTATTTCGTTATTTCTTTTTAAGGGGGGTGTTTTACCCTCTTTAGTGGATTATTATGTTCATTAATAGCATTTCAATTTTAAGACGGTTTCTTATAAATTACAAATCGTCTAAACTCCGTCACAGTAGTGAGTCTTAAATTACGGAATAATCTAAAAGTCTGAATTGAGGTATAAATGAGCTTTTATCCTCGCAGCTTTTAATAATTTTGATAGCGTTCTTATCCTGTCTGATTTTGACTTTATGCATCATGTGATCGGACTGCGACAGGAATTTGATAAGAGATTTTTTGTCATTCTTCTTAGAATTCTTGAGTAAGAATTCTGAAATTTCTGTAATTCCGGTTTCTTTTCTCAAGTAGTATTCTGCTGCCTGTGTTTCATTACTATGACATGAACGTCCTCTATAGCAGGGTAGATGAACTTTTCCCTCTTCATATTGTTTCATAAGGTCTTCAGCAACCTTGCCATCTCTTAGCCGTCCGTAAACTAGGCCATGTGGCAGGCATACAAACGTTGAAGCGAATCTATGTCCGCCTATGTGAGTTGTTTCCCATGTCCGTGAGCCATATTTGCTCTTGGCAATGTCCAGATAAACCGGCATGCCGAACTTGCCACAGCATGTGTCGTGTTCACCGTTGGTGCAGATGATAAATATTTTCTCATCAGACATATGCTTTTTGGATTTTAGAATTTTCTTAATATCCAGTGACAACAGTTCTTCATAGTTCTCAAGTTCGAACTCATAGAGCCTGGGATTAGTTTCATCAGATGCTGCTAGGTAAAACTTAAAATGTTCGTTTGTGTTTTTGTGCTTTTTAATCAGCTGAAGACGAGAATTGGGTACAGCTTTAAGCTGTTTATTTAAAAAGGATTTTACAGCTTTAGGTATTTTACTGTCTTTAAATGCTTTAGTAGACCAATGCCCCCTATATTCAAGCAAGAACCAGACGTCTACCCTTGGAGCCGTTCCATACATCTCCTCATTAGAGTTAAGCGAACTTTCATAGCAGAGTATAATATTTTTTATTGGCATATTCTTCTATTGTTATGGGATGCGTTATATTCGCTCAATGATAGTGGCCGTCGCCATTCCGTGACCTATACACATTACCTGAAGACCAAGCTGACCGTCTACGCGCTCAAGTTCATAAAGAAGCTTGGTCATCAAGACAGCTCCCGTAGCACCTAATGGGTGGCCGTGAGCAATGGCGCCGCCATTGGGGTTTACTTTATCCATATCAGGCTTAAATTCTTTTGCCCAGGCTAGGACGACTGACGCAAATGCTTCATTAATTTCTATTACGTCCATATCCGAGAGGTTCAGTCCGGCTTTTTGGAGCACTTTAGTTGTTGCAGGTATAACTTCCAGAAGCTGCAAAGTAGGGTCACCACCGACCACGACTCTGGCAAGAAATTTTGCTCGCGGTTTAAATCCGTCTGCAACCGCAGTATCCTGATCAGCTAATAATATTGCAGCAGCACCGTCTGATATCTGACTGGCATTGGCCGCTGTAATAACACCCTCGGCCCTAAAAACCGGAGCTAGCTCGGACATTTTTTCAAGATCAGGCTTAAAGCGTATTCCTTCATCAAAATTCAGTTCAAAAGGGTGTCCTTCCCTATCCAGCCCATCTATAGGAATTATCTGGGCTTTAAAAAATCCTGACTTAGTGGAACGCGCGGCTCTTAGCTGGCTTTGAAAGCTAAATTGGTCAAGTTCTTCTCTCCTAAGTCCGTACTTTTCCGCAATACGTTCTGCAGATTCCCCCTGGTGTATTATTTCATATTTCTTGAATATTTCAGGGTTTAGAATCTCGTAACCCCCATTAATGTCCGAAGACATAGGTACACGTGTCATTGACTCGACTCCACCTGCTATTAAATATTCGGAGTCACCTGCGGCAACTGCCTGAGCTGCGAAATGTAGTGCCTGTTGGCTTGAGCCGCACATACGGTTAAGGGTTATGGCAGGTACAGATTGCGGCAGGTCTGAAAGTAGAACTGCAAGTCTTCCTATATTAAACCCCTGCTCGTTAACTTCAGTTACACATCCGGTTACAACATCCTCTATTGTATCCCCTGAAATGCCGGTTCTTTTCAATAAATTATTAATGACATGAGCATAAAGTTCATCAGGCCTTATTTCCCTCAACGCCCCACGGTTTCGGCCAATTGGGGTTCTAAGCGCTTCTATTATTACAGGTTCTCTCATAGGTTTAATCTCTAGCAAGTTCTTTAATCATTTTTTGTTCTTCGGTAAAGTTAAAGTCCATCTGAGTTCCTCATACATTTTTGTTTAATGTTGCGGCATTTAGTGATATTTTACATTAGAAGAAAAATTATAACACGTAAAGGAGTAAATATGGTTGATAAAGTAATAGGGATAGATATTGGCGGTACTAATCTAAGAGGTGCCTTGGTAAGCAGGGAAGGGGGAATTCTCAAACGAATGGAAATTTCATCTCAAGCAGATCAGGGAATAGATAAAGTTATCGAGAACTTAGCGGGTTTTATTAAGGATATAAGCGAAGGGGAAAATGTATGTAATATCGGAATGGGGATTCCGGGAATAATAAATTCTAAAGATGGGGTAATAACTCAGGCTCCAAATATATTGAATGTGGATGACTATCCATTAAGAGCTGTACTCAATGAAAAGTTAGGTAGTGATATTAATATTGTTATAGAGAACGATGCTAATAGTGCGGCGGTAGGGGAGTGGTGGATGGGGGCCTCTAAAGACGTGAATTCAATGATAATGATTACAATGGGTACAGGTGTTGGAGGGGGGCTTATTCTGGACGGCAAGCTTTGGACTGGGGCCGACGGTATGGCTGGTGAGATCGGTCACATCACAATTTATCCAGATGGAGCTAAATGTAAGTGCGGGAATTACGGCTGTCTCGAGAGCTATGCTTCTGCTACGGCAATCAGGAGGATGGTAAGAGAGGGGCTAGAAGACAAGAGTTTGAATACGATCTTAAGAGAAAGCACTAAAAATATTGAGGTAGAAGACATACCTCAGATTGTTATGGAGGCTGCCGGCGCCGGGGACGGCTTTTCACTCGGGATTTGGGAAGAGGTTGGAAAAGCTTTGGGGATTGGGATAGCTAGTCTTATAAATCTATTAAATATTGAGATGGTTGTTATAGGGGGCGGGGTATCTAACGCATGGGATTTATTTATTGACAAGACTTATGAAGAAGCACGGAGAAGAGCCTTCCGTGCTCCGATGAAGAGGACTAAAATCCAAAGAGGTCTTCTCAGAGATGACGCAGGAATCTTAGGATCTGCACATTTAGCTTTGAAGAGTTCCAATGAGAAAAAGCCCTAAAACCATCTTGGCCTGATCAACTTTATCATTAATACTTCCTTTTTTTTGTCTGTAACTTTGAATCTATTATCTAACCTTATACCGCCTAGCCACATAATTTCATCTTTAGAGATGAAAATCGGGACTCTGGATCTTAGGAATTTCGGTAACTTTATATCGGTAAAATAGTCCTGGAGTTTTTTAGAAGTTGTCATTCCAAGTGGGGAAAACCGGTCACCAGGTTTAAAGTTTCTAACTTCAATTGGAAAGCTGACTGTTTCAGGATCGAAGTATGCCACACTCTCGTCGTTTTCAGCAAGCTCATCTGTCTTGATATATTCTATAGAAACAGAAAACTCAGGGAAGCTCCATTTCCCGGGAGATTGAATATTATATGAAAACTCTAGTTCAAGCTCGGACTTCTTGGTCACCAGAAAAGTATCGTAACCCTTAACAATTACAGTTCCTTGGGGGAGCTTGACCTCGCCCGATGCTGTTTCAGATAATAAAAAATCATCTGCTGAAACTATGTGAGTCGAGGAAATATTTTTCAAGCTAGTGTTAAGCTTTTCAATTGTAAGTCTAAGTAAAGAGAACCTTAGAGGTTTTTCAACGCTCCTATAATATTTTAAATCCCCGATCAATTCTGATTTGTTTGGGCTGAATATATCGTCAAAATGTTTAAGGGCTTCTTTTCTAATAAACTCTTCCTCTGATCTTAAGATCTCTGCTGTTCGTGACAGTGTCTCTTTTATCTGAGGATTGTAGCTCTCAAGCTCAACTAAAAGGTCTTGCCTGATCCTGTTTCTTAAAAATTCAGGTGACTCATTTGTCGAGTCCTCCACCCACTCTACTCCTTTAGATCTGAGATACTCTTCAATCTCCGAGCGGGAGGTATCGATTAAGGGTCTTACGATGGAGTTTGAGACGGGGGGAATGCCGGATAGCCCCCTTGAGCCGCTTCCCCTTAAGAGTCTCATTAAAACAGTCTCCGCCTGGTCATCCAGAGTATGAGCCGTGGCTATCTTTGTCGCATAATGCTTATTCAGTACTTGATCGAAGAATTTATATCTTAGAGTTCTCGCCGCATCTTCAAGGGATAGTTGGGATTCTTCTTTGAAACTCAATGTATCAACTTCACCGTATACGAATGTAAGTCTGAGCGACTTTGCCGTTTCTTTTACGAATTCTGCATCCCCTTTTGCCTCATCTCCCCTGATACCATGATTTAAGTGAGCGACAATAAGCTCAAGTCCGTAATCGACCAATTCATTTAAGGCGTAGAGCATAGCGATTGAGTCTGCGCCTCCTGAAACTCCAAGTATTACTTTCTCACCCTGGGTGAGCATTTTATATTTTTTAAGTGTCTTTTTTACTCTGGCCAGCATCTTCAATATTGTTTGTGGCGAGACCCGCAGACATTATTATTCTAAACGCGTCCTCAACCGAAATTGATAATTCTTTGATATCCTCTTCCGGGAGCATAATATAATACCCGCTGGTGGGGTTGGGTGTGGTGGGGACGAAGATACTAACCAGTCTTCTGCCTGACAGATTGTGGTGTTGGCCATCCTCTATAGTGCTTGTTATAAATCCGATTGAATAAATTCCCTTCCGAGGGTACTCGAACATTGCAACCCTCTTTAGATTTTTCATCCCCCCTCTTCCCATTAGGGTTTCAATAATCTGTTTAGTGGCTATATATATAGTCCTTGCAAGCGGAATTTTGTTGATTAAGTATTCACTGAATGCTAAGAGTTTTCGACCTACTATGTTTCTGGCGACTGCTCCAATTATGAGAACAATGATTAAAATTGCCAGAAGGGCTGCGGTAAAATTTAGGAGTTGTGAAAATGTAGGTAAGGAGTGAAGTACTGTGCTTAGTAACTTCGATGGTGCAGTACTAATAAGTCCCACAATCCATCTGCCAACCGTATATAAGATATACAGAGTAATAGCAAATGGCACAGTGACCAATATCCCCGCAAGGATATTCTGTCTAAAGAAATTATAAATATGTTTCATACATTAGTCTGTATGTTTATCGATAGAATCGCGGAGAAATCTGCTTGGTTTAAAAACAACAGCTTTTCGCTCTGCGATTTCGATAGTTTCGCCGGTTGCGGGGTTTCTTCCTTTCCTGGCTTTGCGGTTTTGTACTCTGAAGCTGCCGAATCTAGGAAGCTTGATTCCTTCCCCTTTAGCTAACTTATCTTTGGTAATATTAAAAAAGAATTCAACTATCTCAGCTGACTCCCTTTTTGATAAACCTATTTTTGTATGAATCACATCTGCTAGTTCTTTTTTCGTCATCGCTCTACCTCGCTTTTATCTTTTATATTGTACGCAATTCGGCTCCAAGAGCCAAACCAAGTTTTTTCAGTGTTTTTTCCTGCACTTTGTTTATCTCTTCCTCTGTTAATGTTTTATCAGCTGCTCTTAAATGAAGCGATACCGCAACACTCTTTTTCCCTTCTTCCACAGGACTTCCGGTAAACACGTCAAATATGGCCGCATCCTCTATTAAATCTGACTCAATCTTATCTATCTCTTCTAATATTTCGCCCACTGGTGTTGATTCATCAATAATTAATGCTATATCTCTTCTTACGGACGGGAATTTGGGAAGCGGTTTAAATGATTTACTTTTCTCCTTCGAGAAAGCGGTAGTTTTGTCTAAATCAATTTCTAATACATATAATTTTTTAGAAATTTCGAGTTTTTCGTTCAGATCAGGATGAAGCTCCCCCATGTATCCAATCTCAACGTTATCAATCACTAACTTCGCCGATTTTCCGGGGTGAAGAAATCCAATTTCCTGAGCATCCTCGAATTTAACATCGTCCCATATCTGGAGGGCTTCAAAACCCTTTTCCAAGATGCTTTTAAAGTCAAAGAAATCAAATTCCTCCTTGCCCCAGAACTCCGGTGTTCTCTTTCCGGTTGCCGTCGCGGCTATTTTTGTAATTTCATTAGGTAATTCACTGTTTTCTATCGGCAGATAGGCTTTGCCGATTTCAAAGAGTCTTATATCTTGCTCTTGGTGGTTTAAATTTAGAATTGAGTTCTTTATAAGCCCTGGCACAAGGCTTGTTCTCATTACGGAGCTTTCCGTTGTGAGAGGGTTTAGGATTTTAAGTACGTCTGTTTTGTTAAAAAGGCTGAGTAATTCGTTGTCTTCAAAACTGTAATTAATAACTTCATAAAATCCGCTCGATATCAGTATTTCTTTTAGTTTGTTTTGAGCGAATTTGTGGATATTCACTGTATCTGACTTCATTGTGACAGCGGGAAGAGTGGCGGATATGTTGTCGTATCCATAGAGTCTCGCCATTTCCTCAATTAAATCTATCTCCCTTGTTATATCTACTCTAAAGGTTGGGATGCGAAAGGTAAATTCACCGTTAGATGAGTCGAGGTTTTCAAATTCAAGCCCTTTTGTTATTTTAATCAATTCCTCAGAACTAATGTCAGTGCCCAGTACCTTGTTTGCACGGTCTAACGAAAGTTTTACCTCTCCGGGTTCAATTTGTGTCGGGTATTCATCAATTACTCCTTTAGCCATTTCACCGTCCGCCAACTCTCTTATCAGCTCAGCCGCTCTATCTAGCGCTTTTACTATTCCATTTGGGTCTACACCTCTTTCAAATCTATAAGAAGATTCTGATCTGAGCCCAGTTGCTTTAGAAGTCTTTCTAATGGTAATGGGGTCAAAATAAGCACTTTCAAGAAGTACGTTTTTTGTTTTTTGAGAAACTTCTGTATTTACTCCCCCCATTACTCCGGCAAGAGCAACGGGTCTTTTGCCGTCACAAATAAGTAGATCGTTTTCTGTAAGTTTTCTTTCAACATCGTCAAGGGTCGTAATTATTTCCCCGTCTTCAGCCGCCCTGACTACAATTTTGCTCTCTTCAAGTAGATCAAAATCAAAGGCGTGAAGCGGCTGTCCAAGCTCTAGAAGAACAAAGTTTGTAACGTCTACAACGTTATTAATAGATCTAATACCAGAGGATTCTATCCTTGTTTTAAGCCAGCTTGGGGATGGGCCGATTTTTACATTTTTAATTACTCTGCATGAATATCTGGGACATTTCTCTGGATCGAGTAATTCTACTTTCGCCGTGTTGTTTATATCATCCCCTGATTCAGTAACACTAAAATCCGGGTGTTTGACTGTCTTTCCTAATAATGCGGCAATTTCCCTTGCAACACCAACAACGCTCAAGCAATCCGGACGATTAGGTGTGATACCCACTTCAAACACAACATCATTTAAACCCAATTCATCTACAATTGTATTGCCCACTTTAGCCGACTCTGAAAGTATTATTATTCCGTCGCTTTCTTCTCCGAGCCCGAGCTCATTCTCGGCGCATAGCATGCCCTCTGAAACTTCGCCCCTGATCTTGGCTTTTTTGATTTTAAGTCCCTCGGGGAATTTAGGGCTGGGGGGGAGTTTTGCTCCTATTTTAGCAAGCACAACCTTATCGCCTGATTTCATATTCTCAGCGCCGCAGACTATGTCGTAATCACTCTCACCATCTGTAACTTTACAGAGCGATAACTTTTCGGCATTTGGGTGGGGTTTTAAATCAAGTATTTGTGCTGTGACTACATTCTCGAGCCCTTTTCCCTGATACTCCACAGCTTCTACCTCAAGCCCGGCCATAGTTAGGCGGTCTGATAATTCTTCAGGGGAAATGTCGAAATCGATATAGTTTTTAATCCAGTTTAGTGTGAATTTCATTTTGACCCCGGGATAATATGAAATAGTTACATATTCTTAGGAGTGGGTCAATACCGTATATAAAATACTGTAATATGAATTGTTTAGAGATGAAATTAAGATGGAATAATGAAGCCCTTTCATCAGGACTTCATTATTAGTTTGTGATCAATTCTATACAGCTTTATTTACAGGAGAGAAATTCTGGTAACCTTCTTCAGAGGTTGCATCAAAAAGTTCTTCTAATGACATATTTAAAAGCGCATTTACTTTACTATATTGGGTTATGTCGTTTGTAATTGGAAGTGTCCCAAAAGCTCCTGAACCTTTTGCATGCACTACTCTCTCCGGAACCCTCTCACGGTTAAATGTAGCCATTTTTTCTAATAACTGAAATCAGGCCAGGTCGAAGCGGTCAAGATTCATCACCTTAGTCCACGCCGCCACAAAGTCCTGCGTAAACCGCTCTTGAGAGTCTTCACATCCGTAGACTTCAGCGAGAGCTCGGAGTTCTGAGTTCGAACCGAAGATGAGATCGATACGGGTACCGGTCCACCTGAGTTCGCCTGTCGTACGATCACGACCTTCAAACACTTCTTCGGCCTCCGAAGTCGCCTTCCATGTCGTGCCCAAATCGAGCAGATTGATGAAGAAGTCATTGGTCAGCACCTCTGGACGTTTAGTGAAGACGCCATGTTGGGACTGACCGAAGTTAGTGTTAAGTACACGCATGCCGCCAACGAGAACCGTCATCTCAGGGGCGGTCAGCGTCAAGTGTTGCGCCCGGTCAACTAACATTTCCTCTGCCGATACGGCGTATTTGGTCTTCAAGTAGTTGCGGAATCCGTCTGTAGCCGGCTCAAGCACAGCGAAGGATTCCACATCGGTTTGCTCTTGCGACGCATCGGCACGTCCCGGCGTAAAGGGCACCGTCACATCGTGACCGGCATTCTTCGCCGCCTGCTCAACGGCTGCGCATCCGCCCAGAACGATCAAGTCGGCGAGTGAAACCATCATACCCCCAGTCTGGGCGTCGTTGAACTCTTTTTGGATGCCCTCAAGCGTCTCCAGCACTGTTGCTAATTGGGCCGGATTGTTGACTTCCCAATCCTTCTGCGGCGCAAGGCGAATACGTGCACCATTCGCGCCACCGCGTTTATCGGAGCCACGGAACGTTGATGCTGACGCCCAAGCGATGGATACCAGTTGGGACACAGACAGTCCTGAGGCAAGGATATTACCCTTCAGTGCAGCGATGTCCTGATCGTCAATCAGTTCATGCGTAACGGTCGGGATAGGGTCTTGCCAGATCAGCTCTTCCGCTGGCACCTCCGGGCCGAGATAGCGCGTGCGTGGACCCATATCGCGGTGCGTAAGCTTGAACCACGCCCGGGCGAAAGCGTCTTCGAGCTGATCCGGATTCTCGTAAAAGCGTCTTGAAATTGGCTCATAGATAGGGTCCATCCGCAAGGAGAGGTCCGTTGTAAGCATGAATAGTGCGTGACTCTTTGACGGGTCGTGCGCATCCGGCACTGTACCGGCGCCTGCTCCATCCTTCGGTTTCCACTGATGCGCACCGGCTGGGCTCTTCGTTAGCTCCCACTCAAAACCGAACAGGTTCTCGAAGAAGTTGTTGTTCCACTTTGTTGGCGTTGTGGTCCATGCGCCCTCGAGGCCGCTGGTAATAGTGTTGCCTGCATTGCCGCTGCCGAACGTGTTTTTCCAGCCTAGTCCTTGCTCCTCAATGCTCGCACCTGCGGGTTCTGGACCAACATACTGGGTTGGATCGGCGGCTCCATGGGTTTTGCCGAATGTGTGTCCCCCAGCAATAAGCGCGACAGTCTCTTCGTCATTCATAGCCATGCGGCCGAAGGTCTCGCGAATGTCATGGGCTGCTGCGAGCGGATCAGGATTTCCGTTTGGACCTTCCGGGTTCACGTAGATCAGGCCCATCTGAACGGCGCCGAGGGGATTCTCGAGTTCCCGGTCACCAGTGTAACGCTTGTCTCCAAGCCACTCGGCTTCAGAACCCCAATAGATGTCTTCCTCAGGCTCCCAAACATCCTCACGTCCGCCAGCGAAACCGAATGTCTTAAAGCCCATTGACTCAAGCGCGCAGTTGCCGGCGAGGATCAGCAAGTCGGCCCAAGAAATTTTCTTGCCGTATTTCTGTTTGACCGGCCAGAGCAGCAAGCGTGCCTTATCGAGGTTTGCATTGTCAGGCCAACTGTTGAGTGGCGCAAAGCGCTGGGTGCCGGAGCCCCCGCCACCACGGCCGTCAGCGATGCGGTAAGTACCAGCGCTGTGCCACGCCATCCGAATGAAGAGCGGCCCATAGTGACCGTAGTCGGCTGGCCACCAGTCTTGGGACGTGGTCATCAGATCGAAGATGTCTTTCTTCACTGCATCCAGTTCGAGGGTCTTGAACTCCTCAGCGTAGTTGAACGCGTCGCCCATCGGATTGGATAAAGAAGAGTTTTGGCGGAGGATGTTCAACTTCAACTGATTTGGCCACCAGTCTCGGTTTGAAGTGCCACCACCAGCGCTGTGCTTTAGCACTCCACCCGTAAACGGGCACTTGCTTTCACCGTTAGTATTGTTATTTTCCATAGTATTGCCGTGAGCTGTGGTAAGCGTTTTTTTCTTAGCCATTTTGTTGCCTCCTAAAGAAAGTTTATAGTTTTACTTTAATCTTCAGATATAATCGTCATGTTTGAAACCAATACATTCCTCAGCAAATGAAAACCCAGATAATGTTAATATATCATATCGTAATTTAGAATATTGGCATACTGATGTAAACTACAATTTTAAAATTATAAACTGGCCCTCAAGCTTATTCTATGAAAAATATATATCTGGATTACAATGCAACCACTCCGATCGATCCAAGAGTGCTTGAAGAGATGATGCCGTATTTAAGTGAGAACTACGGAAACCCTTCGAGCATACATTCTTTCGGGAGAAAGGGAAAAGAGGCTCTGGATAAGGCAAGGGAGCAGGTATCCCAACTGATTTCCGCAAGTCCTAAAGAGATCGTCTTTACTTCAGGAGGTACTGAGGCTGCAAACTTTGCTATAAAAAGCACCGCCCGCAGCTTGCTCAGAGAAAAAGGCAGCCACATAGTAACAACCAGGGTCGAGCATGAATGCGTACTTGAATCACTCAAATTTTTAGAAAAAGAAGGTTTTCAGGTTACTTATTTAGGGGTCAATAGTGACGGACTTATAGACTTGGAGGAGTTGAAGGAAGCCATTACTGATGAGACTATTCTGGTTTCATGTATGTATGCCAATAATGAAACAGGGGTCATTTTCCCAATAGATAAAATTGCCGAAATAGTGAAGGAAAGGGGAGTTATATTTCATACTGACGCTGTTCAAGCTGCTGGTAAAATTGATATCGATCTTGAAGAAATACCAGCCGATCTACTTTCAATTTCCGCCCATAAGTTTTATGGTCCGAAATCAGTAGGCGCACTTTTTATAAGGGATAGCTTTTCTCAGCAAATTTCATTGACCCCTTTAATCCATGGAGGTGGTCAGGAAAGGGGCAAGCGTTCCGGCACGGAAAATATCCCGGGCATAGTTGGTCTGGGCTCTGCTAGCGATATTGCATCCAATGAAATGCGGCAAGACGAATCCAGGATCATTGAACTGCGGGATCAACTTTTTCAAAGTATTACACAAGATATAGACGGCGTAAAGTTAAATGGATTGCTCGAAAATATGCTCTGGAATACTCTAAATCTCAGTTTTGAAGGAGTAGAAGGGGAATCTCTTTCGATGAACCTGGACATCGAGGGCGTGGCAGTTTCAACCGGGTCCGCCTGTTCTGAAGGAACTGTTGACCCTTCTCATGTATTGTCTGCAATGGGTTTATCTAAGGGGGAGGCAGCTTCTTCAGTCAGAATTAGCTTGGGCAGGTTTACAGAGAAAGAAGAAATAGATTATATAGCGTCCATTTTTCCTATGATTGTAGAGAGGATAAGGGGCGTTAAATAATTTGAGCAGGGTTAAAAATAAAAAATTACTCAATATCTAAGGAAAAACAGGCGACATTTCTAGCCCGGTTGTTTCCTCATACCCCATCATCACATTCATATTTTGAACAGCCTGTCCTGAGGCGCCTTTAACAAGGTTATCTATCACGGATACTATCACGGCCGTGTTGTTTGAATTAACCTTTACTCCAATGTCACAGTAATTGGAACCCCGGACTTGATTTGTCGATGGATATACGTTTTCAGGCGATATCCTAACGAATCTTTCATCTTTATAGTGCTCATTATAGATATCTATTAGTTTTTTAGTCGTTAAACTTTTATTTAGATTCACATAGATGGTCGATAGAATTCCTCTATCCATAGGTATGAGGTGAGGGGTGAAGGACACTTTTACCTTAAGTCCCGAATAATTAGAAAGAGCCTCTTCAATTTCCGGCATATGACGGTGCTCCCCTACTTTATATGCTTTCATGCCTTCATTAACCTCAGAGTAGTGATAGTCAAGTGAAGGAGATCTCCCTGCTCCCGACACTCCGGATTTAGAGTCTATTATTATTGAGGCATGGTCGGCGATTTTATTTATTAGTAGCGGAGCCAGACCTAGTATAGAAGATGTTGGATAACAGCCAGGATTAGCCACGAGTTTTGCTTTTTTAACCTTATGCCTATTTAACTCAGTGATTCCATATACAGCTTTTTTAATTAATTCGGGACAAGGGTGCTCACCGTACCATTTCTTATAATTCTTATTACTGAGCCTGAAATCTGCACCCAAATCGATAATTTTTATATCTCGCTCGTATAGCTCCTTAATTACTTTTGCAGAAGTCCCATGCGGCAGAGCTGCGAATACTATATCTATATCCTTAGGAATTGATTTGGGCTTAAGTGGCTTAAGTTCCAAATCTAAAAAACCCTTTAAGTGAGGAAAGACATCTGAAATCATCTTTCCAGCATGTTTTTCAGCAGTTAAGTGAGTTATCTCAACGTTGGGATGTACAAGCAATAACCTTAAGAGATCACTCCCGGTATATCCACTTGCTCCCAGTACTGCTACCTTTTTCTTTTCCATGGAAGTTGAAAATATCAGGGAATATTATCAATTACAAGTTTTAAGTAAATTTTATCATTAATATTTTCTTTAGAATTCCGATTTATTATGGGTGTCACTATGTGTAATTCTTGACTCCGATTGCTGAGAAAGGTAGTTTTTTAGAAGTAAAGAAAATGACTTAAGGCTATTTTAGAGTAGCTTTTCTCGGAGGAATGTATCAATGTCAATTAAGGTTGGTATTAACGGATTCGGGAGAATCGGCAGGCATATTCTTCGTATTGGGTTAGAGAGGGAAGGGATAGAATTTGTTGGAATAAATGACATTTCTGATTCTAAAACACTTGCTCATCTTTTTAAATACGATTCGATTTTTGGTCCTTACAAAGGGGAAGTTAAATCTGAAAACGGACATATGTTAATAAACGGGAAACCCATCAGGATTTTTTCTGAAAGAAACCCTTCCGATATTCCGTGGCAGGATGTGGGTGCAGAGCTCATTGCCGAGGCTAGCGGCATTTTTAGAAGCAAGGAAGAAGCATCCTTACATCTTGGAGAAACTGTTAAAAAGGTTGTTATAACAGCTCCGGCAAAAGGCAAAGTTGATCTTACAACTGTGCTGGGTGCTAATCAAAATAGCTACGACAGCGCAAATCACAATATTATTTCAAACGCTTCTTGTACGACAAACTGCTTTGCAATGATAGTAAAAGTCCTTCATGAGAACTTTGGAATCAAGAAGGGGCAGATGACCACCGTTCATTCTTACACAAATGACCAGCAGATACTCGATGCGCCTCATAAAGACCTGCGTAGAGCAAGAGCGGCTGCATTATCTATAATACCTACAAGCACTGGGGCTGCGAGCGCTATAGAGATTATCTTCCCTGAACTTAAAGGGAAAATGAGCGCTTTAGCTCTGAGGGTTCCAACCTCTGATGTTTCTGTTGTCGATTTTACATGTGAAGTTGAGAAATCAACTACAGTTGAGGAGATTAATGAAAAATTCAAAGAAGCATCCATGGGCGAGCTTAAAGGTTATTTAAGATACGTAGATGAAGAACTCGTATCCTCTGACTTTATAGGCGATCCTCATTCGGCAATCTTTGATGCACTTTTAACCTCTGTTGTAGAGGGTAATTTAGTAAAAGTTATCGGATGGTATGATAATGAATACGGTTATTCATCGAGGGTAGTGGACTTAATAGAATATATGGGGGATAAGTCTTAAATGAGTAAGTTAGTAGTATCTGATCTTCCGGATTCAGAATTTAAAGGGAAGAGAGTATTCGTAAGAGTGGATTTTAATGTTCCTATAAGGAACGGAAAAATTAGTGAAGATTATCGAATACGAAGAACGATACCAACCATTGATTATTTAATAGAAAGAAAAGCCAAAGTGATCCTTGGCACACACCTCGGACGACCTAAAGGAATTACAATATCCGATCTTTCCTTAAAACCTATTCAGATTCGTCTTTCAGAACTACTAGGAAAATCAGTCAATTTCACAGGCAATGTAATAGGAAGTGAGGTAAAAAAAGCTATAGATACTTTAAAGGATGGGGAGGTAATGCTCCTTGAGAATTTAAGGTTTCATAAAGAGGAAACTGATAATGATCCTGAATTTTCCCGTGAACTAGCTTCTTTTGCTGATATATATATAAACGATGCATTCGGAACCTCACACAGAAAGCATGCCTCTACATATGGAATGGCCACTCAGTTTAATCATAGGCTTGCTGGGTTCTTGGTAAGCAGGGAACTCCAGTTTCTCACCAGAATTCGTGAAAACCCAGAGCGGCCTTTTATCGTGATTGTGGGCGGTTGTAAGATAAAAGACAAGATACATGCTCTAAAAAGTTTAATAGAGAAAGCCGATAAGGTTCTTTTAGGCGGAGGAGTTGCCTATACATTTTTGAAGGCAAAGGGAATGAAAATAGGTAATTCAATCGTAGAGAATGATATGTTGGATTGGGCAAAAGAGTCGCTCAAAAAATATGGAGACAAGATATTCCTTCCTATAGACCATGTTGTAGCCGGCGGTCTTGAGAGAAGAAAAAACTGTATGGTTATGGATGACAATATACCGACGGATTTACAGGGTTTTGATATAGGTCCTAAAACTGCAGCTATGTATAATCATCAGATCAAGGGTCCGGGGTCAATTTTCTGGAGCGGCCCAATGGGAGTGTTCGAAGTAGGTGACTTTTCAGCTGGAACTACACAGGTAGCTCGCGCAGTGGCGCTAGCCACGTGGCGGGGTGCAACTACGGTTGTCGGAGGAGGGGAAACTATTGCCTCAATTAGAAACGCAGAGGTGCTGGATTCTGAGATTACACATATCTCCACAGGCGGTGGAGCCTTACTTGAATTCCTAGGGGGAGAAGAGCTGCCCGGGATTTCAATATTGGACGAGAAAGGGAAAAATATTTCTTTAGTTGCTAATTGATCTGTCTTATAACTATAATTATTTAACTTTAGGGTTTTTGATCTCTAAATTAAGCTTTAATTTCAAGTTAATCTGTGCGACAATAGTATAAAAAGATTCTTAAAACGGAGTAGCAGAATGGCGAAAGCTAAAGTAAAAGAGGGCATTGACTCGATAGCGAAACTCTTAGGTAAAGAGGCTGACTATCTTCTAAATCACAAGTGTAAGACTGTTTCGAAAAAACTACTTCACTTACCAGGGCCATCTTTTATTGATGATATTTTTATCCCCTCTGATCGACCGAACTCGGTTCTCAGGAATTTTGAGATGCTTTTTAATACCGGTCGTCTCGCCGGAACAGGGTATATGTCCATATTGCCTGTTGACCAGGGTATAGAGCATTCCGCAGGCGCTTCATTTGCTCCTAATCCAATTTACTTTGATCCTGAAAATATCGTTAAGCTTGCAATTGAAGGTGGTTGTAACGCCGTTGCGTCTACTCTTGGGGTTTTGGGATCGGTCTCAAGAAAGTATGCGCATAAAATCCCATTTATAGTAAAAATCAACCATAATGAATTACTTTCATACCCTAACACCCATGACCAAATCTTGTTTGCGAATGTGGATCAGGCTTTTGAGATGGGAGCAGTATCCGTAGGAGCTACTATCTACTTTGGCTCAGAAGAGAGTTCACGTCAGATACAGGAAATTTCAGAAGCGTTTAGATATGCTCATACTCTCGGGCTTGTGACAATACTCTGGACTTATCTTAGGAATCCGGCTTTCAAGACAAAGGATACTGATTATCACCTGTCGGCTGATTTAACCGGTCAAGCAAATCATATTGGCGTTACAATTGAAGCGGATATTATCAAGCAGAAGCAGGCTGAGAACAACGGCGGATTCACAGCGCTTAATTTCGGAAAGACCGACCCCAGAGTTTATTCAAAACTTACTACTGATCATCCTATAGACCTTACGCGGTATCAGGTCGTAAATTGCTACATGGGCCGAGCGGGGCTAATTAATTCAGGCGGCGCTTCAAGCGGCAACGAGGATAATGATATCGCCCAAGCTGTAAGGACTGCGGTAATAAATAAAAGGGCAGGCGGTATGGGTCTTATTACTGGCCGAAAATCTTTCCAGAAACCAATGAAGGACGGAATTGAGATACTTAACGCAGTACAAAATGTCTATCTCGATAAAGAAATCACGGTCGCTTGATTATAGGATTTTCAAACTTTTAAGTTAAATCCTCTCTTTTTCTAACTTTATTTCCTTACATTTATAGTAAACAATAAACCTAGGGTTTTTTCTATGTTACTATCAATCCGAATCCGGTGACGAGAAAATCGTATGAATTGGAAAATAGAAGGGTTAAAAAAATTTGACAGTATTTTCGGAAGGCTGGCTTGCTCGGTTTCTAGATTAGCTGTAAGTCCAAGGAAATGGGTAAATAAAGACAATCCTAAAATTCTTGTTATAAGGCCAGGGGGAATAGGGGACGGCGTTCTTTTATTCCCGGCGTTGAAGGAACTTAGAGAAGAATTTCCTGATTCCGATATAGATATTCTAGCTGAAAAGAGGAATGCCGGAATACTCACTATATGCCCGTCTGTCAGTAATGTAATTTCCTATGACATAACTCCGGTCGTTACACTTTATAAAACTGTTAAGGGTAACTACGATATTGTGATAGACACCGAGCAGTGGCATCGTTTAACAGCAGCGGTTTCATATCTAACTAAGGCGGCTTTAAGAATCGGATTTGCTACAAATGAAAGGGCAAATTTATATACACAATCTGTTACCTATAAACAAGAAGATTATGAAGTCTATAGTTTTTTAAATCTCATTTCAGCTGTTACTGGAAAAGAATATCAATTCGATGAGAACAAACCTTTTATTCCCTTAGACTCAAACTCTCATAGTGAAATAGTTTCCTCACTATCTGATTTCAAAAAGGGCAAAAGTGGGCTAGTCGGAGTTTTTGCAGGCGCAACGGTTCCGGAGAGAAGATGGGGGACAAACAATTTTGCTGATCTTTCAAAAGAGTTATCAGAGGGAGGCCTCGGTATTGTACTGATCGGCGGTAAAGTTGATTTAGAGGACGCGATCAAATTTAAAGAAATTATAGGTAGCAAAAATGTATTAGATTACGTAGGCCTAACTTCACTGTCTCAAACCGCATTGATAATTTCCAAACTGGATTTGTTCGTGACAGGTGACGCCGGTCTTATGCATATATCATACGGAGTCGGTACCCCTACAGTATCCTTATTCGGTGCTGGAATTGAGGGGAAATGGGCGCCTCAAGGGGAAAAACATATAGCCATTAATAAAAATCTTTCATGCAGTCCATGTACGAAATTTGGATATACTCCTAGGTGTCCCTACAATGTTAAGTGTCTAAGTGACATTAAAATACAAGAGGTGAAAGATGCGGTAATGAGTATTCTCCCACCTCTTTAAATTCTTATTTTTAATTAAACCCCTTTATCTTCAAGTCCTTCCGGAACTTCTCCGTAATAGATTGAATCTTCTTCATAAAGAGCTTTAATCTTTTCCTTTGGCATATCGGACATTTCTTCACTAAGCCCGAACATTTTGCAAAGATGTTTTAATTCCTCGTCTCTTCCAGGATGTGGAGCCATAGGCTGAATCATCTTAGCCTCTCTCAGCTGTTCCTTAACTTCCTCATCTTGCTTAAGTGGAGTGCCGTACTGATTATAGTGAAATAGCCTGTCAAACCTTTTTCTGGGTCGTTGTCCGGGAGTCTCTGCAGCATATCCTACGGCCATGAGCCAAAGAGGTACGACGTTTTCAGGTAGACCTAGTACTTTTGGAAATTCAGCCGGTTTTCTGCCTGTTGCAAGAAGGCAAGCTCCCAGTCCAAGCGCTGTTGCGGCCAGTAGAGCATGGGCGATAGCCTGTCCGGCTTCTATCCTGAGTAAATCCTCGGCTCTATCTTTTGGGAAGCTCATTAAACGCGGGTACGTTGTCTCGGTAAGGATTTTATAAGTCCATCCATATGCAGCGGTTACAGCTCTTGCAGGAAAGAGTACTGAGAACGATTCTACTAGTTCCTTGTACCAGGCGTCCATATTAATAAGCCATGCTATCACAATAGGCGCTTGCCTTAGCTGCTGCTCGTTAAAAGGTGACGCGCACTCGATTATTTGCTCAAACTGGTCTTCAGGATAAGTCCTTTTGTCTATTACTATTGCCTCCGTAGATCCGCAGTTCCCCTGACACGATGCATAACGTGCGGCTTGAAGCATCCTTTGGATTTTCCAATCTTCAACCTCTTGCCAGGGTTTAAAAAATCTGATGCTTCTTCTGGTTCCAATCGCTTCTAAAAGTTCCATAGAATATGCCTCCTTATTTTTTGTACATACAATCTTTATTTTAATGATAGTTAAAGATTTGGCTAATGCTTCTAACGGCTAAGTTCAAACCCTGTCCTAATATATCTATCTAATCGAGTGTATGCTCGTTATTATCCTGAATAATTTGTATCTTTAAGTCAAGGATTATGAATTGATAACAGTGTTAAATGCTTACTTCCAGTAAATCCTGAGCTTCTAGAACTTGGGCATCTACATTGCTTCTAATAGTTTCAATAACATTTTCTTCATCACATTCCGGATAGAGGTGGGTTACGACGACTTTTTTTGGTTTAGATTCATTTATAGTTTTAATTACTTCCCCCGGTGTAAGGTGGCCGCTCATTTTAGAGATGTCATTAGGCAATGCGCATTCTATAATTAGAAGTTCAGTGTTTACAGAGAGATTAATAAGAGATTCAGAATAATCTGTATCTCCAGAATATACTATTGATTTCCCTTCAGCCTCAATTTTGTATGCAAGGCTGCTTTCTATGTGGCGGGTTTTCGTGGCAGTTATTTTAAAATCCTGAAAATGACCTGAACCCCCTTTGAGTTCGTCAAAGTTCAGTCCAACGGGAACAATCCAGTTTCCATAAGCCTTTTTCAAAGCCTTAAAGAAGTTATTAAACCCCTTTCCTCCCCATAAGAATAAGGGTTTTTCTCTTTTTTTAATATGGGAGTATTTTGTAGCGAACAAAAACGGTACTAAGTCCCCCGTATGATCCGGGTGTAAGTGTGAAAAGAAGATGTGATCTATCTCTAAATAGTCAATTCCTATCTTTTCCAGTTTCCAGGTAGTGCCGCTTCCACAGTCTAGGAGAATTTTAGACTTTGGCGTCTCTAAAAGATAACCGGACGATCCTCGTTTTGAGTTGGGTATGCATGTTCCTGATCCCAGTATTGTCAGCTTCATTTCTCAATCACATATATTTGGGTTATTTTAATTAGTAACCACTTTATCACTACTAGAATTAAAGGGCAAACTCAAGTGAAGCGTATAATAACTCTTACAACCGATTTTGGTCTGGACGATCACTATATTGGAGTTATGAAGGGCGTTATTTTAGGAATAAATTCTGACGCTGTTATAACGGATATTACACATGGAATTCCCAAGTACGATATTTTTAAGGCAGCTTTTACAGTTCGGAATTTTTATAAGTATTTTCCTAAAGATTCTATACATATTGTGGTAATCGATCCTGAAGTCGGAAGTGAAAGAAAACCTATCGTTGTAGAGTCAGAGCAAGGCGTTTTTATCGGTCCTGACAACGGGGTGTTTTCGTTTATATTAGAAGAAAATAAGGGAATATCTATTATCGAAATTACAAACCCCAAATATATGCTTTCAGATGTGAGTAATACATTTCATGGTAGAGATATATTTGCACCAGCAGCAGCGCACATTTCTTTAGGTTTAGAAGTGACTGAGCTAGGTGAAAATGTTAAATCTCCAATTTCATTAGAAATTAACAAGCCTCAAGTGCATGATAATGAAATATCGGGAGAGGTTATATACGAGGATTCTTTCGGGAATCTTATTACGAATATTCCCCGTGATTTGATTGAGGGTTATTCCAAGATTCAAATAGATGAGTTTATCATTGACAGCGTTGCCAGCTCATATCAGGATGTCGAAAAAGGAGAAGTCCTCGCTATAATCGGTAGTTCAGGATTTTTAGAGATATCAGTAAACCATGGAAGTGCGTCAGACCTTATAAAAGATCGCAGGCTTAGGGTTTCAAAATAGCCTGTGCGATCAGATTTACCGCAAAATCGATGATTGCTATGATAATAGAAGAGCGAAAAGAAACATTTGAAGTTACAGAGGAATTATCAGGCAAAAGAGCGGACGTTGTATTATCTCACTTCCTATCCGACCGTACCCGTTCACAGATAAAAAAGCTAATAGATGATCAGCGTGTATTGGTAAAGGGTAAACCTATAAAACCTTCTAAGAAATTTGAGAAAGGCGAGCTTCTAGATGTTACTTTGCCAGCTCCTGAGTCAATTGATGCAAAGCCCGAAGATATAGATATTGAGGTCCTTTATGAGGATAGTTCTATAATAGTTGTAAATAAGCCTGCCGGCATGGTAGTGCATCCGGGAGCAGGGATAAAAGGGGCAACTTTAGTTAATGCTTTACTATATAAGTGCGAAGATCTTTCAGGCATCGGCGGCAAGATCAGACCAGGTATAGTCCATAGGCTGGATAAAGACACCTCAGGGGTTATAGTGGTAGCAAAAAATGACCGGTCTCATAACTCTCTTGTAAGTCAGTTTAAATCCAGAACGGTTAAAAAGCGGTACTTAGCCATAGTGGAGGGATATCTCAAAAAAGAATCAGGATCATTTGCCTCTAATATAGGAAGAGACCCCGTAAATAGAATAAAGATGTCCTCTAAATCTAAATCTGGAAGAGAATCTCTTACACTCTGGAAGGTTATTAAAAGATTTAAAGCAGCGTCGTTTGTTGAAGTAGAACCAAAAACCGGGAGAACTCATCAGATACGGGTTCACTTCTCTGAGAACGGTTATCCGATCCTGGCAGATAAAGTCTATGGACACAAGAGGCAGAAGCTTCAGATACTTGCTAATGCTGCAAAAAAAATTGGCCGTCAGGCACTTCACGCATCAAAGATCGGCTTCACACATCCTGAAAGTGGAGACCGGGTTGAGTTTACCGCGCCATTTCCGGATGATATGAAACAAGCGCTTCTTTATCTTGAGAAAACAACAGAGGATGATTTATAAAGATGTATTTTATTCAATCTGCAAAATTATCGGTAATAGAGGGTATTGTGCATGGATTTGCGGATAGGAGTGTGTGTGCTGATCCTATCGAAGTAGCGAGGCACTTTAAATTATCAAAAATTGCACAGCTTAAGCAAGTTCATAGCGGAGATGTAATAATTGTAGAGAATGTAGAGAATATGGAGAATCACTATGCCCTAAGTGAAGGAGACGCCCTTGTTACTGAATTAAGGGGTGTTGGGATCGGTATAAGGACTGCCGATTGTGTTCCTATTCTCTTGGTTGATGATCGACAGTCTGTAATAGCTGCTATACATGGGGGATGGCGCGGTACATTGTCTGAAATTGCAATGAATACAGTAAGTTTGATTGAGTCTAAGTATGGAATTAGCCCCTCTAAATTAACTGCAGTCATTGGCCCATCTATTGAAAAATGCTGTTATGAAATCGGAGAAGATGTTGCATCACTTTTTGAAGAGAAATTTCAGAATTTTGATCAATATCTGTTTAAATCAAATGAATCCAAATATTTTCTTGACCTCAGCCTGGCCAATAAACTTGGATTACAAAAAGCGGGTGTCCCGGATATTGAGGTTATTGATATTTGCACCAAGTGTAATGATAGTTTTTATTCATACCGCAGAGAGGGTAAGGGTGTTAATACACAGCTTAGCTTTATCGCCTTAAAACAGTAGTGCCTGAAAATAGTATTAATATTTTCCTGAGAAGGTATAATGTTTCAAAATTTTAACACTAAAATAATATGATCGGAGGCAAAAAATGCTTCAAATATTGTGCATGGTGGATTCAGAGGACTATTGGTATCTGAATTCTGTGATCGAAAGAAGCAAATCAGTGATTTTTTACGGTTACACTTTTGAAGTGGAAGGCGGTACTGAAGGCACGGGGAGTAGTGTTATAAGGCTTATAGTTATAGAATTGGTGGATGCCAAAATGGCAGTGGGTTTAATAACCCCTAGTGACTTAAAGCTGGATAAGGAATTAAAATTAAGATTCACCAGTAACGATAGCCCTACTAAAGACATTGTAGTGGAGTGTAAGTTGTCGGATGAGGTAAAGAAAGCTTCATACATGGGAGATGACTTAGAAAAGATAGAGTACATAGGTTATACACTTGAGAAGTTTTATGATAGTAAAAACGCCAAATTTTATCTGCACGATTTAAGACCGCCAGCTGAGACAGAAGGGCAGGAAGAACAACCCTAGAGAAATTTATATCTGAGAGACAATAATATTAGTTGGTTTCGTCAGTTGGATTTTCCGAAATAAATTACGGATTTGCTAACCTCACTGTTAATGTGGTTAGCTCTTGGAATTCGGGAGGAATTGTGTTAAATGAGCAAAAAAAATAAGATTGTACTGGCTTACTCGGGCGGGCTGGATACTTCGGTAATCCTGAAATGGCTAGCAGAAAAATATGACGCTGAAATAATAGCATACGTTGCAGACGTAGGTCAGGGAGAGGATTTAGACGAAGTAAGGGAAAAGGCAATAAAAACCGGTGCAAGCAAGGTATATATAGAAGACTTAACAGAGGAGTTTGTTTCAGACTTTGTTTTTCCGGCAATTAAAGCAAACGCAATCTATGAGGGGGCATATTTGTTGGGAACGTCTCTTGCGCGTCCTCTTATTGCCAAGAGGCAGATTGAGATTGCTCAAGAAGAAAACGCTTTTGCAGTTTCGCATGGATCGACCGGCAAGGGAAACGATCAAGTCAGATTTGAACTTACATACTATGCTCTTAATCCTGATATTAAGGTTATAGCTCCATGGCGTGAATGGGATCTCAACTCAAGAACAGCACTTATCGATTATGCGAAGGAAAATGGTATTCCTGTACCTGTGACGCTGGAAAAACCCTATAGCTGCGACAGAAATCTTCTTCATATCAGTTACGAAGGAGGAATCTTAGAGGACCCATGGTCTGAGCCTCCTGAGAATATGTTTGAAATGACCGTTTCTCCTGAGAGCGCCCCAGATGAACCTCAGTACATTGAGATTGATTTTGAAAAAGGTGTTCCAACTAAAATTGACGGCAAAAAATTAAAACCCTCTGAATTATTAGATGCGCTTAATAAAATTGGTGGCGCTAATGGTGTCGGGAGGGTTGATTTAGTTGAAAACAGGTTTGTAGGGATGAAGTCAAGAGGCGTTTATGAAACCCCTGGCGGCACAATATTACACGTGGCACACAGGGCTCTTGAATCAATAACAATGGATAGGGAAGTCATGCATTTACGCGATTCCCTCATCCCAAAAATCTCTGAACTCATTTACTATGGTTTTTGGTATTCTCCTGAGATGGATATGTTATGGGCAGCTGTGGAAGAATCCCAGAAGAATGTAACCGGTGGGGTAAAGTTGAAAATATATAAGGGTAATTTAATAATTGCCGGAAGGCGCTCCCCATATTCCCTGTATCAGCAAGACCTTGCAACTTTTGAAGAAGACAGCATATATAATCAGGCCGACGCTACTGGATTTATTAAGCTTAACGCCTTGAGACTGTCTGTTCAAAAGCGTTTAGATAAAAAAGGATAGTGCTCCGGACCTCCATGAAATCATCAGATTTTGATTACCACTTACCGGAGGAACGAATTGCGTACCACCCAGTAGCTCATAGACAAAACTCTAAATTGCTTCATCTAAATAAGAAGGACGGCGGGATACGTCACAAGAATTTTTATGAACTTCCAGGGTTGCTTAACCCTGGGGACTTACTGGTTCTAAATAACACAAAGGTTATTCCCGCTAGGCTGTTCGGCAAAAAAAAATCCGGCAAAGAGATTGAAATTCTTTTGGTCGAGAAACTCAACGATACAAATTGGAAATGTATGGTTAAAACCCCCAAAGACAATCTCGAAGTTCTTTTTGAGGATGGATTTAAAGGGAAGTTGCATTTAAGCGAAAAGAATGATTGGTCTATCATATTTGAAGGTAATCTCAAAAACTACTTAGAACTTTATGGCAGGATGCCGCTTCCTCCATACATTAAACGAGAACCCAACGAAGCTGATAAAATTTCGTATCAGACAGTATATGCAAATAACGAGGGGGCGATTGCCGCACCTACTGCCGGGCTTCATTTTACCCATAAACTCTTGAATGAAATTAAATCCCGGGGGGTGGAGATAGAATATGTTACTCTTCACGTTGGTATTGGTACTTTTCAACCTGTAAAAGTAGAAAATATAAAAGATCACAAAATGCATGAGGAGTACATATATGTGCCAGAGAGTACAGCTTCAGCAGTTAATAAAGCTAAAACTGAAGGGAGAAGAGTGATTGCAGTTGGTACGACTGTGGTAAGAACACTTGAATCCTCGGTAAATGAAAATGAGGAAGTAATTCCTCAGTCAGGACGAACGGATCTTTTTATTGTTCCCGGTTATGAATTCAAAGCCGTTGATGCGTTAATTACCAATTTTCACCTCCCACGCTCAACACTGCTGATGTTAGTATCAGCTTTTTCGAAACGTGAGTATATATTTAAAGCATATAACGAAGCTAGGGAAAAAAACTACCGCTTCCTTAGCTACGGCGATGCAATGTTCATTAACTAATTACGGGATAAAAACTTGCAGATAGAAATAGAGAGAATAGCTTTTGGTGGAGCGGGTATTGCAAAAAAGGACGGGAAGGTTTTTTTTGTAAGAGGGGGGCTGCCCAAAGACGTCTTGGAAATCAATATCATAAAGGATAAGGGAAATTATGCAGAGGCTGTAATAGCAGAGATTATTAAGCCATCTCCTGACCGGATTGAGACACCTTGCCCTGTATTTGATTTATGCGGCGGGTGTCAGCTGCAAAATTTAAATTATCCAGCGCAGCTTAGAGAAAAAGAATATATTCTAAAAGAGACACTTGGCAGACTAGGCGGTCTCTACGATGTGGCAATAGAACCTATCGTACCATCACCAAAAGAGTTTGGGTTTAGAAACAAGGTCACTCTTTCAACCTGGTTTTACAAAGGCAAATGGCACGTAGGTTATAACCAAAAGGGAAGCAATAGAAAGGTTGCAATAGATTCCTGCCCTATTTCAACGGATATCGTTGACAAGACAATTAAGCGCATATCCGAGGTGCTGACCTCACTCGGTGACCCTTATTACCCACTTGAAAAAATACATATTTCTTCAAATGGGTTTAAGTCTCAGATAACTTTAGTCCCTAGACATAGTAGAAGAGGGGATCTACTAAAAACACTACTTAAGCACCTTAGGAGACATCAGGAAACGGAGAATGTATCTATAAACGGAAGCGGTGAAACCGGTTTTGAATTTAGTATTCTCGGCAACAAATTTCTGACTACACCCTCTATCTTTACTCAGGTTAATAGTGAAATTAACGAGTTAATGATTAAAACTGTGCTCGATTGGGCTGAATTAACCCAGGAACAGACAGTGCTTGATTTATATTCTGGTATCGGCAACTTTTCAATTCCTCTTGCTCGCGGGGCAAGCGAGGTCCTTGCTGTAGAGATAAGTAATAATTCGGTCAAACTCGCAAGAAAAAGCGCCCAGGCAAATTCTGTAAATAACCTAGTTTTTCAAAATGCTGCCTCAGAACATGCAATTGAAGTGCTAAACAAAGATGAAGAGAAATTCGATTTGATTGTCCTGGATCCCCCAAGAGAAGGCGCAAAGGAAATTATAGAGGGGCTCGTCGAATTATCCCCTACAAAAGTGATTTATGTATCTTGTGATCCCGCTACACTTGCAAGGGATTTAAAAAAGTTTTCGGAGCTGGGTTATAAAGTTGTCAAAGTGCGCCCGTTTGATATGTTCCCCCAAACCTTCCATATTGAATCAATTGCATTGCTATGTAAGTAATTCTACGTGTTTATGGCGCTCGCAATAAATAATAATATTGGATCGGGTTTTGATGTTACTGTCTTCTCTATCCGGTAAACATGTAATATGTCTCCGCTACCTGTATCCTGTCCTGTATAAAGATTTCGAGTTAACTATGTTTTAGAAATATGAATCAGGTACATTTTTTATGCCCACGGATAAAGCCAACGGCAATTTTCAGTGAGGATGTCAATAATTACAATTCAAGCCGTTTTGACCAAAATGATGTGGCGCGGGTTGTATCACCATTGGCAATAACGGTGTGGAGCTTCACGAATTAAGGTGAATATGAAGATACTATTCGGTATTCAGGGTACCGGAAACGGTCATATAACTCGTTCCAGGGAGCTGCTTAAATACCTTGTAAAAAAGGCAGAAGTCGATGTGCTTGTTAGCGGTATGCACCATGAAATTAATATGGAAATTGACATTAAGTATGAGTTGGACGGTTTGGGGTTTATGTTCGGGAAAAGAGGGGGGATTGATTACTGGAAATCGATTAGGTGCGCAAGTCCACGTAAGCTATTTTCAGACATATATAGTCTGCCTGTAGATAAATACGATCTTGTAATAAGTGATTTTGAACCAATAACCGCATGGGCTTCTAAGATTAGAAGAAAGCCATATGTCTGCATTTCACACCAGGCCTCATTTCTATCTTCCAAAATTCCGCGGCCGAATCATAAAAACCGTTTACAACAATTCGTTATGGAATGGTATGCACCGGGGTCAAACCTGATAGGACTTCATTTCAAAGAATACGACAATTTCATTTATACCCCGATCATCAGAGAAGGAATAAGGAATACGGATGTAAAAAACAGTGGGCACTATACTGTGTATTTACCTTCGTATGACGAGAGTTACATAACTGAGATTTTGAAGAAAATTGATGTTCCATGGGAGATATTTTCAAAACACTATAAGGGCGATCCGTTTACTGAAAATAATGTGACAGTGTATCAGGTAGAAAATAGTAGATTTATTAAAAGCCTCTCAAGCTGTGAAGGTTTGCTCTGCAATGCCGGTTTTGAAACACCTGCGGAGACCCTATATTTAGGGAAAAAGCTTATGGTAATTCCTATGAAGTATCAGTATGAGCAAGAGTGTAATGCAGAGGCCCTTAAAGGATTAGGGATTGCCGTAATAAACGAAATTGGGGGGGATTTTACGAATAGTCTTAGTGATTGGATTAATTCTTCATATCTCTATCAGGCGAACTATCAAAACAATCTTCCTGAAATCGTGGACCGTATTCTTGATTTTCAGTTTAATGCTGACGATCAAGGTTAAATTTTTGATCAGATCCTATTCTTGGAACTATATCAATATTTCCCTGTCTATTAATGCTTATTTGATTAAATATAATTGGTAACATATAAAAGTGCCGTAATGGTTACAGCGCCTAGAAAAATACCGGCAACAGTTTGAGTAAAAGTGTGTCGGCTGAGACGAATTCGGGACCATGCTATAAGTGGGATAATTAGTATCAGGGGGAGCAGTTTTTCACCAAAAAGAGCCAGTGCAAGAACTACAAGTCCTGTAGCAGCGGTGCAATGACCACTAATTTTCCACCTAAGAGTTATAAGAAGCATGCATAGTAGCTGTATTGCAGCGGCTGCTATAACAATTAATATTAGTTTTGGCGCTCCTGCAAGTAACATTATTAAAAAAACCGCAGCGGAGTTTATTGCCATAATTAAAAAGGGCTTGGTACGTTCTCGCCTTACGTTTAGGTGAAAATCCGTTACGATTCCCTTGCGAACCAAATACATAATATAAAGTGCAGGTGGTATTATAGTGAGTGCTATATACAAGGCAATCCACATAAGCACGGATTCGTCATTAATAGCGTATCCCGCAATTGCAACTGCGGCTATTGCTATCGTGAGCGGGCTGAAGGCGGCAGAGATCAGTCGGGCCCACCTGTCTTTCCATTCGGGAGAAATTATTACTGTTTCTGTGAGTCTTGAGTAATAACTTTTATTTATTTCCATCTTGAATTACCTGATTTGAGTTATGTTGGGAAACGTATTCCCAATCATAACTACGCCATTTCCTAGAAGCAATATTCAATTATAATAATGTACTTCTTAGAATAGAATGTAAAGTCTTTTGTTTAAGCCCCATCTCTAAGTGGCTACGATTTCTAAAATGCTTCGCAGGATAGGATAATTTTGTACAGTTTCAATTTGGCAATAAAGGTACGTAGAATTCGTTTGCCTGCGGATGCTATCCGGCGACAGTGTCCGCCAGCTGATTATTTCTAAGTTACTTCTGAGGTATGGTGAGAGCCCGGAGCTTCGATTCAGCTTGGGAGGTTTTTAGAAATAGTGTGGGAGCACGCCCTGCGTGCACAAAAGGGAGCCGAAAGGGAACGGAACGTTATTCGCGGGAGTAGCTACTTTTTCGATTGTTATGGTGCAATTGGGTTGAGCCCTCGCATGGTCTGTACTAAGCACAAAAAGGCCTACTCCAACAACCATTGCAATGACAACAAAACTAATTAAACCTCGTGTATATCTCATTTAACATCCTCCTTGAAGTAACTTCTCTATCATTTATTTGAACATATTATATCACGAATAGGAAATTCAAACAATATAAATTTGCTGAAATCAAAATAAGGGGGTCGTTTTAATGTTTGGAGCTGTCTTTTGGTTTTTTAAAAGTTATTTTGAGAACACCGTTTTCCAAGTTTGCCTTGTCTACGTTTAATTTCGCAAGAAATTTAGGCAAAAATATATTTCTTCTCTGGTTCTCTATTTGTATTGTAAGCTCATTTCCCACCTGATGGAGCTTTACTTCTTCCTTGCTAACAAAGGGA
>Ga0209980_10000109_pt1 | contig 39803 bp, 45 predicted proteins | sample CR02metaG_FD_183611 | JGI IMG/M metagenome (GOLD analysis project Ga0209980, IMG submission 183611) | Deep subsurface microbial communities from Mariana Trench to uncover new lineages of life (NeLLi) - CR02 metaG (SPAdes) (version 2) | ecosystem: Environmental > Aquatic > Marine > Ocean trench...
CTTAACAACACGTCCCGCCGGCCGTTTGTTCTTTGACAAATACCGATCCCGCTTGTGGTATGCAATGGTTACTTGTTTACCCGCGACTGTCGAAGCTAAGTGCTTGCGGGAGGCCAGTCCATACGCCGGCTTTCGTCCGGGTACATCAATCCCGGCTAAACGGATTTTGTGCTGCTCATAATTGGCGTCGAGGACGTAGAGGGTATCGCCGTCCGTAATCTTGACGACCTTGCCGCTGAGGGAATCGGCGAAGGCCACGTAGAACCAAAATAGTAGAACGACTAAGCCGATGGATGTCGCGGTACAGGCACGATGCATGCCTGATCGTCGTTCTTCGGGTCGTTGACCCTGGTGCTCACCGGAACACTTTCATTGCGTCTGCGTTATAAGGCTTGAACAACGGTTGGAAGGCGGCAGGGTTTTGGGTGCTGGGATCGAGCCAGCGTTCATATTCGGTTTCCGGAAGGATCACCGGCATGCGGTCATGAATCGGCTTCAGAAGCTCATTGGCATCGGTGGTGATAATCGTACACGACTCGATGATCTCTGAGCCATCCTGCCAACGATCCCAGAGGCCGACGAAGCTGAAGGGGCGTTCGTCCTTCAGGCCTACGGCATATTTCCCTTCGTCCTGTTCGAGAGAAATCTAACAGATCATCGATCAGACGACCCATTCGCTGCACCGATTCCGCGATGTTCTGTAAATACCGGCGGCCTTTTTCTTCCGGATCATCGGCAGCCAATACGAACTCTCGGCAAGCTCGCGAGTAATGGCCTAACCAAGTGTAGTTCGATTCAACCGCTCGTAAGTGACCGGACGTGGCGAGGGCTGACAACCCGCGTCGGCCTAACCCTGCCCAAGCCAAGTCTATAGGTATCTGACATACCCCTTCGTTTCAATTGCTTACATCGACAAGCTAGATGGGCACAAGTTATGCATTTGAAACAGGGGACTGCTCCGCAGAAGCACGAGACAAGAGACAATATGACACGGATCCTTATCATCGCGGCGTTACTAATCTGGATGCCCGCCACCCATGCAGACATCAGCGTTGAGATCGCGGCCGGGATCCACCATACGGAAGATGCAACCCTATTGCTTCTCAACCTAACACGACCAGCAGATCCTCTTTTTGGTCAGAGGTCGTACTGGCAGTTCAATGCGGGGGCGTGGAGTGGTGAGCATGAAGCCAGTGTGGTTGGCGTGGCTCGCGGCCTACAGTGGGATCGTGAAAATCTTCACGTGCGCCTTTCGACTGGCGTTAGCCTCGTTTCCGAAACCAGCGAAATGCTATCGACTGCATTTCAGTTCTATGAACAAGCCATGGTTCGCAAGCAGTTCGGCAACCATGGTATCGCGCTCTCTTACCGCCACTGGTCCAATGCCTATATAAAGCGTCCGAACTACGGAATGGATTTTCTTGGCGTTCAAATGGATCTAAATTGGTAGACAACTCAAAATAGAACTTAGCTAGTTGCGGTTGTCTACGTCCAATTGCCCGGTAATTCGGCGTCGGATGTGGGACCAGGACATCCCGGCCGCTAACACGCCGCTAATAATCAGAAGCACTATGTAGGAAATCGCACGCTGACTGTCGCTTGGAATGATTCCCCGGTCCGTGCCGAGCCACAACAACGTGCCGAAAAAAGCGACCGCCAACAAAGTACCGATCGCCCCTAGTGAGTGTAACGTCGCCCGGAGAAAGATAACCCAGCCAATCAATAACACCACCCCAACGAACGCCTTCAGGACATCAAACCCAGGAAGCCCCGTCTCAGGTAGCTTTGCTATCGCCCAATGGTAATATGAATAGCCTTCTGGATTGTAGGTCGCGAACACCAATATCAGGGCAGCAAAGAGACGAAGTAGAAAATTCTGTGCGCTAAACCTCGCAGCCATGGTTATTCGCCCGTCCTTACTTTAAGACAACGGCGTCTCAAAGCTCCTCACCATATTTCTTTTGGTGAAGCGACTTCGCCTGCGATATCCATTTATCTCGCCGTATGCGATCGGGATTCAACACCCTGGCTACCTGCTCAATCTCTGCGTCACCCCATCGGGCGATATCGCGAAACTGATAATACCCAAGCCCATTGAGTGTTCTCTCCAACACCGGACCTATACCAAAGATCTTTTTCAGATCATCTCTGGGTGGTTGATCCTTTAATTTAGGTTCATGAAACTCTTGCCCAGACAGGCCCGGCGACGTCACCGCCGCGGGCTGGTGTTCCAACTCGAGAAGTCGATGGCGCAATGTCTCGAATTCTTGTACTTTCTCCTGCAATAGAGACCGGTGTCTTTCTTCGAGCGCCTGGACTCTCGCCTCACTTTCTTTCAGCTGCGTACCCGCCGGCTCCAACTCGCAAATCCGTGCATCACGTTCTTGAAGTTGCAATTCTAACGGCTCGAGCTCCTTCAGTCGGCCGTTGAGCCGCATGATAACCATACTGTTATCATCGATCATCGATTGATGCTTAATCTCCAGCTGTTTCAACGCCTGAGTTCGTGCGTCTAATTCACCACGTACGGGTTCTAACTCGGACAACGCCTTTCGACGACGTTCGACCTCACTCGTCTTTTGGTCGACCGCTGAATTATGTTTCTTTTCCAACTCCTGGAATGCCTTCTCACGCTCTTTGAGTCGGCCGATAAGTGGTTCCAGTTCGCGTATTCGCGCGTCTCGTTCTTTAGCTTGACCCGAAATTTCGTCAAGATTTGCTCGTAGTGCCTCAATTTCGCCGTCTTTTTCCGCCAACGTGAAGCGCAGGTTAGTGAGCACTTGTTCGGTTTCGCTGAGCTGTGCCGCCAACGGTTCTAGGTTTTTGATCCGGCCTTTGAGGCTCTCGATCTCACTCTTCTTTTCGGCAACCGTTGATTCGCGCGCCGATTCGAGGTCCTTCAATGCACTGTCCCGTCGCGCCAGTTGCTGCTCGAGCCCGTCGAGTCTCGCAGTCATTGTCTTCAGCTTGGTGTCCCGATCACTCAATTCGTGGTGGTACCTTTCTCGCTGATCTTCGAGGCTCGTTACTTTTGCACGCTGCTCTCGGAGCTGATCCTCAGCGTCATTAAATCTAGCTTTAAGCGAGCCCAAATTTGCTTGCAACTGGTTCAGGGTCACGTCCTTGTTCAAAAGCTCCTGTTTGAGGGAGCCTACTCGCTCGTCGCGGGCGTGCAGCTCGGTTTTCATTGTAGAAAGGGTCGCGTTCCGCTGCGAAAGCTGCTTTTGGATCTCAGTCAGTCGGCTCTGCCAACTGACTTGCACATCGGAAAGCCGATAATGCGACCACTGCCGAGTAAACCACCAGCCGACGAACAGACCGATGAGAGCGGCGGCTAGCAGGCACAGCAGAATCTGCCCTATTAGGTACCCCATGTCCTAGTCTCCGGTTTTGCTTATGGAAACAACCACCCGCCCGTGCGGGCAGGATGATTGTGCATCACCGAGAATATACGAAGCCCATGTTAGAAGGCAAACCACGCCCTCGGGCCCATTGCGAACCCGACGGCGACGGATGTAGGTGACACGACCCCGACAGACGGGCCTTGATTCGAAATTTATTACATCGAGGACGAAAGCAGGGGCTATTGCTTTACATAGGTGACAAAGAGTCCTTCCAAATCACCGTTTTCAGTGTAAACCGCCACGTTCGCTACCGTCCATCCTTCCTTGGCATATTCTTGGTGCTGCTTAGTCATGCGCTTGGCAACACGACCTTTCTTGCCCAGTACGCCAACGTCCATGAATACGGTTTTGCCGTCCTTTCCTGTCGCGGCGGCTGCGTCCTCTTTGGTGTTGCCGGCAAAACTTTGCGCCGTGCCGACCATTACGCCGGCCACGAATACGAGCGCAAACGGCAATAATCGATATGCACGCAACACGTTTGAGATGCTTTTCATGATGAACTCCTTAACTAGATTAAAGGTGACCAGAAATAGGCCGTCCATCGGGGGCTAGTGACCCCTCCGGCCTAGGCTACGAGGGCAGAAAGTCGATCGGATAGGTAACCACCATCGTTTCCACTTCCCTGGCCCCGAAATCGAACAGCCTTACACGCGCAACAAGCTTGCGCTCAATCCCCGGCTCACTGAGTTCACTTGAAACCAGCTCGCAGGCGACGACTCTACCGTCCGGTGAGATTGTTAGCTTGAGTACCACTTTACCTTCCAGCGTCGGATCCTTGCGTAGGGCGCGATTGTAGATCGAGTAAATTGCGGCCTTGTTCCTGTCGAATACCAATTGGATTTCCTCGATACTACGAGAGGCCTTTCGACTACCACCGCTTCCTGACACATCGCCTTGCCCGGTTCCAACCCCGTCAACGGGACTACTGACTTGTGTCGTCGCCCGTCCTGCCAACGCGGTACCACCGGTACTTCGACTTAGTTTGGAGGTGTTGATCCCACCGCTACCGCTGGAGGCATTGGCAGTAATCAGCGAACGTTCCACAGGAGCGGCCTTACGCTCCGCGCTCTTTATCAAGCTAGAGTTTCTCTGGATTTCCTTAAGCACATCATGGTCGCGTAACTCGGCCAGCTCATCCGCAAATGCAAGCAATCCGGCGCGTTGCGCTTTCTGACGTGCTGTTTCTATTTTTTTCGGCTCGATCTTCTTGGGCTTTGCCTTTTGTTTAGCCTTTTTGAGTTTGGGGGCCTTTTTTGCAGACTTTAGCTCCGGTGTCTTGGCCGGTGCCGGCAGCTTAGCTTGCTTGCGTTCTAGCACCAATTTCGCCAAACGTGGTGGCAGGGCTTCAGCCTTTTCGCGCTCTATCTGTGGAAGTGGGAGAAACGGTATGAGCAAGGCGAATAGAAGGCAAACCAGGAATACGCGCTGGAGAATTTTTCTAAACCGGCGCCTATCCTCTTCGAATATCGTCCATGAAAGGTCTGGTGAATGATAGAAAGAATGGGCGAGCACAACTACACCAACCCTACTTCAGCGTTTTCTTTAGTACGGCGAGCGATATTTTTGTATAGTTGGCACGCGCACAAGTAACCATTACCTTCTTGAGGAGTTCGAATGGGATGTTTCTATCTCCCATAATGGTAATTTCCCTCTTTGCCTTCGTACCCTCAGGCGTTGTTACGCGTGATCGTTTCGATTGATAATCCAATTCCGCCTTAAGAGGCTGGATCACTAAGGCCGGTGAAGCCATTACCGCTTGCACGGACGCAATCTTCTTACCGCCAACTAGAATATCTTTGTTGTTAACCATCACTACCAGAGTTTCTTCTGGCTTCTTGTTGGCCACCGACTCCGGCAACTTCAAACTCTTGGTGTTGGGTAAAACCTCAACATCTGATGAATTCACCAAAAGGAAGAATACAAGGATGGTAAAGATGTCCATAAGCGCGACGAGATTAAAGCTAGGCAAGCGCCTTCCGCGCTTGTGCTGGCGCTCCATACGCTTGGCTCTACGTGACATCTTCATTGTTGTCGGGACCTAATGTTTTATTTTCTCGATTTGTCTGGTGGTGCATCACCGATAGAGATATCGGGAAACAGCTCCGCCTGAACCGGCCTACCGTCCTCCATGACCTGTACCACACGCACCGCATCCATTACTTGCACCAAAGAATTATACGACGTCGTCGTTTCCGCTAGGATCATCGCATTGGTCTTGTTTGGATAGTGCGATTTAATCTTCTTCAGAGTCTCGGAGAGCATAGCGAGATCATGCTCTTGCTGTTTATTCTTAATACGTTTGATCAAGCCGCTATTGCGATCACCTACTTCCAGCGCGCCCGTGCGCATAATGATCTCTAGGTCCAGTTCCTTCTTCGGTTTTGACTTGGTCTCAGCCGCGGGCGGCAGGTTAAGTTCTAACACCGTGATGCGCGAAAACACGGCTGTAATCAGAAGAAACGGCACCAAAATCACCATAAGATTCATGAATGCAGTGATGTCGAGCTCTGCCGGGGCTCTGCTTTTTTGGCGGCGACGTCTCATGATGCCTTACCACCCATCTTTCCCTGTTCAGTAAGTATGTTGAGGAACTTCACCGATGCCATTTCCAGGCTATCTACTATCGAAGTCGTCTTTGATTGCAGGATGGTGTAGATCAATAGGAGCGGAATCGCCACCATAAGCCCGAATGCCGTTGTGTTCATGGCCATAGAAATACTTGCCGACAGCAAGTCTGCCTTCTCGGCCGGATCGGCGTTGGATACCGCGGTAAATGCCTTGATGAGACCGATAATCGTACCGAGTAAACCGAGAAGCGTAGCGATATTCGCGAACGTCGCGAGATAGTGTGTACGTTTTTCCAACCGCGGTACGACTTCCATTAAGCCCTCTTCCATCGCCGTCTCGATATCGTCGCGCCTTCTCGCCGACCGCGTACGCGAAAGTCCATAGTTGAGGATTTTTCCGAGGGCCGCTTTCGACTTGGACGTGATTACCATGGCCTGCTTGTAGTTGCCGGTTTTTATAAGTGGCAATAACTCATTCCAGGTCTTGCGATTCACAGCAGTTGAATGGGTAAGGAAAAAGTACCGCTCAATCGCGATACTCACCCCTACGGCCAGGACTATCATAATGGGATACATAAATATCCCACCCTGCTGGAAAAAACTAACTATCGTACTATATGCAGTCATGGTGACCTCCAAATGAAATGCCTATATCCGGATACCTATATACAAGTGTAATCAGGGAATTACTGCGGGGCGCTGCTTATATCATTTCCTTCGATAAATTCGTAATACTCTACTTGGCGCCGAAATACGTCACGATCTAGCGCGCCAAGCACTTCATCCAGAAGGCTCGCTACTGGACGGCCGATCAGGCTGTCTGGGTTCGGATTTTTCCACGGTACGATGTAGAGGATCTTGGGCAACTCTCGGCTACCTATGATAGAGGTTCCTTCCAGCTCAACGCTATCTTCAGCCCACACACACGTGGTTGCTAGCAGCCACAGAATGAGTACGAGAATTTTCATAGCTGCTGTTTCTTTGCAATTTTCGTCTTCTTGGATTTCTGGGTACGTCGCTTAAGATCTACCACCCATTTCGATACTTGCTGGTCTTGTTCCGGCAGTAGACTCTGGTAGCGCTCATAATGGTCCAAGGCTTTACTAGCATCCCGCAAGTAGAGGTCGTAAAGGATGCCAAGATTAAGATGTGCGTAGAGGTAGTTCGGATCAACGTGCAAAGCTCGTTCGTAAGCATCGCGCGCAGCCTTAAATTGGCCGGCGCTACGTAAGACAATACCTAGTTGGTTATAGGTATCTGGTCGATTCGGATTGATCTCGATCGCCTTGTTTAGTGCCTCCATCGCCTGGTCTGATCGTCCCGTGCGGTGGTAAATCATGCCTAAGTTCACATAGGGGCCCGATAATGTCGGATAAGCCTGCGTCATTTTTACAAGTATCCGCTTCGCCTGGTCATACCGCTTGGCTCGAATCGAGGCCAATGCGCGATCGTAATCTCGTTTCGCGCTGGGGCTGATATCCGGCTTGATTTTCTTGCTGTCAGTAACTGCCACCGGCTGTTGGGATTCGCTCGGGCGCGGTTTAGATACCGTGCAACCGCTAAGCCACACAGCACACGCCACGCACACAAGTATGAGTCGTCTACTGAATACCATTACCGACCACTTCGCTCTTCTCATATTTCGCGTATTGAACTGGGCGCAGTTTGCTCAGCTGCACAAAACTCCTTTTTATCCAGTTGTCGTAGATATCGTTGCCGACTCGTTGCACGTTAGCCTCATGTACTTCGATCGCCTTCTCTTCAAATGGATAGACCTGCTCCTCTAATAGAACGTCATACTGCTCAAGTTCCGCCGCCGACAAATTCTTTGGTCGCTCCGATGCCAGCAGATCCTGGCTCAAGCTGTGGTAGAGCTCGGCGATCCGATACGTCGACGCTGTCGTAAACTCGGCCACACCGTATTCGACAGCACGACCATAGGCCTCTAGAGCCAACACCATCCGCTGTCTCTTTTTCTTAAGACTTTTCTTGAGTGGGGCAACTAACCGTATACGGCGAAAATCCCGATACCTAGGCTCTGCCAATAGAAAGGCTGCTTTAGCTGCCAAGAAATGAGTCCGATCGGTGCGCTGCCCACCATTGTCAGCCGCCCCCTTAATGAGCTCCCTCAACCAATAGTAGTACACCGATCTCTGGCTTGGGGTGTCATAGATCTCCGCCAGTCGGAAACGCACCTCCATTGTTCGCTCAAACTGGCCAGGAAACAGTTTGATATAACGCTTATAAACGTTGGCCGCTAACCCCTTCCGCGAAGCTTTATCGTACAACTCGGCTGCCTGCCAAAGCGCCTGCTGCCTGATCTTGGGGTCTGTCCCGCTATTGGCCATGGCGTCGAACTCAGCGGCAGCGCGGACCCACTGGCCATTCTCGACATATGCGAGCGCCAGTTTTTGCGGCACCTCCTTCTGGAGGGGGTGTTTGGGGTATCGCTTGCGAAACGCCTCTAGCACCTGCACTGCCCCCTGCCAATCCTTCAAGGCGATGAGCCCCGCCGCTGCATCATATTCCGCAGTGGCAACAATCTTTGATGCCGGCGCAACGTTTCTGACGCGACGGAACTGGTCAACCGCACCTGCCAGATCTCCGGCCGCACGTAGGCCTTCTCCCTGCTTGTAAACCGCGGACGCGAGGCGTTCAACCAACCCAGTCCGCTTCTTATCACTCGCCGGCGTCAAATCCAACAGTTGTTGATAGGCCAACTCAGCTTCTTTATAGGCGCCCTTCTCAAACTCGGTGTGGGCAATGACGGTCCAAGCGGTATGTCGCAGCGCCGCCTTCGGCGGCGGCTTCATGGCCGTGACGCGCCGTGCTGTGGCCATAGCCCGTCCCAGGTCGCGTCGGGCAAACAAGTCTTCCGCAGCTTTGGTCAAAACAGCAGCGGTACGATCATCCTGAGGAAAAGCATCGGCAAAGCGCAGTGCACTTATGATAGTGCGCCACTGATACTCTGCCTTTTCGTCACCTCGGAGCTCCTGCTCTCGCTTTCGATAGGCCAACAAAGCTGCATATCCTGCCTCAGCACTGTTTTCATGTGATGAATACAGATATGCCGTTTTCTCGTACTCAACCGCTGCACCGCTATACCGCCTGCCCTCGAACAGTGTCTCTCCCAATAAGAAGTTCATCTTGGGAGCACGGGCATCATTCGGAAACGCTTGCACGAACTTCGTATACCAGCGGGCGGCTTCAAGGTAATCAGGCGCCTTTTTAGTCTTCTGTGCGCGTGCATGATAGTGGCGTGCCAGTTCCTCGACGTTTGTCTTGAGATGGGGGGCGATCGCTGCCCGCGTATCCTCATCATGCAGGGCCCAAAATTTACTGTCGACGCCATAGAGAAGCACAAACTCTTCTTTGGCCTGCAGAAGTAACGTCGGAAAACCGCCCTTCTTGTAGGCCTCCATCACCTTCACATGAAACAGCGGTGCCCGGCGGTCACTCACATGTTGATGCACAAACTCGTTATACGCATCACCCGCATCGACGTAACGCTCTTGCTTTAAATAAAGCTCACCAAGCTTTTCGTATGCCAGCGCCTCATACGGACGCCCACCCTTCTTCTTGAAGTATTGCGTAATCGACTCTGCGCCGTCGAGATAAGACATGGTCAAGGTTACGACTCTGAACGCATCATCCATTAGTTCTTTTTCAGCGCGCGTTAGATGAGGTGCCTCGGCGAGTACCTTGCTTGAGTTCTTGTCGGTAAACTTGCGATCTATCAGGGCAACGAAAGAATCGAGTGCTGATTCATAGCGAGATTGCTTGAACAACGACCAACCGTGCTTATACAGCGCTCTCTCATAGAATGATGATGTATCTCCAAACCCCATCACCGCATTGTAAGCCTGCTCCGCCTCACTGTAAGATTTCATGACAAAAAGTAGTTCGCCACGCCGAAACTGCACTTCGTCCATATATTTCGCATTAGGATACGAGGCTACCAGACGATCCAGAATGCGTAGGGATTGCTGGGGGTCGCCGCCTCGCTCAAATGCCTGCCCTAGTTGATACAACACTTGATCGTTGCCAGGATAATCAGGATAGGCCTGTAACAAATCTTGATATGTTGCGATCGCATCGCGGTAGTCCGCCGGTTCCAATTTCCTGGCGGTCGGATAGGACTCGTCCCCAGCGTTTTCCAGCCTGTTGGCGTTTCGAGCATGGGCCGCCTCGACCTTCTCCATCTGTAAGTCAGCCAAACGGCGCATCGCTTCAGGACGCAGCGGATCGTTGGTCACACTCTCCAGAAAGGCACGATAACTCTCGATGGCCTTGCTCAATCCACCTTGTACGATCGCATCCTGCTTTAGATCTATACTACGTCCTTCAAGACTCTTTATAGTCAGGTTGTCGTTCTTCTTGGCTGAGGAACAACCTGCCAAAACGACACAGAGAAAAATCAGCAAGTGCTGCCGTGCTGTCATTGGATTATGTCCACGTGGCTAAGGGCTCGCTTTATGGCCCTTTACTTTTAGTCGGTTTTGCGAATGATAAAGACGCGTAATACGAATGCCCTTCCCTTGTTTCTCAACCTGAAAGGAGAGGCTACCGGTATAGGTTCTGACTTGGCGTTCACCTGTTCTCTGTATCTTTACCTCAAAATTTCCCCAACCTAACGCCCTGTTACTCTTTAGCTCCCACGTAACGTCCCGGAGCGCCATCTCACGCATATTCGTGGTCCGGAACAGATCTTCGTAGTCCTTGCGGATATCGTCACGGTTTGCCCTTTCGTTAGTGCGCGCCTCCTTTGCAAACAGACTCATAAAGCTATTGAGATCTCCTGTCATGTAATCCGCGACAAATATGCTGAGCATATTGCTAAGTTCCCTTTTTGTGATACCCGACACCGGTTCCTTTGGCGGACCGCTGTTGATACTAGCTATGTTTGTACCTAGTTGTGTCGCGGATGCATGCGCCGCCGTAAGTCCACCTGGCTGCAGGGGTCCTTCCCGGGTAAGGCCCCCTCCCTTACGTAACGCTAGAAGGTTCGGGGGCGCTATTTCTTTCTCCGCTGCTGAAGATTGCCTTTCACGCCACCGTACATCTGTCGTCGTTGCATCTGGTACCGGATCGCTCGCATATAATTCCATTCCCTTCTCTTCCCTTGTGGGGGGCTGTTTCCCCTCCGCACGACTGACCGAGCTGTCGTATATCTGCGCGATGCCGAACCGCGCCTGGATAATATATGCGCGCAGCCGCTTTTTCTGATCCTCGAGCGCTGCTACTGCCAGCTCTTGAAGATAGTGCTGATGATCGCGAATCACGGTCTTCACCTGCCGCTCTAGTTTTCGAAGGCGTCCGCGCAACGCAGTTATTCGAGATCGATAACCCTCAAATCCCTTGCGTGCATACTTTTGCGCGGCCCGCAATGACTGTTGGCGAGACTCAGCTTGCACGAGCGCATCATCGAGTTCCTGCATAGCCTTTTTCGCGCGTCTCAAGCGAGGTTTGTAGTCCGTACTAATTTGCCAGAATAGCAGACCACTAAAGAACTTATGCTTTGCGCGATAATCAGCAACATCAGTATCGTCCGAGATGCGCTCTATCCTTGCGTTAACGCGGTCTAACGTAGCAAGTAGACGCCGTTCCTCAGTGTTCGCCAACGCCATTGCATTGTGTCGGCCTACAATAGCTGCCAGCCTTTCCGCATAGTCATCGCGCCGTTCCATTAATGCCGCCAGGTCTAATGCGTTGTACTTCTGGATAATACGCGGTAAACGTTCTTCATAGCCCTTTCTTCGGGTTTCGAGCATCGCGTCAAATGCATCAATGTTAGTGAGCCACTGACTCAAATTAGCCGACAAAAAGACCAGATCTCGATAGTTCTTCAATGCCTCATGAAATTCATGACTCGCTAGTAAAGGCACCAGATAGCGATTCTCGGGCGTGTCAGACAAACGCTTTAGACGCCAGAACCAACCGGTTTCAGTCGCCGGACCCTCTAGTAGATCAGCTATTAAGAGTTTGCCGGCACGGACCGACTCAATGGTGTGTCCCAAACGCACGATCTCCGCGTTGTAGACAGAAGTTGCTGCCTGGTAGTTCTGTAGCGATTGCTTGGCGGCATTAAGTCGCCGCAGGGCATACGGCACGGCAAGCAGGGACTCCTGAACTGCAACATCAATCGGGTTTCTACTCTGAAGCTCCATCCACGACACCAGCGATTTCTTGTATTGGCCACGCGCTGACAATGCCCATCCCATCCCGAGCAGCGCCTTGTTGGAAAATGGCCCCTTGAGGCGTACGTCTTCCAGATAGGACTTGGCTCGTTCAGGGCCACCAAGACGCAAGAACGTATAGCCCAGCGCCAGATTGGCCTTGTCCCTGAGTGCTCTCATTTCATTGTTGTCGGCCCGCATTCCGCCGATATCTTCCAGAAGCTTTACACCATCGTTCTCTTCACCAATCTTAACCAGCGCTACACCCATATTGTAGCGAGCGTACGGGGCCCACTCTGATCGGCCCGAAAATCGTCCTAGTACCTTTACCGCTTGCTTGAACTTCTCGCGTTTCATTAGCAATAGGGCCGCCAGCACTTGCCGTTCTTCTTGTAAATCTCCCGGCAAAGCTTGCTGAATTCGCGATAGTGCTTCCACCGCCTGTTCGAGATAGCCGCGCTGATACCAAATCTTCGCCAAGTAAAACCAAGCACGATCACGTACGTCAGGTGGTACACCTTCATCTATAAGTCGCTGAAATATCTTGCCCGCTTCGCGGTGAAGGCCATAAGATAAGTACATACCTCCACGCAATAACTCAGCTTCATCTCTGTGATGCTCTACACGCTGCTCAGCCTGTGCGGCCGTTAAATGCGTAATTGCAGAGAAGTATTTTTGTTGATAAAAATAGAATAACACCTCACCGAAGTGTGGGTCCTTTACTTCACCCCAGCGCCCATCTCTAGCGTATGTGGCAGCACTAAAGATCACAACCAAGATGGCGCCGATGCCGACTACACCCAGTCGTGCCGGCAGACTACGGACCGTCGTGCGAGCGAATAGCTTCACAGGTTTATAGCTGGTCCCATTGTTTTACGCTAAATCCGGGTTGCTGCTTTTGTCTATCGTCGATGATCTTTATTTCTATGTACTTCGCGTTGGTCGTTTTTTCGACAACCAATGTTGTACCCCGACGGTAGTCGCGGCCCTTCGGGCCTCTGCCTGTGAAAATTGCCACGATTTCATGCTTGCCGGTTCGCAAATTACCGCTGTAAAGTCGCTGTACACCGCCCCGGAATAGTGCATCAACTTCGCGCTCGGTATAGAGATAGTTTGTAACTACTTTGTCGTTGATCTTGAGTTGTACTGAGTCCAACTGAAATAACTCGCCTACGTCCATGGATAGAAATACAACTACCTGCGTCGTCGCTGGAAAGAGCAGCTCTTCTTCCAACAGGAACAAGTCACGATTTAGCTGCAGGACTTCCTCCTTTAACGATTGGGCCTTTTCATCTAAGGCACGAAAGTCGTTTTGTGGAGGCTGTCCATAGGCACGGCTAGCTAGCACAGTAATAATAATTGCTATCGATAGTAATTTTAGTTTATGCAAAATTGTTTCCACCTCATGGAAATCATTAGTACCACAACGATACGAAAAGCTGGATTACATCAGCGTCAAAAGAAAACAACTTCCCGTTGCGAATATCTGTAAAATTATCATAGTCAAATTTAATAAAGTCATAAGAAAAACTAAACGTGCCCTTAACCAAAGTATGAGCGCCGTTTTGCAGAAATGTATAGCTGAACTTGCCGCCCAATGAATTACTTGTAAATGTGCTTAGCTCCTTGTCGCGTGCCATGAAGTTTTGTTCAGCTGTAAAGTTATCACTGTAGAACGATGCAGCATCTTGTGTGTAGTATCGATAACGGAACTCCATCAACCAGCGCCGACCGAAATATTTATTGAAACCGAGTTCCAATGTGTCTGCAGAGATATCCCAGGTATCCCAAAATCGTCGGTACTCGGCGCGGAGAGATCTTCCCGATTGCAGATACTTGAGGATTCTTAAGGAGAGCGCGTGGCTCTCGCGTGTTCTTGGGTAACGTTCTGGAACGAACGCACCTAATATCTGGGCCGCCCTGTACGGACTGTTTAAGAATCCGTCATCGGCAACTGCTTCGTAGTCGACATTGACTAGCAACGTCTTGCTCAGTATCTGGGATAGGCCTAGGCGATAGCTGTAACGATCGATATCATCCTCAAAGTCGTTGTCCACACGGCTAACAACATCGCGCCCAACCCCATAGCCGAGTGTCAACGTCGTCATTCCGCCGAACATTTCCTGAGCAAGACTAAAATTTACCGTATCAGCCTGGTAGTCTTCCTCATCGCTTGTGCTGAAGGACAGGCTCATCAGAGTATTGCGGCGCAGATAATCGATACCTAGCCCTGATTCGGTGCGGTCATCCGTGAATGGACTCGCCGTCGTCAACACATCGATCGAGGCACTACTCACAGCGTCGGCATAGTAGAATGCAGAGACCGATACTTGCTCTGCGAAATTCTTGCGCACTAACAGGGCAGGTCCATCAACCTTTACGCCACCCCCATCATATGAATGGTACATAGCATCCAAACGTTCTTCTGGTAAAACGGCTGCTTGACTCATAACAGGACTTGACGTGATCAGGATCAGATAAATAATCAGCCTCGCCACAATTCGGCTAAGCATTGAACCAGGCCATCCTACTATCCAAATCAGTAGCGCCTTATGCACAGCATTATTCGGGCGTCAATGTGAATCGCTACGACAGCCGGCGAGAAATGTGGGCTAATTGCAGCCACATCCTCCCCCCTGCGAAACGCCTGCGCCACGTGCGCCCTCTCGTACCTCGTACACGTGCTGTCGATGCTTGTCGGATAGCGGATCCCTCGAGAAAGCCATAATCGGATCAGCCAAATGTTCCCGCTCATACGGTTTCACCCAAGGTTTGACCCCGCAACCCCACAAAACGCTTGTTGCAACAAGTAGCGATGCAACAGCAATTGAGCTTCGAGATTTCATTCCTTAAGCAGATCGCGTATGTTGGCCCGATACTTGTCCTCGTGACCCGGTAAATAGCCACGATAAATATGACGGACCCTGCCATCCCGATCGACCATCACCGTAGTTGGCATGGCATCTACATCATAGAGTTCACTCACGTCCTTCTCCAAATCAAACAGAATTGGATAATTAACCTTTAGTCGTTTGGCCATGTTCTTAGCCTTAGCGCTATTTTCATCGATGCTCACACCTAACAACTCAAAACCAACGTCGTGATAACGACTGTACAATTTCTCCAATACTGGCATCTCTTGTCGACACGGCCCGCACCAGGTGGCCCAAAAATTGATCATTACCACTTCGCCGCGAAACTCACTAAGTCGTAAGTTCGCTCCCGTTGCGCTTTTCAACGTGAAGTTTGGTGCCAAATCACCAACTTTCGCCGCACTCGCAGTTGACATGGGCAACGCGATAACACACGAGATGAGAAAACAGATTCTAATGAAAATAGAGACATTCATAATACAAACTACCTATCTAGAAAAAAGCAGTAAAACCAAGACTTAGTTCGAAATTGTTGGTGCGTTTATTTCTGCCAACCAAATCTGAGTCCCAAACGTAATCGCGCATATCGACATGAAAGGCCAGCCAATCGGTGGGCAAGATGCGAAAACCAATACCAAAATTTACGGTGGTAAGGTCTTCGTCAATAAACTCGGTGTTACCTACACCCGCGAGAATGTAGACAGCACTGGTCATTGCCCATTTCTTGCCGATAAAGATCTCTCCTGGGAACACGTTATAGCCAATAGACACACTGTAATATTCCAAATCCTCGTCCTCGTTCGGGAACAGTGGGGCCCCAAGGTCTCTAAATGACGAATCGGCTACCGTCGATTTGCCAACTTCGGCCTCAACGAAGAAATCCTCGGTAATGTGGTAGGCCACACGTGCACCGGAGACACTTTCTGAGCCGAAATCCTCTACACTCAATATCCCAGAGAAAAAACCGACCTCAAAATTCTCTGTATCAATACGCGGAATCTTGATGTCTCTTCTTTCTAGATCTGGTTGTATGACCTGTTCCTGTTCTTGCGCGTCGGGTTCTTCCTGAGTCTGTGAAAAAGCGCCAGGACCGCCCACCAGGAAACCTAAGAACAAAAAAAAGCAAAAGGTCTTGCTCGTATGACTAGTCATGACTTAAAAGAAAAATCCAAATCCAAACGTAAGCTCCTGAAAGTCGTCAGATCGATTGTCGTCAATAAAGACAACATAAGTTCTTAAGTCCCCCCGAAGCATGAGTTTGCGAGTAGCATGAAAACGCACGCCGACTGCAGCATTCGCCGACGTATCCTCCGTTGAGCTCGCGCCCACTAAAGTTCTCTTTGGCGTGTTCTTGAACCTGCCTACACCCACCGTAAAGTATGGTGAGACACGCCATTCGGGGGCTGGATATGCGACGAGGTTAACGTCTATTAGGCGAGAGCTCGAGAAAGAGCCTGAAACTTGTCCTATCGAAAGCTCGACCATCAAATGTTCGCCTAGCCTTATACCGGCACGTGCCTTCGTAACTGTTTCGTCTTCGAATCTACCGACACCAAATCCGATTTCCACTCTACGCCGTATATATTCCTCAACTAACAAGTCGCGGAATGATCTCTTAACCCCCGCGTCTACCAGTGTATTTTCCATCCGTGCGCGGTCTACCCATCCTTTCTTTCCGCGTTCCGTGCGCACCTTAAACCAGTCCGTCCTGCGTTTGAGAATTTCTACCTTTTCACCGCGCTCGGCGACATAAAAGATTGGGTAGCTCCTGCCGGGCCCCGTACGCAGCTCGATAAATGGGTCAGTTACTTCAACGCGTTGATAGAGCTTCGCAGCGTGCGCACCTTCTACGAGCAATATTTGCAAGAAAAAAAAAAGTAGGAAGCCTTTGCACATTCTTTCCCACCGCTGGATTCGAGCACCAGTAGCCACAAAGTTCAGTCTACTGTAGTCAAAAGTGATCAGGGATTGGCGCATGCACCGCCAACAAATAACGTAGCACACGCTGGATTCTCATTGGCATCGACCGGGATAGGATCCTGTACTGGCAATGATATCCAGCGAATTATTTCTTGATATGCTGGATGAGCCGTATTGGGAATTACATCACCCCCACCATGATTAACGCCAGAATTTGCTAAGGGCTTCAGCAGTAGAAACGAATTTGCCGGAGCATTTAGATTTGCAAAAGCCTTAGCCGCGAAAAAGTTGCCCTCCATCTCAGAAGTGTTTGTCTGCGCGTTCGCATGAATCTTAAACGTACCGCCAACTCCGCCTGCAACATTGTGGCACGCGGCACCCCCATTTCCGGAACAACTCAAGGGACCACTAACAACCTGATCAAACTTCTGGTTAACACATTGATCAAAATACGAGAAACACAATGTATCGCCCGTAATCTGGTCGCTGACATCGACGTTGTCACAACTCGCTGTGAGTACCACCGCACAGAATAAGCTAACGTACCTCACATCTACACAGATCCGTATTCATAATCAGGGACAAGTGGCGAAAGCCTGTCCCGCTGCAATCCAAACAAAAACGTCTTGATAATCCTGATCCGTAGTGGGGAGGATCGCCTGTGGTACCGGTGCCGCCGGATCAACCGGGGGATGCGTTGGACTTACACCGGTTGACGCTGGGCGACTTAACAACTGGCTCAGACTTGGATCACAGACATTGTTGACCACACTAAGCGTGACATTGAAATCGCCCGATTGATTGCCGGTAAGCACGAACCGATTGCCGACGAAGCCGGGAAGCGGATCGTTCGGATCTGGCGAACCGTTAACTGTTCCAAAGGGCTGGTGACAGCTGGCGCAGCGGCTCATCAAGATTGGGTGAACAATGTTGTTAAAATCGCCTTCGTCAAGCGAGGTGACACCGCGCGGATTTCCGTTGCTATCAAAGAAACTATTGAAATATTGTGCACCAACGTCAACCCACTCAGTAACTAGGCGCCGCTCGGCCGTGTTGAGAAAACCACTGTGGTCGAGTGCAGGCAGCGTCTGTGGGTCATCGGCATCGCCATTGGCCCTTAATTCCTGATTGTACATGACCTCGATGAGGTGGGCGCTGCGCGAACTCAGTGAAGCCCGCCCGGTAACGACATCGGCTGGAAAGCGTTCTACTTCGACCTCGCCATCATCAATCGTAACAATAGGGAGGCCGTTGGCATCAAGTTTGATGTCCCCAATCAGCAAAGAGTCGTAGGAAACCAACCTGCCGGTACCACTTGTCGTCGAGCTTAGGTCATGCACGCTGGGATCAGTTCCATCGTGACAACTTATACACGCCTTATCCCAAATGGGTTGAATGTGCTCAGGGTAATTGATGACCCCGTTCTGTGGCACCGACGTGGTAAGGTCGTTGGCGGGATCGGGATTGCCAGTGGCGCAATCAATATTCCCGGTGTAACGGATACTCACACAGGGCGTTGGTGGCATGCCGCTAGACGCCAACACATCTGTATATTCGATATCGCTCTTAAGGTTGAGAATGGAGTTGAAGCCGGGATCACCGGCCATGGCTTCAGCCATGGTGTCCACCGGCTGGCCCACACCTGCCAAGGTGGTGTTAGGATGATTACCCACCGTGCCCTGGGTAATCACGATCGGATCACCGCGCCGTGGCGAATGGCAGCCGTTACAAGAACGGGTCTCACCCGGCCGTACTTGCACCCAATTGGTATGCGTTTGAAACGCGCGCCCCTCGGCGTCTAACACGGCAATCGTGACCGGCGTGTCCGCCGGTATTTCCACTTGGAAAGAACCATCGGGTTGGACATCAGTAATGCCCACGATTTGTTGCATTTCCAACTCGGTTTCCCCGATAAGCTCGCGCATGCCGCCCATGCCTTGGGGCGTCGGCACCGACTTCGTAAATCGAACAAACCGGGCCACGCGTGAAAGATAATCTGGATTGGCCGGATCTTTCATGCGGGCAATGTCGGCCTCACCGCCTACCGTGGGGATGCTTTCACCCGCCACCAGTACCGCAGCATTCATTCGATTCTGATTGTCTGTGTCGTACACGCTCTTGACGTTCAGTATGCCCATGTTCCGGTTCTTTAGATCATCATTAAGCCCGGTAGACTGAATGCTGTTTGGTGGCGTACGCGACAAGATCGCCACCGGGTCGGTAACCATAATATTGTCGGGATCGGGAGACAGCACGACAGGTCGTAACGTTTTGTCATCCATGCTGAACATATAGACACCGTAGGCCGGTACCCCGCCGTCCATGTCGTCGAGCGCGGCGAGCTCAGCCGGTGTCAACCGTGAACACAACTTGATGCCCGAGGCGGTCTGCACCCGACATGGCGTCCAGGTGACGAGTGCGCGGTTGGTGCCATCCCACAGCGGGTAAGGCGTGGTAAACCGCCCGAAATTTGACAGACCGCGGCCGAAATTGATGGCCTGCAAGGTCGGCTGCGTCTGCCCCTGACTCGCGCCTTGATCACAATCGTTGTTCTCCGAGCAGTTCTTAACGTCGATTACCATGAGGGCGCCACCTTCGCTCGTACCCGCCAAGGGCATCGCATCGGATAGCAAGCGACCATCTGGCATTTCGCGGGGATGCAGAAAAGCAACCACACCACTATGGGCGCCATATTCAATGAACATCCCGGTGCCATCGGGTTTTGTCTTGAAGAGACTAAACTGGTTTCGGCCGCCAACGTGGTCCCAGCGCGAGTAAAGTACCTCACCGCTACTAAGCACGATGGGATTACGATCGTGACTCTGATTGTAGGAAATTTGCTCGATTTCTTGTGTCGCGCGCTTGAGCACGTGCAACACGATGCTCACTTCACGTTCGTATTCATCCAAATACCGGTATCCAGGCTGTCCTGCCTGAGTAGCATCGGAAGACTTCTGCTGACGATCGGAAGAGAACACGATATCGCCATTAGGTAGATAGACGGGGTCGACGTCGTTGCCCATGTCAGCCACAACGTCGTCGGTAATTACCCGCGTCATGCTGCCGCTAGCGATGTCGTACTCCCAGATATTCCATGTGTTGGTACAACCGGGATCAGCCGCCACCGAAGCGGTGCTACTGCACCGCATAGCAAACAGCAATCGCTCAGCATCGTAAGACACCTCGGGATCGGACACGTCGCCAGTCCACGCTCCGTTGGAATCGTGCGTGTAACTGTGGGTGATGTTGGTGTCGGTGGCGCTGGGAGAGGAGACACCGCGGATAAATAGGTCGCCGTTGCCGTTATTGAACACCCCATCTGTGGGATTACCGGCAACGTTGACCGTGCGCTGAACGAAGGCGATCGGTAGATTGCCCTCGATCACGACAGAATCGGATGAATCGGATCCGCCGCTACACGCAGCCAATCCTAAAACGACCCCATAAGTAACAAATGATCCAATTAACTTCTGGGTCTTTCCTAACCGAATCACTACCTTCCTCATCGTCTCCTCCTGATTCCCCCACCCAAACGCCAGGCATACGCCCGGGGAACTAACTCGAGGCGACTTGCTTTGGCAGCTCAACGCATGAAACTACGCCAAAGCTCTACACAGTATGGACAATTCCTGGCGAAACTTTAACGTCAGGACCCGTGATAATGCGCGCAGGACCCTACCATGAACTCAATTGAAACAACTAGTTATCTCACGTTCGGATCCGACAGACGGTACTTACGGCATGAACCACTGGTTAACGTGCGACAGATCGTGCGGCGTTGTTGTGCAAACACTAATTATCGCGTGATGACCGGCAGGTTTATGGAGATTGTCGGCGCAGTAGGCCCGATGAATAGTGCATGCGGCCAGCAGCGTCGATGATGACTGCTTCAACATCCGGCAAAGACTCGATCAACGACAGCCCCTTTTCCACGCCCATCACAAAAACGCTGGTAGACAGTGCATCCATGGTCGTTGAGTCTTGGCCGACGACGGTAACACTACGAATTCCAGTCACAGGCCGCCCGCTGGCGGGACTTATAATATGATGGTAGCGAACGCCATCGAGCTCGAAATAGCGCTCATAATCCCCCGACGTAGATACGGCGGTATCGCTCAAGGGCAATATGGCCGCCATTTCCTTCTCACGACGCGGATCACGCACCCCGACCATCCATGGACGACCTCGGCGATCGCCGATTATTCGGCTATCACCACCGGCGCTGACGATAGCCTGTGTGATGCCGCGCGCTTGTAACAGGGTGATCGCCCGATCGACGGCGTGGCCCTTGGCAATGCCACCGAGATCGATGCGCACGCCCTGGCGTTTGAACTTTATACTATGGTTTTCCTTGTTCAGCAGTACATGACGGTAATCAATGGCTGGCAGCGCCTTTTCAAGGATCTCATCGGACGGCCTGGTCTTGCGTCGAAAATTATAGAGGTGGCCGACGCTAGCATACGTAATATCGAATGCACCCTCGGTGATCTCGGACACTTCTAGCGATCGCGAAATAAGATCAAATAACTCTCGACTCATGGCAACCGGCCTTGTCGCCGCCTCACGGTTTACACGCGAGAGCTCGCTGTCTTCTTTGTAGGTACTCATGAGCCGATCGATGCGATACATGTCTCGCATGACCGCATCGATCGCCGCCCGCCCTACCGTGTCGTCCTCGTGCCAAAGCTCCACGCGTACCGCCGTGCCCATAATGGCCTGCTCATCGCTCAACCATTCCGCACGAACGCCAGTTATGAACATGGCTAGCGCTAGCAACAGCAGTGGTCCGACTTTATGCGGGTACATTGACTAATTGGGGCCAGAAACACGGTGATCGCGTAAACCACAATTATAGTTCGCAGGCCTAGGTTAGGAACTATTTCGAATCGGGGGAAATACTGAAAAAAAACCATCCGTTTGACGAATAGTTGTTTCCCGAGTTCTCGATCACTTAAGAAATCGAGGACTGTGTACCACGCGCGGCCCGCTAGCCATAACAAACCCCATTTTCGCCTTCTTCCCGCTGCTTCGACCCCCCAGCGAAAGAATACGACCTAATTTAAGGCGATATCGTTGAGGCGTTGTGTGGGGGTTCAGTCTGAGTTTGTGGTCTATATTTTTATCTGGTGTCAGAGGTAAACACGGGGTGCGATGATGACGAAGAAAGTGCCAATAGCCATTAAAGAATGGCAATCTCGGCGCAAGAGCGTGCGGCGCGTCCACCCGGATCGCCGCCGCGTTACCACACGTCTGCGGCAGGACCGCCGCCGTGGGGTTGGTCGTCGCAAAGAAGATAAGGCTGAGGCCGCGTTGTTAGAGAATAAGCTTTCGGGAGCGCTTGAGAAGGCCGAAAAGTTTGGACCGCAAGACCCGCGTTTGGCCGCCGCCCTCAACGAGCTGGCCGTCTTCTACCATGGCCAGGGCCAATACGCCGAGGCGGAGCTACTGCACAAGCGCGCCTTGGCGATTCGAGAGAAGGCGCTGGGGCCGACGCACCCGGACGTCGCACAAAGCATCAATAACCTGGCGGCACTCTACTACACGCAGGGCAGATATGCCGGAGTCGAGTCGCTTCTCAAGCGAGCCTTAGCGATACAGGAGAACGTCCGGGGCCAGGACCACCCGGACGTGGTTGAAGCACTGGAAAACTACGCCTACTTGCTAAGAACGAAGGGCCGCCGGCGGGAAGCGGCGGTCATGGAGGCACGCGCCAAGGCCATTCAGGAAAAGCTAAAACGACTGAACCTAAGCTGAGCTAAACAGTCCACAGAGCCGTTTACCTCAACCACAAAATGACCACTTGAACAAGATTCCAACAATAGCGGCCTTGATGTCTTCCGGGGCAAGGCCCGGGTAGGCGCCCAGAAAGATCGGTCTCGGTCATACGGTCGCTCAGCTTGCGCAAAATAAGCTCAACCATAATGCGTGTTCCGCTGCCTCTCAGTTGACGCACAAGGATGTGCCAATGTCGCGGAAGACGTGGATGATCGAAGCGACCTTCGACGATATCGTCGCCCAACGTGTTGCGACCATGGAGGTTTTGGTGCTGCTCCGGGCTCGCTTCGCTTAATTGTCAAATGTCACGCTTCGACCCGTTTACTCTGTTTACTGAGTTTTGTCTTTTCTACGCAATGCCGCCAAGGAATCGCGTGCAGCTGAAGCAACAGTGGTATCAGGAGAACGAGCGAACTCCTCTAGTGCCGGCATAACAGTTGAGCCATCTAGGTCACCGAGTATTTTTAAAAGGTCTGCTGTCTGCCGGCCTTGCCGAGCTTCATCCGTATCGTTTACGAGGTCCTGGTTTAGACGTCACGGGTCACGAATCACCGATGCACGACCCTCTGATTAAAAGTCAGATCGTCTTTATCTCGACAGTACGAACGTAATGGCCATTATCCAGCCGTCGAGTAGGAATCGCGGGATCATTGACCTTGAGGCGTATCTGGTAATGACCTGGCTCTTTCGGATTCCATAGATGCGACCAAATCGTCCATGTGGCATTGGTCTGATGATCGTAGTCTTGCACCGGCACGTAGTTCATGCCGGAATTAAAACGAATAGCCAATTCGTTTGTTTGTTTTTCACCGCCCCATAAGATGCCGATTACCCGATACACAACCTTTCCACCAACGCGCCATTGCTCAACCCGTACCGGCATGGCTGCGAGATCCATATTCGCCGGTTCGAAGTCCTTAGCAAGCTTATGCATAGCGCGTTGATGCGTCCGGCTTGCGTACTCCTTCATGTGGCCAGTGGCGGGTGCATTATCACCCACCAATACAATGCGGTTAACCCATTTTATACACGTGTTTCCATACCAACCGGGCATTACAAGACGAACTGGGTAACCGTGGTCTTTCGGCAACGGCAACCCATTCATCGCTGTAGCCAAGAAAGCGCTCGCTTTCTCCAGTTGTTCAAACGAAAATGCCCAGCTTGCACCAGCTACAGATCCAGGATAGGTTTTTGAATGCTCGTCGAATCCGGAAACAATGACGCGCGTCGCGCGCGGCGAGACTTTGACCCTGCCCAATACTTTTGCGATGGGAATGCCCTCCCAACGCGCGGTACTGATCAAGCCAAATCGACCATTGGGGCCGTTACCCGAACACTCGAGCAGCTGCGCACCCTGTGGCACTTCATCACGCAAGAGATCATTCAACAACAATTCCATGGGTTGCCCAACCAGGCCATCTACCAATATCTTCCACGGCCCGCGTTGGCGCAATCGGTCTGGGTAGCGAGTACGAATAAAAAATTTATCATTCACCGTGATCAGTGTCCCCTGGCTTAGTTTGGAAAGGTCCAGAACTAAACGTCCGCCTAAGCCGGACCCGATCAAGGTCTCAAGTGGAAAGTTTCCCTCACCGACAAACGGTGCCACACCGAGCAACGTTCCACCTGTTACTGGCTTAAAGCCGGCTGGAATCGTGGCCGCCGCAAGCGTGTCCGGGATGAGCAGGCGGCCACCGCCTAGTCCTAACAATGTGGCGGCGGATGCTCGCAGTGAGTTCCTCAAGAACCGTCTTCGTGTTGATGATGCGCGCATTGCGTTGATCTAAACGGGAATTCGACCGGTTTACATCAAAAGCATGCGCGTCTGACAAGCGTTCGAATCAAGCAGCCTCTAGCGTGAAGGCATTTATAAAGAGTCATAGCTTCTTGTGTCGGTCTTGCTCGAGCAAACGGCCCAAGGCCACATGCGCCTCGGCAAGATCAGGTGCCAGCGCGATTGCTTTGCGATAACACGCTATGGCTTCCTGTATCCGTCGGTGCTCTTCGAGCACCACACCTAGCATGTAGCGGGCGTTCGCTAGATCCGGTTCAGTAGCGAGCGTGCCGGTAGTGAATCATTGCCCCCCCGGAAATCACCTTGTTCCTGCAAAACGTTGCCTAGGCTAACGTGCGCATCAGCGCGATTCGGATGTTGACTCAAGACATCCCAATAATGGGCCTCTATTGTGTCTAAGTCACCGCTTTCTTGGTGCCTCGTTTCCTTCACAACCAGACCCTATTGCCTTTTGCCAATACGATAGTGCTCGGGAACAAAATATAGATGATCTTGATATTCGACTGCCAAGTGGCAGGCGATACAGTATTCAACCCGCTCCGCGCCTTCACCATTGGTCTCCCCTAGCAGGGTACCGTCGGGTAAGATCTCCGTGTACTTCCAGTCACTAGTAACATAATTGAAGCCCGACGGCATTTTCTGCGCAATGAATAAGGGCCCAAGCACGATTCCACGAGACATCGTGATTGAAAAGCTATCCTTGGCAATGATGGACCCGACGGGCATTGTGCCGGCATCCTCGAAGGCACCGTAGGCCTTGGCAGTGGGATTGGCGTAATTATTGAGATAGTGGTTACCATGCGAGACGGAGATGTACGGCGCCGTGTTGTATCGTTTCCAACCCTGGTACGTTGCTGCAACCGGATGACCGGAGCGTTCATAGCCAGCTTTCAATGCGCTAACGATGATATTGTAGATCTCTGTCGCTTCTTTGGGTTTAAGGTCTGCCGGGTTGCGTAGCCGAAAATGGCGCCGTGGTGTTTTGATGTCACCGCTAATGTTGCTCATCTCGATGTCGGCGTTCTCTTCCGATTGAGGTGCTGCGTGGGCTGTAAGCAATAATCCAAAGCCAGTTAAGAGGCACAGCACCACAACGGTCACGGTGAGCTGTTTCATATCGGCACCACCCTAAGTCTCTCGAACCAGGATAAGCGGATCTTGCAGTGTAGGAGACGGCTCGATAGGGTAAGTATCGACCGACCCGTCAGCTGCGTAGGGAATCCTATTTACGAGGGACCGGCCGACAGGCACAAATATTTCAGCTGGGCCAGGGTAATATCGGCCTCGCTTCTCGCCGCCCTGATCATGCCTCCCCACGAAACACAAATCGATAAAGCTGTCTAACTACATGATGTCGGGAAGATTGAACTCAGGCTTAAGACGCATATTTTTCGATGAGCTTTGAAGATTCCATGAACGTGCAAACTGGTGGTGCCGCTAAGCCTGTCCACCCGATTCCCATTACTAGCGCGACGGCTACCATCCCCGCTACCACTACGGATTCCGCTACGGGCACGGATACCACCCGCATCACAGGTTCCACTCTAGGTTCCATCACTAGCCCCCTTCGCGACCAAGGGATAGGGATGGATTTTATTTGCGCCCGTAACCTCCTCGACCGTCTCGGCATCTAATTCAAAGTACCCGGTCTCGCACGTGTGTTACGTCGGTAAGACAATGGGTGGAAGATGTCACTTTTAGACACGCACGCCCTTCTAAATACCAGATGCGATACACCGAAATAATTCCACACCAGAGGATTGAACGGCGATGTTCGAGATAGTTGAAGGAGGAAAGTAGGATGGCCACCCTAACGGGTCGAGCACATAGGATCATCGCCGATGTGCTGATCGAAGTGGCGCGACAGCCGGGTGTAGACGTGGCGTTCATGCAAACGGTGGTTCGGCATACGATCGATGCTGCGATCGCTGAGGACCCCTTGATCTTGTACCCCGCCTGGTTTCGCGATCGTATCATCAGACGACTCACGGCATTGCCCAAGCAGCAGGTGGCCCACGCCGGTGCCTGAAGGCGTGAGTCCGCATACAAGAGTGGTAACCCTAGATTAATCACGCGCACGGGATCGCAGGAGCAAGAGCTATGTATACGTTATCACAACGGGTTAGAGACCAACCGATGGACGGTGAAAATTCGACGCATACTTCCAGTTCTACTTCGCGCACCGTAGTCCTCGATACCTTCGAGAATCTCGAGGACGCTTGTCTAGCACTGGCGAAGAAGCAAGATAGTAGAAAGAACACGCGCGAGTTCTTTATAGAGTTTCGGCTCGACAGACCGCTTGCAAACAGGCCCGCCCGGGCATTTCCGCTCAAAGGTCAGTGGAAACTCCAAGCCAGCGAGTGGCAACGCTTGCGCCGTGAGAATACGCGGTTGCGTCAGGAGCGTGACATTTTAGAAAAAGTCACGGCCTTGCTTGTGACACAATCGTCGTGAGACAACGGTTTTCATCCTAAGCTGCCTACGAACGAGGAGGTGTCGAGTGAAAAACGTTTGTGTCCACAGCGGCTTTCTCCTCACCATGTCGATTGGGGTAGCTGTCATCGGGATCACCGCAAGCCTTGTCGCGGGCGAGTGGCACTGGTTTTCTAGGTCAGGTGCAGTTGTGGTGCTGATGGGCGTGTTACTGGGTGCGCGCAAATGTGCGCGCATAGGCTTCGAGGGGATGTTTCAAGACGCGATGGCGATTGGCGGCGGCCCTTCACTCCAGGTGAGCGAGCCGGAAAATACCGAGAACGAGCGCAGCCGGGACGTTCGTGCTGCCCAGTGGGGCATCTGGGTTGCGGTTGTCGGGACACTCATCTGGGGATTTGGCGATTTGCCTGACCTAGTCGTCGGTATAAATTCGGGCATCTAATAAAAAATGGCGTTCCCATGTCCGGCGGCCGGCGTTTTCCGCTGGAGTGGCGCGAAACAAAGAACTTGCCTTACCTTTGAACCTGTATATAATAACAGTATAACTGTATAAATATACAGGCTAACAATATGGCGCTCACTGCCCGCCAAACCCAGATCTTGCAGATGATTCGTGCCTTCGCGGCAGAACATGGTTATCCACCTACGCGTAGCGAGATTGCCCATGAATTGGGGTTTCGTTCGGTAAACGCGGCGGTGGACCACCTAAAGGCCCTAGCCCGCAAGGGTGTTATTGAGTTACTGCCAGGGGCATCACGGGGTATTCGTATAAAAGATGCCGGCCTACCCGTGGTGGGCCGGGTGGCAGCTGGCAGTCCACTTTTGAGCGAAGAACATATCGAAGCCCACTATCAGCTGGATCCCGCACTTTTCAAACCCCGAGCTGACTATCTATTACGTGTACACGGTATGAGCATGCGCAACGCCGGGATTCTTGACGGAGACTTGTTGGCCGTACATCGCACCACCGAGGCCCGGAACAAACAGATCGTTGTAGCACGTATCGACGATGAAGTTACTGTCAAACGATTCCAACGCCGTGGCCACATTGTCACATTGCTTCCAGAAAACCCTAGGTTTTCACCCATTCGAGTCGACCTACGCCGACAATCCTTGGTGCTCGAGGGACTTGGTGTCGGCGTAATCCGTAACGGCAAACTTTTATGACCTTAGATAAACTATTTCAGCGCCGGGACATCTGGCGCGGGGGACGGGTATCCCCGTCAACGTCTGATAGACTATCGACAGGATTTCTTCCTTTGGATGCCGTACTTCCTGGTGGCGGCTGGCCCCAAGGGGCACTCACAGAAATTTTGCCAATGCGAGAAGGTATCGGTGAGTTACGATTGGTGATACCGGCCTTGATGCGCTTGAGCCGCAGTAATCGTTGGATTGCCTGGATCGCCCCGCCGCGCATGCCTTATGCCCCCGCTTTAGCCACGGTTGGAATCGATTTATCTCGCGTATTGCTAGTGCGTCCCACTACCAAAGCAGACACTCTATGGGCAACAGAACAAGCACTCCGTTATGGTAAGTGTGGTGCTGTGTTAGCGTGGCCGCGGCAAGTGAACTACCGTACCTTACGTCGCTTACAACTCGCGGCAGAGGCGGGTCAAGCTTGGGGATTTTTGTTTCGCTCACCTCGAGAAAAGAACTCGCCCTCACCCGCCGCCTTGCGCCTACGCCTAGAGCCCTTGGGCACTGGTCTTGCTGCACAAATTCTTAAGTGTCGCGGGGGGCATGTCACCAAACCGATCATTTTAAAGGTGTAGTCCCCTCCCCGGCTCCCACCGCCCCCCTCCTCAATCCTCCCTCCAACAAAGTGGGAGGAGGAGATGGGTACTCAAGAGACAAGACCGTGAACACAAAGCTCACAAGGAAATTGCGTAAAAACCTAACGAACGTCGAACAGACCCTTCCCCCAACAAGTGGGGAAGGGCATAAATCCCCCCTCCCCATGTGGGAGGGGGTTAGGGGGAGGGGGTATTCCCTCCCCCACTCGTTGGGGGACGGCCAGGGAGGGGGTGAACTTTGGGCATGCCTACACTTCCCTCAACTTCCTTTGGAGATTTTCTCCCGCGGAGATAACAGCCCCATTGCACGTGTGGTCAGTATTACCAAAGGGAATCGCAAATATGCGCTTATCTGCAACCGTGAGGCACTTGCCTGTGGTGTAAAACCAAGAATGGCCATTTCTGCTGCTTATGCCCTGTGTGCAACACTAGACGTCCGACAACGAAATGTAGCGGCAGAACAAGAAGCCCTGGCGTCCATTGCTGAATCGGCGCAACAGTTTACCTCCTTAGTTAGCCTGGTACCGCCCGATAGTGTCTTATTAGAAGTGGCGGGTAGTCTTACTCTCTTCAAAGGATACAAAAATCTGCTTGCCCAATTGAAACAGGGGCTTAAAGAATTGGGTTATGAGGCTCGCATAGCAGCGGCCCCTACCCCGCTCGGGGCTACTCTCCTGGCTCGCAATGGTTTTGAAGAACCAGTAATCGACCCGCATCAGCTTCATTCTCGCCTGTCTCCTTTGCCAATAGAAACCTTATGTCTTGACGCAGATCTCTTAAAGAAGTTTGAAAACTTAGGCCTTCGATGTATAGGTGATTGCCTACGTCTGCCTCGGGATGGATTGGCTCGCCGTTTTGGGCCGCAGCTTCTGCTAACTTTCGACAAAATCCTAGGTAAGGCGCCTGACCCTAGACAGCCTTTCATTCCATCAACTCGTTTCAAAAGCCATCTCTTGCTCCCTGCTCAAGTTGACAGTAGCGAGTCTTTGTTGTTTGCAACACATCGTTTACTACTTGAGCTTACAGCTTTCCTTCGAGCTAGAGATGGCGGCATACAAGAGCTATCACTGGTAATGACTCACTACAAAGGCCCTGCAACCCAAATGGATCTAAAGTTAGTAGCCCCTAGTCGCGATATTCAGCATTTGCGGGAACTTATAAGAGTGCAGTTCGACCGGTTGAAACTTACGCAATCAGTCGAAGAATTAACTCTTTGCTCCGGTGATGTACTGCCTTTACTTGCACAGAATCAGGATCTATTGGTCGATCGGGCCACGATGCTTGCAACAGGATCAAGATTGATCGAACAACTATGTGCCAGACTGGGCGCTGAGGCAGTGTGTGGAATCCGTACGTCTATGGATCATCGTCCAGAGCAAAGCTGGTGTGTTTGTGCGCCGGGAAAATCTGGCGAGTTTGTCAAGGTTGGGCTTCGCCCGGTGTGGCTGCTCACCAAGCCTCGCCTTTTAAAAATGATGCGCCATCGTCCCCGGCTGCAGGGGCCGCTTAGCCTACGAGCCGGGCCCGAGCGCATAGAAAGTGGCTGGTGGGATGAAGGTGACGTAACACGGGATTATTTTATAGCAGCAAATCCTGGCGGCTCACGATTCTGGATCTTCCGTGAACGTCAACCGCCTTACAGTTGGTTCTTGCACGGCATATTTTCCTGACCATTTACTGTGCTTGCGTCTCACTCAGGTCCCGCAACAACCGTTGATAGACATCAGATTGGACTAACAACTGAGCCCCTGCATTCTGTAATCGATCGACAACTTCGGCTGGTAGACGAAACGAAGTTGGCGTGCCTTTCAAAAAGGAACGTTCCTCTTCATTCTTTAAGGCATTAAAATTTATCTCAACCAGGTAAAATTTAATATCAGCACACGCACTAGCTGCCGCTCTCGATGCCTGTAAACACCTGTTAGTGCGGATATCTTGCGCCCACTTGGCAGCATTTTGTCTTAATAACTCGAGTGTCTCGAAATTGTATCTACTGATCGTCACGGTCGTTACCGCATTGAGAATGCCGCCCATCTTAGGCGCACGCTTTCGCTGGCTCCATTGGGTCGGTGCCTCCGCTTCTGCATTCACAACGACAAATACAATCTTACGTGTGCGTTCAAGACCGATTGTACGCAAGACATTCCAGGCGCTACCCTCCAGTAATACTTGGTCGAGTGCGCTACGCAGCCCCAAATTATCCGCCAGGCCCCCATCCAATAAGTGAATATAAGGTCTTTCCGTGACATCTAAGTAGGAAGCCAACCCATCCGCCCGTTGAAATCTGCGCGTCGAGACTTCGCGAGATTGGAGCGCATCGACAAACCAGGGTGGCGCTGTGAACCCACACTGACCGGCGTAGTTTCTAAGGGTAATGGCTGTCAACAACACCGGCACTGCTGATGATGCAGCGACGGCTCGCGCAACTGGAAATTTCGAAAGGTCGGAGCATATCCAGTCAAACCGATTCTGCGAAAATTCGAACTGCACCCCCAAAATTATGTCTGTCGCGTTGATCAACAACGCAGGCCCACCACGTGCTTCGATGTCGCCAAAGGTCCCGCCCTCAAACAAATGCTTGTCATAGTATCTAGCCGCCATATCGCCGCGACTAAAACCAGCAGACACAAGCCGCGCCCAATTCGCTGGGTTCAGTAGTTGCAAACCAAGTCCCTTATCAAAGTTTCGCTTAAGAAACCGACTTTCGAAGTCTTCGAAGATACGGTCGCCGAAAAGACCATAGTATGCAGCGGTGAAACTACCGCCCGAGACAGAAGAAATCATATCTACTTCATCAAGCAACCGCCGCTCGCGTCCCTGGATGGCGATACGGGTCCTCGCGAGTTCTGACAGTACGCCATATGAAAGTGCGGCCGCACGCGTGCCACCACCGGAGAACGTCAAGATCAGAAGAAGCTCTTCGGAGCGATCAGGCACTGCGATGTCTTTCAGTCGGTAACCGTAGTCCGGATCGTAGCGTTCTAGCGGCGCGTTGATACGGAACTGGGTTGTGCACCCAACCAGAGCTAATACTGAGATGAATATTAGGGTCCGCATACGCTTCCCATTATCTCTAGGTCCCAGCCTAGGACTGTGATGTTGTCGACCTCCCCTGGCATAATATTCTTAGCCGCAATGCTAAAGCGCCACCGCAGTATATCTCCGCAAGGCCGCATCGTCTTTGCGAAAAACCTCTTTTCAATCTACCAGACGGCCCGAATCACAGACAATCACCGGCGAAGACGGCGTATATCTGCCGCATCGGGGCATTTGGCAAGGATTGTTCTGACGGACACGGATGTCCTAATGCCGCGGACGCAGGCGACCGACAGGGATGTCGGAAGTTGGAGCAATGCACGACTCCATGGATGGAGGAGGTAGAACCGCGTCGGGCGACCTGCAGGACGCAGGAAGGTACGACTCCAGGGAAGGAGGAGGTAGAGTTGCGCCCGGAGCAGCCACCGAGAGCAACGCACGACTCCATGGATGGAGGAGGTAGAACCGCGTCTGCAACAGCGGTCGAGGACCTGCGAGAGCGGCCATCCATGGAGGTCAGCGGCGGCGTAATTGAGTGTGGCTAGATCGGAACGGTGGGATCCCCCCAAACGTATCTCGCTCAGGAACTTACCGAGGGCCAAAGAAAAAAACCTACAAGACGGCGCGTAACCCAGGGGCACCTAACAAGCCCATCGACCGCCAACAGTAAATATGTGAGGCAGACGGGCCTGTTAGGCGATACAGAAAGTACGTTATCGCTTACTCCAGCATTGAATCAACGTGAACAATAAACTTTCGCCGTCCTCGGCGTATATATACCCAGAGTAACAACACTTAGGAGGCCATCCACAAACCTTTGATAAGACTCAACCTTCATCACCTTATTAGTACCACCACAGACTTGAGCGGCATTAACCTCTTTCTCTTGGGCAATACCGCCTACAAAAAAGTGCTGCATTCTCTGATCACGGAGATCCGATTGCCTATCTTTGTTTAGGTAGTACGTTTGGGTGGCACATCCAGTCACAACAAGCACCATCACTACTGCAGCGAGTATCCTCTTCATGTTATTTGCTCCCGCAACCAACTGTAGAATCAGCCAAACATTCCGGTTGCATTGAATGCTTGACAATGACTGACGTCTCGATTGCAGTGTATCTACGTTGGTAGGTGAGATCTGCGGGGAAAACTGTTTGGTAATGATTTGGTTATGGTTTGGTAATAATCCGGCAATGGTTTGGTAATAGTTTGGCGCCAGATCGTGCCGCCCACAGTTACCCACGATAGGAAAGCCAAGACTAAACAACGATCAGCAGGTGATGGAGATCAGGCTTGTGACAACAATATAATCGATACCACAGCGCAACCCACGGCTGCGAGCTTGTTCCCTGTTAATGATTCCATCTTAAGTGCGATGGAGAGAAGCAGCGCTATGACAAAGCTTAAGTTAGCGACTGGTATTACGATACTGGCCTCGCCGTGCTCGATCGCCAGCATCAAGAAGTTGACGATCAAAAATACCAATATTCCCGAAAGTAGCGAGTATAGGACTTTCTTGCGTGTCAACCGCAAGCGCTTCTCACGCAGTTTGGCATAACATGCACCACCTACGATCCAGCTTGCGGAAAATAACAACAGCATTGTGTTCGGGTCTGCATTCTGCAGTAGCCCGGTCTTTGCAATCACGCCATAGGTTGCTCTGAATAGTGACGCAACAATCGCAACGGCGAAGAAGACAGCAAACACGGTATTATAGTGAGAGCCACTTTGTTTCTGATAAAGAAGCAATACCCCAAGGATGCCAACGACGATGCCTAGAGATTTCAGAAGGCCCAACGGTTCGCTCAAAAAAACAACAGAAAGGATGACGACACCTATTGTATTCAATCGGTAGATCGTTGAACCAAGGCCGACATCGATGTGCGTTAGGCTTTCGATCAACAAGATATTAGCGATCGCCAACAAAACGCCGGCCGTTAGTCCAAAAAGGAGCGTATTCTGGTCGAATGTTAACGGCGTGCCCTGGGTCCCGAAAACAATGACCTGAAGCACAGTCCAGACCACCCCGATCCCAAACACATACATCCCTCTTGAGCGTTCTTTGCGCGAATAGCGCTTGAAGACGACATCGTTTATGCCTGCGAATAACAAGCTCAACAGAGCGAATACGATAGCAGGATGCATATCAGCGGATAGCACAAAAATGTCAGGGTGAGATGCTTCTGCGGCTTAAGCGTGCCGCTTGTGCGCGTTACCGCCCGGGGGCGAGTGCGCTTAACGTCTCAAGCCAAGCCGCGTCGCCATAAAACTTAGAAGGCCTGCCGACGATTACTGGCATCCGCGCCATGCGGTTGTTAAAGACGCCATTAACATGTCGAGTGAAACAAGCCGCCGACGGCCTCCCCGCGCGACACCAGGCCATTGTAGATCTCGGCCGCCCTCTTCGTTTCTTCGATATGCACTGTAATATGCCTCCCCTCAAGCAAATCGAGTGTCTCCTGACACGTACGCAACATCAATAACATACCTCGACTCAAAACGATGATCTGGCTGCCGTTGTCCAACAACTCCTTGACATCCGCCGGCTGAATTCCGGGCACGTGATGCATGCCTGTTTCCCGCCAGTCCCATCCCCGACCACCACCTGGCCAAAGCTTGAAGTCCTTACCAACACCTACACCGTCAACTTCCATACGACCCCAAGACAAGTGACTGATGTGGGAAGATCGGATCTCGTCGTGATGCATTTCAATGCCTCAAATATTGTTTGACGCTGGGCGTGAGACGCACGGCAGTTAGCCGCGTCGCATTCCAACGCCATAGTTAGGCGCGCGCGTCAAAGTCAGCGACTATTTAGACTTCTCGTAGGTTCCAACAAGCTCTGCCTTCGCTATGACGTGCCCCTTCATCGCAGCTTCAATCTGTGCCTTGGTTGGCTTGCCCATCCCCTCTAGCTCTTTATCCAAAGCATATAGCTTGTGGAAATATCGGTGACGGCCAATAGGAGGACACGGTCCCCCGTATCCCGTTTCTTTCCAGTCATTGAGGCCTTCTTCTGTGCCGGGAGGAAGGTCCCCTGAAGTTGCGCCATGAGGAACGCCAGCTGCGTCCGGTGGTATGTTGTAAAGAACCCAGTGCACCCAGGTCATTCTCGGGGCCTTCGGATCTGGCGCATCCGGATCATCAACAATTAGTACCAGACTGCGTGTATGTTTGGCTACCCCATCCCATTCTAGTGGTGGTGAAATATTTTCCCCTTCACAGGTGTACGTTGATGGAATTTCACCCCCATCGATGAAGGCGCTGGATCTAAGTGTGAGTGCCATTTTCTCCTCCGCGTATAGTCAGCCGGTCGCCATGAAAATAGCACCAGCTAAACGACAACAACTTTGACAATAGCAGAGTGGTCGCCAGAGCGAGGGGCCCGTTACCTCAAAACGGACTGCACCACAAAGACAACCCCCAGTAAATGCCTTGCGGTTTACCATCGTGCTCTCCAACTTTCACCGTAGTTCGCGTTCTAACACACCAAATCAGCCGCCCGCTTTTGAGCGTCGGCTGTATTTACTTTTTAGACGATCCGTCACTTTCATTCCAAAACTCGATCAGTTGCCTTCGCTCAACTAATAACGCGGCAACCAGTCCTGCGATGATTGCCCAGAAGGCCGATGTAATTCCAAAAACGGCAAACGGTGTCATCGCAACGACGAGCGCTACCAGGGCGCCAAAGGGCATTGATCCTCCAAACGCCTTCGCTAGCGCATCCTGAAGGGAGGATAAGATAGCTAACCCGGCCAAGGCGAAGATGTAGGTTTTGGGCAGCACGTTCAATAGTGAGGCGACCGGTGTTGCCGCCAACGCCATGAAAATGGTGAGAAACGCTGCGATTACTGCCGCCCAATACCTACCAGATTTACGGCCTGCTTCCGGGGACGCGAGTATGGCTACCCCGGTCCGCGCGACCGTGGCTGGATGACCTCCAAAGAACGCATTGACCACGGAATTAACGCCTACGACTGTGGAAATTGTATTCACCGGAACGGCGTAACCCTGTGCTAAAAGAAACCCCAAACCTTGAACGTTACCAAGACCCATCGCCAATACAACCATCGGCAGGGTAACGGCGACAACCGCCGAAAGAGAAAATGTCATTTGAGGCAAAACAACGGACGGCAGGGCCCACTCGACCGGCTGCACGCCGACTGCTCCAAACACTGCGATCGCGACTCCGCCGCCCACGACGGCCAAGCCCACGGGTGGTATGCGAGGATTGGCGATAAATCGTCCGAGCAAATAGCAGCCAACGGTAGTTCCCGCGATTACTATGTCCTCAATGGTCGCGGCAACCATGCGGGTTACGTACCCGAGAATGCTTCCGCCGAACATGCCCATAATAATCGGTAAAGGGAGCCACTTCATTATTCGACCACCCACACCGAGTAAACCCAACGCCAACAGTAGTATGCCTGCTATGAGATTCGCCCCGACAATTTCTGCGAAGGTGAAGCGATCGGCCAATGTGCCCAGATATATCAAGCCCGGGATGGTCCAAGTGATGGGTATGGGTTGCCGAAAATAGAAAGAGGCAACAATGGATGACAGGGCACCGCTAAACCAGACAATGAATATCCAGCTCGAAGTTTGAGCAATTGACAATCCCAACTGCTCGGACACACCGATATGCAAAGGCACGGCCCCAAATGCATACCATACAAAGGCCGTTAACCCTGCCCATACCGCGGGGCCACTGAGGTCGCGTATCACGATTTGGAGCTCACGATTGGTCGTCTAAGAGTTAGTTGAGCGGTGCGCCGCCGTTGGTTGGTCTTTAGCCTCATCGCTTTTAGTTTGAATTCATCTGTGCAGCGCACAACTTTCTTTGGTCCTTTTATCTTGGGCATCAAACACCTCCAATTTGTTAGTCGAAGGTGTCTACTTTTTCATGGGAGATTCTCGTCCCACTGCAGCACCTCGTTAGGCACCGTTCGGCCTTCTCAATTTGCCCAGCATCTCAATAGAAAATTCTGCTAGAGATCGCAGCTTGATATCCGCCATCTCAAACTCCCGCTCGCAGTATTGATTCTCGGCTGGGACGACAATTACCGACATTCCAGCTGACTTAGCCGAGCGAATCCCAGACACCGAATCTTCAAACGCAATGCAGTTAGTCGGGTCAACACCGAGCTTCTCGGCCGCTTTCAGATAGACCGCTGGATCCGGCTTACCACGATCCTCATCAACCGCAGAACACATCACGGCAAAATAGTCACGGACGTCCAGCTTGCCAACTACCGTTTCAATTAAAACGTGTGGCGAGGACGAAGCTAGTCCGAGCTTGAAACCGGCCTTTCTCAGCACGCTCAGAGTGGTGCATACACCCTTTAGAGGTTGCCCTTGCGCGGATATAAGCCGTTGAACGCTTGATACGAGCCGTATTTCGACCTCTTCAAGACTAGGCCCAGTCCAAGGAAACTTGCCGTACCAGTGTGCCACAACTTCGTCGGCACATAGTCCGAGTGTCTCGTGACACATCTGATCTGTCAGCTCGATTCCGACCTCTCGAAAAGTAGACTTTTCGGCCTGCCTCCACAAAGGTTCCGAATCTATCAGAAGCCCATCCATATCAAAGACCGCTGCCTTCATCGTGCGTTCGTCTTTTGCTGCATCTCTTTCCCGTACTCACTACTGTCTAACGCTAGCATCAGCGCAAACCTAAGCGGAGGCCGTTTTTTTGGCCATAGCTTAGGTTTGTTCGATTGCATGCTTTTGTTAGGCGATCCTCCTGTCACAAGCTACCAACCTATAACCCAAATCTAGGCTCTCTAGTCCAAGCAATTTGCCATATTTTTTATGCCATTTTCCTGAATCTAAATCGCTCTGAAGTCGAGCCAACCCTTCATTGACGTTTGTCAATCGTGCGAAAGCTGAGATTGCCTTACGGATATCTTCACATAAGTATGCGTATGGCCTTCGCCAATAGGCACACATAAATCCATCTGTGCAGTCATATGGTATCTCAACGATCTCAACCGTAATACGGCCAAGAATCTGATTAAGCTCCTTTATTGTTGGAAATAGCCTTTTATCGATTTCTCTAATTTTTGGAAAGTAATCTTCAAGCCAAAACTTTGGGCTATCATCTACCCAAGTTAACAAAACTACTTTTCGTTTTGCAACTCGCTGCATTTCAGCTAAGCCTTTTGGAATGTCAGACCAGTGGTGAATAGTTAGAATTGCCATCGCTACATCAAAGTAATTATCAATAAACGGCAACTTTTCAGCAAAGCCTTGAACGTTAGTTGCCATTGTTTCTTTTCGCTTTGCTATCATTTCATATGATGGTTCAACTGAAACAACTTCGCAGTGTGTAGGTTCATATGCCCCCATTCCTGCTCCAACATTTATTACGCTTATAGCATCTTTTATATGCTTAGATATTTTATTAGCTATGCGAATGTCAGGCTCTCTAAAGCTTTCGTACTGCTTTGCTAGCTTGTCATAATCTACGGACATAGCTCTCGCCTATCGGCTAAGCTGACCGGCACCCCACCGATTGCGCCCGGTCCAGTGCATAGTTATGCACCCAATTGTTTGAAAATTGCTTCATGAGCACTGAGATCTCTAAACTTTACGTAGTGCTCGACACTATCTCCAATTGCGATAAAGTCATAATTTAGCTCCTGGCTCGCATGTTTGTCCCACACTCCATCTCCGAAATAAGTTTTCTTCCGGGCTATTGCCCCACCAAGCGCTCGAGCCTCGGCGGTCTGAATTATTGCAACCCGGTTGACTGCATCTGAACCCGTCGCAATCGCTATTTGATCAAGATCTATTCCGACTCCTCGAAGTTTCAATCTTGCTGTTTCCTCCCATCCACCCGTTGCAATCGCCAAAATAACGGACTCTTTTGATTTTAATTGCTCAATTAGGGCCTTGGCTCCAACAATCTCTTTAAGAGCATCAGGGTATCTGTTCAAATGGCATTTTGTCAGACTAACAAATTCGTCTTTAACCCGTTGGTGAATCGCACCACGATCACCGTCAACGTCATTCTCCTCTATGACCTGATCGAGAATTCCGCCGTCCGTTACGTTTCGGTATCGGCCCCAATTATCATCAATGATAATTCCAAGCACAGTCTTTACTGCACGCACATATAGCGCTGCCTCAAACTTGGCTGAATCGACAAGCGTGCCGTCAATATCGAATACAACGAGATGCATGACAGCTAGTCTTGGGCTTATAACGTTTCAAATGAGTGGCAGCCGTAGCCCGAAGGACGGAGCGGAGTTCAGCTGCGCAGCAGCTGAATCTGTCCGTCTCACTTTGTTGGTTAGAAGTCACTTCAATTCGAGAGACATTTCGTCTGTGGGGACAAACCCCAGTGTTGCGTAGAGAGGACGGGCCGCGTCCGACGCCAACAGCCGTACCGTGTCGATTTCATGACACTGAAACCACTCAAGCACCTGTAAACTAAGTTGCTTAGCGTAACCCTTTCTTCTGTGCGCAGATTCCGTATACACATCACCGACGAATCCGTACCTAGGGACGCGAAGATACCGATACGGGATATCCGACTTCACGAAGCCGCCCGCCATTCCAATGATCCTTCCCTCCACACGAATTAGGAAATGAGCCGCCTCGGCACGATCGTATAAACGCTTGTAATCTTCAAACACAATGTCAACGAAATCGGTGGACAGCAAATGACCAAAGCCCGCTTCCTCGAACATTTTCTGTTTTAGCTCGACGATCCGCGCTAGGTCATCGATGCCAGCTCGTAAAGACTCCACTCCGCACCCCCTTATGGTGCCGTGACTTCTAACACCCAGCCTGAATGCGCGTACCGTACGTACTCCAGGCTGATGTTAGAGCGCACCAATATCCACCAAAGCCCGTTTGACATCTAAAGGTGTACGAACATGCACGGCCTGTAGCCCTGCAAGTCGTGCGCCCTCCACATTCTCGACCGTGTCGTCGAAGAAGAGCGTCGCCGATGAACTAATGACTACTGATGCTATGGCGCCGATGATAATTAAGAATATTTCCATTTGAAATCTAACGGCATGC
>Ga0209980_10000111_pt1 | contig 38832 bp, 42 predicted proteins | sample CR02metaG_FD_183611 | JGI IMG/M metagenome (GOLD analysis project Ga0209980, IMG submission 183611) | Deep subsurface microbial communities from Mariana Trench to uncover new lineages of life (NeLLi) - CR02 metaG (SPAdes) (version 2) | ecosystem: Environmental > Aquatic > Marine > Ocean trench...
ATCTTTGCATGAGAACTCTTTAATTTGCACGGTTTTTGCGAGTATTTTTCGTAAATTATAGTTTCACAGTTACGAGAATTAAATATTATTAGTGGACATCTGCAATATTTACTTGAATAATTGTCAATATTTGCAGTTAATTAACCAACTTAATTTTACAAGGTTCTTAATGGGGAGCAGTATATCTTTTAGCTCTACTAATTTAATATTTTAAACCCGTTTTCTTATTAGCAATTAAAATAAACCAGTTAATTGTGCCTAATAAGACCAATGCTCACTGTTTGCAAAAAAAAACCTTGTATATTTTATTTTTATCAGGTATCATTAGCATAGATTAAGATAGTATATATAATGGGTTATACTATATATTACATTAATGTATGGAATTCCCCGTTTTCACCGCATGGATCAATTGCTTTAGGCAGGTCATCTAAGAAATGCTCGTCAAATTCCCTTCCTGCAAATTCTTTACCTAAGACATTAGAATCAACACAGACAGTAATTGCCTTAAAACCCAACTCTATAAATCTCTTAGCCAATTTCACCGTATCTCTTTTCCAAATTGGAAAAACACATTCCATCCCGATTTTCCCCAGAAGATCTTCCCGGTATTTCTTAATTTCCTCTAAGAACAAGTCGCCGAACACAACATCTCTAATTCCGAGCTGTTTGTATTTTAATAAGACCTCTTTCAACCTGGATTCATATTCATCATTTGATGCATTTTTCGAGATAAAAATTTTCTCAAGAGGAATATTTGAAGAGCTAGCCTGTTCATCCAATAAAATAGTCCTTAATCCATGCATACTAACCCTATCATAATCAGAAGTGATGGTAGTTATTAAAGCTGCTACTTCATAATCCCGGCTTTTTTGAATTTCATACAGAGCAAGTGAGCTGTCTTTACCCCCGCTCCAGGATATAAGAATATTTTTTCTCATCCCTTTTGTACGTCCCCGTTTTCAAACCGGTCTATCACAGCTGCACCAATGCAGTCTCCCCAAACATTTACTGTTGTCCTAAAACGATCCAAGAGCCAGTCAATCGCCAGAATTAAACCGACACCCTCAAGAGGAAGCCCTACAGCTTGTAAAACCAGTACCATAGTCACAAGCCCTGCCTCCGGGATACCGGCTGCTCCAATTGCTGCAAGCGTAGCGGTGAAGAAAACTACAACCATCTCGGCCATTCCGAGTTCTATCCCATAGCTCTGGGCTATAAATATCACAGCTACCGCCTCGTATAGGGCTGTACCATCCATATTGATCGTTGCCCCAAGCGGTAAAACAAATTTGCCCACTTTAGGTGTCACTTTTGCTTCATCTATTACCCCCTCCATAGTAAGGGGAAGAGTAGCAGAAGAAGAAGCAGTAGAAAATGCAGTAAGTAATGCCTTGCTTAAATTTTGAACATATTCCAGGGGGTTTCTTTTTGCAAAGAGCAGCAAAATAATCGGCAATACAATAAAACCATGTATAGAGAGTCCTACGACAACACTTAAAACATACTTTCCAAGCTCCATTGCAAGCTCAATTACGGCTCCGCCTCCGCCTGCCATCCCAATTCTATCTGCTATCAAACTGAAAATCCCGATGGGGGTAAAAATCATAATCCAGCGAACTATCTTCATGATCGCTTTGTCTAAAATTGTAAATACTTCCACTATTACTTTGTTTTCCTTTCCTAGACTGGCAAACGCGGCGCCAAAGAGTATTGAGGCAACTATAAGAGGCAGTATCTCAAATTCCTCTGCAGAATTAAATAGATTGGGAGATACGAATTTTAATAACAGGACATCAATCAGGCTAATATTTTCCTTAGCACTTACAATATCCGGCATTTGACCTGTAAGAGCCATACCCCCGTCCCCTGGGTGTATAACGTTTACAACTACAATGCCTATAAAAACAGCTATACCTGTCGTTATTAAATAATAAAAAAGGGTTTTCAGCCCGAGCGAGCCGAGATTGCCAACTTTCATAATGCTGAGCGTTATAGAGACCACAATCAGTGGAAGCACTATCATTTTTAGGGCGTTTAGGAAAAGCGTCCCTAGGAATCCGAGTTTAATGCTGAGTACTGGATATAATGATCCTACTAATACGCCCAGAATCACGCCTAAAATGATTCCGATTATAAGATAGTGTTCTCCAAAAAGCTTCTTCATTAAATTCTCCTAGTTTGAAAAAGTTGGCATCTAAGTCCCAGATGTGATATCTAATTAGTAAGAACTGTGATATTTAGAGAACTTTAACTGTTTAAAGTTGCGTTTAATTAGATGACATGATATCACTTTATACAGTTATTACCAAAAAGGGCTAATGAACAAATACATCATACTAATTCTATCAATCCTACTATTTAATGGAATTCCATTATTAGCTGAACCATTTAAAGTCCCCCCAATAATCCCTAATGAGAAAGGTACTATTGTAACCGAATATAAGGATGGTGGGCTGAGATGGAAAGCAGATTGGAAAACCGACATTTATATAGAAAACGGAGAGACAAAATTTAAGCTTGTTATTAAAGCTAAGGGTCTTACTAGCCCTTTTAGAAAAGACATGACTTGGCGATCCGTCTCAATTTGGAAAGCCGAAGATGAATTTATTCCACTTGAATCAGAAACCAGAATCAAAGATTTGAGGGGCAACTTGATTATGATCGATAAGAAGAAATTCAACCATAAAAAAAATACTGCAGTTTTTGAAAGAGAAGATTTAGAACTTAATACTTACCTAAGAAAGCAATATGACATTACTTCCGATACTCTTATTGTAGAGGGCATTGTATATGCTCTACGCACTTTGCCTTTTGGTACAGATGGGACAACTAAAGCAAAAATTCTATCCAATGAGCCTGAGCTCTACAATGTGGAGTTTAAAGAAAGAGGTATCGAAAAAATTAAGACTAAAGACGGAGAAATTGAGTGTTACAAAGTTGAAATAGTACCAAAATTGGGAGTGCTAGGAGTATTTAAAATCCTCTTTCCCAAAACCTATTTCTGGTTCACAGTAGAGCCTCCTCACAGGTGGGTTCGTTACGAAGGGCTTGAAAACGGTGTTGGAACACCTGAAGTGGTAATGGAAGTGACTAATTTCAAGGATTCCCCTAATTAAGGTTATAAACCATACTAAAATAGCTATTGTAGGTGCATTTATTTTCAAATCTAAACATTTAGTGTTGCCTTAATTAACAATCACCGGATATAATTGAATACCAAGTTCACTATGACCATATTATCAAAAGAGATTCATCTCATTTTAAGCAAATTCAAGGAGGCACAATTTATGAATAAGAAACACCGTAGGCTAGTACTTATCTTATTACTCCTGGCAAGTCCGGCTGTCTTGACAGGATGCCTGGCTGCAGTGGCAATTGGAGGAGGAGCAGCTGTGGGAGCGGGAACAATTGCCTACTTAAAAGGTGAATTAAAATCTACGGAAGGTTATAGCTTCAGTAGAGTATGGGCTGCTACAGTTAAAACAGTTGAAGAACTTGATTTTATAGTCATCAATAAAGTTAGTGACGCAATATCAGGCAAATATGAATGTGTTACAGCCGACAACAAGAAGGTTCATATTAACGTAAAAAGAATCGGTGACAACATAACAGAGATTACAATACGTGTGGGTACATTCGGCGATGAAACCCTCTCTCGCTATATCTTGAACAAGATACAATCAAATATTTAAATCGATATAATAAATAGGGGTAAACCCATTTCGGAGATTTACCCCTATTATTAGCTAACCTAAGTTTATTCTACAAATTGTATTTATTCGATTTACCATTCGATGATATCCAAAGAAAAGGCTCAAGAGCTGGTACAAGATTGGATTGAAATATGGAATAGTAATAACATTGATGACATCCTTTCCCATTACAGAGATGATGTAGTGTTTACTTCTCCATTTGTTGTCAAACTTCTGGGAGATAACTTCCGAACCTATAAATCTCCTTTTATTGCTCGTGCAAGATCAGTCTCAAAATAATCTTTTATCTCCTTATCATTTTCATCATTTTTGATCCATCAGATTCTCCTGTGCGCCTCGGAAGGAATTTCATTATCTTTTAAACACCCAAACCAAAAGTCCAATATTTCATCTATTCTCTTTTCTTTAGTAATAGAAAACATATGCCTATCAGCTTACTATTTTATCTTTAAAATATATAATGCGCTGTCTTGTATAATAAACATTTTTTTAGAAATTTTATATTCCCCCTTGTGGAAAATTACAAAAAATGCTATCATTTTCTCACTCAATTGAGAATCATAGCTGACAACTTTTCTTTTTACTCCTAATCCTCATAATTCCCCGTCAAATTGTTAAAACTATACTTTAAGAATGTGTTGCAACCGTTCTTTATCTTGTGGCTTTCATTTTCAAAAAAATTTTCATCGTCTAATACATTGAAGTTATTCAATTTTCTACAATCGAGAAAAAATCATCAAAAATAACCTATTGACAACCACAACATATTGTGGTTCAATCGATTCGTAGCACAAGATAGTACACAACCAATCGAACACGGAGGATGGCAAGAATGGCTTCAGATAAACTTGGCCCTACTGAGACTAACGGGAATGGAAAGGGTTTAATAGAGAAAAACGAACTGAATACGGAACTGGAACAAACACTAAATCAAAGTGAATCTGATACCGAAGAAGTAGTAGAAGTTGTTAAACAAACCGAAGGATTAATGGATATTCCGGAAAAGACAATAGACGCTTTTGGCGGAGATGAGCTTCGGGCCAGGGTTTTCTACGAAAAATACGCGCTTCGCGATAAATCAGGAAGAATTGTTGAGCATAAGCCTGAAGACATGTGGCATAGAGTTGCAAGAGAAATGGCCTCTCCAGAAAAGAACAAAGAGCTTAAAGCCCATTGGGAAGACAATTTCTACTGGCTCTTATCTAACTTTAAATTTATCCCGGGCGGAAGGATTTTATTTGGCGCCGGACAACAGAGAAGAGCAACCCTCTTAAATTGCTATTATATGCCGATCAAAGAGGATTCACTCGAAGGCATCTTCGAATGGTGCAAAGAAGCGGCACGGACTTATTCATTCGGCGGAGGAGTTGGAACTGACATATCTATCCTCAGACCAAAGGGTGCACCGGTAAATAACTCCGCTATCTATTCCACAGGTGCAGTATCCTTTATGGATTTACTTTCAACCACCACCGGTACAATCGGGCAAGCAGGAAGGCGCGGCGCTCTTATGATTACTCTTGACGTTAAACACCCTGACATTCAGGAATTCATTGAAATTAAAAACGACGAACAAAGATCAAAAGTTCAGTTTGCAAACATATCAATAAAAATTTCTGACGAGTTTATGCAAGCAGTTGAAGATGATACAGATTTTGAACTCAAATTTGAGAACGAAAAGGTCAAAATCTCTAAAACAATCAGGGCAAGAGACATTTGGGAAAAACTTGTAAAATCAGCATGGGCATCCGCAGAACCAGGCCTCATTTTCTGGGATTCAGTGAAGAAACACTCACCAACCGAATACAATGGGATGGAAGTGCATGGAGTTAACCCATGCAGCGAGCAGGCTCTTGAGGATTACGGGAACTGTTGTCTTGGAAATATAAACCTTTCCCCATTTGTGAAAAATGCGTTTACTGAAAATGCATCTATCGATTGGGAAAACTTGGAGAAAGCATTTCAATATTCTGTACGCTTCCTGGATAACGTGCTCGACTACAACATGAAAAAACATCCCCTCAGTTTCCAAACAAAAGCCTCTACCCGCTCAAGACGCATTGGAGTTGGATTTACAGGCTTTGGGGACATGCTGGCAAAGCTCAATATTAAGTACGATACTGCTGAGGGTGTTGAGTTTGCAGATAAGATGTTTGAACATATAAAGAACATAGTTTACGAAGCAAGCACGGATCTTGCTTCTGAAAAGGGAAGTTTTCCAGTGTTTGATCTCGACACACATCTATCACGCCCATTCTTAGATACAATCGACAAGCGGATAGTAGAAAAAATAAAGAAACAGGGTCTTAGAAATGCCTGCATATTAACCGTTCCTCCTGTAGGAAGCGGATCATTGCTTGCAGGAACAACAAGCGGCGTTGAACCCGCATTCGCACTATCTTACTTTAGGCGTTCTAAATCCCTATCAAAAGAAGAATTCAAAGTTTACCATCCGCTCGTTACCGAATATAGAGAGAAGTTCGGTCTTGAAAATGATAGCGAGCTACCCGATACATTTGTAACATCTCATGAAATTAAGCCTGAGATGAGGGTTCGCATGCAGGCCGCAATTCAAAAACATATAGACTCATGCATCTCAAGCACCGTTAATTTACCTGCCGATATAACATTAGAAGAAGTAGAAAAGATTTATTTCCTTGCTTGGAAACTCGGCTGTAAAGGCATTACAGTTTACAGAGAGGGATCCAGAGAAGGGATATTGGTTACTGAAGAAGAGGCCAAATCCCAGCAGCAAGATAAAGACGAAAAAAAGCTTCCGACCCAGACCCAGAACGAAGGGATGAATAAAACCCATCACCCCAACCCCATCTCATCCCTTCGTTCATCCTATACAGAAAAGATTAAACCCATAAAAAGGCCCCAGTGCCTTCAGGGTTTTACAGAGGTAATAAAAACAGGGTACGGAAATTTATACGTAACAGTAAACACATTTGAAGAAAGGCCGGTTGAAGTATTCGTTCAGATCGGCAAATCGGGGTATTCGACAATGGCTGATGCGGAGGCCACCGGAAGACTGGTATCTCTAGCCCTGAGATCGGGAATAGGGGTAGAAGATGTAGTTGAGCAGCTTGAGGGAATAGGAGGCTCTTCTCCAGTTTTCTCAGATGGCAAGCTAGTCATGTCAATCCCTGATGCTATAGCAACGGTATTAAAGAGACACTTTGTCTCTGTTGGTGACGCTTCGGTTAGGGAACCGGCAAAAAGGCCCATGGATTTAAACCTAGAACGCTGCCCCGATTGCGGGGACCGCGCTTTAGCATTTGAACAGGGCTGCATGACTTGCCGAAGCTGCGGATACTCGAAGTGTGATTAACAGATTAACAGCAAAAAAAATAGCATATGAATCTTGGGCCCATCTCTTAAAAGAGTTTGGGCCTTTTTTTTGCTCTCACGAGAAATTATGAATGGGCATCCGAATTATTGAAAATAGAAAAATTGTGAACAAAATAGCAAATAATGTTACAATGAGAATATAGTGGCAAACCAAAAAAAGGGAAGCATATTATCCGGGATTTTCTGGATGTTCTTAATCTCAATTCTACTATTCTGGCTACCCGGTTTCGGACCATTAATTGCTGGAATCGTAGGTGGTAAGAAAGCAGGTGGTCTTATAAATGCCATAATTGCTGTCTTTCTGCCGGCAATTATACTGGGTATTATGCTTTTTGTGTTTGGATCAGCGCTGACAAGCGCTCCGATTATTGGATTTGTGGCAGGAGCCGGCAGTTTTATTCTTGTAATATCTAACGTGGGACCGCTTTTAATTGGAGCAATTATCGGCGGAATACTTGACTGACTTAATATAGAAGAAATTACATCTATATCTGAGCATTCAAAATACAACTATAGAGTTATAAATATCTTTTTAAAATGATTTTATCTAAGGAAACTTTCTAAATGATCCTTGATCTCAGAGTTGGCAAGTTTGCCAAGAGCAGCCTTTTCAATCTGCCTTATTCTCTCTCGTGTCAGGTTAAATCTCTTCCCAATTTCGTCCAAAGTATACGTACTATTTTGATCTATTCCAAACCTTAATCTTAGTATTTCTTCTTCCCTAGGACTAAGTAGTGTAAGCGCCTCTCTTAACTTATCCGTTAAGTCTGATTTAGCTACCATTGAGTCAGGAATTACAGTCTCATTGTCAGCAATTGAATCAAGGAGCGTTGTTTTTTCCCCATCCAAAATAGGAGTATCTAAGCTAATGGCATCTTTAGTGGATCTCAATATACGTTTAACTACCTCAACTGATATTCCGGACTTACGTGATATTTCTTTAGGTGTAGGCTTGCGTCCAAAATCCTTAGCTAAAACCGCATTGACCTTATACACCCTGTTAGCCTGCTCTAGCAAATAGACAGGCACCTTGATTGTTCTCGTTTGGCCCTGTAGTGCTCTTAATATTGCTTGATGTATCCACCAAGATGCGTAAGTCGAGAACTTAAAACCCTTTCTGTGATCAAATCTATCCACAGCACGCATAAGCCCCATATTGCCCTCTTGAATAAGATCTGATAATGGTAACCCACGCCCCATGTACTTTCTGGAAATAGTGATAACCAATCTCAAATTCGCTTTAACAAATCTCTGCTTCATTCTTATCGCATTTTCAGTATAAACTTTTACAAACGCATTAAGGCTCTTTATCCGTTTTTGTATTGTCACTCCATTGGCACCATTTTTACCATTTTTGTGACCGTTTGATATAGCTTTTAGATTTTTGGCGCCTAGCTTATGAACAACCACTATAAGCTCTCTAGCCATTGATTCACACTTCTTTATTTTAGCCGAAATCTCTACCTCTTCATGTGCTGTAAAAAGCGGCTCAATGGACATATCTTTAAAATAAACGTATAGCAACCGAAGTTGTTCATCGGGAGTTTCATCTCCCTTAGGTTTAGTCTTTACCTTTCTTGACTGGAAATGATTCTCAGATTCATTATTCTGAACATAGCTTTCTTTAAATTTTAAAGAAGTCACATCTCCCGAATCTTCTGCAAATTCTCCAAATTCACTTACTGATATAGAATCATCGAATTCCTTGTATTTAGTTTCCATGGTATTTAGTCTCCATGTCCTTTTCCTTTTTAATTATCTTGAATTATTAGCAAGAATTATAGACTAGATAGAACACAATTATATATAGCCGTTCTTATATACATAAAAAGCTGATTTTAGGAACCTTTGGGGGAGGGAAATTACAAAACCTCCAAAATATATAACTAAAAAGACTATTTATATAATTCTCCAGTACCTAATTATGCACCATCAATCTACAGACCCGCAAACAATAAACTTGATATTAGCAGGTCAAAAAATGTTCCAACTCCCGGTTACCGCCAATTCTATCAAATTCTTTATATTAATTCAACCTATTTTGATGTGGCGTAATTTGCTGCCACTTGTTCCCAGTTTACAACGTTCCACCAGGCTGCAATATAATCTGGCCTTTTGTTCTGATAATTGAGATAATAAGCATGCTCCCAAACATCTAGACCTAGTATAGGGTTAAGGCCATCGGAGATCGGATTATCCTGATTCGGAGTAGAAGTTACAACCAAGTTGCCTCCCCCGTCTACACAAAGCCACGCCCAACCGCTCCCAAATCTAGTAGTAGCAGCTTTTGCAAACTGCTCCTTAAAGCCATCAAGACTTCCAAAGGATGAGTTAATTGCATCTGATAGATCGCCCTGGGGCTCGCCTCCTCCGTTTGGGCTCATACAAAGCCAGAACATACTGTGATTTGCATGGCCTCCGCCACTATTTCTAACTGCAGTTCTAATGTCCTCAGGGATTGCGCTTAAATCCTGTATTAATTCTTCAACGCTTTTGCTCTCTAGTTCAGGGTGACTGCTTAACGCTGCGTTTAAGTTATTTACATAGGTCTGATGATGCTTGCTATGGTGAATTTCCATAGTACGAGCATCAATATGGGGCTCTAAAGCATTGTATTCATATGGAAGTGCAGGTAGTTCATGGGCCATGTTAAATCCTCCCTACGGCAACTAGATTTATGATTAGAAAATCAATATTTTAGGCATGTTGATACATAATTTAGGATACAAAATTATATTTGATCAGGGTCTCCTAAACCACATTATTTTACCCTTAAAACAGGGCCCTGTCAAAGTTCATGAAGAACCTAGGAGGACATTGAACAGGGCTACTCCAGAAATTTTAAAATATCTAGAGAACCATAATAACATATATTTGATTCGCATTTCAAGTACTTAACTATTATATCAATAAATCACAAGGACCTGCCAACATTGTGTTTTTAATTCCATTCCTATAAATTCTAGACTCAGTGACTATTCAGGAATCTAAAGATAACTGTATTTGAATTGCCGAAAGCAAGCTAATAATTTCAGACCTAATTGACAAATTATATTTATCTGGTAATTTTTACCATATAGTAACATATGCATTGTGGAGCCATGAAGTCCATATTATAATTTAGCTATACAAGTTTCAATAAAGCTCAAGTTTTAATAAAGCTTAGGAATCTGATAATGCAAGTATCCAAAACCTTAGATTATGCTGTGAGATCATTAACATATATGGGAAATCAGCCTGTTGGAAAACACAATATGAAAGAAATTTCCCAAGAGCAGCATATACCGCTAAATTATCTCGCTAAAATTATGCGCCGCCTTGTTAAAAATGGGTTAGTTAGATCAACCCTGGGACCTGACGGAGGCTATACGTTAAGAAAATTGCCTAATGAAATAAATTTACGAGATGTGTATGAAGCTATAGAAGGCGAGATAAGAATGGTTGACTGTATGGACAAAGATACACTCTGTGTATTATACGAAACATGCCCTCAGCTGCCCGTGTGGGATAGAATACAACTCTCCATAATCAAAATCCTGGAGGACACAACACTTGAGGACATGCTTAAAGAAAGAAAAACCGTTACTTTGAACCGGGTGAATTAAGGAGGCTTTTAATGAGTGTTGATTTAGAGAAATTAGCAGAACAGGAATACAAATACGGTTTCGTGACCGATATAGAGCAGGAAATTGCTCCAGCAGGACTTAACGAAGATGTAATACGAATGATATCGGCCAAAAAGAACGAACCCGAGTGGCTCCTTGAGTGGAGACTGAAAGCCTATAAGAATTGGCTTACAATGAAAGAGCCAAAATGGCCTAATGTACATTATTCTCCTATCGATTACCAAGCTATAAGCTATTATGCAGCCCCTAAGAAAAAGCAGACTCTTGAAAGCTTAGATGACCTGGATCCTGAGATAAAAGAGACATATGACAAGCTTGGAATACCACTTGATGAGCAGAAAATGCTTGCTGGCGTTGCAGTAGACGCGGTATTTGACAGTGTTTCAGTTATTACGACATTTAAAGAAAAACTGGCTGAGGATGGCGTAATATTTTGCTCAATATCAGATGCGGTTCAGGAACACCCGGAACTTGTAAAAGAATATCTAGGGTCTGTAGTCCCTTATAACGACAACTTTTTCGCAGCCTTAAACACTGCTGTTTTTACTGATGGATCGTTTGTTTATATCCCAAAAGGTGTCCGCTGCCCTATGGAGCTCTCTACTTATTTTCGTATTAACGCCGAAAATACCGGACAGTTCGAAAGGACTCTAATTATTGCCGAAGAGGGGAGCTATGTTAGCTATCTCGAAGGCTGCACAGCCCCTGCGCGTGATGAGAACCAACTGCATGCTGCAGTAGTAGAGCTTATAGCCCATAAGGATGCTACTATCAAATATTCTACTATTCAGAACTGGTATCCCGGCGACAGTGAAGGTAAGGGAGGAATATATAATTTTGTAACAAAACGCGGCAGGTGCTTAGGACAGAGTTCGCATATTTCATGGACACAGGTCGAAACGGGATCCGCCATCACATGGAAATATCCAAGCTGTATCCTCGAAGGGGATAATTCAGTTGGCGAATTTTACTCCGTAGCGCTTACAAATAGATATCAGCAGGCAGACACCGGAACCAAGATGATTCACATTGGGAAAAACACATCGAGCACCATAATAACCAAAGGAATATCGGCAGGGCACGGACAAAACACATATAGAGGATTAGTTCAGATAGGTAAAGACGCAACGGGCGCACGAAACTATAGTCAGTGTGACTCTATGCTAATTGGGGATAAGTGTGGAGCGCATACCTTCCCTTATATCGAAGTAAAAAATTCAACCGCTCAAATGGAACATGAAGCATCAACTTCTAAGATCGGTGAAGATCAGATTTTTTATTGCCAACAGCGCGGTCTCTCTGCGGAAGACGCTGTATCTCTCATCGTAAACGGTTTTTGCAAGGACGTATTTAAAGAACTTCCGTTTGAGTTTGCGGTAGAGGCTGAAAAGCTCCTGAGCATCAGTCTTGAGGGTAGTGTTGGATAGCACTCTTACTCTTTAAATCAAAAATAGATAAGTTTAATAAGGAGAAATAACATGTTGGAAATAAAGAATCTACATGTGAGTGTAGAGGATCAGGAAATCTTGAAGGGACTTAACCTTACGGTGAACGCTGGGGAAGTCCATTCCATAATGGGACCAAACGGTTCAGGCAAAAGCACTTTAGCCCTAGTTCTTGCGGGGCGCGAATCTTATAAAGTAACCAAAGGTGAAATAATCTTTGAGGGTAAAGATCTTCTTGAGTTATCCCCTGAGGACCGCGCTCGTGAGGGAATATTCCTGGCATTTCAATACCCGGTCGAAATCCCTGGGGTGGCTAATACGTATTTGCTGAGAGAAGCCCTCAATTCCATCCGTAAATACCGCGGTGAAGAACCCCTTAAACATGTAGAATTCGGAAGACTCGCAAAAGAAAAAATGAAAGTTATGGGCATTAGTGACAACTTACTAAAGCGTGCTGTGAACGAAGGCTTTTCAGGCGGCGAGAAAAAAAGAAACGAAATATTTCAGATGCAGATATTACAGCCCAAACTCGCTATCATGGATGAAACCGACTCAGGACTCGATATAGATGCTCTTAAAATCGTAGCGAACGGAGTCAACGCTCTCAGGAGTCCGGAGCGCGCATTTATTGTAATTACTCACTATCAGCGGATTCTTGATTATATTGTTCCAGACTTTGTTCATGTTTTGGTTGATGGAAAGATTGTTAAATCGGGCGGAAAAGAACTTGCGCTTGAGCTTGAAGATAAAGGCTACGGATGGCTCGAAGAAGAAAAAATAGCGGCTAACAATTAGGGAGAGCATAAAATGAGTATTACATTATCAGAAAAAGACAACGGATATATGGAAGGCTTTTCAAGATTTGAGAAAACCGCTCCTGGCAGTAATCTCGGTTGGCTAAAGTCTATCCGTAAGCATGCCATTACTAAGTTCTCAGAACTGGGATTCCCTACGCCACGGGATGAGGACTGGAGGTTTACAAACGTGGCACCCATAGCAAGAAGCTCCTTTCATATTCCTCTAAATGGGATCGGTCAAGTCTCAGCTGCAGATTTGACACCTTTTCAGTTCGAAGGGCAGCAAATTTGCGAGCTTGTTTTTATTAACGGCCATTACTCAGCTGAGCTATCTACACATTGTACGCTGCCAGAGGGAGTGATTGTACTTAACCTGGCAGAAGCTATAAACTCGCAGGAAGACATATTAAAAGAAAACTTAGCAAAATATGCCGATTTTGAAAACGAGGCATTCACTGCCCTAAACACCGCATTTATGGAAGACGGCGGATTCATTTACATTCCGAAAGGAACAGTGGTAGAGGAACCGATTCATCTCCTGTACATTTCAACTGCCGGAGACAAACCGTCTATAACAAACCCCAGGAATCTAATTATCGTTGAAGATAACTGTGAGGCCAATATTATCGAACAATATGTGTCTTTGGATGAGAACATTTATCTTTCAAATGTGGTAACTGAAATGGTTGTTGGTGAGAATAGTTCTGTAGGACATTATCTAATCGAGCTAGAGAGCAAAAAGGCTTTTAATATCTCAACTCTAAGGGTACAGCAAGCCAGAAGCAGCAATATGAGGTCTTATTCTGTATTACTAGGAGGATCGTTGGTCAGAAATAATATTCATCCGGTATTGGCAGGTGAGGGTTGCAACTCTTTAATTAACGGTCTATACATGTCCACCCACCGCCAGCACATGGACAATTATATGAAAATCGAACATGTGAGCCCGCACTGCGACAGCCGACAGCTCTATAACGGGGTACTTGACGGCAGATCAAGAGGAGTATTTCACGGACGCATAATAGTCCATGAAGGCGCGCAGAAAACTGACGCCAAACAGACCAACAGGAATCTGCTTCTTTCTGACTATGCTCAGGTTGACACAAAACCACAGCTTGAGATATATGCTGACGACGTTAAGTGTACCCACGGAGCTACAATCGGACAGATAGACGAAAACGCTCTTTTCTACTTACGCTCAAGAGGAATTTCAAAGGAAGCTTCAAGAGACATCATTTTAAATGCCTTTACAAATGAGACGCTTGAGAGCATGACCGTTGACTCTGTAAAAAAATATTGCACCAACCTCGTGGCAGATTGGTTTAGACAAAGAGAGCAGACTCTGAAGAGTTAACCTTGGATTCTTTATTCCAGCAAACAAATAGGAGACGGAGACATGGCCGAATTTGAAAAAGTGGCAAATGTATCCGATATAAAGCCCGGAGAGATAAAATCATTCGTAGTAGGAAACGAAATGGTCGCTATATGCAACTCAGACGGCACCTTCTATGCATTCATTGATGAGTGCTCTCATCAGGCCCTTCCTCTATCCGACGGTCTCCTTGAGGGAAAGACACTTACATGCACATATCACGGAGCCCAATTTAACGTAGAAACCGGAAAAGCCCTCTGTCTACCCGCCGTGGATGGAGTAGAAACTTTTGAGGTGAAAGTAGAAGACGACGATATTTACGTACTGATCGAGGACTAAATCCTCATCACCACATTAAGTGCCATAACTTCCTCATTTTATAATCATAAAACCATATAATATCGATATCCACATAAAGTCTGTGGAGATGAATCATATTTTGGATTGAAAATTTTATTTCTCAAAAGACAATGCTAAACTTATATAGGGAGCAACTTTTGCGGTTATCAATTATCTAATTGTGATAAGTTAGCTTTAAGGAGAGGGGGCAATGAATTTGAGAATTAATCTATTTTTTCCACTCATTCTAATTATTCTGATTTCATTCGGATGTGATAATAACAATTCAGGCGGTGGAACCGATCCAGAGGGCCTCCCTACAAACCCAAACGATTGGGTATGTCCGGATTCTGTAATAGATATTAGCCAAGGAGAAATAGACACATGGTGCGCGAAAATATGGACAGGGGAGAACCCGCGCCTCCTGCTTTAAGAATACCCCCTCCGCTTGCAGACCTGGCAATGAAGAATATCTTTGACGAGCAGTATAGAGATTTTATTCGTAATAGGCGATATGCAACTGAGCTTGATTGGAACCGTGATCTAAACTGGAGAATGACAGGCCCATATCTTGGGAAAATTGGTTTTGGCGAATTCTTTGGCGTCCACTCCTCAGCAGTACGTATTTATTATTCACCTGAGGTAGTAGAGTGGCTATGCGGCGGCCGACAAGGGGAGATTCCTGACGGCGCAATGATCATAAAAGAGCAGCACCCGATTAATGAATCGCTAGGCATCATTACTGACGAGCAAGGATGCATGGAAATTCCCCTAAATGTAAACCCCTTAATCTGGACTACATACATAAAAAACAAGGGAGCTTCTTTTGACGGCTGGTACCAGGGAAATGTCAGAGCGGAGTCAACTCAAAACCCCGAGCCTCTCTGGCAAATAGGGAACCCTCCTATACTGGACGCCTCTGCTATAACAAGTCCTGATTTCTTTGCCGAAACTGGTAACCCGCCATTTGAACGTGATCCCAATTGGTACCCAACAGGTTATTTATTTCTAAACGATGAACAGATCCAGGGTGATAACAAGAATCCGGATGTTGTTTGGGCGTACAATCAATACGGAAACTGGTGTATCAATTGCCATGCTTCAGCCACGAGCGAGTCTACATTCTCAACCCTGGTTAACATAATTACTCCTGGGGCCCAATTTATACAATTCAGCCCTGATCTTATTTTATTATTTAATATTAACTTCGAAGGTGATATCCATATACCTCAGCGCATAGCTCTTGAGTTTTTGCAGAGTCAAAACCCAGATGGATTTACAGTACCTTTTACGGATCCACTGCCAAATCCAACCGAGGAATTCCTAAATTTTTATGATCAAATCCCTCCCGTAGATTTTGAGAGGGCCTGGGAAACCCGTCTTCCAGCAGAGACTTATGATCACCAAGTATCTTTTGCCGAAGGCCCCGACCAATTCCTTACTTCTGATCAGTGCATTGGATGCCATGACGCAACGTTCTTCAATTTGTTTTTGCCTAATATGATATTTGAGGGAGTCGACAACAATGGCTCTAAACAATTCTACAATCTCTCACCATATGCAGAATGGAAAGCTTCGCCCCTAGGACAGGCAGGGCGCGATCCGATTTTCTTTGCGCAGGTAGAGAGTGAAACTAACTTCTTTTCAGAAACTGGTTTAGCAGGTTTGCCTGATCCAAAAATCTGTATACAAACCACCTGTCTTCACTGTCACGGTGTAATGGGACAGCGTCAGCTCCAAATAGACACCGAGGGCCAGAATGACGAAGGATGTATAGATCTTTTCGGCATTGCTCCTCCTTCTGAAGTGCCTGTAGGCGCGCCTTTAAGCGCTGAAGCTGTAACCGAGTGGCCTGGTGCAGATGAGACTGGCCTTCAGCGGTATGGAGCGCTGGCAAGAGACGGAATATCCTGCACAGTATGTCACCATATCGTAAGTGAAGGCTTTGGCAACGAAGCGTCTTATACCGGCAATTTTATAACAGGCCCGCCTAATGAAATTTACGGCCCTTTTAGAGAAGTGGTAGAAAAACCGATGCAGCAGTCAATAGGCATTACCCCACAGTTTGGAAGCCAGACTTTAAACTCTGATCTCTGCGGCACCTGTCACAACATACTTTTACCCATTGTGACAAACCAGGGTGAATTACTAGGGTTTAGCTATGAGCAAACTACACATCTGGAATGGTTAAACAGTGATTACGCGCCTGGCAGATCGGAGTTTCAGACATGTCAGAACTGTCATATGCCAAACACCTTCCACGGCGAGAAGCTCAATTTCAAGATTGCGAATATCGAGTCCGATCAGCTCCCGCCGACTCAGAACCGTCTGCCTGACAGTGAGATCAGACTAAGGGAGCGTAGCGAATACGCACGTCATTCACTTCATGGATTAAATGTTTTCTTAAACGAGATGTTCCAGGAGTTCCCGTTGATATTAGGTATACGCCAAATTGATTTCATGAGCGGAGTAGCAACTGAACTTCCGCTTATTACAGCCAGAGAATCGTTTTTAGAGATGGCCAGAAACCAGACAGCCGATATAGAAATAATGTCTACTGAGATTACTACTGAAGGTCAGCTCGTAGTTAGAGTGCGGGTTAATAATAAGGCCGGGCACTACCTGCCTTCTGGTGTAAACTTTAGAAGGGTATTTGTCGAATTTTTAGTTAACGATAGCCAAGGTAATGTGCTTTGGGCATCCGGGCGCACTAACGGCGTAGGAGCAATAATTGAAGGTGTGGACGGCCCCATACTTCCAACTGAACTTGTACTCGAAAATCCTCAGGCTTTTCAGCCGCACTATCAACAAATATCAAGTCAGGATCAGGTACAGATTTATCAGGAAGTAGTAGCCGACTCAGACGGTAACATAACAACCAGTTTCCTGAGAAGAGTTTTCACCATAAAGAACAACCGAATCAGACCAGAGGGATTTGATCCGGAGTTTTTCTTTCAAAACTCCTCTCCGTTTATCAGAGAGCTAGCTGAAATCCCAGGCAACGCCAAATTCGATCCCTATTATACTGACCCCTCGCTCACTGGTGCGGATGAGATCGAGTATATAGTATCACTTGATCCGGTAACGATGGCAGCGGTAGATAATGTTAAGGTAACACTGTATAACCAGTCGATCCCTCCATTCTTTTTGCAACAGAGATTCTCAGATGCAAATATTGGAGTGGCTGAAAAAGGCAATATTGAAAGGCTTTACTACATAACAAGTCATTTAAACACACTTGATGCCACAGACGAGAGTGGTGAGGCCTTCATTGAAGACTGGAAGCTGATGCTTGCAACAGATACAAAAACAATTGAATAGAGACTTGGAAAAAGATCTATCTCAAATAAATGTTTATAAAATTAAAGCGTGTATATGAAAAGCCGAAAGAGAGTGACGGTATTCGGATATTAGTCGAGAGACTCTGGCCAAGAGGGTTATCAAAAGAAAAAGCCAGGGTAGACATATGGTTAAAAGATGCCGCCCCTTCTACGGAATTACGTAAATGGTTCGGCCACGATCCCACAAAATGGGTGGAGTTTAAAAAGCGTTATTACAAAGAGTTGCAAAAGAATGAACAGGTACTCAAAAACGCTTTTGACCAACACAATGAGATAATTACTTTCGTTTACGCTTCAAAGGAACAAGAATTCAATAATGCTGTGGCTTTAAAGGAATATGTTGAAAAATTCTTTATATAAACCTACAAACTTCTTTTCAAAATTAATATCTCTCTTAGTTATCCGTCACAGCCCCTTCAGAAGCTGAGGATACAAGTCTTGCATATTTTGCAAGCACTCCCCTCTTCTCTTTTGGTTTAGGTTTTTTCCAAGAGGCGAGCCTCTTTTTTATCTCAGTCTTTGGTATTTTAAGGTTGATCTCATGTTTCATTGCATCAATGGTGATAATGTCCCCATTTTTAACAATCGCTATCACTCCGCCGTCAACAGCCTCGGGAGTAATGTGGCCCACAACAAACCCATGAGTACCTCCTGAGAACCGTCCGTCCGTAATAAGTGCAACGTCATTACCAAGCCCCTTACCCACAATGGCAGAAGTGGGCGCTAGCATCTCACGCATTCCGGGCCCGCCCCTGGGTCCTTCATAGCGCACAACTATTACGTGCCCCTTCTTTACCCTGCCAGCTAATATTGCTTTAAGACTTTCCTCTTCAGAATTAAAAACAATCGCTTTTCCGGTAAAAGTATTACCTTCATGACCTGATATTTTCGCGACTGCTCCTTCCGTTGCAAGGTTACCTCTAAGTATCACGATATGGCTATCTTTTTTAATAGGTTTTTTCAGTGAATGAACAATGTCCTGACCTTTAGGATAGGAGCCTACGCCCTTAAGATTCTCTTTTACAGTTCCCCCTGTAACAGTGAGACACTCACCATGCAAGAGTCCTGCCTTGAGAAGGGTTTTCATAAGAGGCGTAATGCCGCCAATCTTGCAAAAATCAGCCATCATGTATTTGCCGCTTGGCTTTAGATCGGCAAGGACAGGAGTCTTCTTTCCTATCCGAGTGAAGTCATCAATTGTCAGCTTCACGTTCATTGCGTTTGCCATAGCCAGTAGATGCAGCACAGAGTTAGTTGATCCTCCTAATGCTATTACAACTGTGATCGCGTTTTCAAACGCTTTTTTAGTCATTATATCGCTTGGGCGTATGTTGTTTTTAATCAGGTTTACAACTGCAGCTCCGGCATCGATGCAATCTTTTATTTTCTCTCTTGATATGGCAGCCTGGGCAGAACTGTTAGGTAGACTCATTCCAAGAGCCTCTATCGCAGAGGCCATGGTATTTGCAGTATACATACCCCCGCATGAACCGGGCCCCGGTATGGCGCATGATTCAATTTGTTTTAACTGCCTGTCCGAAATACTCTTATTGGCATGGGCGCCCACAGCTTCAAAAACCGATACTACGTCAACCGCCTGACCTCTATAGTTTCCAGGCATAATCGTGCCGCCGTATACAAATACAGACGGGCGGTTAAGACGGGACATCGCTATCAGGCACCCGGGCATATTTTTATCACAGCCACCTATTGCAACCACTCCGTCAAACCCCTCCCCGGCAGCCACGGTCTCTATTGAATCTGCAATCACCTCTCGGGAAACAAGCGAGTATCTCATCCCCGGGGTACCCATTGAAATACCGTCCGAGACAGTGATTGTGTTAAAGATAATAGACTTACCTCCTGCTTTATCAGCTCCGGCTCCGGCTTGCACTGCCAGCTTGTCTATATGCATATTGCATGGTGTCACCATGCTCCAGGTAGAAGCTATTCCAATTATAGGTTTTTTAAAATCTTTATCCTTAAACCCCACAGCCCTTAGCATTGAGCGATTAGGAGCCTTATCCGCTCCTTCAACAAACAATGATGAAAATTTTTGTAATTTAAGTGGTGTTTTAATTGTGCCTGATTTCTTTTTCAAAACATTTCTCCTCTCTACTCTGAATCAAGATCGAATAATTATCTACACAATAGAAATTCCTGTCAATATTTTAATCTCAATAAAATACTTGAAAGAACCCCTATCCGCAGTATATCATCTAATTACATAGGGTATTTAAATTATGGTTTTTCCGACTTTAGAAGAATGTGGATGCTGACAATGGCTTTACACTGACTAAGGAGGTGCTATATGAATGCTTTTGTATTAACCATAGTGGCGGGTATAGTCGGAACATCCGGAATGAGTTTGGCAATGTGGATAATAACTAAATCCGGAATTGCCAACGCTTCGATGATAAGGGCCATAGGAAGTCTATTTACAAGCTCCTATGATAATTCTTTTAAACCAGGGCTGATTATACATTTCATCTCCGGTATTTTATTTGCCTTCCTCTATGTCATTCTCATAAGCCTGTTCGCACCAACCTCTCTTGCTGCCGCAATTGGTGCAGGAGCTATGATAGGAGTATTCCATGGAGTTGCCTTCGGGTTCCTTCTGGTAGTTACCGTAGCCGAACACCACCCCATTGAACAATTCCGCAGCGCTGGTTTTGAAGTGGCTATAGCTCACTTTGTAGGCCATGTAATTTACGGAATTCTCGTGGGATTAGTGGTGGGGCTTACAGGCGCTAGAATATTTTTACTTTCATAGTTCTACTTTGAAACACAATACATTATGGGCTTATGTAAACAGGTAAGGAACTAAAAAGAACAAAGCAATAACAATAAAACCTACAACAACCAGCTTGTTGTGAAAAAACAGAGCTTTAGTTGATTAATATTTCATCCAGAGCTTCAAAAAGCTTAAGTATTTCAGCCTCAGTGTTATAGAAATGCGGTGAAACTCTTAGCCCCCCGCCTCTATTATTAACTACTATACTGCTTTCAAGAAGTTTCTCAGCAATCTCTTTTGGATCAAAATCCCCGGCAAAAGAGATAATCCCACCTCTTTCTTTTAGGTTTTGAGGGGTTTTGAGGGAAAAACCTCTTTTCTCAGCTTCATTTATAATCAGATCTCCAAGCTCGTACACCCTTTTTTCAATATTATAGACCCCTACTTCAAGCAATAGATCTACAGCAGCTCCCAAAGCATAAATTCCAATAGTATTAAATGATCCTTCCTCAAACCTAAGTGCATCACTCTTTAACTTAAACTCGATGTTTTCAAAATCATGATCGTTCTCGACACTTTTCCAGCCTATTAAATTAGGTCTTATTTTAGACGCAAGTTCCTTTCTGCAATAAAAAATCCCAATTCCCTCCGGAGCCAGGAGCCATTTATGTCCGTCTGCTGAGAGAAAATCCGCCCCGCACTCTTTTACATCCATCGAGACAGCTCCAAGACTCTGAATAGCGTCGACAAAAAATAAGATCCCCTTACTCTTGCATAACCTCCCTAATCTATTAAGATCGATTCTAAAACCATTTATAGACTGAACGGAGCTCATTGAAATAAGCCTTGTCCTGGAATCGATCAAATCTTCGATATCATCAAATAAAATCCTTTCATCTCGTAGAGGAATAAACCTTACTTCTACCCCTTGGTCCTTTAAGTTAAGCCAGGGATAGATATTAGAAGAAAATTCTTTCTCGAAGACAATAACATTGTCTCCTTTATTCCAATCTAAACCTGAAGCTACTATTGATATGCCATGAGATGTGTTCTTAACAAAGGCCACTTCTTCTACTTCAGCGCCTATTAACTTGGCACAAGAAGCCCTAACTTCTTCAATCCTATTACCCCAGGAGTTGTAATCAAAACCTGTCTCTCCGGAGGCTTCAGCTAAGAATTTAGCAACTTCGTTTTTAACTCTAAGAGATACAGGAGAAACACCGGCATGATCAAGGTATATAAAATGATTGATAATTGGGAATTCTTTTCTGAAGTTATCCATTTATTACTTATCCTTATGTCAATCGGCATCTTGCCAAATTAACATATAACACTATCGTAAACCGCCCTTGCTATCAAATATTTCAACCTCTGCGAACCATTTGACAAATCAGACAAAAAGTGCGATATTAACCTGTCGAAGTAGATTTCGTAGGAGGAATTTATTTAATGCAGGGTACAGTAAAATGGTTTAACAGTTCTAAAGGATACGGATTTATCCAGTCCGACGAGATAGATAAAGACGTATTCGTTCATTACAGTGTTATCGAAGGCGACGGTTATAAGAGCCTAGCAGAAGGTGAAGCTGTAGAGTTTGAAATAACAGACGGACCAAAAGGGCCTCAAGCAACTAAAGTAGTAAAAGCTGGCTCTGAGTAGACTTCTTGTACAAAGCCTTTTATTGAGGCTGTATTTAAACTAAGAAGATTCCGCTTGGTATTTTGATCCCCCCATGTAGTTCTTTCCGGCTATTGGTGTGGATAGCATAGATTTGTTCTATTTGCTTGACACCAAACTATAAACCCCTCAATATTTTATTATAGTGTTAACACGGAGAACATTTATAAGGAAAGTTGTAGCTGGGAGTCTTGGAGCGTTATCACTTCCCCTATTAGGTCTTTATGAGGGTTCACAATTTCATTTTGTACAGGTTATCTATAATGGCAACTGGGATCCCAGACCTAGAGCTTACAAAAGACTTATGAGTTCACTTGAACTCAGGACCAGCGTTAAAGTCTCTTATGAGAGAAAAACTCTCAGACTAGACGACCCGGATCTTTTCCGTTATCCATTTCTCTATTTAGCCGGCGATAGCAGCTTTGAACCGTTTAGCCCTGAAGAAAGAAGAAAACTGAGAAAATTCCTTAAATTGGGAGGCACAGTCATAATTGATGATGTCTCAGGTTCTGAAAACTCACCTTTTGATTCTCAAATAAGGAAGGAGTTGGTGAACATCATTCCGGAAGTTCCGCTTACACCCATATCACAAGAACACGTAGCATACAAATCATTTTATCTTCTAAACTCTGTAAGCGGAAGAAAGATTATCCAACCATATCTTGAGGGTATTACGTTTAAAGATGAGGATAGAACATCCGTTTTCTATTCTAGAAATGATTTGGGCGGGGCATGGTCTGAAGACGAATTCGGGAAATGGGAATTTGAAACCGTTCCGGGTGGTGAAGCTCAAAGGGAAAGAGCTATTAGATTAGGAATTAATATTATACTTTATGCTCTCACCGGAAATTATAAAAAGGATCAAGTACACTCACCGTTTATCAAAAGAAGGCAGATGAATTTTTAATAATATCACCATTTCTAAGCCCGGCCATAATGAACAATACGAACTTTTGTCCTTTGTGTAAGCGCCCTCTTCCTGAAAAGCCAAGCAAGCATCATCTGATCCCCCGCACATTTAAAGGGAAGGACGTAGTGCTCCTTCATAGAGTTTGTCACAGGCAAATACACGCGACTTTTACCGAGAGGGAATTACTTAATTATTACAATACGATAGAACACATCTTGGAAAGTGAGAACATACAGAAATTTCTTAAGTGGATTAAGGATAAACCCCCCGATTTTCATGTTAGAACTAGAAATACGTCTGTGAAAAAGAACAAGGGGTAAGATAAGATGTAAGAAACATGTCATTAATAAAGACTGAGGGTGATTTCTCAATCACCCTCAGTAGTAAAGAATGACCCTAGGTTTTGGGCGACGGATCGGATAAGAGGTGGCATTATTAGTACAGAACTTTAGGGGAAAATAATATTTAGAAATGGTTAAAATAAAGTTAATGTTTGAATTCAGTCGCAGAGAAATGATTAGAATCAAAATCTAAATTTGTTAAGGAGATAAAAATGGGAGAAAGATGGTTCATCATGATACTACTGGCTATTGTATGCTTTGCTTTTGGAAGTTTCTTCGGCAAATTGGCTTCTCTAAAAGACATACCGTTTAGGGTTTACTTTTTCGAGGCTGTAGGAACTTTAACAGTGTTCACTACATTTGTTCTTTACAACAGGGGAACAATATTTAACAACTTTTCAATCAACTTCCCCGCCTTATTAATGGGACTTAGCTGGGGTATCGGCACTGTGCTATTTATCTTCGCACTAAAGTATGCAAAGCTTTCTATAGTAGCTCCGCTATCAGCGGCTTATCCTGCCCTTACAGTTGTTCTGGCACTATTATTTTTAGGGGAAAAATTGGATATAAAAGAAATGGCAGGTATCGGATTCGCTATTGTCTCAGTAGCATTATTGGCAAAATGAGGGAAAGTGATAAGACAGCTTCACTTGGGATGTCGATAGTTGTATGGAGATTAAAGTACTAACTACTACCGGGAATAATAAGCCAACTAAAGAATATCAGGCTTATTTGTAACTATTCCACTTACTCCAATTTCCCTTAAACGTTGGGCTTTTGAAGCTTCATCTACAATCCAGGTAAATATATATAGTCCGCTTCTCCGTGCACGGTGAATGAGACCCTTTGTAATAAACCAGTGAAAGGGAGCCACTACATCGGCGCCGCAATCCTTAGCAAGTCTGATAGGGTTTAATGATGCAAATAATATTAAGCCCGTCCTAATCTTAGGCTCCAATTCTTTTATCATTTTTAGCCTCTTGGGCTTAAAGGAGATAATAAATACATCCTCTAACAAGTTGTTTTTATTTATGAGGTCAACCACTTCATCCTCTACACCGTTTTCCTTTAATTCGATTACAAACTTTATCCTTCCAATCCCAAGCTCAATTACTTCTTCGAGTGTAGGAACCTTTTCGCCCATCCCCGCATCAAGTTCCTTGAGTTCGGAGAGAGTCTTTAGTGCAACCAGGCCCGTGCCGTCTGTTGTCCGGTCCACTTTTGCATCATGTACAACAACGAGGTGCCGGTCTAAAGAGTATCTCACGTCCAACTCTATCATATCTGCCTTTAGCTCAATTGCCCTCTCAAAGGACCTGAGCGTGTTCTCAGGTTCATATGCGCTTGCCCCTCGGTGAGCTATTTTTATAAATAAATTTTCCAAATCATCCATCACCTGATTAATATACACTGATATAATATATCTTTGCTATATGCCTTCAAAATAGTAAGATGGTAAGCCAAATGGAACGTTTATTAATAAATTGGGTTTATTTACTTAGACCGGAACAGTGGGTTAAAAACCTTCTTGTACTCGCACCCCCTTTTTTCGGTGGAGTGCTATTTACCAGCCAGGACATGTTTCTCGAAATGGTATTGGCATTTTTAGCCTTTTCTCTGGCATCTTCAACAGGCTATATTATAAATGACATTTCAGATATAGAATCCGACAAACTTCATCCCAAGAAAAAGTTAAGACCAATTGCATCCAGTAGTATAAGCATTACTGAAGCTACAGTTTTAGGGCTGATTACTCTTGCTCTATCATTGGGTTTATCTCTATACATAAGCAAAATATTCTTACTAATAATAGTTATTTACCTAATATTAAGCCTGCTTTACTCATTTTACCTTGAGAAAATAGTGATCCTCGATGTATTTATAATTGCAATTGGATTTGTACTTAGAATCGAAGCTGGGGGGGTAGCATCTGTTATAGATGTCTCAAGCTGGCTTTTACTTACAACGTTTTTACTTTCACTACTTTTAGCGTTCGGGAAAAGACGTTTTGAACTTGTTTTCATTAAGAATAGTGGTGCCCCTTACAAGGAGGTGCTTAAGCATTATAAAGAAAGTTTCCTAGATACCACATTAAGTATGTTTGGTACGACGGCTATTGTTATGTATTCGATCTACGCGGTAGTAAATGAGTCAAAAACCTTTTTGATCACTGTACCCTTCGCCTGTTTTGGAGTTCTGCGCTATATGTACTTGGTGCAAACTAATACAAGCGGAGATCCAACAGAGTCACTAATGAAGGATATATGGTTGTTGTTATGTGTAGTGCTATGGTTATTAGTTACTACGGTCGTCATCTACTTTAGCCATATTGTAGATTTCATTCTCTGAGTTACTTAACGAAAGAGATCATCCTCAGGATTTCTTATAAGCTCTTTCGCTCCCCTACCCCCGGTTTCATATTTATACCCTTTTATAAGAATCACAGGCACGGAGTTCGCCTTTTCCATTAGAAGCCCAGCTGCAGATGCAATCTCATCAGCTACAGCCATAACTGTGGCATTTAATTCAAATCCCTTTGAATCTGCTTCTCCCCTATAGTCTTTAAGGGCTCTTATACCTGAACAACCAATAGCTATGTCTACCAACCCATCCCGCCAAGGCCTCCCCACGGTATCTGTGATTATTATTGCAACATCAATCCCTAACTTTTCTTTGAAACCCTCCGCCAGTCTTTCAGCTGATTTGTCCGAATCTATTGGTAAAAGGGTTACCATATCACCCCCTGAAACGTTTGAAGCATCCACTCCAGCGTTAGCGGATATTACTCCTCCCCGGGTCTCTACAATAAGCCTCCCCTTTTCAGGCTTCCTCTGATCCATTTTGATAATTTTTGTCGTCTCGCTCAGAATAACTTCAATCAAACGTGGGTCCTTGCTTACTTCTTTAGATAAAGTATGCGCATAAGGGGAGGGACTTACTCTATTTAAATCCACAATCCTATTCTCTGCTTTAGAGATAATTTTTTGCGCGAATACCAGCACATCGCCCATGTCAATTGAAAGTCCCGAGTCTATCGCAGCCTCTAGGGTAATTTTCACTATATCGTCATTGGGCTTAATCTCCGGGATTCCGGTTAGAGGAATTATTGAAATAGGTTGTCCTGATTTTGGCATTTATTCTAAGTCCCGATTCTTATTTCTACTTGGCTATGATAATAGTCAAGTATAGGGCTATTTCAAGGACAATTCAGCCTGTATTTAAGTTTGTTTTTCGTCTATTATTGTACAAAGATGCTAAAGTAGGAAAGTAAAAACTCCATGAAAGCAACAAAATTGATAGACACAATTCTAAAACTCGTGAAGCTAGCGGATAAAGAGTACTACTATAATAACCATAACCTCCAGCTTAGATTTTCTTCAGAAGACTCGACCTATGTCATCGGCACAAAAGAAAACGGTACAATATATCTATCTGTTTATTTCGGATTTGAAATTGATTTTAAGTTTTATCTTGAAAAAGACGGCACCGTTCTTTTGGATGAAGGCAGCACAGCTACCCTTATAGAATACTACGGTCCTGAATATGTAATAAGCCTAATAAATAACGCAGGTGAAGCACTTTTAATATTCGGAACCGACGCTATCGAATCAGGAAACTATGAGTTTAAAACGATGGAGCAGGTGACTGAAGAATTCAGGCAAATTAGAAATCCAGTCAAAGAAAAATCTGAAAAACACTAGGTGTAAAATTTATTCTAAAAACTATTATTTCTTCTCTATATTCTTAGCGTACTATTTCCACTTTATATTACATCCGATGCTCGGTATCTGATCATCGCTTATAGAATCACCATTTAAGATTTTGTCCAATGCTTCCCTTATATGCTCTCCTGTTACAGGTTTCCCGTTCCCCGGTCTGGAATGATCCATCTGTCCCCTGTAAACACACAGCAAATCGGAGTCAAATATATAGAAGTCAGGCGTACATGCTGCATCATAGGCTCTTGCAACTTCCTGTGTCTCATCGAATAGATATGGGAAAGGATAACCTAAGCGCTCCGCAACTTCTTTCATCTTACCCGGATGATCTTCCGGGTAATTCTCTACGTCATTGGAATTAATAGCGATAAAAGAAATTCCCGAAGGGATATAATCGTTTGCAAGATCAACTAGCCCCTCTTGCACATGTTTAACATATGGGCAGTGATTGCATATGAACATAATCACTGTTGCCTTATCAGAAATTAGGTCGTTCAGATGATATTCCCGTTCATCAATTGCGTTCAAAAGCTTGAATTCTGGAGCTCTTGTACCCAAAGGAAGCATAGTTGAAGGTGTTAGTGCCATAATTGATTCTCCTAATTTTTACTTATGATTATTACTCGTCTGAAAAATTGATTTTCTTATGAGAGCCGTCACAATAAGGCTTATTCTAAGAAGCGCCACACCTGCAAAGTGCCATTTCCCTATTCACTTCCAATTCATCGCCATTAGAGTTGGTTAATATCTCAAGTCTTTCTACGCCTAGCGGTCCGTCATCAAATACATTGATACAGCATTTCTCGTTCATAGATATATACCTCCAAAGCCCTTCTTAAATTAACAAAGTTAATTCTACACAGCATAGCTAAAATATTCTATTACAGAATATAAAATACTTGTTAGAATCAAAAATATTATGAGATTAATACGAATTTTATAGTCAGTGTTCAAATTATATTGGTAAAACTATTTAGTGAGATTAAACTTAAAACATCCGCTACCATATTAGCGTAGGAGAGGAAAATTATTATGGGTAATAATTTAATTGATGAAGTAAAATCTGAGCAGTTTGCCGAGAGAATGATGACTATATTAAATCATGGCGCTCTTAATTTAATGATCTCAATCGGCTACCGGACAGGGTTATTTGATGTAATGAGCGAGCTGCCAGCTTCGACAAGCGAGGAGATCGCAAAGGCTGCGGGCCTAAACGAGCGTTATGTCAGGGAATGGCTTGGAGCTATGGTAACTGGAGGCATTATTGATCACTATCATGAGAAGAAATCTTATTCTCTTCCAGAGGAACATGCGGTCTGGCTTACGCGAAAAGCTGTACCTAACAACATTGCGGTAACGACACAGTGGATATCGTTACTAGGTTCTGTCGAGGATAAGATTGTGGAATGCTTTAAGAATGGCGGCGGCGTACCTTATGAAGCTTTTAAGCGTTTCCACGAGGTTATGTCCGATGAAAGCTATCAGACAGTGATCGTTCCTCTTCTGGATCAGACACTTCCACTAATAGAAGGTATCAAAGAAAGACTTGAAGAGGGGATCAATGTTCTGGACGTTGGCTGCGGGAGTGGATTTGCGTTAGTGCATATGGCCAGGGAATTCCCAAACACCAGGTTTACTGGATATGACATTTCTGAAGAAGCAATAGACAGGGGTACTGCTCATGCAGCTCAGTATGGTTTAACTAATGTAACACTAATCGCTAAAGATGTTGCTGAATTTGATGATGTCCAAAAATATGACCTGATTACGACCTTTGATGCTATTCATGACCAGGCAGACCCGGACAGAGTTCTATCTAACATAAATAGAGCACTTAAAGATGACGGTGTTTATTTAATGCAGGATATAGCAGGTTCAAGTCACGTGCACAACAATATGGATCACCCCCTTGCCCCACTTCTCTATACAACTTCATGTATGCACTGTATGACCGTATCACTGTCGCAGAACGGAAAGGGTTTAGGGGCAATGTGGGGAAAGGAATTAGCAACTGATATGGTTAAGAATGCGGGATTTACACAAGTTGAGATTAAAGAGCAGCCGCACGATCCAATAAACTATTACTACATTATAAGAAAATAAGAATTCAAGTGACCTATTTTTCAAAACGTGGGAAGAGGCTTTGGCCTTTTTTCACGGTCTGTCCGGGTTTTACGATTCCCCACTCTTTTGCATCTGAGAGGAGCTTGGAATTTATTGGTTGAGGGCACCCTAATCTCTCCCAGATCTTCTCAGCAGATTCAGGCATAAACGGATAAATTAAGATTGTAACCACCCCGATTGCTTGAACTATTGTCCAGAGAACAGTACCCAATCTTTCTTCATTTTTCTCTTTAGCCAGTGTCCACGGAGCTGATTCATCAACGTACTTATTAACATCGCCTATAAAGTCCCAAAGTGAAACCAGCGCCTTGTGAAAAGCGATTTCGTTCATCTCGTTCTCTACAAGCTCAATAGTGGATAAAGCTTTATCTCTAACACTTTCGTCCTCCACCTCAAGACCGCCCGGCTCTGGAACCACAGCATCAAAATATTTCTCTATCATTCCAAGAGTCCTGCTAACAAGGTTTCCAAGCCCGTTTGCGAGCTCACCATTAACCCTTGCAATAATCGCGTTCTTAGAAAAGTCTCCGTCCTGTCCAAATGGAATTTCTCTTAGGAGGAAATACCTGAACACATCGGCTCCAAACTCTTCCACTACTTGATAGGGATCTACAACGTTCCCGACCGACTTAGACATCTTTTCCCCTTCCACAGTCCACCATCCATGCGCAAAAACTTTTTTGGGGAGAGGTAGCCCCGCGGACATGAGAAATGCCGGCCAGTAAACGGCGTGAAATCTGAGTATGTCCTTACCAACAAGGTGCACGTCGGCAGGCCAATTCTCATTAAACATCCTCTCATCCGAAGGGAAGCCTACTCCAGTTAAGTAGTTTGTGAGCGCGTCAAACCAAACGTATATCACATGATTTGAGTTATCGGGAACGGGTATACCCCAGGTAAAAGTCGTACGGCTTACGCTGAGATCCTTAAGTCCCCCTTCCACAAAACGCGTCACTTCGTTTAATCTGTAGTTGGGCTGAACAAATTCGGGGTGCTCCTTATAGTACTCAAGTAAAGGGTCTTGGTATTTTGATAGTCTAAAGAAATAACTCTCCTCTTTAACCTTCTCAATGGTAGGCCTTTTCTCCTCTGGGAGGCTCATAATTTCCTCATACTGCGTCTCGGTTATAAACGCTTCATTTCTGACATCATACCAACCTTCATACTCACTTAAGTAAATGTCCCCCGACTCCTCTATTCTTCTGAATATTTCTTCTACCGCACTCTTATGTCTTTTCTCTGTTGTTCTTATAAAATCATCGTTTGTTATATTGAGGGCGTCTGAGAGATTTTGAAACCTTTTAACTACTCTATCGGCAAGCTCTATGGGTTTTTCCCCGTTTGACTCTGCAGTTCTTTCAATTTTCTGCCCATGCTCATCAGTGCCGGTAAGAAAAAACACCTTATTTCCCTGAAGTCTATTGAACCTGGCAATTACATCAGCCGCTATTGTTGTATAAGCGTGCCCAATGTGAGGGACGTCATTTACATAGTATATCGGGGTCGTCACGTAAAAAGATTTAGACATAAAAATTAATCTCCGTAATTCCTCTGCTCTAAATTAGTAGTAAAAAATGGGAAAAAGAACAAACAACTCTAATCTTGCCAATCATAATACCTTAAGTACTGATTCTTATAAAAAGATTTTCAAATGAAAGCTGCTTATTAGCGTTCAAGTGATATATATCGCGCCATGTATTCTGAACATCGTTAATTTTATCTATAATGTTATCAATATCCCATTTCTCTGCAATCTCCATACTCTGTTCTATCAAATCAATATTTGTAAGCACCTTTTTATCTGAATCCATTTTAATCAACATTAGATCACGAAGCCAAAGAGAGATAAATTCAAAGGTAAGATTCAATTTCTCCATGTCCTCAGGATTTGAGCTGAGCGGCATTGACTCGGCTAAGCCCAGGACTCTTAAGGCCGAATAAGGTTTGAGATGCATAACGTACAGTATCAGCTCCTTTCTCCACTCAATAATATCGCTATCCAGCATAAGCGCTCTTCCCAAACTGCCGTTTGAGAGTTTTGAGCATATAAGTGCTTCTTCAGCGGATAGATCGTCCCTCTTCTTTAGCTCCTCAAATATTAATTCTTCAGAAAGTGCACTAAACCTTATTATCTGACACCTCGAGCGTATAGTGGGTAAAAGAGAGTCTGGATTTGAAGTAATAAGAATTATGACCGAATACGGAGGCGGCTCTTCCAGTGTTTTTAAGAAAGCATTCTGTGCCCCGTTACTCATCCTTTCAGCTTCATTTACGATTACAACTTTAAACTTGCCTTCAAATGATTTAAGAAAGAGCATGTCCTCAATCTCTTCTCTTACCTGTTCTACTTTTATGCTCTTAACACCTTCGTACTGAACATAAACGACATCAGGATGGATACCCTTTTCTACTTTTTTACAGGAACGGCAGTTACATGTTCCAAAATCAGAACTAGTAGAATCAGCCGAGTTTCTGTTTTGGCAATTTAAAAGTTTCGCGAACTCAAGCGCGATCAGCCTTTTCCCTACACCGTCCGGACCCGAAAACAAATATGAATGAGAAACTATATTCTCTGCAGCCGCGCGCATAAGGATTTTTTTCTGAAAATCATGACCTTTTATTTCGTCGTTTAACATTTTATCCTTTTTCTAAAATTTAATATTGTAGAGGGATGACCATTCTCCCATTTCGTATTAAAGGGATATAGATTCTAAAACAATATTCTTTATTTCCTCATGAATTTCTAAAATCTCTCTATCAGCATTTATCTTTCTGATTCTACCTGGCTCCCTCTTGGCAATAAGCATGTAGCCCTGTCTTATCATCTCGTGAAACTCCAAAGGCTCTTCATCCATTTTTGTAATTTCCCCTCTAGTTTGCAATCTTGAGAGACCGGCCCTAACAGGTAGATTTAATAGAAAAGTGACATCAGGAATTAGATCAAGCGTAGATGCTCTAGCAATCCTATTAACCAATCTTTTTTCAAGTTTCCTGCCAAACCCCTGATAAACAACCGTAGAATCAAAATACCTATCACAAATTACAATCTCGCCTTCTTGAAGTCTTGGTTTTATAAAATCCCTTACGTGCTGTGCCCTATCAGCACAGAAAAGACAGAGTTCTGAAAATGGGTCAAGATCCAGATCCCTCTCGTCTAGTATTGCCCTCCTAATGAGTTCTCCCAACTTTCCCCATCCAGGCTCCCTGGTGAGAGTAGCTTTGTGCCCCATTTTAATAAGAAGTTCGGCTAGAAGTTTGGCTTGAGTACTTTTTCCACTCCCTTCAACACCCTCAAATGTAATAAACATATATGGATTTACCTTCGGAAATATAAATTAATTAAGAGATATATACCGGAACAGTATGAATTTGCTGCCGGCAATATTAAGCTCAGAATCACCAAAGAATCCTACCATAATTCTGGCTACGGATACAAGGCGCACTCAGTTTTCAAGTCTGAGTGCTTTCTTAAGACTCTTGAGCTCTCTGCTTGTTAAATCTCTCCACTCGCCTCTATTAATATTTCCTATATTGAGAGGCCCTACTGATATTCTTCTAAGCTGTTTTACGGGATGCTTAAACTCGGCAAAAAACCTTTTAACCAAATGGTTCCTGCCTTCATGAAATGAAATCTCCACTATGCTTGAAGTTTTATCTGTTTTTAGAATCTTTACGAAATCGGGCTTTGCATAACCGTCTTCAAGCTCTACCCCCTTTTGCATTCGCAAACACTTTTCTTTGTTAATATTTCCTTTCACAACAGCCGAATATACCTTGGTCAGCTCAAAACTGGGATGTAGAACCCTATTGGCTAGTTCTCCATCATTTGTTAAGACTAATAAACCTTCTACATCGTAGTCGAGTCTACCGACTGGATAGACTCTTTGTGGAATTTTTGTAATTAATTCCTGTATAGTCCTTTTATCATCCTGCCCTTCGCCAAGGGCTGTAATATAGAGTTTTGGCTTATTGAAAAGGATATATCTTTTCCGCTCAGTATTTATTAACTTGCCCCGAACCCGAATTTCATCATTCTCAGGATCAATCGTGTGTCCTAAACTTCTTTCAATCTCACCGTTTATGCTTACAGATCCCCTTATAATAAGCTCATCTGCATTTCTTCTGGACGTTACACCGCACATGGAGATATATTTGTTTAGTCTTATTTTCAATTAGGTCCCGGGTAAAGATAAAATAGATATGAGATAAAATATTTGAATTTTAGGTAGAGATTTTATCTAGCAAAAAGTGCTTCCCTTTTTGCCCAAAAGGTTACATTCCGCCCCCTTATGCCGAACTTCACATAGCCCCCACTTTTATCTTGCATAAAAGCTTTCTCATTCCCCTTTAGTTTCACACATTTCTTGTCATCTTTAATAATCTGCTCCGCTAGTTCGAGCTTATTCTCACCTACAAACTGATAGTACTTCTCTATATCAATCTTTTTATAACAGGCCGGGTATCCAGCTTCTGTAAAACATTCCCTATGCTGAAAATCACATGTGGATTTTACAGCATGTGTATAATGAATCGGCATTAAAAATAAAACAAGAAAAAAAGCCGTGATCAATAAGCGACCTGGCAATTTTATAAATTGTGATTTTAATGCTATTGATGAATTCATATTTATAAACTCCTTAATATTGAATTAGTGTTTTTTATTTATCTTAATCCCATATCTTGCTGCTTATATCCGGCTGGCGGCTCAAGATCTGCGGAATCCAAATTTACTTTTTTGGACGACACAAAATTTGACTCGCTCTCTATATTCCCATCCTCATAATCTATAGTCTGCACTGGAAACCCGTTTAATTTTCTAAGCCGGGTAAAAACATTATTTTCAAACAGAATCTGTTTACCCATAATACCCTCACTCTTGGAAAAAGACTTAGCCATCATATCCATAAATTGAGCCATTTCCAGCATCACGGTCTTCATTTCATCCCCTCCTTCTATACTATTCCAGGAAGCAACACAGTACTGACTGATCTTTGCTTCCCCCCTGTAAACATCGTATTTAGTGCAGCTGTAGCCATTCGCATTTCCTGTGCCGACTTTCTTAAGAACCGGCTCAACCCGTTCACTGTCCCCCATGCCGGGCATTCTTCCCTTCATTATTTTTTCCATCATCTCTCTTTTTTCTGGAGTGGCGTCTTTCATAGCCTCCTCAAACTGTTTCATAGCTTCTGACATGACACTTGCGAGATTATTCATGGCCGCCTGATCAATAACAACATAAGATTTATCCTGATGGTTTACCATAATCATCTCTTTTTTGTCACCTCGGTATATCATAGCGCCGTCTAATTTTGTGCCGTTTTCATAAAAATCCATTTTAAAATTATTACCCTTTACCATCCCCTTTGTCTTATGTACGGCTTCGGGACTGATCTGTTTTTGATCCATTTCAAAAACTACATCAGCAAAAGAATGAAAGGAAAACCCCAAGGTAAGAACCAATACCGCCAAAATCTTTAACATGACTGCTCCCACATACAATTTTTAATTAAGTGTAACATATAAATCATCCAAACCTGTACATATAAATACGCATAATTCAACAAAGAATAACGCTCTTTAAAATCAGCTCCAAATACTCTTAAATCAAACTAAAAAGGGCAATTCCCATTCTTGACAATTTTTACAATCCACATAACATTATGCTGTGCTTAACGATTATATCCCAATTCTATTAATACTCATTTTCGCAATTGGTCTTGCCTCTATAATGCTTGGACTTTCCGCTCAGTTGGGCCCTAAAAGAGAGGCCAAAGGCAAGCTGTCACCATACGAATGCGGAATAATACCGACTGGGGATACCAGAGGACCGTTCTCAATTAAATACTATTTAGTCGGGGCACTATTTATACTCTTTGACGTTGAAGCTGTATTCCTTTTTGCTTGGGCAGTCGTATTTAAAGATTTGGGAATGCTTGCTTTTGTTGAAATAATTGTTTTTCTTATAATCATTATGGCAGGATACTTTTATATAATTAAAAAAGGAGCGCTAGATTGGGAGTAAATTCAGACCCACTGCTTGGTGGAGAAGGTTTTTTAACAACCACAATTAAAACCCTTGCCAACTGGGGAAGAAAAAACAGCCTCTGGCCAATGCCCTTTGGAACAGCGTGTTGCGCTATAGAGATGATGGGAGCTTTTGCGTCAAGATTTGACCTTTCTCGCTTTGGCGCCGAGGTTGCAAGATTTTCCCCAAGACAAGCGGATCTAATGATAGTATCAGGAACAATTACGTATAAAATGGCATCCGTTTGCAGAAGAATCTATGATCAGATGCCGGAGCCTAAATGGGTTATCGCAATGGGCTCATGCACATGCGGTGGGGGGCCTTTTGATAGTTATGCAGTTGTGCAGGGAATAGATGAATTTCTCCCCGTTGATGTATACGTTGGAGGATGCCCTCCGAGGCCCGAAGCACTTATAGATGCCGTAATCAAAATACAGAAAAAGATAGAGATGCAAGGGGCGCCTCTAGTATGAGTGTTGATTTAGAGCCTGTAATTGACTCCCTGAAAAATGAGTTTCCCCAAGACATTTTAAATATTAAAGAATACAGAGGGGAAACAACTCTTCTCGTAAGTAAAGAGCAAATTTCTAAAATATGTGCTTACTTGAAAGATGAGTTGAATTTCACTTTCCTGGCCGATTTAACAGCAGTTGACTATCTTGAAGTAAAATCACCACGTTATGAAGTTGTTTATCATATCCATAGATTTGGGCCCGAATGTGAAGAAAATATAAGAATCAGGCTCAAGGCCGAGCTATCCGAAGATGATATTAAGATTGACTCAGTAACTCCTGTCTGGAGCGGCGCTGACTGGCTTGAGAGAGAAGTATACGATATGTTTGGGATTGAATTTACAGGACACCCGGACCTAAGAAGAATCCTCATGCCGGAGGATTACGGACCCTTCCCACTTAGAAAAGACTTTGACGTAAGAAACCGTGAAGCTTCCAAGCGGTCTTTTGAAAAAGCTCTTGAGGAAGGGGCGGACTGATGGAAAGAGTTGAATTCATAAGCGAAGAAGCTATTGTTAATGAAGACGGCACCCGTACTGAGACCATGATGCTTAACATGGGCCCTCAGCACCCCGCTACTCACGGTGTGCTCAGGATAGTTCTTCACCTCGATGGGGAAATAGTTGTAAAAGCGGTACCGTATATTGGTTATCTTCACAGGGGAATCGAGAAACTATGCGAGCACATCACATACCAGCAGTGCATCCCTTATACAGACAGGATGGATTATATCGCTTCGATCTGTAGCAACATCGGCTACATACTGGCCGTTGAAAAACTGCTTGGAATTGAAGACGAAATACCCGAGAGGGCTAAAATAGCTGAAGTAATACTTTTTGAGCTTGGAAGAATTGAGTCACATTTAATCGGAATCGGAACTCATGCACTTGACCTTGGAGCAATGAGTGCGTTCCTTTACTGCTTTAAAGAAAGGGAAAGGATATATGACATTCTTGAAACTGTTTGCGGAGCGAGACTGACAACTTCTTATCCAAGAGTAGGCGGGCTTCCGCTTGACCTCCCCGAGAACTTTGAAGAAATAGTAAGAAATTTTCTCAAAATATTCCCTAAAACCCTAAGCGAAGTTGAGAGTCTCCTTACCAGAAACCGCATATGGATAGAAAGGACAAAGGGAGTTGCCGTAATAAGTGCTGAGGATGCTGTTGATTTGGGACTCACTGGCCCTGCGCTCAGAGGGAGCGGAGTACCTTACGACGTAAGGAAAGCCACCCCTTATTTAGGATATGAAAATTACGATTTCGAAGTCCCTGTTGCGTATGAAGGGGACGCTTATTCCCGCTACCTATGCAGGGTTGAAGAAATGCACCAAAGTCTAAAAATCATACAGCAAGCTATAGATAACCTCCCTGACGGACCTTATATTGCCGATCTCCCAGACATTGTTCTTCCTGAGAAAGAACTTACTTATACTAAAATGGAATCCCTAATCAGACATTTCGTGATCGTATATGAAGGGTTTAAACCCCCGGCTGGTGAGATACAACACGCAGTGGAAAATCCCAAAGGCGAGTTATCGTATTACTTAATAAGTGACGGCTCAGGCATACCGTATAGAATGCGCGTCAGAGGACCTTCTTTTGTTAACTTGCAGGCTCTTTCCCAGATGGTCGAAGGAAGTCTTGTAGCAGATGTAATAGCCTCAATCGGGAGTCTCGATATTGTACTTGGCGAGATAGACCGATAATCAGATTAAATTCCGAAATTACAGTTATTAAGAAATAATAGCATTATTGATAAATACCAAAACCCCTCCTATTTGTCTCATATGTTGTGAACCTATACAATTAATTGCAAAAAAACGCCTTATGTACTATAACGTTTAAAGTTTTTCTATTATCTAATAAAGAAAGGGAGGATAAAATAATGATCAAGAGCTTTATTACTTTAGCTTTTTTAATCTGTATTTCCGTGAATGCGTATTCCCAGGAGCCTTTTCCCTGTGATGACAGCTTTTACCAGGTTTTTACTAATCAAGGACAGTTAATTACGTATGATTTAGCAAGTAATACTTTTGTAACCGCGCCAAATAACGCCGGAGACCCACTCAATGCATTTGGCTATCGAGTAGTGGATGATTTTGCCTACGGCGTGTTACAGGATACAAACCTTGCACGGCTCGGATCAGATGGAACTGTAGTTGATCTCGGCGCTATAACGGGATTTCCGGGAGGCCCGACCGCATCAGGGGATTTTGGCAATGGTGGTTTATTATGCTTAATTCCAAACACAGGGTTTAACACGATTTATGCAGTCAACGTCGATACTGTTTCGGTGGAAAATACCATATCTATCGCAGGGGCCAATTTTTTCGTTTCAGATATTGCCTTCAATCCTGTAGACGGGCTTTTCTATGGAGTTACTCAAGTTGCAGATGTCATAGGTACTGAGGTGCCTGCTGCACTTCTCATTGCCATAGACATAGGTGCGGGAACATTCGAGATAATTGGGTCAACGGGCCTCTCTCAAGACGTTGTATTTGGCTCGATGTATGCTGACGCGTCAGGACGTGTGTATGGTTCAGATCGAGTCTCAAGTAATTTTTACGTCTTCGATACCGAAACGGGTCATGCTACGGCACTAGGGGAAACTGTAGATGGCAGTCCAATAGACGGCTTTTTCTGCTCTGCAAACTCCGGTCCGTTTGGTCTTGCTATACCAACCCTTTCCCAATGGGGTCTTATAGCAATGGCTGGAATTCTGGGGATAGTCGGATTTATGGTTATCCGAAGAAGGAAAGCAACTGCTTAATTAAAAGATCAATACAATTGAATATATGGAA
>Ga0209980_10000112_pt1 | contig 38729 bp, 32 predicted proteins | sample CR02metaG_FD_183611 | JGI IMG/M metagenome (GOLD analysis project Ga0209980, IMG submission 183611) | Deep subsurface microbial communities from Mariana Trench to uncover new lineages of life (NeLLi) - CR02 metaG (SPAdes) (version 2) | ecosystem: Environmental > Aquatic > Marine > Ocean trench...
CCATAGTCGCTGGACCAGGCTCGGGCGTTCGCACTTGTCGTGTGATAACGCAACATGTCGAGCACGCCAACATTTGATATTGCGGCGGCAAATAGGTCGGGTCGTTGCGTCATTGACGCGCCCACCAGCAATCCACCGTTACTGCCGCCATTGATTGCCAGTTTCGATTTCGACGTGTACTTATTTTCGATCAACCATTCAGCGGCTGCTATGAAATCGTCGAATACGTTTTGCTTGTGTTCCCTTGTTCCCGCTTTGTGCCAGGTTTCGCCGTACTCGCCTCCGCCACGAAGGTTTGCGACCGCGACGACACCGCCCGTTTCCAGCCAGACCATAAACTTCGTGCTGTAACGCGGCGTCTGCGAGACATTGAACCCACCGTAACCGTAAAGCAGCGTTGGATTTGTCCCGTCCAGCACTATGTCTTTGCGGTGAGTGATGAACATCGGCACCAGCGTGCCATCCTTACTGCTGTAGAAGACCTGCGTGGTTTCATACGCATCCACATCGGCAGCGATTTCGGCGACCTTGTAAATCTCGCTCGTATCGTCCTTGAGCGAATACCGAAAAATGCGTGGCGGCGATACATATGATGAAAAAGAGAAGAATGTCTCGTCATCTTGCCGCTCGCCGGAGAAACCGGACACCGTGCCAAGCCCCGGCAGTATCACTTCCCCAAGGTAATCGCCATCACGCGTGTATCTCTCGATTTTCGAAGTGGCATCATTCAGGTAATGAGCGAAGAAACGCTCACCTACCGAACTTACTGTATCGAGCACGGAATCGATCGGTGGTATCAGAACCTGCCACGCATCTATGTTGTTCCTGGTGATATCGACCGCAACAAGTTGCCAGTGCGGCGTGTTCTTGTTGGTATGCACATAAAACGTATCACCATCGGTATCAACAATGCTGTAAATGGCGTCCCACTCGTCGAACAGCCTGCTTACTGTCCGCTCCTGATCGTCGAGCGACATATAATAGATACCGTTCGAGTCGAATCCGTCGGACACGTGTATAACGAGAAATCTGCCGTCGTCTGTGACAGTGCCATACGGATTCCTCGTTGCGTGATCCGTAATCTCGTAAATCAGCTCATCTTCGTCCTGCGATTCACCGAGCCTGTGGTAATAAATGGCAACCTGCTGATTGTCGTCGGCCGCAGCGTTCTCGACCATCGGGTAACGGCTGTAGTAATACCCCTTGTCGTCGATCGACCAGGAGACTGGCGTGAACTTGGTGCCTGTAATGACGTCCGGATAGTCCTCGCCGCTTTCCACATTGCGAACCCGCCAGTCTTTCCAGTCGCTGCCGCCTTCTGAAACGCTGTAGGCAATCTTGCTGCCATCGTGGCTGACCTCGTAGCTGCCAACCGAATTCGTCGCGTCTTCTCTGAACTCGTTCGGATCGATGAGTACTCGAGCTTCTCCTCCCAGCGAGTCTGATACGTACAAGATACTCTGGTCCTGTAAGCCATCGTTATGCCAGTAAAAGTAACGTCCCGCCTCATGCCTCGGCAAACCGAATTTCTCGTAGTCCCATAATTCCCGGAATCGCTTGATGAGCGCCTCGCGTGCCGGTATCGCAGCCAGATAGGGAAACGAAACCTCGTTTTCGGCTTCGATCCATTTTCCTACGGCTTCGCTTTCTATGTCCTCCATCCACCGGTAAGGATCCGCAACCAGGACGCCGAAGTAGTCGTCTACCTGATCCGAGCGCATCGCATGGGGATAGGTAAGCGCATTTTCGGCATGGTCGCCAGAAGAGCAGGCAAGCAACAGAGCAACAAACGCTGTCAGCAATATCGGCTTGAACGGTCGGGAATTAGCAGGATGCATGCATGCCTCCAAGAATCAGATATCGGGAAGGGATGGGCTAGGATGCCGGGCGAAGCGCTTCGATACCGCCCATGTACGGAAGCAACACTTCCGGTATGCGGATGCTGCCATCGGACTGCTGATAATTCTCCATAATCGCAATCAGGGCACGTCCGGCAGCGATGCCCGATCCGTTCAGGGTATGCAATAATTCCGGGCGGCCCGTTTCGGGATTTCGCCACCGAGCCTGCATTCTTCTGGCCTGGAAGTCCGTGCAATTGCTGCAGGAAGAAATTTCTCTGTATTTCGTCTGGCCCGGCAGCCAAACCTCGAGATCGTAGGTTTTGGCGGATGCAAAACCAACATCGCCGGAACAAAGCGTTACGACGCGATAAGGCAATTCGAGTCTCTGTAGAATCATTTCCGCGTTGGCGGTCAATTCCTCGAGCGCATCATACGAATCTGCCGGCGCCACAAGATGCACGAGTTCGACTTTTTCAAATTGGTGCTGACGAATCATGCCGCGAGTGTCTTTGCCATATGAACCGGCTTCAGAGCGAAAACACGGTGTGTGTGCAACCAGGCGCTTCGGCAGCTCTTCTGCTTCGAGAATGCTTTCTCTCGTCAGATTCGTCAGCGGAACTTCCGCCGTCGGAATCAAATAAAACGGTGATTCGCCTTCTGTCTTGAAGAGATCTTCTTCGAACTTTGGCAGTTGGCCGGTTCCCGTCAGCGCATCCGCCTGCACGAGATAGGGGACGTACGTTTCCTCGTAGCCATTTTCGCTTGTGTGCACATCCAACATGAACTGGATGAGCGCCCGATGCAGCCTGGCCAGCGGGCCCCGCATCACGGCAAATCGAGATCCGGAAATGCGCCTCGCCGCGTCGAAGTCGAGCATGCCGAGAGACAAGCCCAGGTCCACGTGGTCTTTTGGGTCAAAATCGAAGTCCGGAACATCTCCCCAGCGCCGTACTTCCTGATTCTTCGATTCGTCGTTGCCCGTTGGAACGTCATCGTGAAGCAGGTTCGGCAGGCCGAGTTCTATAGACCGCAGTGCCTCCTGCACTGCACGCAGTCTTGCTTCGCTGCCATCGAGACGATCGCCGAGATCCTTGACCGCCGCGAGTAACGGTTCAACGTCATCCCCGGTGGCCTTGGCCTTACCAATGTTCTTAGCGCTGGTATTGCGTTCGTTCCGCAGGCCTTCCGTGTCGACCTGTAATGTCCTGCGCTGCTCCTCGAGTGCCAGGTAAGCATCGGCATCAAATTCATGGCCACGTCTGGCGAGATTGTCAGCAACCTCTTCGGCAGATTGTCGTAGTAGTTTCTGATCGATCATTTTTCACGATTCCGGCGCGCAATTTCCTTCAGCTTCTCGCCGATTTTCAGCTCAAGGCCACGAGGCACGGGATGATAATACGTCCGCTCCGGCATGTCGTCCGGAAAATACTTTTCGCCGACCGCGAGAGCATCTTCCTCGTCATGCGCGTAGCGATAATTTTCCCCGTAACCGAGTTCTTTCATCAGACGGGTCGGCGCATTACGCAGATGCATTGGCACTTCCAGCGAACCGAATTTCTTTGCGTCAGCCTCGGCCGCTTTTGCTGCTTTATATACCGCGTTGCTTTTGGCCGCACACGCCAGAAAAACGATGGCCTGCGCCAGCGCGAGCTCGCCTTCCGGACTGCCAAGTCTCTCGATTGTCTGCCATGCATCGAGCGTTATCCGCAGGGCTCTCGGGTCTGCGTTGCCAACGTCTTCCGAAGCGGCACGAACCATTCTCCTGGCGACGTACAGGGGATCACAACCGCCATCGAGCATGCGCATCAGCCAGTAAAGAGAAGCATCCGGATCCGATCCCCGGATCGATTTATGCAACGCCGAGATCTGGTCGTAAAAGTATTCGCCGTGCTTATCGAACCGGCGCCGGCTTCCCTGCACGACTTCTTCAGCGACGGCTTTGCTGATGGTGATTCCCGACGCGGTCTGCGGAGCCAGGTCAGTGGCCAGTTCCAGGAGGTTCAGTGCGCGGCGCGCATCGCCGTCCGCCGCAAAGACGATAAGTTCCAACGCATCGTTGTCGACCGTGACAGAGCGGCTACCGAGCCCGAGCTCCGGATCAGCCACCGCCCGGTTTACGATACCGGACAAGGCCTCGATATCGAGCGTCTTCAGGACATACACACGTGCCCGCGACAGCAACGCATTATTGAGTTCGAACGATGGGTTCTCAGTAGTCGCACCGATAAAGGTCAGCGTACCGTCTTCGACGAAAGGCAGGAATGCATCCTGTTGCGATTTATTGAAACGATGAACTTCATCAAGGAACAAAATGGTCGATCGGTCTTGTAATTGCCGATGTTTGTGCGCGTCGGCTACAGCCGCACGAATGTCCTTCACGCCGGCCATGACCGCAGACAGCGCAATGAAATGGGATTCTGTCGTTTCCGCGATCATCCTCGCCAGTGTGGTCTTGCCTGTCCCGGGTGGCCCCCAGAAAATCATTGAATGTGCTTTGCCCTGCTCTATCGCCTGCCGTAACGGCTTGCCCTCTGCCAGCAGGTGAGCCTGTCCAAAAAAATCGTCAATTTTCGTTGGCCGCATGCGATCGGCCAGCGGGCGGTCCACTAGAGGTTCTTTTTCCCTGGCGAATAAATCAGTCAACGCCGACATCCACACTCTTTGTTGCGAGCCACTGCTCGAATCGCAGGCTCCAACCACCGGCGCCGGCGACAGCAATGATGAACCCAATGCCTATGCCGAATAGATCAGCGACGAGGTCCATCCATTCGGCCGTCCGATAGGAGACCATGCGTTGGCACAGCTCGATCAATACGCCAAATGTCGTGAGACCGACTACCAGTCGCCAATATGAACTGCGCTTGTATTGTCCGGAGAACCACAGGGACAGGAAGAGGAATGACAGGATGTGCAGCCATTTATCCAGCAGCGGGAATCTGGCCTGGGAAATATCGGGCCAGAACCATAAAGTCGGTGTCACTGCCGCCGCCAGAAAGACAAACAATATTCCGATGCCGGCTACACGCCAACGCTTTTCATGGCGCAGTGGCAACATCTACGATTCCGCTGCGTCGTCCGTGTTGCTTTCGTTGACCTTTACCGGTGTGCCGACGATATCGACACCTTCCGGTGGTTCAAACTGAAAGCGCTCCGCATCGATATCTTCGTTTAAAGAAACATCGAATAGTGCAATCAATGTTGTCTGTTCGAGATTATCCGAGAACATCATCCTGGTCAGATTGCCGTCGGTGAATCCAAGCTCGACTTTGTTGAATCCGCTCTCAGTATCTTTCGGCCGCAACCGTATCCAAACCGTGCCACGATCGCTGAAGCTGCCGACGTAATCGAACTGATCCAGCGCATCTTCCGAACCACCGAGCAATAAGGCCGGCGTGTTTCTGAGAACTTCCAGTTGCGGCTTGACTGTCACTTGCGCCAGATCGACATCGTAGCTCCACACATTCAAACCATCGGCAACGAGTACCTGCTCATAGGGCTCAACGTAGACCCAACGAAACTGACCGGGGCGTTGGATTTCGAGTGTCCCGCTCGATGTTTCGACAAGCTGATTGTCCGCGTCGACCAGCGACTGTTCGAAGCGGCCCTTCAGTGTCCGAATATTAAGCACGAAATTTTCGACGAGCGCCTTGCCCTCGGCTTCGCTGACCATGCCCGGCTCGGCCGCAAAAATCGAGCTGCATAACATGAGCCCGGACAGGGCGATAAATAATGAATATGGTTTCAATTCAGCCTCACAGGAATGTCACTCATTTGTGGCAACAGGGACCAGGATTTCCCGGCTTCCGTTCGACTGCAGCGGCCCTACCAGCCCTGCCTGCTCCATCGATTCGACCATGCGCGCCGCACGGTTGTAGCCGATCTTGAGCCGGCGCTGAACACCTGAAATCGACGCTTTTCGGGTCTCGATGACGATCTGAACGGCCTGATCGTACATGGGATCCTGCTCCGCATCGATCCCGTAAGCTGGCATCGAATCGATGCCAGTAAGCCCGGGTGTTGCGCTTGTCGGCGCCCGCAATATTTCATCGATGTACCGTGGTGCGCCACTCTTCTTGAGATTCCGCACCACCGCGTGCACTTCGTGATCGGCCACGAATGCGCCATGTACCCGAATCGGCACCGAGGTCCCGGGCGGCAGATAAAGCATGTCGCCATGACCGAGCAAGGTTTCGGCTCCCATTTGATCGAGAATCGTTCGCGAATCGACCTTCGCGGAGACCTGAAACGCAATGCGACAGGGAATATTCGCCTTGATAAGGCCCGTAATCACATCAACAGACGGCCGCTGTGTTGCAAGCAACATATGTATGCCGGACGCACGTGCTTTTTGTGCAAGGCGTGCAATCAGCTCCTCGATTTTCTTGCCGACGACGATTATCAAATCGGCCAACTCGTCGATAATGACGACGATAAACGGCAACGGCGTGAGGGTCGGGTGCTCGACCGGCGCGTCCTCGTCCTGCAGAGGAGGCGGCGTGAAAGTCGGGTCCGGAATTGGCCTTCCCGACTGGATGGCGTCTCTCACCTTGCGGTTGTAGCCACCGATGTTGCGAACGCCCAATGCGGACATCAAACGATATCGGCGATCCATTTCCACAACACACCAACGCAGCGCATTCGCTGCTTCTTTCATGTCGGTGACAACCGGCGTGAGCAGGTGCGGAATGCCCTCATAGACCGATAGCTCGAGCATCTTTGGATCCACCATGATGAGCCGCACGTGCTCCGGTTTCGCTTTATAAAGAAGGCTCAACACCATGGCATTGATAGCGACCGATTTGCCGGAGCCCGTCGTGCCGGCTATCAGCAGATGCGGCATACGTGAAAGATCCACAACAACCGAATTGCCGCCGATGTCCTTGCCGAGCGCGAGTGTCAGGGGTGAAGCAAGCTCGTCATATGCCGTCGATTTCAGTATCTCGCCCAGCGTTACTAACTCTCTGTTTTCATTTGGTATTTCAAGGCCGACAAATGACTTGCCCGGTATCACTTCAACGACCCGTACGCTGACGACCGACAAGGACCTGGCGAGGTCCTTGGCGAGATTGGTGATCTGGCTGACTTTGACGCCGGGTGCGGGGTCAAGTTCAAAGCGCGTAATGATCGGCCCGGGAGACACCGACACAACCCGGACTTCGATGCCGAAATCCAGGAGTTTCAGCTCGACCAGCCGTGACATCGCCTCGATCGATTCGTCCGAGTACCCTTGTTTTTGAGCCGGCGGGTCATCGAGCAGCGACAATGGCGGCAATTCACCGGCTTCGGGCGGCTCGAACAACGGCACCTGACGTTCTCTTTCTGCGCGCACACTCTTCTCGAGCGCCGGCATGCCCGGCTCAATGCGCGGAGGTATGCGCCCCAGGGTGCGCTTTTTCTCGGCCTCAAACGCTTCCTGGCGGGCCGCTTGCTTGCGCCGGCCTTCCGCTTTGTCGCGCAGCTCGCCGAGTTTCGCACGCCCTGATTCCCAGCCGGCAAGACACCATCGGCCAATTCGATCCATGACGCTGAACCAGGAAATTCCCAGGAAGACAGAAATGGATGCGATCCAAAGGAATAACAGGAGCGTGCTCGCACCGAGCAGTTTCATCAGCGACTCCATGCCGCCACCCACGATCTGACCGATAATGCCGCCGGCCGTTTCACGAAAACCAAGCGGCGAAAAATGCAGGCTCGCCAACGCACAACTCGTGATCAGGGTGGCGATGAAGCCGCCCACGCGAAGCGCATAGTCGGCTCTTGTTAATGCTTGTTGCGTTTTTTGCTCACGGTAGATCATCCAGCCCAGATAGAAAACCATCACGGTGAAGAGGTAGGCCGGACGGCCAAAGAAATTGAAAAGCAGGTCGGCAACCAGCGCGCCGGCTGTGCCAATGCTGTTATGGACTTCGCCTGAGCCGCTGGCCTGAGTAAAGCCGGGGTCAGCCGGATCATAGCTAAAGAGCGCCACCCACAGGATCAGCGACAGCGAACCGAATACCCACAATGCGCCCTCACGAAGCGTGCGACCGACCTGGGCCGATATCCGGGCTGCTGGCTTTGCTGACTGGCTGGTTCTGACCATATTAAAGTAATCTGGAATAAAATGGCTGTACGGTACTGATTCTAATACAACTTTAAGGGCAAGTCCTGAGGGGCGAGACCGACCGGCCGCCGCGGCCGGACGCGACGCCGTATGTTTCTGTCGTCCTCGCTGGTCATGGACAGTCTTTTGCTCGCAGAATCGCTTTTCCCTACACTTGCATTCGGTTCGAACAGCCGCTGTCAAATGACCGGAGTTCATAACCTTGAATACCGCCGCGACGGACGCATTTCAAGGGCCTTGGGATAACGCTGGAAATGGCCGGCTGGGCGAAATTTTGAGGACGAATTATACATGAGCGACACGAAACATTGCCGGGTTCTGATTCTTGGCTCCGGCCCCGCCGGTTATTCGGCTGCAGTGTACGCGGCGCGGGCGAATCTGAATCCCGTTATCGTCACCGGCATCGAACAGGGCGGTCAGCTGATGACAACGACCGATGTCGATAACTGGCCGGGTGATATCGAAGGACTGCAGGGTCCCGAATTGATGGACCGCATGCTGAAGCACGTGCAACGATACAACACAGAAGTTGTGAATGATCACATTCACACAGCCGACCTGTCGGTTCGACCTTTCGTACTCGAGGGCGATTACGCGACATATACCTGCGACGCATTGATTATCGCGACCGGGGCCACAGCCATGTATCTCGGCCTGCCGTCGGAAGAAGCGTACAAGGGCCGTGGCGTTTCTGCTTGCGCGACCTGTGATGGATTTTTCTTTCGCGACCAGGAAGTTGCCGTCGTCGGCGGCGGCAATACTGCCGTCGAAGAGGCCATGTATCTAAGTAACATCGCATCGAAGGTTACACTGATTCATCGTCGTGACGCGCTACGCGCCGAGAAGATTCTGCAGGACCACCTGTTCCAGAAAGAAAAAGAAGGCAAAGTCGAGATACTGTGGGATCATGTTGTCGATGAAGTATTAGGAGACGACTCCGGGGTGACCGGACTGCGTGTTCGAAGCACAAAGGACGAAAGCCAGACGACTGACCTGGCCTTGTCCGGCATTTTTATCGCGATCGGCCACAGCCCGAACACGAGTCTGTTCGATGACCAGCTTGATATGAAAAACGGCTATATCACGATAAGGGCCGGTTTGACCGGCAACGCCACGGCAACCAGCATCCCCGGCGTATTCGCCGCAGGCGATGTGGCCGATCAGGTATATCGCCAGGCGGTCACGTCTGCCGGGGCCGGTTGCATGGCTGCACTTGATGCCGAAAAGCATCTGGATGAGCTGGAGGCGGGTTCGCCCACCAGCAGCGCCGTCGCCTGACGGCCTGGATCAGGACCGGCGCCGATGCAGGTCGAAATTCACGACAGCATTGCCAAGTTTGACGCGCATGAGTGGAACCGCCTTGCGGGCAGCACTTTTCCGTTTCTCAGGCACGAATTTCTCGCCGCGGCGGAGAATACCGGTTGCGTTTCTCCGGCGACCGGCTGGACGCCGAGGCACCTTGCCTTGTATGGGCCGGATGGAAAAATTCGAGCGGCAATGCCACTTTATGAAAAGGCCCATTCCTGGGGCGAGTTTGTATTCGACTGGAGCTGGGCCCAGGCCTATCACCGGGCCGGCATTGACTACTATCCCAAGCTGATCTCTGCGGTGCCCTTTACGCCGGCGCCAAGCACCAGACTTTTGCTCGGCGACAGGGACGACAAGGATCTCGCAAGGACATTGGTGGCATCAGCGATTCAGCTTGCGCGCGATACGGACTGTTCCTCATTTCATGTGCTGTTTCCCGAGCCCGACGAATTATCCGTGCTCCGTGAGTCCGGCTTGCAACTGCGCAAGGATTGTCAGTTCCACTGGCACAACCAGGGCTATCGGGATTTTGATGATTTCCTGCGCAAATTCAGCTCCGCAAAGCGAAAAAAAGTGAAACGTGAGCGGCGCCGGGTTGTGGAAGACGGAATTACGTTTCGGTGGTTGCACGGCGAGGACATTGATCACGCACTTTGGAAGGATGTCTATCAACTTATCAGTGTGACATTTCTCAGACGTGGTTCGATGCCCTACTTCGACCTCGACTTCTTTCTTGATGTGTCGAAGCATCTGCCCGGCACGATTCTACTGGTCCTGGCCGAACGACAGAAGGCATTAATCGCAGCAGCCGTTTTTTACGAGAGTGACAATGTTCTCTATGGACGTTACTGGGGAAGCGACGCTCACTACAATTCACTGCACTTCGAAACCTGTTACTACCAGGGCATCAAGTACTGCATCGCAAACAATAAGAAAATATTTGAACCGGGCACACAGGGCGAACACAAACTCAGCAGAGGGTTCGTGCCCACAACGACCTGGTCGGCACACTGGCTGGCACATCCGGAATTCTATGCAGCGATCCGAAGCTACTTGCGTGAAGAGGGGCAACATATCGATCGTTATATGGATGCGGCAGGTATGCATACGCCCTATCGCATCGGCGAAGGGGCGGACGGTACGGAGCGGGAGTCGTGAGCACGCCACGTATTGCGTGGATCAGTCAGGATGATCCGCCGGAAGCATTTCCGGACATTGCTGCGGCGCTAACCGTACCCGATGGCCTGTTGGCAGCAGGTGGCAATCTCGCGCCTGACAGACTCCTGTACGCCTACCGCCGAGGCGTGTTTCCCTGGTTTGACAGCGGCCAGCCGATTCTCTGGTGGTCTCCAGACCCTCGCTGCGTCATGCTGCCGGACTCCTTTCACCTGGCGCGCCGTCTTCGTCGCTCCATGCAAAACTCAGCCCTGGAGATTAGTTTCAACAAAGCTTTTAGTGCCGTCGTCGAGGCCTGTGCGGCCAATCGAGTCGGCCAGAAGGGAACATGGATTACAGATGAGATGATCGAGGCATACTCAACGCTGCACGGCCAGGGTTGGGCGCACTCGGTGGAAATCTGGCGGGACGATGAGCTCGTCGGTGGCTTGTACGGGCTCGCAATCGGCAAGGCCTTCTTCGGCGAATCGATGTTCAGTCAGGAATCCAACGCCTCGAAAATCGCCATGTGGACACTGTGCGGGCTGCTCGTCCGCCATCGCTTTGAAATCCTCGACTGTCAGGTCGGATCGCCACACCTGACGAGTCTCGGGGCAATACTCATGCCGCGGTCGGAATTCGCGGCTTTGCTCGAACGTGCCTGCGATCCTGCAACGAAATTCGCTGAATGGCCGCAAAACCGCATGCCGCTGCCGGCATTAATGAGCCTGGACAGCGATCCCGCGTTGCAATAAGGCGATGGTTTCTGCACAATTCTCGAGCCTTTTGGAACATAGATCAGAGTTGTGGCAAAAGAAGAAGCACTACAGATGGAAGGCGTCGTGACCGAGACGCTGCCCAACACGACATTTCGTGTTGAGCTCGAAAACGGCCATGTCATTACAGCGCATATATCGGGCAAGATGCGCAAGAATTACATTCGGATACTGACCGGCGACAGTGTCACCGTGGAGTTAACACCCTATGATCTCAGCAAGGGCCGGATCATCTATCGGGGTCGGTAATAAAATTAGGGGTCGAACCGCTAAATCCCCTTAGCGGTTCGACCCCTGAATTCCATTCTTACTCTTCGGGCAGGTGTGCCAATTCTTTCGTCGCGGGCTCAGACTTGAGTTCCAGGTTGCCGTCGGCTGCGACACAGATGCGGACGTGACCGCCATCGGCCAGACTGCCGAACAGCAATTCTTCGGCCAGCGGCCGCTTGATTTGCTCCTGGATTATCCGTGCCATCGGCCGTGCACCCATCTTGCGGTCGTAACCGCGTTCCGCGATCCAGTTACGCGCTGCATCGTCGAGTTCCAGCGTGACATTGTTTGAACCGAGCTTCGCTTCCAGTTCGACGACCAATTTATCGACGACGCGCGCAATCGAATGAGCATCCAGTGATGCGAACTGAATGATTGCATCCAGCCTGTTGCGGAACTCCGGCGTGAACGACTTCTTGATAATGGCCATGCCGTCGCTGCTGTGATCCTGCTCAGTGAATCCGATCGACGCACGACTCATTTCCTGCGCGCCGGCGTTCGTCGTCATTACCAGGATGATGTTCCGGAAGTCCGCCTGGCGGCCATTGTTGTCGGTCAGTGTGCCGTGGTCCATCACTTGCAACAGCAGATTGAAGACGTCGGGATGCGCCTTTTCTATCTCGTCGAGCAATACAACGGCATGTGGATTCTTGGTTACTGCCTCAGTCAGCAAGCCGCCCTGATCAAAACCGACGTAACCAGGCGGGGCACCGATCAGTCGCGACACTGTATGGCGTTCCATGTATTCAGACATGTCGAAACGAATCAGCTCGACACCCATGACCAACGCGAGCTGACGAGTCACTTCGGTCTTGCCGACGCCTGTCGGGCCGGAAAACAGGAACGAACCGATCGGCTTGCCCTCATCGGTCAGCCCGGATCGTGCCATCTTGATCGCCGCGCTCAAGGCCTGGATCGCTTTATCCTGACCGAAGATCGTCAGCTTCAAATCGCGCTCGAGCGTCTTAAGCACGTCCTTGTCGGATGCCGACACACTCTTCGGTGGGATGCGCGCCATTTTCGCAATGATGTTTTCGATCATCTCCACGGTGACTCGATCGCCGCGCTCCCCTACGGGTTTCAGGCGCAGGCTGGCACCCGCCTCATCGATCACATCGATCGCTTTATCCGGCAGTCGACGGTCGTTGATATATTTGGCCGCCAGTTCCGCCGCAACCTCAAGCGCTTCGGCATCGTATTTCACGCCGTGATGTTCCTCGAAACGGCTCTTGAGGCCGTTCAGGATAGCGATTGTTTCCTCGATGCTTGGCTCTGGAACGTCGATTTTCTGAAAGCGGCGCGCAAGCGCATGATCTTTTTCGAAGACACCACGGTATTCGGAATAAGTCGTCGATCCGATGCAGCGAATCTCACCGTTGGCCAGCACCGGCTTGATCAGGTTTGACGCATCCATGACGCCGCCAGACGCTGCACCGGCTCCGATAACTGTATGAATTTCGTCGATGAAGAGGATCGCTCCCGGGTCCTGCCGGATCTCGGCGATCACGGCTTTCAGGCGCTTTTCGAAATCGCCCCGATATTTAGTACCGGCGATGAGCGTCCCCATGTCGAGTGCGTAGATCGTGCTGTCATGCAACACTTCCGGCACACGCTCTTCTGTGATCAGTCGCGCCAGACCTTCTGCGATAGCCGTCTTACCGACGCCCGCCTCGCCGACATACAGCGGGTTGTTTTTTCTTCGCCGGCAAAGTATTTGAACCGTCCTTTCAATTTCGAGCTCGCGGCCGATCAACGGATCGATTTTGCCCTCGATCGCCAACTGATTGAGGTTCGTGGCGTATTTCTTGAGAGCGCTGGATTCGGGTTCAGCATCAGGATCGAGAGACGTGTCGATGTCTTCCTCGGCACCCTCACTGGGCAATTGCGGCATGCCATGTGCGATGTAATTCACGACATCGAGTCTCGTGACGTTCTGAAGCCCGAGGAAGTACACGGCCTGTGATTGTTTCTCGCTGAAAATCGCCACCAATACATTGCTGCCGGTGACTTCCTTCCTGCCACTGGACTGCACGTGGAAGACTGCGCGCTGCAACACGCGTTGGAAGCCGAGCGTGGGCTGCACATCGCCCTCTTCTCCAACGAGCATCAATGGTGTTGCCTCGTCGATGAATTCGGTTAACTGCCGGCGAAGCTGTGTGACATCGGAATCACAGGCTTTCAGGATCTCATGCACTTTGGGGATGTCCAGGAGCGCCAGCAGCAAATGTTCAACCGTCATGAATTCATGGCAGCGCTCACGAGCATTTTGAAATGCTTCGTTGAGACAAAATTCCAGTTCGCTACTTAACATCGGGCCTTTCTCGTTTCACCGATCCGCGCATTCGCGCCCTGATCAGGACTCCTCCATCGTACACAACAAGGGATGTTGCTGCTGCTGTGCAATGCTCATGACCTGTGCGACCTTCGTTTCGGCAATTTCGAAATTGTAGACGCCGCAAATGCCCTTGCCCTTGGTATGCACTTCGAGCATCACCCGTGTCGCGTTCGAGCGTTCCATGTTGAAAATGGATTCCAATACTTCAACCACAAACTCCATGGGCGTGTAGTCGTCGTTGATTAGTATGACCTCATAAAGCGACGGCCGTTTCAACTTCGGCCGGGCTTCTGCGATCGCCAGGTCGTGGCCATCGCGATGCAGATCGTTTTTTTCCTGTTCAGACATAGCTGCCAAAAGTCTTCATTTCAGCGAATTGACCGGCAAACGCGCCTGCCGCACCGGCTCTGGAGCCCATTATATATGGGCCCGACGCCTATGACTCCAACCCTGGTCCGCACATTTCTCCATAAACCCGCACAGCCCGGCCACGGTATCTCCAAAAAGATTTAGAAATTAGGGGTATATACTTGCCGTATATAGGTTTTTTTGCTGTTCTGGGCTTGTTTGAGTGGGCATTGAAACCTTATCATGCCCCTGCTGCGTCAATGACAGGGGTAATGGGCATATTCATGGGCATCGAGCGGGTCAGGTCTTTATGACAATTGAAGCGAAATGGTCCGATTTCAGGCACTTTGACGGCGAGCGAACGCTGTCTGCTGTCAATCAGTTATTGCCGCGCTGGGTGACTCTGATGCTGGTCATCGCGATCGCCTGGCAACTGGCCAGGATCATCTGGATGCTGATGCCTGGCTCCTCGGCCGGCGATCCGGTCGTAGCCATACCCTCGCAGGTCAGCGCAGGAGACGCAGTGGGATCGCGCGCAAACGTGCAAGCCATCGCCAATGCCCATATTTTCGGCGCGGCAAGCACTGACGGGGCCGTGACCGAGGCCCCGCCCGTCATCGATGAGGACCTTGCAGAAACCCGCCAGAATCTCTTGCTCAAGGGTACGATTGCTGGAATCCGGCCTGACGAAGGGCTGGCGATCATCGCGGACAGCCGCAATGAGGAGAAAGTCTATGGCATCCGCGACACCGTTGTACCCGGTACGACCCTGCATGCGGTCTATCCGGACCGGGTAGTGCTCAACGAGGGTGGCGCGCTGAGAGCCCTGAAACTGCCGAAAGAATTTCCGCAAAGTCCGGTGCCGGTCAGGCGAAATACCACATCTGTCAACCGTGCCTCGAGCAGCAACCGGAGTATCCAGACCGTCGTCTCGCAAAACGTCGCGAGACTCGCCGACGTGGTTCGGCCGACTCCGTACATGGTAGCGGGTCAGATGCAGGGCTACCGGGTGTATCCTGGTCGGGACCGCAAGCAATTTGCAGCGCTCGGCCTGCGCCCGGGTGACCTGATCAAGGATATCAACGGTGCGAGCCTGACGGATCCTCAACAGGCAATGCAGATATTTCAGTCACTCGGCAATTCGGACCAGGTTTCGGTCACCGTGGTGCGAAACGGTCAGCCGCTGTCGCTGATATTGAAGACCAGTCAACTCGATCTCGGTGACAAGTGAACTCAATGAATGCGTTGATGGCAAGAAATTTCGAATTCAAGACCCCCGTGCAACTGCTGACGGCGATCATCCTTGGCATCCTTGCTGTGCCCTGTGCGCAGGCACAGACTACGCCGAATTTCAGAGACGCAGACATTCGCAAGATCGTTGAGGCGGTTGGTGAAGTTACCGGCAAAACGTTCATTCTGGATCCGCGTGTCACTGCAAAGGTGACGATACTGTCGAAGACACCAATGTCCCCGGAGGCGTTTTACGAGGCATTTTTATCAATCCTTCAGGTGCATGGCTATATCGCGATAACGACTGGTGACGTCGTCAAGATCATTCCGGATGCGACCGCGCGACAGCATCCGAACCCGCCGACCACGGAAGGCGCGGCTGCTGACGACATCGTGACTCAGGTAATTCAGGTGCACAACATTGGTGCTGCACAGCTCGTGCCGATTCTTCGGCCGCTGATTCCTCAGTACGGACACCTGGCAGCTCATCCGGGCTCCAACATGCTCATCATTTCCGATCGGGCCAGTAACGTGAAGCGGTTGATCAATATCATTCGCCGCATCGATCTTTCCACCGATGACGACATTGAGGTCGTCCCGCTTGAACACGCATCTTCTGGCGAGATTGTCCGGGTACTGACAGCACTTACGCAAGCGCCACGCACCGACGGCATGCCGGTGACGACGAGCCTTGTCGCGGATGCCCGCACAAACAGCATCTTGATCGGTGGTGACAAGAGCGGCAGGCTAAGGCTGCGGGCACTGATCGCCCATCTCGATACACCGCTGGAGGATGGCGGCAGCACCCGGGTACGCTACTTGCGCTATGCGGATGCCGAAAACCTGGCCACCAAGCTGCAAACGCACTTTACGCAGCAGGCGACAGCAGGCGCCGCCGCAACCGGCGCCGCAGCGGCGGATCAGGTCAGTGTCTGGGCAGATCCGCAGACCAACGCGATCGTGGTCAACGCTCCGCCCAAGATGATGCGTTCCTTGATGTCCATCGTTGACAAGCTGGATATCCGGCGAGCACAGGTGTTGGTTGAAGCGATTATTGTCGAAGTTCTCATCGACAGAGTATCCGACATCGGCGTCACCTGGGCTGTCGAAGGCAGCGGCAGCAATACCCCGGTTGGCATCACGAACTTTCCGGCGTCCGGCACGAACCTGATCAACCTCCTTGCTTCGGCTGGCAGCGGTGGTGCCGTCGACCCGAGCGGAGCGATCGGGGAAGGCGTTTCGATCGGCATTGGCCGCATCGTGGACGGCGGCACCAGCTTCGCGGCGATCCTGAGTGCCCTGCGAGCCGATGCCACCACCAACATCATTTCGACGCCGACGATCGTGACCACGGACAACGAGGAAGCCAGCCTGAACATCGGCCAGGAAGTGCCGTTTTTGACGGGCTCGTTTACCAGTACCGGTACCGCTGGCGGTGCCGTGAATCCGTTTCAGACCATTCAGCGCGAACAGGTCGGCGTCAAACTGACGATAACGCCGCAAATCAATGAGGGCAACGCGATTTTGCTGAAGATTTCGCAGGAGGTTTCCAGCATCAGCGAATCGACAGCAGCGGCCGACCTGATTACGAATCAGAGCACGATTGACACAACGGTCATCATCGAGGATGGCGGTATCCTGGTCCTTGGCGGTCTGATCAAGGATGAGCTGAGAGAAAGCACTCAGAAGGTTCCGATTCTCGGCAGCATCCCGCTGCTCGGCGCCCTGTTTCGGCATCGGAGTGTCGTAAAAGTGAAGACCAACCTGATGGTATTTATCAGGCCGACGATTTTGCGGGACGGTACACAAGCAGCTATTGCGACACACGCCAAATACAATTATATAAGGGATATCCAGATGGGCAGCGGGAGATCCAAAGTACCGCAGTTGCGCGGTGCCAATCGCCCGGTCATGCCGCCGCTGGAGTCCTATGAAGAAGAAGCGAACGCAATCAAATCTGCCGATGATTCTGGTGAATAACGCCAGGTAACGGCGTTACGGGCATGGACAGCAATACCGAAATCGTTCTCGAAACTGAAGATGTTACTGCCGTCAAGGTCGGCGATAGCGCAGCAGCGGGTGATGCCAGCGCACGGGCCCTGCCTTTTTCGTTTGCCAAGCGCCATGGCGTCCTGATTCGTGAAATCAAGGACGGCAAAGCAGACACCGTCTATCGCACCGGCGCCTCACCGCTGAGCCTCGCCGAAGCCCGGCGTTTCGCCGGCGTTCCCCTGCTACTGACCAGAGTGCCCGCAGAGGCATTCGACGCAATGCTGCAACAAGCCTACGAACAGGGCAGTAACATGGCGATGCAAATGGTCGGTGGCCTCGATGAAGACATCGACCTGTTGCAAGTCGCACAGGAACTCCCGGAGCCATCGGATCTCCTGGAGAGCGATGATGATGCACCTATTATTCGCTTCATCAACGCGGTGCTGACCGAAGCCGTCAAGGAAAACGCATCGGATGTGCATATCGAGCCCTACGAGAACCGGCTCGTTGTGCGTTTTCGAATCGACGGCGTTCTCCGGGAAATTCTGCAGACGCGTCGTGCGCTCGCCCCACTCGTGGTGTCCCGGATCAAAGTGATGTCAAAACTGGACATTGCCGAGAAACGCCTGCCGCAGGACGGCCGTATATCTCTGAGAATTGCCGGCCGCGCCGTCGACGTGCGCGTATCGACCATGCCTTCGGGTCACGGCGAACGGGTCGTATTACGCCTTCTCGACAAACAAGCAGGTCGTCTGGATCTGAGCTCTCTCGGCATGGACGAGAACTCCCTCAAGATCATGGACGAACTCATTCACAAGCCGCACGGTATCATCCTCGTAACAGGACCGACGGGCTGCGGCAAGACGACGACTTTGTACGCTGCGCTCGGGCGCATCAATGACAACAGCCGCAATATCATGACGGTTGAAGACCCGATCGAGTATTTCATCGACGGCATTGGCCAGTCACAGGTCAATACCAAAGTTGAAATGACCTTCGCGAGGGGCCTCCGGGCGATTTTGCGACAGGATCCGGACGTCGTCATGGTCGGCGAGATCCGTGACCTTGAAACCGCACAAATCGCGGTTCAGGCGAGTTTGACCGGTCACCTTGTTCTCTCCACCCTGCACACCAACACCGCAGTCGGCGCGATAGCCCGGCTCCGCGACATGGGCGTCGAACCATTTCTTCTGTCGTCCAGTCTGATCGGCGTTCTTGCACAACGCCTGGTTCGGGTTCTCGACGACGCTACCAAAGTGGCCTATGTTGCCCGCGACTACGAATGCCACACCCTCAAAATGGACCCGGCCAATCCACCGACGATCTACAGGGCCAGCGAAAGCGCAAGCACGGGCTATCGTGGCCGCACCGGCATTTATGAACTGATTGCTGTAGATGACGTAATGAGAACGATGATTCATGATGGCGTCAGCGAGCAGCAGCTCGAACGGCACGCCCGAACGATGACCCCAAGCATTCGTGCCGACGGCCGTCGCCGCGTGCTTGCCGGCACTACCACACTCGATGAAGTACTTCGTGTGACGCGCGAAGATTGATTGGCATAAAATCCGCTTATGGGCGCCTTCGAATATGTAGCACTCGATCAAGCAGGCAAGGAATCCAAAGGCCTGCTCGAGGGCGACACCGCCAAACATGTACGCCAGACCCTCCGCGACCGGCACATGTATCCGATCAAAGTTACTGAGGTCGCACAAAAGGAATCACGGCGCCAGCGAAGTTTTTCCCTGAAACGCGGTCTTTCCGCAAGCGAACTCGCACTTCTGACACGTCAACTCGCGACCCTGTCTCAGGCCGGCCTGCCCCTTGAAGAAGCGCTGCTCGCGGTCAGCCAACAGAACGAAGACGCGCAGGCACAGAGCATTCTGTTGGGCGTGCGGGCCCGCGTCATGGAAGGCCACACGTTCGCAGACGGCCTTGCCGATTTTCCGCAGGCATTTCCCGAACTTTACCGTGCAACAGTTGCAGCGGGCGAACAGTCCGGACATCTCGACGCCGTGCTTGAACGCCTTGCCGATTTCACCGAGTCCCGGCACATACTGCAACAGCAAGTAAAAAACGCACTGATTTATCCGATTGCGCTCGTTGTAACCGCGGTTGCGATTATCAGTTTTATGCTGGCCTATGTTGTTCCGAAAGTCGTCTACATATTTGAAAACTACGACCAGCAGCTGCCGCTGCTAACCCGGATTATGATTGCATCGAGCGATTTCATTCGTGATTACTGGATCGGCCTGATCGTTTTTGTTGTGGCGCTCATATTCGGCGTACGGCATATCCTCAAAAAAGAGGGGCCAAGACGACGTTATCATTTATTGCTCCTGCGCCTGCCCATCATCAGTAAACTGACACGCGGCATGAACACTGCCAGGTTCACGCAAACTCTGAGCATCCTCGCAGGCAGCGGTGTGCCAATTCTCGAGTCACTGACCATCGCTTCACAGGTCGTTGTCAATGTGCCGATGCGAGAAGCGGTTGAGGAAGCGACGCAACGAGTGCGCGAAGGCGCGATGATCAGCAAGTCGCTGGCGGCAAGTAAACTGTTTCCACCGATGACAACGCACCTTATCGCCAGCGGCGAAGCCAGTGGCCGGCTTGAGGAGCTGCTCGCGCATGCCGCCACCAATCAGGAGCGCGAAGTCGACGGCCTGATCGCTACCTTACTCGGCATCATGCAACCGCTTCTTGTCATTGTCATGGCGGCGATTGTGTTGCTCATCGTACTCGCCATCCTCCTGCCGATTTTCGAAATCAATAATCTCATCCGCTAGCCCGCATCGGAGCCACATTGGAGCCCTTACCAGGGCTCATTTGGGCATCTTTTCAGGGTAACTGAAAAAGTGCAGATCACTCTCTTGCGCCTCCGAATTTTTGGGCGTATATAAGCGATTGATGCAAACGGAACTGCTCACGTTTCTCAGGATTTAAGCTGTACATGAATTGAGGCTTTAGATGATGCATACCGAAATGGGTGATCGCGACAAAGCAGAGGATGCAGAGGTCGCCGTCGACGAAGAAATAACGGAAGAAACGGTCGTTTTGACGGAGACGGGAGTCACAGACAATGTTGGCGATGTGTCTGTGGAAATTAACGTCGAAGAACTCGTCGCCGAAATCGAAGCATCACAGGGCGATGATGCACATATGAAAAACGAAATTCGAAAACGCCTCGGAGAAATACAGGAACAACGGGCGGCTGACAAAGAACTCGATAATACATTTGATATCGATCTCGACGAGGAATAAGAAGACAATTGACGCTGGACAATGGGGGCAGCGCCCTGTTTCGTGCTAGCGCTCCAGGAGCAGGCGATAATTTTCGAGTTTCAGGGGCGCCGCCACCGGTTCATTCAGTCCGCTCAAGCCACCGAGTTCATCGAGTATCGGATCGATACGCGCCTTTTGCGCGTGAGACAGAGACCGGTAATGGGCCAATGCTCGCTGAAACATCCATTGGGAAAACGGCATGACGTATCGAGTTGCCTTCACTTTCCCAAGATAGAATTCGTGTTTGCCGATGAAGCGGGGAATTCCTTTCGCATCCGGATGTTCTGCTGCCCATCGCCCGACTCGCCGTACAGTATCCACGAGTACCGGCAGCTGCTCGTCAAACATGCGCCTCAGTAACGGATACAGTGTCTCGGGCACCCGGTCATCAGCAAGAAAGCTGCCGTCGAAAGTTGTGGGCCGCTGCATGCGCTCAACCCATTGCGCGACATTCGGTGCACGCTCCCTCATCAGCCGGCCCGGGTAGGGGTCTCGATACAGATGAGCATACAGCGGCCCGATCAGGCCGAAATCACCAACGCTCGGCCTCTCTCCCAGGAGATATGAGTGGTCTTCAAGGTGCCGATTGAAGTCATCGAGAAACGACTCGTAGCTTTTTTCTATTTCACCGATGTTGCCACGACTCCGCCCCATGACGGGCTTGTACAGATTACCGAACAGCATCGCTGACGGAAGCCCGCCTATCGGCCTCAACAAACGCGGCCATCCCGGCTTGATGATATCGCCGAAATTCCTCAGGACATAGGCGAGATTCTCCCGCTTGAAGTGCCAGCGATAGTGCATCGCCGGCAACACCAGCCACTCGTCGCCATAGACCTCAAACAACAACGACACAAGCCGTTGCCACGGCCCCTCCGGATACACTGATGCTTCGGGATAAAGGCGCTCGAAGTAGTCGATAATCTGCGTCGTGTCCTGCACATACTCGCCATCGGGTGTCACCACCACCGGTACCACGCGACGACCGACACGCTCTTGTATGAGCTTACGGTCTTCGACACTGATGCTCTCGACGAACGGGATCTGCTTGTGCCGCAGATAGGCGCGAGCCTTCCCCGAATACAAGGAGAATTCGTGGCCCAGCAGGCGATAACAGGGGGCAGGGCCTTTTATCATATCGGACATCGGATGATCACCTTATCGGCTGGCGCCACCTGGCTGCTATGCTCTCGAATCTCGCAGTGGCCGGTATGCAATCCAAATGAACGACTGCGCGCTGACAAATACAGAGCTGTCTTGATGCGGAATAAAACGCAATTGACTCGATCGTCAAAAGGAGTCAGCTCCGTGATTATTTGCTGCGGGGCCCTGCACGGAAACGGTAGCATCCCGTTCAGGTAGCTTTCGCTTGTTGGGCACATGATGACATTCGCTCGGATACCTTTACAAGTATCGCCCGTCAGGACGCCGGTCTTTTATTTATGGGACGGCGGTGGATTCGACGCAATAATTCTCAGCGGAAATCCCTCGACCGCAGCAGCAACTCCCCCAGCAACGCACTGTGATCGATCAGTTTCCTGGCGATGACGTGAATTACCTTGCCTTCGATCTGTAATTCGCCTTCCACTCCCATCAAGCGTGCATTCAGAAGTACGCTGCGCTGCTCGTCAGCAATTTTTTTCCACACAATCAGATTCGTGCATCCTGATTCGTCCTCAAGCGTGACAAAGGTGACTCCGCTGGCGGTTCCGGGTCGCTGTTTCGTGATGACCAGTCCTGCTACTTTCACCCGGCGGCCGCTCCGAAGGCCCGGTAACTCGTTGGATGAAACGTATTCGAATCTATCCAGGTGATGTCGAATGAGTGCCATGGGATGACGCTCGAGTGTCAGCCCGAGATGTTGGTAGTCGGCAACGATGTTCTGTCCTTCCGTGGGGCGCTTCAGCATCGGGACGGCTTCATGATGCTCCATCGAGGGAAAAAGCGCCGTTGGTCTTTCAACCCCAGCGACAGCCCAGCGGGCCCGGTGCCGGTGTCCCTCCAGTGTCGCCAGCGCACCTGCGGCAGCCAATGCACCAAGTGCCCTGCGATTCAGGGCGGTGCGCTCAAGCAGCTGCTGAATACTCCGATACAGACCGGATGAACGCTTGTCGACGATTGTCTTGCCCGCAGTTTCGGATAAGCCTTTGACCTGTCGCAAGCCCAGGCGTAATGCCGGCTTACCACTTTGGGTTCTCTCCAGTGTGCAATCCCAGTCACTTTGATTGACATCCACGGCCCGCACTTCGACGCCATGACGCCGGACGTCCTGAATGAGTTGCGATGCCGAATAAAAACCCATCGGCTGGCTGTTTAGCAGTGCGGCCGTATACACCGCTGGTTCATGGCATTTAAGCCAGCAGGAAACATAAACGAGTAACGCAAAGCTGGCCGAATGAGACTCAGGAAAACCGTACTCACCAAAGCCCTTTATCTGTTTGAAGATCTGCCGGGCAAAGTCCTCTGTATAACCCCGCTCCCGCATGCCCGTGATGAGCTTTTCTTCAAACTGGCCGAGACCGCCGCGACGTTTCCAGGCCGCCATTGCGCGACGCAGTCGGTCAGCCTCACCCGGGGTAAAGCCGGCGGCCACAACAGCCAGCTGCATCACCTGTTCCTGAAAAATAGGAACACCGAGTGTGCGCTGCAGTACTTCTTTGACGGCATCGCTCGGATACTCGACGGCCTCCTCACCGGAACGCCTGCGAAGATACGGGTGCACCATGTCTCCCTGTATGGGGCCCGGGCGGATAATCGCCACTTCAATGACGAGATCGTAATAACAACGTGGCTTGAGACGCGGCAACATCGCCATCTGTGCGCGAGACTCGATCTGGAATACACCCATCGTGTCGCCGTCGCAGATCATGTCATACACTTTCGGGTCTTCCGCCGGCACCGTCGCGAGCGAGTACTCCCTGCCGTCGTATTCCCTGATCAGATCGAAGCTTCTCCTGATTGCTGTCAGCATGCCGAGACCCAGCACGTCGACTTTCAACAGCCCCAAGTCCTCGAGATCATTTTTCTCCCATTGAATGACGGTGCGACCTTGCATCGTCGCGTTTTCGACAGGTACCAGTTCCGTCAAAGGTCCATTGGAGATGACGAATCCGCCAACGTGCTGTGAAAGATGTCGCGGAAAACCGATGAGCTGCCGCACGAGATAGAGCAGGCGTTTGATAACCGGGCTCTCGGGATCGAGCCCGGCCTCGAGCACCCGGCTGTCGTCGACCTCCTGGCCGTCCCACCACTGCATGGAACGGGCCAGCTTATCGACCTGCAGGCCACTGAGACCAAGCGCCTTGCCGACATCCCGCAGTGCACTGCGCGGCCGGTACGTTACCACCGCCGCGGCGAGCGCCGCACGCTCCCGTCCATACTTTCCATAGATATATTGAATAACCTCCTCGCGTCGCTCGTGTTCGAAATCTACATCGATGTCCGGTGGTTCATTACGTTCTTTGGAGATAAATCGTTCGACGAGCATTGCCATGCGTCCCGGATCGACTTCGGTAATGCCCAAACAAAAGCAAACTGCAGAATTCGCTGCAGAACCTCGGCCCTGACACAGAATCCCCTGCGCCCTCGCATAAGTAACGATGTCATGCACGGTCAGGAAGTAGGGCTCGTAGTTAAGATCGGCAATGAGTTCGAGTTCATGCTCTACGAGCGCCACGACCTTTTGCGGAACACCATCAGGCCAGCGTCTTCGCATGCCCTGCTCGCTCAAAATACGCAGATAACTGCGCGGCGTTTCACCGTCGGGTACCAGTTCGTCCGGATATTCGTAACGAAGCTCATCGAGCGAGAAATCGATCAGGCCGGCGATTTGCAGCGTCTCCCGAGTGAGTTCTGCGGGATAGATCGTCTCGATTGATGCAGGAGATCGAAGGTAACGTTCGCCGTTCGGATATAGCGCGAAGCCTGCCCTGTCAAGCGTTACTTTCTTCCGTATCGCCGTAATCGTGTCCTGCAACATACGACGCGAGCGGCGGTGCATATGCACGTCACCGCTGGCAACGAGCGGCAAACCCATCGTCCGGCTTGAGCTTTGCAGCCGGTTTAAGCGTTGACGTTCCAGGCCGTCGGCGAGCAATTCCACGGCAATCCACAGGCGCTCACGAAAAGCATCGCATATCCAGTGGTCTTCCGGTTTCAGTATCAGTTGACTGTCGGGAATCCATAACAACAGGCAATCAGGCAGGCCATCGGTAAAGTCATCGGGCGTCAGTCTGTAACTGCCCTTCTCTGCTGCTCGTCTGCCATCGGTAATGAGACGACACAAGCGGGCATAGCCGGCCCGGCTCTGTGCAAGGGCCACAAGCTTCAGGCCGGTACTGAGCCGAAATTCCGAACCGATGATGAGTTTTTTGAGCCCTGCGTTCTTTGCCGCCACATGGGCTCTTACGATTCCGGAGACGGAGCATTCGTCCGTGATAGCCAGCGCGCTGTAACTAAATACTGCGGCCGTTTCGACAAGCTCTTCAGGATGTGATGCACCCCTCAGGAATGTGAAATTACTGAGTACATGCAGTTCGGCATAGGCAGTCATAGATCTTCAAGTACTAGCAGCGCGTTGAAAAAGTCTCAGGCGAGTGCGAGACAAGGCAAGAATCGGCGAGCGCCGCTCTCGCCCATCCCTGGGCTCCGCGGCATTGGGACGTCCTGTCCGGCAAGCGCAGTGTACACGCCAGTACATGAGCATTTTGAGCCGATTCTTAACGCAGTATCGTGCCGTCTGAGGGTTTTTCACGCGCTGCTAGCCGAATATGCCGTGCAGATACCAGTCACCCGACCGGCGATCCTGATACACCCAGACATGTATGCCTGCCGGATTGACGGCAATGTAATAATCCCGCGCAATGCCATCGTCATCCCACCAGCCCGTCTCGAGGCGCTCCGGCCTGTCAAGCAGCTTTAAAATGCCCTGATACACCGGAGCACCCTGCTCGACCGGCAGCGGCCTCGGTTCCGGGAGCATCCACAGAGGCCTCCGCAATACCCTGCTTTCTTCGCACCAGTAGCTAGAAACAGCGGCACTCTCCGTCAGACCTGCAGGCATCCAGGCATACTGCGGGCGGTGCTCGGCGACGGTCGTGACACCATGTACTGATTCATCACCGATGCGTGCGCTCATGCGCTCAACAAGATGTGCGATGGGTTCACTCTGTCGCTTGCCCGCATTATTAAAGGGCAACTTAGAAGTTCTTGCCGTGAGTGATTGACTCTGCCCGCCAGCTAAACGAATCGCTATCACCGGCGCCGGCAACTGAAGCTGGTCAAACTTTATCTTCAGCAAATCAAACCAGTGCTGAACGCTGCGGCTTGCCTGCACACAACCCAGCGTCAGATGCGTTGCGGGCTCCCGCAAATGAAAAAAGCCAAACAACACACGCTGCACACTTAATTGCCGCGTCAGTAAAAAACGCTCGAGTTCAATAAGCAGTTCCTGACAGATATTGAGAAGCAAATCACTCGCACTCTCTTCTTCGACCAATTCGTATTCCGAACAAAAACGTTCGGGCGCCCGATGAGATTGACGGGGATCTGGCAAGCGGCCCAGCGCGCGATCAAGTTCGAGTAAGCGACCAGCACCAAACCGCCGCGCAAAACCTTCTCGCGGTAACCGCAGGCAATCGCCGACGCAGGTAATGCCCATACCGCTCAAATGTTCCTTGACAGAATCCGGCCACCCAAGACAGCGTATTGGCAGCTTGCGCAATGCACTGGTCAAGTCTGCCTGCTCCAGAATACAGACCCTGCGGCCCGCCTTTGCCAGCCAGGTCGATGCCTTGGGCGTCGGTGCGATCGAAAGTAGCGCGCTGAAGCCCTGGCTCTCCAGACCGGTCGCGATTCTCTGCCGCAGGGACGAAGGCCCGCCGAATAACCGCAGGCTGCCAGCGATTTCCAGAAGCAACACGCTGGGCGTTTCGATGCAGACAAAAGAGGTGAATTGCTCTGCCCAGGCAGCCAGAGCTTCTAAAGCCTGTCGCTCCTGTTGCAGGCTGCGTTCCCTGAGACAAAGCGCTGGCAGGAGCGCTAATGCGGCATTCACCGCCAGTCCGGGGCTTATGCCCGCTGCGCTGGCTTTTTTGTCGGCCAGCAATATCCGCTGCATGCCCTCCCGGCCTTCGAATACCGCTATTGCTTCCCGGACGTTTATATCATCTAAAGCCTGCAACGGCAGGGCCGGCAGATAAATACAAAGCCACAGACGTCGTACAGGCGTCGCCCGAGGCGCTTCAGGTTCTGCGACAGGCGTGAGCGACTGCTGCGCAGGCGTTTTTTGTAAATGAGCAGGCTTTGTTATTACGGAGGGAGTCGGGGCGGCTTCCCGCAAAATGGCGGGCGATTTATCCGGGGACGACATGATTAACCCGAAGCTTGTACGAGCGTCCGGTTTATGGCCGGATCTCGTGTAATGTTCGGGTTAACCCGCATAGTCCCGCACCACGGCCGGCCGGCCACCGCGACTTTTCAGAATACCCAAATCCGTGCCTTTTTCACCCGCTGTGAGCTGAATACGCAAAACAGCAGCCGACGCTTGAGCCAGGGCTTTCAGCGGGCGAAATGCGATTGCCCAGCTTTGTCCTTTCTCGGCAGCGAGTTGCAAACGCCGGCTGGAATAGTCATCCAGCGTATCCAACCACATGAGTACGGCCGCACAATTGCCGGAAGACAAAGCCTGTTCGGCTGCCCACAAGGTCTCACTCTCCTGCCTGGGACGCACAATCAATACCTGCGAGAGGTTGATACCCCATTGCAACAATGCGGGCGGGTAGGGTTGGAAAGGCGGTGCTATCCAGGCTATCCAGCCAGCTTCTGCATCGTCTGCTGCCTCACTGTCTTCCGGTTGCCTGGCCGCTTCACGGCCTTCCGGTTTACTGAGGCGGGCCAGTGCCGGCATCAACAATTGAAGCTCGCCCATGCCATAGTGCTCGAGCAGAATTTCGGTCAGGGCATGCCGTGGCCAACCACCGCCCGGCAAATAGCGATCGAGTTTTGGGTAGCCGCTGGGGAGACCTTGCCAGCCCGGGGTATTTGCCTGATCCCGCCCCCGCCAGAGATGCGGGTTTTGCAGTAATTTCTCGAGCGTGTCGGCCACAATGCAACAAGGTTTGCTTAGTGCCGGGACAAATTGTCACGGATGACGCCAACAACAACACCCTCGATCACCATCGTTTGTGTTTTCAGGTCCACCTGTATCGGTTCGAACTCCTCGTTCTCCGGTAACAGCCAGACCGTGGAACCATCCTGGCGATAGCGTTTGACGGTGACTTCGTCCCCCACTCTGGCCACAATAATCTGCCGGTTGCGCACTTCAGGTGTGCGGTGTACTGCAACAAGATCGCCGTCGAGAATGCCTGCGTTCTTCATGCTCATGCCATGTACCCGCAGCAGGTAATGCGGCTTGGGGTTAAACAGAGCCGGATCGAGCCTGTAATGTGTCTCGATATGCTCCTCTGCCAGGATCGGGCTACCGGCCGCCACCCTGCCGACCAGCGGCAGACCCAGCTGCTCGCGCAGTGAATCCTTGAGCTGTATGCCCCTGGACGTCCCCGGTACGAGTTCCAGCACCCCCTTGCGCTGCAATGCCCGCAAATGCTCCTCGGCCGCATTGGCAGACTTGAAGCCGAGCTCTTTAGCGATCTCCGCACGCGTAGGCGGCATGCCGGAATCGACTATAAATTCTTGAATCATATGGAGAATTTGAGATTGTCTGGGAGTCAGACCTTGCATCGCAATAACCCTGTATAAATAAACAGTGCCTGGGATTATATACAGGTATCAGTTCGGCGCAAGTCGTTATTCGTCGAACTGGACCAGCAGAGATGGGTGCGTCGCTGAGCGTCGTATTGTCCGAGCGGAGCAGGATGCGGGAGCGGGGATACTCCGATGTGAGCGGAGTCCTGGACGACGCAGCGAACTTAAGCGAAGCGACACATCTATCCTCGCTCCCAAGCTCAGGTCACGTAGCAGACAGTAAATTGAAATGAACCGATAAGATCAATATACAACACCCTGTCGCATGAAACAGACATTAGCCGAATAAAAACGAGGTTTTCATTGAAGCCCAGGGCATATTAGGAAATAATGCGCCTGCAGTTTTATTCCAACAGAGGAAATTTGGATGATGATTAAGAATGTACTGAAAGTGAGCGCACTCGTGCTCGTGCTCGGGGTGGCCTCTGGATGTGCCAGCCAGGAAGCAATCGACAGGGCACAAGCGACAGCGGACAGTGCAGCAAGAGATGCGGCAGCAGCCAAATCTACAGCTGAGGCTGCCCGTGCAGCAGTGGACGGTGCAGCGCAGTCAGCTGCTAGCGCTCAGAGCACTGCGGATCGGGCTTTGGCTGCAGCTACTGAAGCTCAGGCTTGCTGCGATGCGAACCGCGATCGTTTGGAGCGCATGTTCCAGAAATCTATGTCTAAGTAGCCGAAAGACTACGAAGATTTTACTCAGACGCCGCGCTTGTCGCGGCGTTTTTTATGGTTCTACCGACCGGCATGGGAATGCCGTCGGCTCGCTCGAGCAGGTCCTCCGCCCGCTCCCAGTCGAGTTCGCCGGCCCGTGTATTCGTTGCAGCGACGAACTGTTCGGTCAGCGCAGTCAGTATGTTGCGCTCGGGCTGCACGAGTAAATCTTCCGGCAGCACTTCATTGCTTATCTCTCCGGAATCAGTTTCGAAAGGCACAAATTCAAGCGCGCGGTGAACTTCCATGACAAGTTCGTCGCCGTGCCAGCCGATTTTGACGGGCTGATTGATGATTCGTACCGGCGTGTTGACGCTTACCTGGTCAAACAGGAAACGTATGTCTTCGGGAAACATCCGTATGCAGCCATGCGTTACCCGCATGCCGACACCGGCTGGGCGATTGGTGCTGTGTATCAGGTAGCCGGGAAGACCGAGTCGCATCGCAAACGCGCCTAAGGGGTTTTTGGGCCCCGGCGGCACGATCCTGGGCAGCGGGTCGCCGTCGGCCGCATGTTCTGCACGCACCGATTCCGGCGGATACCAGGTCGGGTTCCTCACTTTCGAAACGATGTGCGTCAGGCCCAATGGGGTTTCCCAATCCATGCGGCCAATGCTCATCGGATAGGTCATGACTATTGCCGGCTCGCCATCTTTCGGTTCCGGAAAGTAGTACATGCGGTATTCGGCAAGATTCAGTATGACGCCCTTTCTTGGTCCGGGCGGCAATACATACCGGGTGGGCAGCAGGACTTCGGTGCCCTCGCCCGGCAACCAGGTATCGACCTCGGGGTTGGCACGTACAATGTCTTCATAACCGAGGCCGTGGCGACGTGCAAGATCGAGCAGTGTCTCGTCGGCGCGCGCGTTGACAACCGTCAATGCACCGACAACATCGTCGTCGTCAGGCGGCAATTCGAATTGTTCCGCCTGCACCGTGATTGGCAGCGCCATGACGAACAAAAGGGTCAGCATGTACCGTCGAAAAATCATTGTCCTGTTTCTTCTCTCTCGATAACCTCGGTTTCCGACTCGGCCGCGGCAAGCCAGTCCTGAAGCGCCTCGCTCTGTAGCAGGCGCTTCGGGTAGGCAGTGGCCGACTGCGGCAGGTTGATGCCATACGTGCGAAATCTCAAGACGACCGGGGCATACATCGCATCAGCCACGCTAAAGTTGCCGCAAAGCCAGTCGCCGGCCGATTTGTATCGCCTTTGGCAGTCCGACCAGATCTCGAAAATCCGGTCGATGTCGGCGGCGAGCGCATCGGGTAACGGTACTCTACGCCCCATCGCGCGACAATTCATAGGCATTGCTTCACGCAAAACCGAAAACCCTGCGTGCATCTCTGCGCAAATGCTTCTCGCATGGGCCCTTGCCTTGGGATCAGACGGCCAAAGCTTTTTTTCGGGCCAGCGCTCGACGACTGTTTCGGCAATCGCCATCGTGTCCCAGATCGCCTGCCCGTCCAGAATCAGCACGGGCACGCGGCCAGCCGGCGAATACTGCGCAATTCTTGCAGCACATCCTTGCGTATCGAGGGCGATACGCTCTTCCTCGAAGTCGATGCCGGCCTCGGCCAGCAGGAACCATGCCCGCAGGGACCAGGTCGAGTAGTTCTTGTTGCCTATGACGAGTTTCGCGGTCATGCGATCGTTACCTGATAGTCCTGGCACCCATGGTAAACCAAGGCACTGCCAGGGTCCTCGATTGCAGTTTTTTTGTCTCCCGGGGATTGCCCGATATGCAATTGAATTGACCCAATTCTGTGAGGCCGGTAGCCTGTCAGGCCCCAAGCACCTCCGGACAAGCCTCATGGGAATGCGATTTTCAATCGAACTCAGTGATCGGGATCTGGATTTCTTTCGCGAGGCTTTGAAAAAGTCCCGCGATGCGGTCCGGCATGCCGATGAGTCGGAAATCATCGAAGCCATCGGCGATATATTGGCCGAGATCAAGAAAGAAGGGCCTTTGCCGGATTTCGTGGCACGCCGCATCCCGAGACTCGAGTCACTGATCAGGATGCTGCAGGATGACGAATGGGCGCTACCGACAGATGAGCGAGAACGCTTGCTGGCGATGTTCGTGTATTTCGGCGACCCGGAGGACATTCTGCCTGACTACATCCCGGTCATCGGATATCTTGACGACGTCATCATGATCGAACTGGTCGTTCGGGAGTTACGGCACGTACGTGAAGCCTATGACGATTTTTGTGACTTCCGGGACAACTATGACAAACAGTTCAAAACCGGACACGACCCGGCAGTCCGCCGCGATCGCATCGACAGGAAGCGACAAACTTTGCATCAAAGAATGAAAAGGCGGCGCAAAAGCAGCGGCAAGCGAGGCTCAATTTCGTAAACACGGGGTGAATGACCAGTCCGTCAGGACGGGCTAACGAATCGTATCGACCGCTCCTCTCCTGGCGTCTCGGAAAGTCAGAAGCGCATTAAGACGGAGCCCCAGGTGAAGCCACCGCCGAAGGCCTCCATCAGGATAAGTTGGCCGCGTTTGATCCTGCCGTCGCGAACAGCGACATCCAGCGCCAGGGGCACCGAGGCGGCCGAAGTATTGCCGTGATCCTGCACGGTGACAATCACTTTTTCCATCGGCAGGCCCAGCCTCTTCGCCGTTGCCTGTATGATTCGCAGATTGGCCTGATGGGGAATCAGCCAATCCAGATCGTCTTTATCGATACCGTTCGCTTCAAGCGCAATGGTTGCGACATTGCCGAGGGTCCTGACGGCGACTTTGAATACCTCATTGCCGCTCATGATGATTCTCGAATCACCGACACCTGCCTTGTATAAATCCTTGGAGACGCCGACCGGGTAATAAAGGAGTTCCTTGTATTTCCCGTCCGCACCGAGATGGGTGGAGATGATTCCCGGCTCATCGGCAGGCTTGACGATGACGGCACCGGCACCATCACCGAACAGGACGCAGGTCGCTCGGTCGGTCCAGTCGATCAGTTTCGTAATGATCTCTGCGCCGATGACCAGGGCACACTTCGTCTCGCCGGCGCGGATAAATTTATCTGTCGTTGTTAAGGCATAAATGAAACCGGTGCAAGCCGCTTCAATGCTGAATGCAGGGCAACCATGAATACCGAGTTTTTCCTGAATAATCGTGGCGATGTTCGGGAAAATCAGGTCCGGACTCGTCGTGCCAACAACAATCAGGTCGATGTCTTCAGCCGTGATGCCGGCATCCTCGATGGCATTCTTCGCAGCTTCCACGCACAGATCGGATGTCAGCTGGTCCTCTGTCGCTACGTGACGCCGTTCGACGCCCGTACGGGTGCGGATCCATTCGTCGCTTGTGTCTACGATCTTCTCCAGGTCCGCATTCGTCATGATGCGTTCCGGCAAATAGCGTCCTGTGCCTGCGATTTTCGAATAGATCATGCAGCTTCCTGTTGCAACAAATTGCCGATTTGCAGCGGTACCTGGTTCTGGACCTCGACCAGCCCCGTATCGATTGCATGTTGAAACGCATACGAATCGGCGCTGCCGTGACTCTTGATAACGATACCATTAAGACCGACGAGCGACGCGCCATTGTAGTTGCGCGAGTCCATCTCCACAGCCAGGCTTCTCAGAACGGGCCCGGCCAGCACAGCCTGAATCCTGGAAAACAGGTTGCGCGAAAAAGCCCGGCGAAGATAGTATACCGACAAGCCTGCCGTGCCCTCCATCGTCTTGATCGCAACATTGCCGGTAAAGCCGTCTGACACGACTACATCGGCTTTGCCCGAGAAAATCTCGTTGCCTTCGATAAAACCGACGTAGTTCAGGCCACTCTCAGTTAGCAAAGCGGCCGCATCCCTGACCGTATCGTGTCCCTTGCTGTCCTCGACACCAATATTCAGTAATGCGACGCGCGGCCTGTCGAGCCCGCGGATGTCGCCCGTGATGATCGAACCCATGACTGCGAACTGAAAAAGTTGCTCCGGGCTGCCGACGGTATTGGCGCCGAGGTCGAGCATGTGAACGGTGCCGCCGATCGACGGCAGCTCTGCGATGATTGCCGGTCTGTCGATGCCAGGCAGCATCTTGAGCACGTACTTCGCGGTTACCATCAGGGCACCCGTGTTGCCGGCACTGACACAGGCCTGAGCGGATCCCTCTTTGACCATATTGATGGCAACGCGCATCGAGGAATCCTTTTTCTTGCGCAGCGCGTTGGCCGGTGATTCCGACATACCGACCACTTCCGTCGCCTGACGAATCGTGAGCCGTTTCTCCTCGCCGACGATCCTCGTAATGTGGCCGGCCAATTCTTCGGCGTCGCCGACCAGCACAAGCCTGAGATCAGGATGCTTTTCCAGCGCCGCGCGGGCGGCCCGAACGACCACCTCGGCGCCAAGGTCGCCGCTCATCGCATCAAGAGAAATTACTGAGCCAGTGCCCACGGAATCACACGGTCAGGCTGTCGCCTTCACCGAGACTGTGAATGCCTACTCTTCGTCGTCGTCTTCGGGCTGCACGACAACCTGCTTGCCGCGATAAAACCCATCGGGCGTGACACGATGCCGAAGATGGGTTTCTCCCGAGGTTGGATCCACAGACAGAGACGGTCCTTTGAGTTTGTCGTGTGAGCGCCGCATGTCGCGCCGCGAAGGTGTCTTACGACTTTTTTGAACTGCCATTTTTATCTCCAATAAATGATGACACGCATGCGCCACCATTGAATCTGAAATCTTTCGTCAGCTGCTATCTGACGATTTATCAATTCGGGTCGCGCATCTGCGATTTCAAATCGGCAAACGGGCGAACTTTTCCCGGTTCCTCTGTAAGCAGCTTTTTTGCCAGCGGGCCGCACATCGCAGAATCGTCATGAGCCGCCGACAATGGCATCGCCATAATCAACACTTCGTCCACAATGTCCAGGGGCCGCACAGTATCTTCTGCTGTCTCCCAGATTTCGTATTCTTCAAACGCTGTTGCATCACCGCCAGGGATCAGCAACATCAATTTCAACTGTGCGTTAAGTGATATCTCAAACGGTTCCAGACAACGCTGACAAACCGCATCAATTCTTGCCGAAATCTGTCCCTCAAGCGCCGGAATCTGACGGCGCACATCGGCCCAGCCAAACGCAAGTCTAATGTCTATCGGAGCGTCCCGCCATTTTTGCGGAATTTTTGCCCGCGTCACCCTCGCCAGGTCCGCCTCCACAAGCATCTTCAAACGAGGGAATTCCGATAATTTTCCTTTTGTTTCAATCACTTGACCGCTTGCAGCCAGCTGTGCGGGCAGCGCACGATCGGTGAGTGGATTGGCCATGGCGCGCGCATCATAAGGGCAGTTTTCCATGCTGTCAAAAAAAATGGTTACACTCGTCTGATTACTCAACATGCTGATTAACCATGCAAAACCCGGCCGCGGGCCCTATCGTTCTAGCCTCCTCGTCCACCTATCGGAGGGGCCTGCTCGATCGTTTCCTGGGCGAGTACGAGGCGGTATCGCCCGAGGTCGATGAGTCCAGCGACGGCACCGAACTGCCGGAATATCTTGCGGCACGTCTTGCCCGGGAGAAGGCCGAGGCGATTTCGAGCACCCATCGCGACTCGCTGATTATTGGTGCCGATCAGATCGCGGTTCTCGACGGTCAGGTTCTCGGCAAACCCGGTGATCACCAGAAGGCCATCGAGCAGTTGCTTGCGGTATCGGGCAAATCGCTGCAGTTCCTGACAGCCGTTTACGTACTCGGCCCGGCGGGGCGAACACGACACGCACACATCGACCGTACCGCTGTGCGCTTTCGCCAGTTCGACCTGCGACTGGCAGAGACCTACCTGAGACATGATGAACCGTATGATTGCGCCGGCAGTTTCAAGATCGAGGGCGCTGGTTTTGTTCTTTTCGAATCCGTTCAAACAAACGACCCAACCGCACTTATCGGCTTGCCCATGATCTGGCTGGCAGAGACCTTACGCAAGCTTGGGTATCTGCTCCCCTGACGAAAAAGGCCTAGGCAAAGGTGTCAGATCACTGCTGTCCCACAATGCCCCGCTACCACGATCAAGGATATGGATGGTGCAAGGCTTGGCGCAGAGACCGTGGCCCGCAGGGATGCGGGCCCCGCGCCTACATGGACGTACTTGTGGCGCGTCTCTGAGACAAGCCTTGCACCATCCATGTCCGTAGCGGGACATTCCGCCAGAACCCCATGCAATCACTTCGTGCCAGCCGCTGAAACATTCGTTTCACGGGACAGCAGTGATCTGACATTTTTTCACTACCTGTAGCGCTTGCTGGATTTTCTTGCCGACAATCCGTGCGTCAGGAAATGATCAAGGTCATCGGCGAGCGGAGCCGTGAAATGTCGCTCATTGCCGCTGCTGTCCGCAAAGGAAATCGACTGCGCGTGCAGAAAAAGCCGTTTGAGCCCCAGCTTCCCGGCCTGTCGATTGGCGTCCGCATCACCATATCGCTCGTCGATAACGAGTGGATGGCCGAGGCTTTGTGCATGTACCCGTATCTGGTGCGTACGTCCGGTCAGTGGCCGACATTGCAGCAGGCTAAAGTCACCGTAGGTCCGCGATAAGCTGATGCGGGTCTCTGCCGGCTTCCCCTGGTCACTGATGATGACGTGACGCTCTCCGCTTTTTCGATGCTGAACATGAAGCGGCGCGTCGATCAGGTAATCGCCGTATTGCCAGTCCCCGGCGGCCAGCGCCAGATAGTTTTTCTCGACAAGTCCCTGGCGAAACTTCTCGTGCAACTCGCGAAGCGCGCTGCGCCGTTTGGCGAGAACGAGGCAACCCGACGTTTCGCGGTCGAGCCGGTGCGCCAGCGCCAGGTCTTTCAAATCAGGACGCGAAGCCCGCAGCAGCTCGATCACGCCGTGACTGATGCCACTGCCACCGTGAACCGCGACACCGCTGGGTTTATCGATGACGAGCAATCGCTTGTCTTCGAAAATAACGCGCTCCAGCATATCCTCCGCCAGCCTGGCGGGCGGCAGCGCCGTCGGCGCACTGACCCGGGCCGGCGGCACGCGGACTTCATCTCCCGGCTGCAACTTGTATTCGGCCCTGATGCGGCCGCCATTGACGCGGACCTCGCCCCGGCGCAACAGGCGATAAATCCGGCTTTTCGGCACACCGGGTAGCGCGTTGAACAGAAAATTGTCAATGCGCTGCCCGGCGAAATCTTCGCCGATACTGATCTTGCGGACGCCCGTCCGCACTGATTTGGGAGATTCCGGAACCATCACAATGACTTGTATCACGTTGCCGCGGTGAGCTGCTGTGTTATATTACCGGCCTGCGAGGGCAATGGAACTCGATTCAACCCTCGCGACGAGTGAATCACGACCGCGGTAAACCTCTGATTTGTCGTGATTGTTTTGTATTTTAGGCTTCGCACTACGCGAGACCTGTATCCACTTGGCAGCGAGCACGGCATACCGGCGCGAGCACCAAAGCGGCTTTGCCGCAGGGTAACAATGATCAGTATTCTGGCCGGCCAGATCGAAAGCGATCGGGCCTTTTCGAAAGTTGTGAGCTTCACGTTTGCGCGCGCCTGGCGCCGCGCACTCCGTACTGATTTCCCCTGCGCGGCCCCTTCGGCCACACCCCGCCTGTCCTTTTCGCTGCCCACCACTGATAACAAAGTAGGGCATCATGAAAAGAATGTTGATAAATGCGACCCAGGAAGAGGAGTTGCGCATGGCGATGGTCGATGGCCAGCGCCTGTACGATCTGAACATAGAGTTACCATCCGCCGAACGTAAGAAAGCCAATATTTACAAGGGAACGATCACGCGCATCGAGCCAAGCCTCGAGGCCGCGTTCATCGATTATGGTGCCGAGCGCCACGGATTCCTGCCGTTAAAAGAAATATCCCCGGAGTACTTCGTTTCCGAAGTCGAAAAGGGCAGTAAACCGAATATCAAAGAGGTCCTCAACGAGGGCCAGAACATCGTCATTCAGATTGACAAGGAAGAGCGCGGCAATAAAGGCGCCGCGTTAACGACCTACGTCAGCCTGGCAGGACGTTTTATCGTCCTGAAACCGAACAAGTCACGTTCGGGCGGTGTCTCGCGGCGCATCGTCGGTGAAGACCGCGACCTCGCGCGCAAGTCGCTCGCGGAGATCAACGTACCCCAGGGCATGAGCGTCATTCTTCGCACCGCCGGCATCGATCGCAGCGCAGAGGAATTTACCTGGGACCTGGACAACCTGCTTGCCGTCTGGGAAGCAATCAAGAAAGTCGTCGTCGAGCGACCCTCCCCGTTCCTGATTTATCGCGAAAGCAACGCCGTCGTTCGCGCGTTGCGCGACTACTTCACCAACGAGATCGGCGAGATTCTCATCGATGATGAGAAAACGTATGAAGAAGCGCAGGAATTTGTCGAACAGGTCATGCCGCACAATCTGCGCAAGCTGAAGCACTACACAGATTCGGTTCCTTTGTTCACCCGATACCAGATCGAATCTCAGATCGAGTCTGCATTTTCCCATTCGGTCACGCTGCCCGCCGGCGGCAGCCTTGTCATCGATCATACCGAGGCGCTGGTATCCATCGACATCAACTCGGCCAGAGCGACCAAGGGTAGCAACATCGAAGCGACCGCATTGAACACCAACCTCGAGGCGGCCGACGAAATTGCACGCCAGTTGCGACTGCGTGACCTTGGCGGACTGATTGTTATCGACTTTATCGATATGGGCCCGCAAAGAAACCAGCGGGAAGTCGAGAACCGGCTGCGGGAAGCCGTGAGAGCAGACCGCGCGCGCGTCCAGATCGGCAAGATCAGTCGCTTCGGTCTGCTGGAAATGTCGCGACAGCGCTTGCGTCCCTCACTGGGCGAATCGAGCTATATGACTTGCCCCCGTTGTTCCGGCATCGGCAACATTCGCAGCGTTGAGTCGCTCGCACTGGCTATTCTGCGCATCATCGGCGAAGAGGCAAGAAAGGAGCGTACCGCCAAAGTTATTGCCCAGTTGCCGGTCGAAGTTGCGACCTACCTGTTGAATGAAAAGCGCAGCTGGCTCCAGAGTCTCGAGTCGCGCAACGATATGCAGGTCGTTATGGTTGCCAATCCGGCCCTGGAAACGCCGCATTACCAGATCCGGAGAGTCCGGGATGACCAGGTCGAGCTGCCAGAGAACGTCGGCATCAGTTACACCTTAGCCGAAATCGCCGATGAACCGGAAATCCCGCAGACATTGCAGGATCGCAAGGAAGCGGAGCCAGCCGCCGTCGCGACCGTCACTCCGCTCACACCCGTACCCAAACCGAGACGGAAAAAAGGTCCCGGGATCTTTGCGTGGTTGGCCGGATTATTCGTTTCTTCATCCGCTGCTCGCAGCAGCAAGCAGCGGCGTAGCCAGACACGAACACACAAGAAGCCTGACAGCCGTGGCGCTCAGCGCGGGCGCCGACCCAGCGAAGCAAAGAAAACTGCTGCCGGCAAAAAGACTTCACGGTCGAAGCAGCAAAGCAAGCGACGCAGCAAGAAGGCCTCAGGCGAAGATTCTGCCCGCAGGTCGCAGGAAGTTCGCAAGGAAAAACGATCGGATTCCGGGTCTGACCAACGATCGAAGGCACGCGATCAGAATCAGGATGACAGTCGCAGGCAAGCGCGCGATGAGGCCCG
>Ga0209980_10000114_pt1 | contig 38504 bp, 38 predicted proteins | sample CR02metaG_FD_183611 | JGI IMG/M metagenome (GOLD analysis project Ga0209980, IMG submission 183611) | Deep subsurface microbial communities from Mariana Trench to uncover new lineages of life (NeLLi) - CR02 metaG (SPAdes) (version 2) | ecosystem: Environmental > Aquatic > Marine > Ocean trench...
AGCAATTTGGATTTCATTTCACTCTCCAGGCGACGTTAAAAAAAACAAAAGGGCGCACTGCGTTCATGCCACAAGCCATCCCATTGTATTGGATAACGACGTACGAAGAGTTTGGTTGACTTGGCAGGGCCTGCATTCCTGCTCGTCACCGGGTTTTCTCAGGTGGCTGGTGATGATGGGAGTTATCAAGAGAGGGCGGTGGCTATCGAGACGGATAGGCCAATTATTACTCTATTTAACATAATATACATTATGCGTCTTTTAGGCATAAACAGAGGAAGCTGCCCAAACACCCCTCCCTCCATACATTGCAGCACTGTATTACACTACTAAACAGTAAGTTATACGCCTTTTCTAAACTGTTTCTTGAATACTCTTCTCAGTCCAACCGTTTGGTCTGTGCCAAAATCAGTTTTATCTGTGCGCATAACGCGCGCATAACTGCCTCCGGTTCTTTTTCCAGGACCCTAAGCAAGGTCTGTGCCGATGCTGTGGGCTTGCGGATACCTTGTTCCCAGTTTTGCAAGGTTTTTGTCTTTAGGCCAAGATAAGTGGCCATTTGTGACTGTGACAATTGAAACCGATGATGTTCTGGTTTTTCTAGTTTTTATACTTTTTTGTGCAGCATCCGCATAATGGTGTAACTGGCGATCACACCCAGGGCGGCGAAAGCTGCGAGAAACAAAAAGAAATGCTGGTGCCCGGCAAGCCCGGGTGACCGATCGAGCAAGACGCCTCCAATATAGGCAACGAAAATATCCGGCGTGAAGCCCAACACAGACACCAGGCCCACGGCTGTTCCGGTGACAGCGACCGGTACTTTTGCTTCCTGGAACAGCGCAAAATAGAGTCCGCGCAAGCCAAAGATCGCTGAGGCTCCGAGCAGCATATTGCAAAACAGCACCCACACGACACCCGGCAGCGGCGTCGTGAGTGCGAAGAAAAGATCCGATATCAGCAACAAGACAAAGGCAATTAAGGTCATGCGCGAGATCGTGAATCGATCGCCAAGGAAACCGGCGCCCAGAGCTGCAACCGGCCTCATCCAGGCGCCGATAGCGACCAGGCGTGCGGCGTCCACTTCGTTCATGCCGTATCCTTCAACGGCATAAAGCGAGTAGTTGTCAAACCCCTTGTAGCCGACATAGGCACACACCACGATCAGGGCCTGGAGCCACACCGCCGGTATGCGCATAACACGCATGAAGTGAACCCAGACAGTCCCGGTTTGTGGCTCCCGGTCTTCAAGACCTTCCTCGCGTTTGGGGTGCCTGTCCGATATCACGAACCACACGAACAAACCGGCCAGGGCCGTTGCAGCCGCGTAACCATGGATAACGACGCGCAGCGCCTCCTTTTTTTCTTCGAAGGTCGCCGAGGAATAATCCTCTGGAAAGAAGAACCCGAAGACGACAACGGCGATGGAAGCCAGGACTGCGGCGAGCAGGCCGCGACCGCCATCCAACAGCCCGTAGGCGCGCCCCTGTTGATCGTTGCCACCCCAATCCCGTGTCGCACGTATCAGCGCCGCCCAAAAGAGCAAGATGGTGCTGACACCGAAAAAGCCCCACAAAAAGAGTGCGCCGCGGTAGCCCGGGAAAGTGGCCATGTAGAGTCCGCCGGCCGCCGTCATCCACAGTGAGAAAGCGAGGAGCTTTCGCGCCGAAAACCGATCCGCCAGGGGGCCGCCGGGAAAGTAGGCGATCATCGCCAGGATGCCATAAATACCCTGTGCCGCACCAAGCTCCGTATTGGTAAGAGCAAATACTTCGAGTACCGTTGGACGAAAAAAGCGCGCCACGTGAAACGGCAATGCAAAGACGGCCTCCCCCGCCACGACGAGGCCCACCATGAACAGGAATCTATGCACATCCTTGGATTTATCGGACATCTGAAAACCAATAGCCGTGCGAATGTCTATTCTTTGAACAGGCGCCGATCAGGCTAGTCTTCGAACGTTTCCTCATCTGGTCATCTACAGATCCGGATTCCATTCCCCTCTGCCCGCCGGCGTCGTATCCAGCACATTCCACAGTGGCCACATCATGTCCAGGTGCCGCGGGTCGCCGGCGAAGGGCTCGAACATCAGTTCGCTTGCCCAGAAATGATGAATGCCGTTCTTGCCGCGCTGGAATACATTGGCCATCGGTAGCTGGCCGCCCTCCTCGCTCTCGGCGTGATAGTCCTTTCCATAGCTGTTATTCGCCGATGACACGAAGGTCAACCTGTCCCAACCGCGTTGGGCTGCGAATTCGCCTATTCTTTCGATCGGCGACCTGGCGACGATCGCGATCGAGATATTTTCCTGTATGTGGCAGGCGTTGCCGTTCAACGCGTCGATGAAGGAGCTGCACGATGGACACGGTTGTTCCATTTCAGGCCCATACATGAATCCATACAGAAACAAGGTGTCTTTGCCAGCCACAAACAGTTCCGACATGCTTCGTTTGATGCGTGTGCCGTTTTCATCCAGCACATCGAAGACATAGTCTTCAGCTACCGTCCCACCTTGCGGGAGCTCACGCCGCAACTGCGCGACATCCTCCACCCGCTGCCGCAAATCGGCTTCGGCCTGTAACAGCTCGTTGCGCCGCGCCCGGTATTCGCCGGGTTCGTTCGGAAATGTCACTGGCATGATTTGCCCTCCCGTTTGTGTCCTGCCGCTGACTGGAGTTTAGCAACTAACGAGAGATTCGCCCGCGCAATCCTGTGCGACAATAGGCGCGTGCATATCCACCACAACCCGACCGACGAGAAAAACACCCGGCGCTTGTTGTTTGCCACGCTGCTGACCGGCAGCTTCATGATTGTCGAAGTGATCGGCGGGTTGCTTTCGGGTTCGCTGGCATTGCTGGCCGATGCCGGCCACATGCTGACCGATACGTTGGCCCTGGGGCTGGCCTGGGCCGCATTCAAGTTTTCGGAAAAACCGGCCGATGACAAGCGTTCGTTCGGTTATCAGCGGCTGCAGATTCTGGCCGCCCTGATCAACAGCCTGAGCCTGATCGTTGTGGTCGGCTGGATCTTGTTCGAAGCCGCGAAAAGACTGTTGCACCCGGCGCCGGTACTCGGCGGGCTGATGCTGGCGGTCGCCAGTGTGGGCATGCTGGTGAACCTCGTCAGTTACGCCATTCTGAGCGCCGATTCGCGGGATAACCTCAATCTGAAAGGCGCCAGCCTGCACGTCCTTGGCGATCTCCTAGGCTCGGTGGGCGCAATCGTGGCAGCCATCGTGATCATGCTGAGCGGCTGGACCCCGATCGATCCCCTGTTGTCGGTATTCGTCGCCATGCTGATCCTGCGCAGCGCGTGGAAGCTGTTGCGCAAGTCCACCCACATCTTGCTCGAGGGCGCGCCCGAGTGGCTGGATACGGACCGGATGCGCGAGGAGCTGGTTTCACGGATACCGCAGATCAACGATATACACCACGTCCATGTGTGGAGCCTGAACGCGGAAAACACGCTGATGACGATGCACGCGGTCATAAACGCCGACGCGGATCAGACCAGCGTCCTGCAATCGATCAAGGATCTGCTGTGGGAGGACTTCGGCATCGGTCATTCGACGATCGAGCTGGATATCGACAGCCGCAGCGACGAGGAACTTAGCGCGGATTTCGTCGAGTAATTTTCGACAGGCTGCTAGAATTGCGGCCGGCCCGATTCCGGCCGACCATGCGAAATCGAAAATATGTCTGCAACCAGAAAAATTCCCGCCACGCTGATTCGCGGCGATGGCATCGGGCCCGAGATTTCGGTGGCTGCCATTGCCATCCTCGACGCATTGGATGCGCCCTTCGACTGGGACGAGCAACAAGCCGGGATGACTGCGTTCGATGCCGTGGGCACTCCCTTACCGGAGGCGACGCTGGATAGCATCCGCGAGACCAGGCTGGCATTGAAAGGCCCGCTGACCACGCCGGTCGGCGAGGGATTCCGCTCGATCAATGTCGAACTGCGCAAGATGTTCGGGCTGTATGCCAACGTGCGCCCGGCGCGTACTTATGTGACCGGCGGGCGTTTCGAGGACGTCGATATCGTGCTGATCCGGGAAAACACCGAGGGGCCTGTATGTCGGTGTCGAGCATTTCATCCCGATCGACGACGACCCGCACGCGGTCGCCGAGGCTTCGGGCATCATCACGCGGTCGGGTTCGCGGCGGATCGCCGAATATGCGTTCGAGTACGCCATCGCCCAGGGCCGCAGGAAAATCACGATCGTGCACAAGGCCAATATCCTGAAATGCCTGTCCGGATTGTTCCTGGAAACCGCCAGCCAGGTCGGTGAAAAATACCAGGACCGGATCGAGATCGACACCCGTATTGTCGATGCTTGCGCCATGCAGCTCGTCCAGGACCCGTCGCAGTTCGACATGATCCTGACCACCAACATGTTCGGCGATATTTTGTCCGACCTGATGGCCGGGCTGGTCGGCGGCCTGGGCCTGACGCCCGGCGGCAACATCGGCAAGGACGCGGCCATTTTCGAAGCCGTGCACGGCTCGGCGCCGGATATCGCAGGCAAAGGTATCGCCAATCCGACCGCCCTGCTGCTGGCGGCGGCCATGATGCTCGACCATGTCGGTGAGAACGACAAGGCAACGCGTCTGCGTGACGCCATCCAGGCTACGATCGACGATGGCGATTGCCTGACCGGCGATCTCGGCGGCAAGGCCGGGACCGATGAGTACGCACAGGCCGTGATCGCCAAACTGGCCTGAATATCTCAGCAGCGGGCGACAACACCGCGGTTTCTGTTCTGGCAGTACCAGGGATTCATTCGTAATCAGGCTGGTTTTTTCTTTATTTTTATATAGTTATATCGTTTTTATAAGGTAATTTCATCTCAGACTATCTTTGCGCGCAAGACCCGGATTGGTTGCCGCTCATTCGGGCATATCGAATTCGATCACATCCCAGCGCTGCGTTTCCTCGTGCCTGGCCTGGCGGCGTATGACATCCACCATCGAGCGTTCGTTCCATGACACGACTTCATCCGCAATCTTGGCAATTTCCGGCGCAATCTCCTGCGTGCCCCCGAAGTGCTCGATTACAATGACCGGCTTGTCGGACGACTTCGCAACCAACAGCGTAAAGTCTATCCATTCATGGAATTCATCGTACAGCCCCGCCAGGATAATGACGACCTCGGCAGGTTCGATTTGCTCGCGGAGTTCGTCCTTGAGCGCCTCTTCCGTGTCCTCCGCAGGAACCTTGTCCGGTACGGCGCTGTTGCTGTAGAAAAAGTTGGTCGTGCTTTCAAGATATTCAAACAAACGATGATAGTCTTCGTGTTCCTGAAAGGCGTGGCTGGCAAAAATACGGATCGGGTTGTCCTGGGACACGATGCTCACCTCTCTGTTTGCGATAGTGTACCGAACCAGCCGCCACGGCGGCTAGTTTTGCGTTGTGGCCCTGACACGGCTGGGCTAGAGTGGCACCGCGACTGCCGGAATATTGTTGCCTGGAGCCCCCCGATAACCGATGCGATTGCTTTTGTACAATATCCGCTATGCCGCGGGCGTGGGCTCCCGGTTCAATTTGCCGGTGCCGGGGGCAGGCTATATCAAGGGCAGTCCCGAAACGCTGCAGCGAATCACCGCGTTCATAAAATCGGAAGATCCGGATATCGTCGGGCTCGTGGAAGTCGATTCGGGGTCGATACGCTCACGCCTGGTCAACCAGGCCGAACAAATAGCCGAGGCGATCGGCCACTACTCGGTCTACCAGTGCAAGTACGGTGAAGAATCCATTCAAAAAAGCCTGCCGATCATCCGCAAACAGGTTAACGCCTTCCTGGCCGCGCCGCGCTTGCATGGCGAGCGGTTTCATTACATGAACACCGGCGTCAAGCGCCTGATCATCGAACTTGAACTCGCAGACCTGGCTGTGTTCCTGGTTCATCTGTCGCTGAAATACCGCCATCGGCATTCTCAATTGCGCCATTTGCACGACCTCGTTCGCAAGTGCCCGAAACCGGTAATCGTCGCCGGGGATTTCAACACATTCTGGGGTGAGGACGAGATATACCTGTTTATGCAGGCCGCCGGGCTGCGCAGCGCCAACGTCGAGAGTTTGCCCTCCTACCCCAGCCGGGCGCCTCGCAAGGAGCTCGATTTCATCCTCTACAGCGAGGGTATCAAAGTCACGGACTTCAGGATTCCCGATGTCCGCTTGTCCGATCATTTGCCGCTGATCTGCGATTTCGAAATGGCCGGGTAATTACCGATGTTGCGGTGCAGTCAGTAACTGGTAGGATTCGCTGATTCAGCAATATCCCAGGACTTCCGGCCGCGCACAGACCGACCAGCTGCCACCAATTTTCGGAGAAAAAAACGATGACGGAAGAAAACAAGATCGCGAACTGGACGCTGGAGCGCGACAGCAATGACATCGCCTGGCTGTGCCTGGATATGGCCGATGCCGGCGCCAATGTCCTGTCACAACCGGTCATGCGTGAACTAGCCGGACATTTGTCCGAGCTGGAATCTAGCCATCCAGCCGGGCTGGTCATTTGGTCGGGCAAGAAAAGCGGCTTCGTTTTCGGCGCCGATATCAAGGAGTTCACCAACCTCGCCACCGAGGCCATGGTTTTCGAGATGACCCGCCTCGGTCAGCAGATCATGGCCCGGATCGAGGCGCTGCCCTGCCCCAGCGTCGCGTTGCTCAACGGTTTCGCGCTCGGCGGCGGTCTCGAACTGGCGCTGGCTTGCGATTATCGGGTCGCTGCGGACAATGGCCGGGTCAGTGTGGGCCTGCCCGAAGTCAAATTGGGGATCAACCCGGGCTTTGGCGGCACGGTACGGGCGGTGCGCATTATCGGCGTCAGCGCGGCGATGAACCTGATGCTCAGCGGCCGGTTTTTGCGCGCCGAAAAGGCGCTGAAAATCGGCCTGCTCGACCGGCTAGTCCCGGCCGAGGAAATGCGCGCGGCAGCCGAGACGCTGATTCGCGACAAGCCGCCTCGGCAACAACCCCCGCTAAAAGAAAAATTGATGAACCTGCCGCTGATCCGCAATTGGGTCGCCGCGGCAATCAAGAAGCGGGTTGCCTCCCGCGCCAACCCCAGGCACTACCCGAGCCCGTTCGCGATGATCGAACTGTGGCGGAAGTATGGCGCTTCCGATGCCCAATACGAAGCCGAGGCAAAACTGATATCGCGGCAGATGGTCAGCGCTACCGGCCAAAACCTGATCCGCGTGTTCATGCTCCAGGACCGGATGAAATCGCTGGGCGGCAAGATGAAAAGCCAGGTGCAGCGCCTGCATGTCATCGGCGCCGGCACCATGGGCGGTGGCATCGCCGCGTGGTCTGCATTACGCGGTATCGAAGTGACCTTGCAAGACCGCGAAGAAAAATATGTAGAACCGGCGCTGAAAAGAGCCCGCAAGCTGTTCGAGAAAAAAACCCGCACGCCGGGCGATTACGAGGCTGCGGTCGCGCGGTTGAAAATGGATGTGGATGGCGAAGGCATCGGGGATGCGGACCTCATCATCGAAGCAATATACGAGAACATCGAGGCCAAGAAATCGCTGTACGCGGACCTGGTCACGCGGATGAAACCCGAAGCCTTGCTGGCGACCAACACTTCCAGCCTGATGCTTGAAATTTTGTCGGCCGACCTACCCGATCCAACGCGTTTGTTCGGGCTGCATTTTTTCAACCCGGTCGATAAAATGCCGCTGATCGAAGTCATCGGCAAACCCGATACACCCCAGGAAATAGTCGCCCAGGGCATCGCTTTTGCCCAGCGAATCGACCGTCTGCCCTTGCCGTGCAGCAGTGCGCATGGATTTGTCGTCAACCGTGTGCTGATCCCCTATATGACCGAAGCCTCGCTGATTGCCGAAGAAGGCGTTGCCGGGCCGCTGATCGACCAGGCCGCGCTGGACTTTGGCATGCCGATGGGGCCGGTCCACCTGTCCGACATCGTCGGCCTGGATGTGGCGCTCAGCGTCTCGCGGATCCTCGGCGAAGCCTTTGATTCTCCGGTTCCCGCGATCCTGGAGAAACTGGTTGCCGAGAAAAAACTGGGCATGAAGACCGGCGAAGGCTTTTACCGGTGGGTGGACGGCAAACCCGTGAAACCGAAAACCGATGGCGAGAAAGCGCCGGACGATATCACCGACCGCCTGTTCATGCCGTTACTCAATGCGGCGGTCGCGTTATGGAGCGAAGGGGTCATCGACGATCTCGATTTACTCGACGCCGGCGTTATTTTCGGCACCGGTTTCGCCCCGTTCCGTGGCGGGCCCATTCATTACGCCCGCAACCGCGGCATAAACGATATCGTCGCAACCATGAATGGCCTGGCCGACAAGCATGGCGACAGGTTCAGGCCACACCAGGCCTGGAGCCGCATCGAGGAAAGCAAATGACCATCGACAAAGACCAAAAACCCCGCGGGCAATCGATGATCAGGATGCTGGCCATGCCCAAGGATACCAACTGGCTGGGCGATATATTCGGTGGCTGGCTGATGTCGCATGCGGATATCGCGGGGGGTAACCAGGCCTACCAGCGAGCCGGCGGCAACGTGGTCACCATCGCCGTGGATGATTTCGAGTTCATCCGGCCGGTTTATGTCGGCGATGTAGTTACCTTTTACTGCCGTATCTGCAAGACCGGCACCACCTCGATTACTATCGGTATAGAAATGTTTGTCGACCGGCCCGGCGAGCCACCCGACCATCATTTCATTGTCGCCAGCGCCAGGATGATTTATGTTCATATCGGCGACGACCGCCGACCCAGACCCATTCCGGAAGAATTAACCAAAACCCAGTAGGGATGGGTTTCACAGCATGTTATTATCAAGGCTGTACCGTAGTGTGATGTGTATCAATGCAGCTGTTCGCGAACGCTAATAAGCTATTGATGTATCAATGAGTGCATTCGACTGAAAGGCCTGAAGCGAGCGACAATGAAAGAAAAACCAGTCACTACCGCGATACTGAGAAAGCTGTCTCCGCTGGATGGCCTGCAAAAAGAAAACTTGGACTCCCTAGTCAAAAAAACGGCAATCCACTCGCTCGAGGCCGGCCGGGTTCTTTTCAGGGAAGGCGATCAGAAGAAAAGGACGGTCTACGTCATCAGTGGAGAACTGCTGTTGCTATCGGGTGGCGAGGAAGTCGCGGTCATCGAAGGCGGCACCAAGGAAGCTGCCCACCCGGTCGCCCACGTTATTCCTCGCAAAGTGACCGCCAAGGCGAGAACCCGGGTCGAATACCTGGCAATTGACAGCGATCTGCTGGACGTGATGCTGACCTGGGACCAGACCGGTTCTTACGAGGTTGGCGAGCTGGGTCTCGACACCGGCGACCAAGCCGCTTCCGACGACTGGATGCTCACCCTTCTGCAGACCAAGGCCTTCCACAAGATCCCGCCGGCCAATATCCAGGCTATATTCATGCGCATGCAGCAGGTCAATCACACGACCGGCGATGTGATCATCAAGCAGGGTGACGAAGGCGATTATTTCTATGTCGTAATCAAGGGCAGCTGCAACGTCACGCGGGAAACGCCGCTGAACAAAGACGGCATCAAACTGGCGGATCTGACTATCGGCGACACCTTTGGCGAGGAAGCGCTGATTTCGGATGCCAGGCGAAACGCAACGATCACGATGTCTTCGGACGGTTCATTGATGCGGCTCGCCAAGGAAGACTTCAAGTCCCTGCTCAACGAGCCCATGCTGAAATGGGTAAACAAGGAGCAAGCGGATGAAATCGTCGGCAACGACGGTATCTGGCTGGATGTGCGCCTGCCCAGCGAATTCGAAAATTTTCACGAGCCCGATGCGATCAATATACCCTTGTACTTTATCCGCCTGAAACTCAGCACGCTGGACAAAGACAAGCGCTACGTCGTGTGTTGCGACACCGGCCGGCGCAGCTCGGCGGGCGCCTATATTCTCAATGAGCGCGGCTTCGATGCTTTTGTCCTCCGCGATGGCCTGGAGATGTCGGAAAAAGAGTGATGCCGGCACGCGACTGCCGGAACAGGCACCAGACCCGATAATATTTTTTTGAGGAATCCCGCAGGATCGCGGGGGTCTTTTCACATGGTGTGGGTTGCTTTGTCGCCACCGAGCGCGCCGGCCAGGTACTCTTCGATTTTTCTCTGGGTCTGACCGCGGTCCTGATCGCTGAATTGCACGCCAATACCCGCGGTCCGGCGGCTCTGCGCACCCTTGGGCGTAATCCAGATTACCCGGCCGGCGACCGGGATGCGGTCGGATTCGCCCATCAAATTCAGCAGCATGAACACTTCATCGCCCAGGCGGTAACTGCTGGCTGTGGGTATGAACAGACCGCCGTTATTGATAAACGGCATATAGGCAAGGTACAGGGCGCTCTTGTCTTTGATGGTCAGGGTCAACAGCCCGGGTTTGCTCATACTATTCTTCCTGATATATCGATCGGTAATTCAGGCCACAGGCCCAGGGTATCAACATGGCCGCCGTCATCAAATCGGCTCGCAGACCACCGCGTTCCGATCGCTGACGCGCCGCTACCAGGTCATCCAGGTAGTGATACAACCTCGCCAAGTTTATGTTAACCGCTCCTTGAATCAAGTGTACTGGTTCACATTCCTCGATTTTGGCCGTACCGGCCGCGCGTGCCCGAATCATGCCCAGGACCACTGTTTGCAGCCATTCCAGCCAGACGGACGATGGCTGCTTCTCCCATACCGCGGACACGGCGACCGGGTCTTTCGAACCACCGATGATAGCCGAAAGGTCTGCACTGAACTGCCGGTCCAGGTCGGCAAATCCGTCCCGGTGCATGGCCAGCGCGCGCAACGGCGCCCCGCCGGCGAGGAACAGCAATCTCGGCCAGTCCGCGCTGCTATCCTGTGTTTTCAACCATTGCAAGGCGGCTTCGTGCCCGGGCCTGGTAAACCTGAGCAGTTGACAGCGGCTGCGGATCGTCGCCAGCAAGCCATGCGGCCGTTTCGACACCAGCATCAGCAAGGATGCGCCGGCAGGCTCCTCCAGCGTCTTGAGCAGGCTGTTGGCCGCCTCGCGGGTTACCAGGTCGGCGTCATCGATGACCACGACCTTGTAACCCGCCAGGAAACTCGTCAAGCGCATCCAGTTGACGATGTCGCGGGCCTGCTCGATGCCAATGGTCTTGCGATCTTCGGGAACCGACACCAAGCGAAAGTCGGGATGGCTGCCGGCGGCCATCAGCACACATCCTTTGCACTGTCCGCAGGGTCTGCGCGCAGAGCGATCCTCCCGGCACATCACGAAACCGGCCAATACGCGTGCAAACCGATTCTTACCCAACCCGGCCGGACCCGCCAGCAACAGGCCGTGCGGCATGCGTTGTTGCTCCCAGGCGCCGGCCAGTTGCGCCCAGATCGACTCCTGCCAGAAATAGATATTATTATTCTCTTTATTTTTCAATGAATTATTCTGATGTTATTAGAAATTACTTAAATATAATTCGATCACTTTTGCCAGGTCATCCTGGACCTGAGCGAGCGGCCGGCTGGCATCCACGACCACGTATCTTTCGGGCTCTTGTTGCGCACGCGACAAATAGACTTCGCGCGCCCGCTGAAAGAATTCCAGGCGCTGGCTCTCGAAGCGGTCGGTGCCGCCGCGCTCACGAATTCTTTGCAGCCCGATTTCAACCGGCGTATCCAGCAATATCGTCAAGTCCGGCCGCAGACCCGACTGGATCAAATCCTCGAGGCTGGCGATGATCTCGAGCGGCAGTCCCCGTCCGCCGCCCTGATAGGCGTAAGTGGCATCGGTAAAGCGGTCGCACAGTACCCAGCGACCATGATCCAGGGCCGGTCTGATGCGATTTTCCAGGTGCGCCGAGCGCGCGGCAAATATCAGCAACAACTCGCAAAGATCAGGCAAGGGTTCATCCGCAGTATCCAGAACCAGGTCCCGAATTTTCTCGGCCAGGGGCGTGCCGCCGGGTTCCCGCGTAACATCCACATCGATGCCCGCATCCTGAAGTTTGCGCTGGATGAAATCCATGTTGGTGGATTTCCCGACGCCTTCGAGCCCTTCCAGTGTAATCAACCGGCCGATCATGGTTTGTTCCTGTTTTGTCTGAGCTGCCGCAGGTAATCCTGCACAGCCTGGTTATGCTCTGCAAGCGTGGTCGAAAAGCGATGACTGCCGTCTCCCGACCCGGTCGCGACAAAATACAGGGCATCACCCGGTTCCGGGTTCATCACCGCCGCGATCGCATCGACGCCAGGCAATGCGATCGGGGTCGGCGGCAAACCGGCGCGCGTATAGGTGTTGTAGGGTGTGTCGGCGGCGAGGTGCCGGCGGGTCAGATCGCCGTCGAAATCCGCACCAAGCCCGTAGATAACGGTTGGATCGGTCTGCAGGCGCATACGCCGCTGGAGGCGCCGCACGAACACGCCGGCGATAACCGGGCGTTCGGCGGCCAGCGCGGTTTCTTTTTCGACTATGGATGCCAACACCAGCGCTTCATGGGAGGTATCGAATGGCAACCCCGACGCTCGTCCCTGCCACGCCCGCTCCAGTCGCTCCTGCAAAGAGACATGGGCGCGGCGCAAAACATCGCTGACCCGCTCACCACGCACAAAATGATAGGTCTCGGGCAAAAACTGCCCTTCCGGATGCAGTCCGGGCCGGCCGAATCTGTCCATCAGCGATTCCATTCCGCCAGCGAGATTTTCCTGGATGTCCTGCTCCAGCGCTTCTTCGCCGGTCAGCGCCTTCAGCAATTCCATGACCGTCCAGCCTTCGATAATCGTGAAACTGCGCACCATCACATCACCCTGAACGAGTGTCCTGAGGAGGTCTTCAGCAGTCATCCCGGGTGCAAGCAGGTATTCGCCGGCCTTGATCCGGGTTGCAGCGCCAGAGATGCGTGCAGACAGCGCAAAGGCCCGCGGGCAACAAAGTATTTCTCTTTGCGCCAGCTCCCGAACCAGGCCAGCCAGGCTCAGTCCGGGGCTGACCAACAATACCTCGCCGTCTTCATCGAGGCTCAGGCCCGTATTCATGGCCCGGTCGACCAGGTACAGCGCGGATAACAGGCCCAGGGCGGCGAGCAAAATCAGGATCGTCAGGCCTTTCTGCAGACGACTCATGGCGTGGCGCCCGCGGCCGACAAACTGGATTTGAGTGCCTGCTGGAGCCGCGTCGTCAGCGGGCCGGTGGCGCGGATGCGGTCGTCGACTTGCCGGACAGGCCAGATCATGATCAATGAATTGCTGACAAAAATTTCATCTGCCCGCGACAGATCGTCCAGGCTCACTGCCCGTTCCTGTACCTCTATTTCCATTTGCGCGGCAATTTTCAGGATTTGTTTTCGCATTACACCGGCCACGCCTGAATATTCGAGACCCGGTGTAAGCAAAGCGCCGGACCGCACCAGAAACAGATTGCTCATAGTGCCACAAACAACCCGGCCATCTGCATCCATCATCAGGCCTTCCGCAATATCCGGGTCGTCCCATTCTGCCCTGGCCAGCACCTGGTGCAATCTGTTCAAGGTTTTCAGCCCGGCGAGAACCGGGTCATTTGCGAGACGCGTCTCGCAAAGCCGCACCGCTATGCCATCGCTGGCCCAGCTATCCGGATAATCCGGCCATGGATGCACGCTGACGATGCGGCGGATTTTTATTTTTTCGGGTTGACGGTAACCGCGCCCGCCGCTACCCCGGGTCAGGATCAGCTTGCTCACCGCCCTGCCCTGACCCGGCAGCAACCCAAGAACTTCGCGGCGCAGAACCCCCCTGTCTGGTATCGGCAAGCCGAGCCGGCCGGCGCCGTGGCTGAGCCGTTCGAGGTGTTCTTCCAGCAAGGCGATGCGGCCGTCCATAGCGGCCATGGTTTCGAACAGGCCATCGCCATATTGCAGACCACGGTCGTCGGCGGGAACCGATTCACAATCATGCCCGTCTATCATAAAGCGGACGGCCACTCAGATTGCTCCCAGCGCCAGGATCAGGCCCTTGGCTTTTGCCCGGCTTTCCGCAAGCTCTTCGCGGGCGATCGAATCTGCGACAATGCCGCTGCCCGCCCGCAAGCTGATTCGATCGCCGTCTTGCACCAAGGTTCGAATCAGGATATTGAGGTCGACGCTGCCATCGCGATTCAGATAGCCCATCGAGCCGGTGTATGCGCCACGCGGCGCCCCTTCCAGTTGCGAGATGATCTCCATGCAACGCACCTTCGGGCAACCGGTAATCGTGCCGCCTGGAAACATTGCCCTGATCACCTGCCCCGGCGTGACGTCCTCGCGCAGGCGGCCGCGCACGTTGGAAACGATGTGATGGACATGGGCGTAGCTCTCCAGGCCCATCATCTCGTCGACTTCGACCGAGCCCGGCCGGCACACCCGACCCAGGTCGTTGCGCTCAAGATCGATCAGCATGATGTGCTCGGCCCTTTCCTTGGGATGACGAAGCAATTCCTCGCGCATCGCTGCGTCGTTCACCCGCCGATGATCGCGAGGGCGAGTCCCCGCGATCGGCCGCGACTCGGCATAGCCGTTGGAAATTTTCAGCAAGCGTTCCGGCGAAGAGCTGATGACGGTGTGATCCCGCCAGCGTGCCAAACCCGCGAACGGCGCCGGGTTGGCGCTGCACAAACGCCTGTACACCTGCGCCGGGTCGGTGCCCGGTACCAGTTCACCGCGCCACTGGCGTGACAGGTTGGCCTGGAAAATATCGCCCTCGTAAATAAAGCGCTTTGCGGTCTCCACCGCATCGAGATAAGTCTGCTCAGGATCCTCCTGAAGCATTCCAGACAGCAGTGGCCCGGAGAATTGCTCGGGGCAGCCGCCGTCAAGATCCCTGGAAAGTTGTTCGAGATACTGTTCGTGGCCTGCCTCCGCGACCAGGTACATCCGACCGAGTTTTCGATCGTTGACGGCAGCCACCGGAATCCGGGTCGCGATGGCCACCGGCATGCCCGGGTCTGTCTGCAGGCGCAGGCCCGGCTCCACCTGGGCCGCCAGCTCGTAGGCCAGGTACAGAAACCAGCCGCCGGTGAAAGGCAGCCCGGGCGTTTGTTCAGCCACCCGTTCCTTGCGCCAGGCGGTGTCGAGGGCAGACAGGAAATCGCCTTTCCGGCCGTCATTGAGCCTGAACTGCGCATCGAGGACTATCGACTCGCGCGGGAACGCAAACAGAATATCGAAGCGGCCATGCGCGGTCCCGGATGCGGCGCTTTGCAACAGGTAGGGATACCGTTCGGGGTTTTTTTGATGCAGCCACGCCAGGTCGACGCCGGTCGAAATCGTTTCAACATGGAAATGACGGTTGCTATCGCCACCGCTACGGACCGACCGACTGGTACTTCCGGAAATCAATTGAACTTTGCGAACACCAGCGTACCGTTCGTGCCACCGAATCCGAATGAGTTAGAAACTGCGACCCGCAGGTGCATCTCGCGCGCCTCGTTGGGAACATAGTCCAGATCGCATTCGGGATCGGCGTGTTCCAGGTTAATGGTGGGCGGTGCGACCTGGTCGCGTATCGCCAATATGCTGAATATCGCTTCGACGCCGCCTGCGGCCCCGAGTAAATGACCGGTCATCGACTTCGTCGAACTCACTGCCAGCCGGTAGGCATGGTCGCCAAAGGCCTGTTTGATCGCCTTGGTCTCGGCGATGTCGCCGAGCGGCGTCGATGTGCCGTGAGCATTGATGTAATCGACTTCATCGGGGCTCAACTGGGCATCCGCCAAGGCGTTTTCCATGCACAGGCTCGCGCCCTCGCCCGATTCCAGCGGCGCCGTCATGTGAAAGGCGTCGGCGCTCATGCCAAAGCCGATCAATTCGACCAGGATATTGGCGCCACGCTGCTGCGCATGCTCCAATTCCTCCAGCACCAAACAGCCGGCGCCGTCGGACAAGACAAATCCATCCCGTTCAGCATCCCACGGCCGGCTGGCCCTTTCCGGATCGTCGTTCCGGGTGGACAACGCGCGGGCTGAGCAAAACCCGCCCAGACCCAGAACGGTTGCAGCCATTTCGCAGCCACCGGCAACCATCACATCTGCATCGCCATACTGAATCATGCGCATCCCGAAACCAATGCAGTGGGTCGCGGTCGTACACGCCGTAACCAGGGAGACGTTTGGCCCAGTCAGTTTGTTGCGGATGGAAACGTGTCCGGCCACCATATTGATGATGCTGGAGGGAATAAAAAACGGCGAAATTTTTCTCGGCTTGCCCGTTTCGATGTACTTGGCATGGCTCGCCTCGATCGTTTCCAGACCACCAATGCCGGCGCCGACGGCAACGCCGATTCGATGCCGGTTTTCGTCCGTGATTTCCAGCCCGGAATCGACGATCGCCTGTTCCGATGCCGCGATTCCGTAATGGATGAACGGATCCATTTTTCTCGCGTCTTTCGGATCGATGTAATCGCCAATATCGAAGTCCCGTACGGGACCGCCGATATGCGTCGTAAACAGGCTGGTATCCATGCGCGTGATCAGGCCGATACCACTTTTGCCGGACACGATGGTCTGCCACGCGTCGCTCACCGTATTGCCCACGGGAGAAACGATGCCCAAACCGGTGACTACTACTCGACGCTTGGCCAATTCTTCACCTGCACAAACCAGAAGTTCTTATGACGAGCCACGGCCTGTCCATGGCCGCGGCATGACACCGCGATCAGGAGTCAGTATTTTTTTCTTTGACGTAATCGATAGCCAGTTGAACGGTGGTGATTTTCTCGGCCTCTTCATCGGGAATTTCGCAATCAAATTCCTCTTCCAGCGCCATCACCAACTCGACGGTATCCAGAGAATCCGCACCAAGGTCGTCGACGAAAGACGCTTCGTTGGTAACTTCTTCGACCTTGACGCCCAACTGCTCGGCGACAATCTGTTTTACCTGTTCTTCAATATTGCTCATTGTGTGCTCGTCCTCATCAGAAAATCGGTACCGCAGGCCGGCAAGCCCGCTGCGGCTGCTTATTGTATTTAAATGTCTTGGGGCAATCTAGCAAGATTGCCGATTTTACATGGATTTCACGTCGTTTCTATGTCTTTACCCGCGATTGGGCTCAGGCCATGTACATCCCGCCATTGACATTCAGCGTTTCACCGGTGATATAGCCCGCCGAGGGCGAAGCCAGGAAGCCAACCGCAGCGGCAATATCCTCCACGGTCCCCAGCCGCGTCAGTGGCACCTGGTCGATCAAAGCCTGGCGTTGCTGGTCAGTCATTGCGCGGGTCATGTCGGTTTCGATAAACCCGGGCGCAACCGTATTGACGGTGATGTTGCGCGATCCGATCTCCCGGGCCAGCGCCTTGCTAAAGCCGATCATGCCCGCCTTGGCAGCCGCATAGTTGCTCTGACCGGCGTTGCCCATCAAGCCGACCACCGAAGAAATATTGATGATCCTGCCATCCCTCGCTTTCATCATGCCCCGCAGACAGGCTTTACTCATCCGGTAAACAGAGGTGAGGTTGGTGTTGATAATCTCATCCCATTCGTCGCTTTTCATGCGCAGCAACAGGTTGTCGCGGGTAATACCGGCACTATTGACCAGGATCGCCGGTGCGCCCTCTTTCTCACCGACATCGCCGATCAAGCGATCGACGGAATCCTGATCCGCCACATCGAGTATCGCTCCGCGCCCGCTGACTCCCGCTTGCTCCAGCGTGGCGCTGATGGCGTCTGCGCCTTGCTGCGAAGTTGCCGTGCCAACTACCGTGGCCCCGAGTTCGCCGAGTCGCAACGCGATGGCCTGCCCGATGCCACGCGTTGCGCCGCTTACCAGGGCGGTTTTTCCCTGCAGAATCTTTTCACTCATTTCCGCTTCCCGTTGCTGTTTTTTCCAGTGCCGAGTGCAGGCTTGCCGCATCATAAACCGGATACATGCCCATCCGGCGATCGATCCTGCGATTCAGACCGGCAAGAACCTTGCCGGGCCCGCATTCCAGCAGACAGTCCACGCCATGACCCGCCATGTATTGTACGCACTCGACCCAGCGTACCGGCAAGAAAAGTTGCCTGACCAGCGCGCCGCGAATTTCCGCCGCTGAGCCGCATACTTTTGCCTCGACATTTTGCACGACCGGCAGCGTGGGGGTATGGAATTCGACTGTTTCAAGCCGCTGAGCCAGTTTGTCGGCCGCGCCCTGCATCAGGGCACAATGGGACGGAACGCTGACCGGCAAAGGGATGGTCTTGCGCGCCCCCATTTGCTTCGCTTTGGCGATCGCCCGTTCGACCGCCGCCGCCTGACCGGCGATGACGACCTGGCCCGGCGAGTTGAAGTTCACCGCGGAAACGACTTCGTCACCGGCGACCTCGCTACAGGCCTGAATCACCCGTTCGTCATCGAGCCCCAGGATCGCGGCCATGGCGCCGCTGCCTTTGGGGACCGCCTCCTGCATCGCCTGACCGCGGTACTCGACCAGTTTCACGGCATCGCCAAAATCGATCACGGCGGCGCACACCAGCGCCGTGTACTCACCGAGGCTGTGACCTGCCATCATGCTCGCGGGCTGACCGTCAAGCTGTTGCCAGAGACGAAATACGGCAACGCCGGCCGCCAGCAGCGCCGGCTGGGTCACCGGAGTCTGATTGAGCTTTTCCTCAGGGCCTTGCTGGCTGACCAGCCACAGGTCATAACCCAGCGCCGCGGAAGCCTCGGCGAACGACTCTTTCACGATGGGGTGCGCGTCGGCAAGGTCGGCGAGCATGCCAACCGCCTGCGAGCCTTGCCCCGGAAATACGTATGCCAGCGACATGATTCAATTCTCCTGATGCTTTGCGCCATCGTGGCCCAACGCGGTAAAACGCCGCAACCAAAAACGCCCAATCATACGGCAGTCGAACGATCGTGCAGCCTCAGGCTCCACACCCCGATCAGCCCGCCGACTATCCCAAACCAATGCGCATCCACGACCACCGGTCCTCCGCTGGCCAACTCACTGCCTGGCAGGGGGCCCACCAGTTGCTCATAGAACCCCTTGAGCAATACCGCGGCCAGCAGGATCAAGCCGTCTTTGTGTCCGCGGCTGAGCCTTTGCGTCGCCCCGGCGGCCAGCCAGCCATGCAGCACACCAGACAAACCCACATACCACTGCAACTCCGGCCGGAGCCAGACAAAGCCGATAGCGATCGTCGCGACTGCGAAACCACTGACCCAGGCCCATTGGCCCAGCGTGAACTCCCGTCCGAGCAGCCCGAAAACGAGAATCAGTGCAAACAGGTTCAACGCCGTGTGGCTGGCGCCCAGGTGCACCAGGTGAGCCGTCAGCAGGCGCCATATTTCACCCGCCAAAACCGCTTCACGGTCGTATTGCAACAACTCTCGCGCAGGATCGCCGATCGTCAGGAAAAGCAAGCCCAAACCGGCTATCAGGATCGTCGCTGTCGCAACCGGCTGTCTGGCGATATCAGCCAATTTGATCATGAAATTTCTCGCGCTCTGCTATCATGTAGGCGTTTAGGCTAACGGTGTCTGACCTATGAACGCAATAAAACCCACGCTCGGCAGTGCCGGTTTTACGCTGATCGAGATCATGGTGGTCGTCGTCATCCTCGGTATTCTTGCCGCGATTGTCGCGCCCAACATCATCGGCCGCGTAGAACAGGCACGGGTCACCCGGGCCAAGACGGATATCCAGACCATCGAAGCCGCGCTGAAAATGTATCGCATCGACAACTCGAGGTACCCAACCACCGAGCAGGGCCTGGAAGCGCTGGTGCGAAAACCCGCGGGCGCCAATCTACCCAAGTACATGCCGGATGGATATCTCGAAAAACTGAGAAAAGATCCGTGGGGCTCACACTATCAGTATCTTTTTCCGGGACAAAACGGCCGACTCGATATCTACTCCTTCGGTGCTGACGGAATGCCGGGCGGCGCAGAGAATGACGCCGACATTGGCAACTGGAATCTCGACGAGTAACACGCGCGACGGCCTCGCCTGGTATCTCTGGTCAAATGGTCAATATTCCAGCATGTACGCGCCAGACCCAACGCGGCTTTACGCTGCTCGAAATTCTGGTCGTGCTCGTTATCATGGCGATCGGCACGGCGATGGCGGTTTTCTCCACGGGCATCCTGGACCCCGACCGGGATGTCGCCAGAGAAACCAGGCGCCTGCACTCCTTGCTGGAAATGGCGCAGGAACAGGCGGTGTTCCAGGGACGCACGATCGGTCTAGAAATCGAAGAGCAGAGTTACCGGTTTTTTCTTTATGACCGCCGCCCCGATGACGACGGCAACATGATCAGCCTTTGGGTGCCGATGGATGACGATGAAATATTTCGACGCCGATCCTTGCCTGACGACATCGTCGTTGAACTGTTCGTTGACGACCGCAATTTGCAGCTACCCGTAGCCGATGACGACGAGGCGCCAGTGCCGCAAATTCTTCTGCTGAGCAGCGGTGATATCAGTTCCTTTGAAATTCACCTGTTTCGCGAAAACAGCGCCTCCCGCTACCGGCTGGCTGGCGACAACCAGGACGGCCTCGTTGTCACGGCCCCTGGCGAGGAATAAGCATGACCAGACAGCGCGGCTTTACCCTGATCGAGATCATGACCGCCATGGCGATCACCGCGTTTGCCCTGAGCGCCGCCTACTACGCCATCATGCAATCGATCGGTACGATCGCTCGTTTGCAGGACAAAACCTTCGCCCACTGGATCGCGCTCAACCAATTGACCGAAATGCGGCTGCAACCACAGGTCGTGGAGACCGGTGAAAATAATGGCGACCTGGAGTACGCAGATCAAAGGTGGGTCTGGCGATCCAGGGTATCGGAAACGGGCGTCGACAACCTGTATCGGGTGGATATCGCGGTCAGCAAGGAAAATTCAGCGGACGATGTCGTGCAGGATATCGTCGGTTTTATCGGCCCTCCCATAGTCGGTAACGGTCGCATTCTTCCCTGGTCTTCCGAGCCTGCCGGGGAAAGCGGATGACCAGCATTGCAAAAACCCGTATGCGGGGCTTTACGCTGATCGAAATTCTTGTGGCGCTGGCGATTTTTTCGCTGATGACGGTCATGTTGTTCGGCGGCTTTATCGCGATCAGCAACCAGGTGGACTGGTCCCGTGCGCGCGCGGCCCGCTTGCAGCAGATCCAGACTGCGATGCTTTACCTGGGCCGCGACTTTTCACAGTTACAACCCCGACCGGTACGCTCGGAACTGGGCGATTTCAAGGAAGCGGCATTGTCCGCGGACGCCCGCAACATCTATCTGGCCACGCTGACCCGTGGTGGCTGGAGCAACCCGGCTGGGATTCCGCGCAGCACGCTGCAACGGGTCGCGTATCAACTGGAAGACAGACAACTCGTGCGCCTGGATTGGCCGGTGCTGGACCGCTTATCGGGTACCGAACCACGACGGACAGAAATTCTCGACGATGTCGACGAAGTGATCATCCGGTTTCTGGACGCACAACTCGAATGGCACGAGAATTGGCCGCCACTGGGCAGTGACGACGCGGTAGCGGCGTGGCTGCGCCCGCTCGCAGTGGAAATCAGCATCGCATTGCCGGACCTGGGCCGAATTACTCGTTTGCTGGAGATCCGCGGTGGATAAGCGACCGGCGATGCGCGGCAAAACCAGGCAACAAGGCGTGGCCTTGCTGACTACCCTGTTGCTGGTCGCGCTGGTGGCCATACTCACCGTCAACCTGCAATGGGATACCAGCCTGGACATGCGACGCAGCAATAACCTGTTCGAGTCCGACCAGGCTCTGCTCTATGCCCTTGGCGCCGAAGCCTGGGCCAGCGAAATTCTCCAGACCGACGCCCGGGATTCGGTCACCGACCACACCGGCGAAGACTGGGCGACGCCGGTTCCGACCCTGCCGATTGAAGGCGGCGCCATCCGGGGATTTCTCGAGGACATGCAAGGCCGGTTCAACCTGAACAACCTGGTCGGCAGACGAGGGCAAGTCGACGAAGTCGCGCTGGAGCAATTCGAACGCCTGCTTACGGTGCTCGAACTGGATCCAGCGCTGGCGAGAATTACCGTCGACTGGCTCGACCGCGATCTGGAACCCGGATTCCCCAGTGGCGCCGAAGACAGTTTCTACACGGCACGGATTCCGCCATACCGGACCGCGAACCTTGCGATCACTTCCGCCAGCGAACTCCTGGCGGTCGGCGAAATGGATGCGGCCAGTTACCTTATCCTGGCCCCTTACGTTACGGCTTTGCCAAACGGGACCGCGCTCAATGTCAACACCGCCAGCGCACCTGTCCTGCGCTCCCTGTCCGACCAGATAAGCGACACCGTTGCCGAAAACCTGGTCGGGGAGCGTGGCGATCAGGGCTTCGATGACCTCGCCGCTTTCGCCGACCTGGTCGAGCCCGAGATATTGCAGTCACTGGAATTATCCAGCAGTTTCTTCAGGCTGACCGCCGATGTATCTATTGGCTCAACCCGGTTCACCCTGTACAGTTTGCTTGAACGCAACGATGGGAAATTGATGCCGGTCATGCGCACCTACAACAGCGAGTAGAAACAGGTCCCGATGAGCGAAACTCTGGTATGCAGACTGCTTGAACAAGGTGCGCAGTGGGTCGCTATGGACTCCGATGGCGGACAACTCGGCCAGGTCAGAACGGGCGAGCTGAATGCGCTGTCGGTGGCGGCTGTGCAAAAACACCTGATTTTTTTGGCGCCGGGCGCCGATGTTCTGATTACCAGCACGACGGTACCCATAAGAGGCGCCGCGAAAACGTTGAAAGCAATCCCCTTTGCACTCGAAGAGAACCTGATTGCCGATGTGGAAACACAACATTTCGCGATCAGCAGGAAAGACCAGAACGGCAGTGTCGGTGTCGCCGTCATCGATAAATCCAGGCTTGAGCAACTGCTGGCAACACTCGAAGAGGCAGGCATCGTGCCCGATGAAGTCGTCGCGGAATCCCTGGGGCTGCCGTGGAGCGATGGCCGGTCGACGATACTGGTTCGCGGCGACGACACGATCGGGTTGCGCACCGGTCGCTGGGCAACGACCTTTCTTGTTGGCTTGAAGCCGGCGGAAGTCTTCGAGTTCCTGCCAAACGATTTGTCGAGCGATCAGGCCACGGTCTACTGTGAAAAAACGGCCCTGGCATCGCTTGGCGACCAAGCCGATCAAGCCGCGATCCAGTTGCTCGATGAAACCGATTTGCCGTTGCTCGCCAGCCAGGTTATTTCGGGGCCGTCGATCAATTTTCTACAAGGAAGCTTTGCGCCCAAAACGCAGCTCATCGAAAAAATCAGACCCTGGAGACTGGCTGCTTCCTTGTTGCTGGCGGTATTGTTGACGGTGTTCGCCAGGGATGTCCTGCGCTTGCAGCAAATCAAATCGGTCCGTCATGCGCTCGATCAGCAGATGGCCGGTATCCTGACGACGACCTGCCCCGGCCAGACCAGGATCGTCAACCCGTTGAACCAGCTTCTGAGCTGCACCGGCGGCACCGCCATCGCCGCTTCGACGTATTTCCTGGAGACCTTGTCCGTGGTCAGCGCGGCGTTGCCCCGTGACCTCGGCATCAGAATCTTGTCAATCAGTTTCGCCGACCAGAGTATGGAGTTACGCCTGAACGTGCCTGATGTCGCCACGCTGGACAATATCCAGCGCGAGGTCAACGAATCGGAGGATTTCTCCGCGGAAATACAGCATACCTCCCAGGAAGAAAACCGGGTCGAAGGCCGGATCCAGATTCACCGCAGTGAGGATCAGGCATGACCTTGACCCAGTGGTTCGACGAACGATCGGAAAGCGAACGCAACGTATTGATTGCCGCCGCCGCGCTGCTCCTGGTTCTGTTCATCGGCATGGCGCTCAGTCCGATGTACAAGAGTCTGCAACAAAACGAACGGCGCGTGGCCCGTCAATATGCCGAACTGGATAAGATGAAAACTATCGCCGGGCAGTCCGCCACCAACCGCTCTCAGCAATCAACGACTGCGAGCGGGTCGCTGGTTATCCTGTTGCAAAGCAGCGCTCGCCAGGAAGGCGTTGCCATCGCAACGATGCAGCCTATCGGCGACGACTCGATCAATACGCGGCTCGACGATGTTTCCTTCAACGCAATGATTCGCTGGCTCGCAGCGCTCGAATCTCGGGGTATCAACGTGCAGACGGCGTCACTGCGCGTCGGCCAGGAAAGCGGCACGGTCGATTCCAACCTGTTGCTCAGAAGAAACTGACCGCCGCGTTTTCGCGCTGGACATGACCCGCTCAAGCAAAAAGTTACTGGGCGTCGCGGTTGCCGCTTTTGTTTTCTTCCTGGCCGTCAATATCCCTGCCCAGGTCATTCAGCCGTTTCTTGTTGGGACTCCGGCAGATATGAGCGGCCTGTCCGGAACCTTGTGGAATGGAGCGGCGCAAAATTTTTCCGTCGATCAGCTACGGTTCGGTGCGGCCAGATGGCGCTGGAAACCGGGCGGCCTGCTGGCGGGACGGATGGAATTCGATTTTCAAGCGGGTGTCCCGGGTCAGCAATTGTCGGGCCGGTTCGGCCTTTCGCTCAACGGCAGGATCCACGCCAGCAACGCCAATCTTGAATTGTCGCTGACCCGGCTCGGCGCCATGCCATTCGGGACGCAGGCCAGAATAACCGTAGCTATAGAATCGCTTGCCATGGCGGGCGACTGGCCCGAGCATGCATCCGGAACAATTCGCCTGCACGATACCAGCATGAATGTGCCCGACAAGCTGGCCCTCGGTGATTTCGAAGGCCATTTCAGAATCGAAAACGGCGGCAACCTGCTCGCCGATTTTTTCGACCTTGACGGTGCGCTGGAGATCGACGGCACACTGGACCTGGACGCCAAAGGCAATTACCAGGTCACCGGCCTGATCAGACCCCGCGGCCGGATAAGCCGGCGCCTGGGGAATATATTGAATTTCATGCCACGCGAAAATGGCGCGTACCAACTGAGTTTCAGTGGTTCCTTATAAATCCGGCTGCCATTCGCGCCAGCCTTTTAGCAACGGAAAATAAAGCCCGACGCGAACGGGACGATCCTCCATGTTGTGCATCAGCCTGGCGTAACGCTCGAGTTGCCCCTCGTATCGCTGTTGCTGCATATCCAGGAAATCGTCCAGGTCGCCGCCTTCGTGGCGGCTGGTTTTGTAATCGATGATCCAGCGCGTACCTTCCTCATCGATGAAGGTCCGGTCCAGCACCACGTTGACTAACTCGCCACCGAGAAATCCGCTCAATGCCTGTTCGCAACTTGCCTCAAGATGGGCGCCCAATATCCATCGGCCCTTTTCATCGTCGAGAATATTGCCAATCGATTCCTGTACGCTCTCGGTCGCATCGTCCAGGTCGGTTGCCGGCAACCCCAGGGCCATTAATTGTGCCCTGTAGTGTAATTTTTTTTCGCCGACCCGGGCCCGACTCCATTTTTCCATGCCTTCGCGGCCAATGAGGTCCAGCTCGGCGTGCACCACCAGGCCAATCATTCGCACCGCCTCCTTGGCCCAGTCAAACTCGATCGCAACTGCGCTTTCCCCGCTGTCTTCAGGCAATGTCGAAACCGTTTCAACCACCGGCAGAACCGGTAGCTGCCAGTCGGCGGGCAGGCGTATCAGCGGCAACTGCGCGGGTCGTGGCACGCCATCCGACACGGCGGCCGGTTCCCGCGGCAGCTCGTCGTAAACATCTTTGAGCACCGGCCACATGCGTTGCAAAAGCGATTTTCCGGCCGCCCTGGCTTGCGGGTTTTTGGCGGAGACAGTCGCATGTCCGAGCAGGTGCAGGCGTTTCTTTGCGCGGGTACACGCGACATACAACAATCGATCCGTTTCATACAGATTGCGCTGGTCGTCGAGCCTTTTCAGCAGCTTGAAAAACGGGTCGCTATCGTCACCGGTCGCACTCAGCGGCGCCATCAGCAGTTCTTCCTCGCCGCCCTGCTCCGCTACGACGCTGAGCCAACGCAACAACGGCCGGTTCGTGTCGGCAGGTTGTTTGCCGATGCCCGGGATGATCACGGTATCGAATTCCAGCCCTTTCGATTTGTGGATGGTCATGATCTGCAAACGGCCATCGGCCTCGGGATCCGGCGCAGCGTACAACCCGCCCAGTTTTTCTTCGATACCGGACAGGTCCGCCGGCTCGCCGGAAAGGTCGTGTTTCTCAAGCAGGCGAAAATAGCTGTCCGCGTTTTCGATATCGGCGGCGTCACCAAGAACGGCGGGCCCGCCCAACGCCACCCAGAGATTCTCCACCCTCGCCCTGAGCCGGTGGCGCCCCTGTTCGGCCAACGATTGCAGCAGCGGACCGCGAACACGCCGCAGCCGCACTTTGCCGTCCGCACTCAGTTCATCCGGATCGATCGATTCCATCGATTCGGCAACCGTCATTCGGTGGTCCGCGCCCATCAACACATACAAGTCAGCAAGCGAGAGCCCGCACCAGGGCGCCCGCAGAACCGCCAGCCACGCACCACGGTCTGCGGGGTGAAGGATGGCCCGGGTCAGCGCCAGTAAATCCTGGATCACCGGCCTGCCGGCCAGCGATTCCGTATCGACGGTCCGGAATGCAAGGCCTGCCTGGCGAAGCGCCGGAAGAATACGTCGCAAGTGAGCGCGGCTGCGCACGAGTATCGCAACGTTGCCGTCGGCGTCTTTGTCCAGGGCAGCCGATACCAGTCGGGCGACGGTCGCCGCCTCCGCGTCTTCATCGTTCCCCAGGCTGGGGTGTACCGACACCGCGTCGCCAGCCAGCGCCCGCTTATCGGCCACCGAAGCCGAGAACCTGACCTTGGCTTCGGCGAGGTCTTCTACTTGCGGCATAATTTTGCCAAAAGCCTCGTTAAACCACTCGACCAGACCCTGTTGCGAGCGAAAATTGGTGCTCAGAACTACCGCTTCCAGCGGTATCCGGCCACCATCCAGCCCGTTACGCGCGCACTCCATGAACAAGGCGACTTCCGCTTCGCGAAACCGGTATATCGACTGCATGGGATCGCCGACCAGGAACAAGGTGCGGCCGTCGCCCGGCTGCCATCCGGCAGTCAGCAGTTTGAGCATCTGCACCTGTTCGAACGAGGTGTCCTGGAACTCATCGACCAGGATATGCCGAATCCTGTAGTCCAGAAACAAGGCGAGGTCGGTCGGCCGCTCGGGCTCTCCCAGGGAGTTCAGGGCCGCGATCGCGACTTCCGCATAATCCACTTCGCCACGCTCGGCAAAAACCAGCTTTAGTTGAGCCGCGCATTCAGGCAATACGGTCAGCAGGCTTTCGAGTACTTTCCATTGTTCATCCGGATAGGCCTTGCGCGGCAAAAGCCTGATCTCATCAAGCTGGATCGCGAGTTCATCGTCATCGCGCAATGCTTCCAGGAAGTCCTCCATATCGGCCTTGCGAGCTTCACCGGTGGGGAACCCGGTCGCTTTACTGACTTTTTTGCGCCATTGCGGGCCGCTCTTCGTCAGCAGCAACAAAGCCGCAAATTGCCAGAACTCCAGCGTCTCGGCGTCACCGATCCGTTCTTCGGAACAACCGAAGTCATCGGCCATCCCCGGCGAATTGTGCAAAGCCACCACGATAAGTTCGGCCAGGGTTTTGCGCGAAGCGGCGGTGAACGCCTGTCGCAGCCGTCCCACCTGGCGATAAACCTGGCGTTCCAGCGCGCTTTCCAGCCCCTCGCGCAAGCCGCTCGCAGCCCCCATCGGCATGATCCTGCGCAACCAGTGGACACGCGCCCTCAGCATGTTAGCCAGCAAAGTCACTGCACTCGCATATCGATTGTCCAGGTGTGCGAGCAGGCGGGCTTCAGGCGATTTCGCATCCTGCCCGGCAGCGCCCATCTGCCTTCTGGCGGCTAGCAGATACAAGGCGTCGGGGTCATCGGCAACGCTCAACGACAGATCCGGCCCGGCCAACAAGGGTATACGCCTGGCGATGGCCGCGTTAAAACCGTCGATGGTGGTCAGGCGCAGCCTGGCGGGGTGTTCCAGCAGCCGCCAACCCATTTCCTCATCGCGTCGCAGAACCTCCTCCGCCAGTTGCCGCCTGCGGACCTGGTAATCCTCGGTGACTGCCTTCTGCTCACGCGCATCCTGTAAAGCCTCGAGGATCCGGTTGCGCATTTCACCGGCGGCTTTTCGAGTGAAGGTCATGGCCAGAATTTCCTCGGGCTTTTCGACCACGGCGAGCAAACGAAGAAACCGCTGGGTCAGCAACTCTGTTTTCCCCGAGCCTGCCGGCGCCTGCACGATAAAGGAACTGTCCGGCGAGAGTGCGCGCCGACGCTGTTCAGCATCGGCCATGGGACTTGCGGTGCCGTTTGTCCGGTTCATGAGCGCTTACCCTGGCCGGGGTATTCCAGGATGCGACAGGCTGCGCTCAGATGGCAGTAATTGCAGGCGCCGCGCATTGGATCAGTACGGGCATCGCCAGCCTTGAATGCCTCACCCAGTACAACGAGCCGCCGCCGCCATGCAGGCAACAGTTCGTCCCAGCTCCTGGTTTCCTCTCCGCTGCGTCGGCTACCACCGTATTTCTTTGCGTCGGGGGCCAGCACCACATCGGCAAGTATGCCGTCATAAACGCAGCTCTCGACATTCAGCCGTGCAATGCAAACCCCGGCAAGTGGCTTGTTGGACCCGACCGCATACACGGCCAGTTGTGGTTTGAACGGCCGCTCACCCAGCGAATCGAGCGCTTTGTCCTTGCCGGTCTTGTAGTCGATGATCAGGCGGCGGCCGTCGTCGATCAATTCATCGACACGATCGATTTTCATGCCGATGGTCAATCCGCCGACTTCGGTTACGAGCAGTTCCTCGGTTTGCAACACCCGAAAATTCGCAACACGCGTTTTTTCGTAGTCGAGCAGGCGCGAAATCAACATCTGCTGGCGGTCTTTTTCAAGTTGCCTGGCGCCGTCACCGAACAGCATGGTTTCCGACTTTCTAAGTTCCCATGCCCGGTCGAATCCATCACCGATCAGCGTTTCCAGTTTGCTCCTGGAACAAGCCAGCAGACCCTGAAGGTCTGTCAGTTTTCGCCAAAGGAATTCCAGCGTCTGGTGGGCAAGATCGCCTTTCAGGCGTGGAGAAATACCGGGTTCGGGAGTGTCCAGGTTCTCCGCACCCAGCCGAACCATCGCGAATGCCCTGAACGGGCATTGCGACTGGTGGGTGAAAATTCCGCTGCCGCCCTTCTGCTTGCCAGTACCGGTGATCGGCGGCCCTGTGAAATCATCCAGCGACTCGGTTTCCGAGGCCAGCAAGTTCCTCGCGAAAGGATTGGCCGGCAGGCTTTCCTGAACCACGGCAACGAGAGGCTTGCCGGTCTCGCCGGACAAACTGCGGAGCAACGGGCTCACCCGACGCGGCTCATCCTCTACGTTTTTGGCCCAGGACAACACGACATCGGGCGCGCTGTGACGAAGATCGCCGATCAACCGATCGGCAAACTCGATTGCGCGCTCGGCCGTCGCATTCGGCAGACCATACTTTTTCTGCAGGCTCACCGGGATCAGCGGTGCCGGTTCCGGTGCCGCGGGAAACGATGCGTCGTCCAGAGCGCATATCCAGACCGCGTCGAAATTCGAACCGGCCGCTTCAAGCGTGCCCATGACCTGCACCGGCGCAGCTTTCGCCTTCGGTTGGAACAAAGTATTTGACGCGAGCCCGAGCAACCGCTCCAGGGTCTGTCGGGCCGAGAGAGCACCGGTTACGGAGCCGACTTTGCCCAATTCCTTAAGCAGTTCGTTCCAGTGCGCGGTGGCCTGGTACTCGTAACTGCTGAGACTGCGCTCGCCCGGCCAGCCCAACCGGCCCAGCCAGCCGGAGAATTTCCCAATCCAATCTGCCGGCGCCGCCCGGCGGTCACCCGGTCGCTGTTCTTGCAGATCCTGCATCTGCTTCCGCAGAATTTTCAGGTTTTCCTTATCCGAGCATTGCCACGCGATATTCGCCGGGCTGGCAGCCTCCATCCAGCGTGAACGGAATGCGACATCGAGCCTGGACCGTTGCCACAGGCTGGCGCCCGTTCGAAAATATGGGGAGCGTAAAAAGCGACTCAGTTCGTGGCTGTCCAGCCCGTTGATGACCAGTTTCAAAGCAAGCAGGGCATCTTTGAGCAGGGGCTGCTCCAGCGATGGGCGACCTGCCGACAAATGGAAAACCATGCGCTGTTCGTCTGCACCCGGCAAATTTCCGCCGGGTTGCAGAAGACGGGTAAAAATTCTTTCGACGGCATCCTGTTGTTGCGCGAGTCGGGGCACGATAATTCCCAGCGACAGATCGGCTTGTTCGTTCAGGCGGTCGGCTGCCCAGGTCGCGGCCGCTATCAGTTCCTGTTCCGGGTCGGCGCAAACTCGCAATTCGTAAGTGGGCCTGGCGACCGCGCGCGACAACGCCGAGACACCCACTCCGGCCGCGCGAAACTTCTCCAGCAAGAATTGTTGCCGGGGATTCAGCTCAAAAAATCCAGCCAGGCGAATATTGCCGACCGATGGATCGCCATCGATGCGCTCGTCGAGCGTCAGCGGATCGACCCAGCTCCGCTCCGCCAGGTATTTCTCATAACTGGCGATCCAGCCCGCCAGGCTCTGCGAGTCCGGGTTCGCGTATTCCTGCAACTCGGCGTACGGGATCCGCCATTCCTTCATCAACCGCCAGGCCTTACGCGCACTCCCGGCCAGCCTCCGGCCGCCCTGGACTTTCGAATCGGCGGCGATTATCTGCTCCCAGATACTGTCGGCCTGCACATCGCTGAGCAACACTTCGGCGGGCCTGCCCCCCCGAGTCTTCAACCAGCAAGTGTTGACCCAGGTGCGCCACTCAAGAATACGGGGCGTACGCCAGGCGCTAACGCCTCTGTCTCGCATTGCCAGTGCGTATTCGTTACGCAAGGATCGCGATAGGCGCTGGTTGGCGGTGACCACCAGGCAACCGGCATCCAGCGCTTCAATCAGTTTTGGATCCGGTGACATCATTTGTCGGGCAGCTCCGGCATTTCCCATGGAGAGTAACCAATCCTGACCCGCAGTTCAGCATGCGGCGGCCATTGGAAATCGTCGGCAATCCCGCTGCGACGGCCCGCCTGGCTTGCCCGTTCTGGGCAATCGTGCTTCTATAGGCGGCGCCATTTTGACGGGAAAATAGCTTCTTCATGGATAGAATCCTGGTCTGCCTCAAGCGGGCGGTCGACTATAATGTACGCATTCGCGTCAAGACCGATGGCAGCGGAGTCATCACCGATGGCGTCAAGATGAGCGTCAATCCATTCGATGAAATCGCCCTCGAGGAAGCATTGAGAATTCGCGAAAAAGGCGAAACCGGCGAGGTCGTCGTCGTCAGTATCGGGCCGGACGCCTGTCAGCAGCAACTGAGAGTCGGTCTCGCAATGGGCGCCGATCGCGCGATACACGTGCGCACAGACCGGGCGCTGGAACCACTGGATATTGCCCGCATCCTGGTCCGCATCGCGGAGGCGGAGAAGCCAGGTCTGATCATGCTCGGCAAACAGGCAATCGATGGCGACAATAACCAGACCGGCCAGATGCTGGCGGCGCTTTGGGAAAGACCGCAAGCAACCTTTGTCTCGGAGTTGACTATTTCGGGGACGACCGCGACCGCGGTCAGGGAAGTGGACGCCGGTCTTGAAACTATCGAGTTTGACCTGCCCGCTGTCGTCACCAGCGACCTGCGCCTGAACGAGCCCCGCTATGTGAAGATGCCGGATATCATGAAGGCGAAGCGCAAACCGCTGGCCACGACCGAACTTGAAGAATTAGGTATCACTCCGCAAACTCGAGTCACTGTTTTGCAGACCGCGGCACCACCGGCTCGGCAAAAAGGGAAAATGGTTGCCGACGCCGCCGAACTGGTCGCAGAACTGAAACGGATGGACCTGGCCTGATGGGCAGGATCCTGGTTATCGCCGAACATGACGGCAGCGAACTGAATCCAAGCACCGCCCGCTGCCTGAGTTGCGCCGGTGATTTTTCCGGACTGGACTGCGATATTGCCGTCCTGGCCAAAGACGGCCAGCGGGTCTGCGAACAGGCGGCTGCCCTGCACGGTGTCAGTACCGTCATCCGCATCGACCACGATGCAAACGAACACGCCCTGGCCGCAGTTCAGGCGCCGCAAATTGCAAAGCTGGCCGAAGATTACAGCCATGTGCTGGGCCCATCGACGACTTTCGGCAAGGACCTGATGCCCCGCGTCGCAGCCTTGCTCAGTGTTGCCCAGGTCAGCGATATCATGTCGGTGATCTCGCCCCACAGTTTTCAGCGACCCATTTTTGCCGGCAACGCGATTGTTACCGTCGAAACCCGGGCAAAGGATAAGGTAGTCGCCACCGTACGCACCGCTTCCTACCAGGCTGCCGCCGGCGGTGGCAACGCCACCATCGAATCGCGAGTACTCGACGTCGAATTACCAACCCATACAAGATACTGCGGTACCAGCGGTTCGGGTGACGGCGGCCGTCCCGATCTGCAAAGCGCTTCCATCGTCATTTCCGGTGGACGGGGGGTCGGCAGCGAGAAAAATTTTGCGCTGATTTACCAGCTCGCCGATCGCCTCGGCGCCGCCGTCGGCGCATCGAGGGCCGCAGTCGATGCCGGTTATATCGCCAACGACCACCAGGTCGGTCAGACCGGAAAAATCATTTCCCCCGATCTGTACATCGCGATAGGCATATCGGGAGCGATCCAGCACATTACCGGTATCAAGGACGCCGGCACGATCGTTGCCATCAACAAGGATGCGGACGCGCCGATATTCGAGATTGCCGATATCGGCCTGGTTGGCGACCTTTTCACCATTATCCCCGAGTTTGAAAAACTGCTTTGACGCGAGCTTCACTACCAGCCCTGGAAATAACAAAAAGCGTGGAAAAGAATATGCAAAAAAGAATCTGGAGTTTCCTCGCGATACCCGCGATGTTGGCACTGCCGCTGACAGCGATTGCCGAACCTGCCTCCACACCGGACAATCCGGTGTTTTTCAGTTTGCTGCCGCCACTGTTTACGATCGGAGTGGCGCTGGCGACACGCAGCGTTATCCCGGCATTGTTTCTCGGCGTCGTGCTCGGTAGCTGGGGACTTCACGGGCTGGACATCGCCGGGCTCTGGCAAGGTACGCTGGACAGCGTCGCCGTTCATGTGACCGGCGCCGTGGCGAATGCGGATCACGCAGCGGTGATGGTTTTCTCCTTCATGATCGGCGGGATGGTCGGCATCATTTCAAAAAACGGCGGCATGCAGGGCATCGTTGTTACCCTGGTGAAAAAAGCGGATAACCGTCGTCGTGGACAACTGGCCACCGCCGGCCTGGGCGTCGCGATATTTATCGATGATTACGCCAATACGCTGGTGGTCGGTAACACCATGCGCCAGGTCACTGACAAGTTGAGAATATCGCGCGAAAAACTTGCCTATATCGTGGATTCGACCGCGGCGCCGGTTTCCTGCATCGCGCTGATTACGACCTGGATTGGCTACGAGGTCGGTCTGATCGGTGACGCGCTGCGCCAACTCGGAGCAGTCGACGTTTCCGCCTATGAGGTCTTCCTGACATCCATCTTGTACAGCTTCTATCCGTTCCTGGCGCTCCTGATGGTTTTTGCCATAGCTTACACAGGGCGCGATTTCGGGCCGATGTACGATGCGGAGCACAGAGCGATCACTACCGGCCAATTGCTTGCCCCGGGTGCAAACGTGGATGACTCGGCCCAGAAAGACAACAGCTTTACGCCGCCAGCCGATTGCCCCAGACGAGCCATTAACGCTTTTTTGCCGATTTCCGTCCTGGTCGCCGGCGTAATCGGCAGTATGTACGCGACCGGAGTTGCTGAGGTCGGTGTTAACGCCGAGCTTCGCGATATCCTGGGTGCCGCCGATGCCTACCTCGCCCTGGTCTGGGGCTCTTTGCTGGGCGTCCTGACGGCCACGATCCTCAGCCTGGTCCAGAGATTGATGACCCTCGAACAGGTTATCGAAGCCTGGTACAAAGGCGCGCGCGGAATGTTCCTGGCCATGATTATCCTGATCCTGGCGTGGTCATTGGCCAACGTCACCACCTTGCTGGGCACCGGGCCCTACCTCGTCGGCATGCTCGGCGACAGCTTGCCGATCGGTATGTTGCCTGCGGTTACCTTTGTCGTCGCCGCTTTTACCGCCTTCGCAACCGGCAGTAGCTGGGGTGCGATGGGCATCCTGATGCCTTTGGTGATTCCGCTGGCATGGGCGATGCTGGGGAGTACAGACCCGACTCAGTCCGCAATTTTCTTTTCGACCATTGCCTGCGTGCTCAGCGGTTCGGTCTGGGGCGATCATTGCTCGCCGATTTCGGACACGACCGTCTTGTCATCTCTCGCTTCTTCCTGCGACCACGTCGATCATGTACGCACGCAACTGCCATACGCGATGACCGCGGGCACGGCAGCGCTGCTAATTGGCACGGTGCCAGCCGGTTATGGCTTCCCCTGGTGGGCCAGCCTGCTGTTGGGAGCGGGCGCTATTCTTGCCGTCATTCGTTTCGTTGGCCGAAAAGCGGAGGACCAGCCAGCGACGTCATAAGTACAGTGCCAGGCACGACGGAACAACGCCACGGACCCGAAAATACCGGGTTTTCCGGAGTTCTGGTGCATTGTTCCCAATTTCCGGGCGCCAATTCGAAAAAGCATGAATCAAACACGCAAACGCACAGGCAAAATCCGTATACTGCTGGGTCTTGAGAACAAGGATTGTGATCATGACCCGCTCGGATAAACGCGTTGCCGCAACGCTCAAAAACTGGTTGACCAGCATCGATCAACACCTCAAGTTTTGCAAGCTCGACGATGATGAGTACCAGGCAAAGCGAAACTGGCCGAAGCATCGACGACCCGCCCCTGAATTGCTCGAACTTGCGAGGAAGCGCGTAGTCACGCTGGCCAAAAAACTGGAAAGCGAGGTCGGCGCCGGTAACGGTTCGTTTTCCCAGAGTCTCGAGTTGATGCGGGTACTTGCCAACATGGTCGGCAGAGAAAGCGGTGAGCGATTTATTCCATTGGTCGAAACCGACGAATCCATCGCGGAAGCGGCCGAGAAAGGACAAAAAAGACACCCGGAGAGACGCGATTTTGTGATGCGGCAGGAGTTGATCCGCGTGGTGGTCTCCGATTCCATTCGTTTCCTGAGCTGGGGGCGCGACTGGCATGAATTGCCCGAAGTAATCTGCCGGCTCGACGGCCGCCCGAACGAAACCATCACCCGCCGCATCCTCAAGGCCAACCGGGACGTCATCGAAAAAGAAGCGATGGGTGGGGCTTGAGGCTCTATCCTGTCAACAAACTACAGACGGTTCTTCATGTCATTTCGAGGAAATGTTTCCGCGGAAATATTCCTGATCCTGGCTGGTCAAGGTGGCGCTGCGGTGTCGGCTTTCGGCCAGGAGCGAATTCTCGAGCTACTGGTAATCTACTCACTTTCCCCATCCCAGTAGTCGACCGCCGTTTCTTTGCGAGCGAACACCAAAAAACTATCTGGTGCAGCAGGGTCTTTTACGGACCCATGCCAAACACCGTACTTACCGGAGTCCGGGTATAGAAATACATCTGTAGGTTCTTCCGTACTGAGCGCGATATAGCTCAGCTCCTGATCAGACGTGTTGATGATCTGATGAGGTTGCTGCGGATCAGCGGGTGAACAAATAAAATCACCCGCGCGAATCGGATACTCCTCACCCGCGTGGCGCAAAGTCCCCTTGCCTTGGAGAACATAGAACATTTCTTCATTGACATGATGTGAATGATACGGCCAGGCTCGTTTCCCCGGCTTTAGTCTGACCACTGCGTAGCCAAGTTTCCTGGCACCGATCTGAGTCGAAACCGGAGCACGTTGTGCGTCGAATTGATTTCCCTTGCCGAACTCTGTGTATTGCAGTTTATCCAGGTTTATTACGGGCTTAGACATTTTCCATACTCCTTGACGGTGTGGGCGGCGCAGGGCGAATTGTACGAAGACTCGAACGACAGTCCCTGAGGAATTAAGGCTTTCGTCGTCCGTCATTCGAGCTGTCTCGGTACTCGTCTAGTCGTTGCATAAGCCACTGTCCGAAAGCCATTCTCTCTTCGCCTGTGCACTCGATGTAATACGGCTTCTTGCTCATAGAACTCTTGCTGGCCAAACGTTCGATGAATTTCTCGCTCGTCGGTGCGTGACGCTTGCCTCGTCGATATTTCATCCGCAGGTGAGCTTCCGCATCCTGCGCACTGTGCCGTTTGCCATTGCGAATGAATGTGCAATCGCTGCTACCAGTGGTACTTAACAGATAATCGATCTCCGCCGGGGCTTCGTCCGCGCGTGCGCCCGGCGACAGCAGACATATCAGGAGCGCGAAAGCGACAATGGCTCTCATCGTTCGAACCCGGCAACAGTAGCGCGTCTTTTCACAGGCGCAACCGCACCGAAATCGGGTTGTGGTCCGATGAGCCGACACGGTGCGTCGTCGCCTCGATCACCTGGAGGCCGCGGACATAGATATGATCCACGGGCTGTCCGAAAACTCGCTTGCGGTGATCCACATCGTAGTCCAGCATCGCAAGCCCGAGGCTTTCGGCCACCTCATGCAGGATCTCGAACCGTCGCCCGCGCCAGGTGTTGAAATCACCGGACAACAGAATCGGGCCCGGGTGCTCACTGAGGACAGACTGCATCTTTCGAATCTGTTCCTGAAAAGCGCGAACGCCGAACGTGAAGTTCACGGCGTGGGCATTGACGACCAGCAGCGTCTGATCGGTACCGGTCATTCCGTACTCGGTGATCATTGTGGCTTTCGGCGTGCGGATCCAGGGCTCCAGGCTCACGAGATTGCATTGCGTCAATGGCTCCGCAGAACTGACGGTCATGACGCCCGTTACCGACCGCCTCGTGCGATAACCTGGAGCAAATGAGCGATACTGATCGGACGCAACCACACCCCAGGCGTCCGTATTCAACGAGGCTTCCTGAAAGATCATCAGGTCGGGCTCGCCCCTGATCGCCGCCAGATCGGCTGCCCATTCCGGATCTTTGCCTTTCTGAATATTCCAGTTCACGATCTGGATATCACTGGAGTCCAACTCATCGTGCAGCGATTGTCTGGTACTACCCAGTTGCGCTGCACAGGATTCAGGCTCCGTCTGGATAACGACGGCGGCGAGCCCCAGGCTTGCCGAACCAGAGATAGCTGCCGTTTGGCTGGCACAAGCCGTCAGCGTTAGCAGCGCGCCTAGCGCCGCTAGCCTGGAAATTGGGTGCATTGGTTTTCCCTTGGTGTACTGCGTGAACGGATTCACGAATTGCGATGCGCATTCTCGCCCATACAAGCCGCCGTGACAAGCCTCGTCACTGACCTATTTAGATAGGCTCGATTCGCCTGTCGGCATGCCGATAAATGGGAATCTGTCCGTTATTTGACCGTTATTTACGGACAATGCCCTGTTATTGCCCTGTATTAACAAGACCGTAAATCACCCGTATTTACCGTAGATTAATGTCCGCTTTCGGCCAGAAGCGGCCATTACCGAACACAAAAAACCCGCCACTGGGACAGGTTTTTTCTAACTGTTGGAATGGGTCAAACTTTACGTCTGCGTCTGACCAGACTCATTCCTGCAAGACCCAACGCGAATAGTGCGAGAGTGCCGGGTTCGGGGACGGAGGCGGTTGTGTAAGTTAGATCGTCGTAAATCACGCAGCAGTCCCCTGCCCCTGAGAAAGACAATCTGACACGGTTTATAGATGATGCGGCTAGACTCATCAAGCCCCATGCAACATCAGTTGGACTAAACACTATCGAATCAAGCAGAACATCACCGATACTAAATGCTTCGGCAAGGAAACTGTTGCCGGAACCGGAACCACCATCCTGGGACGCGTAAATCGAAAAGCTGCTAATGAGCCCTCCAAAATCAAGATCAACCGTCGTGCCGGTTCCGTTACCTGTATTCCAAGCATAGAAATCTGTGCCCGAAAAAGCAGTTTGAGAGAAACCTCCACATTCATTGAGGATTGACCCACCAACGCCGTCAACTCCGGTAAACGTAACATCACCCAAATTGGTCAGCGGCGTCGTATCTACAAATACACATGGAGCGCTGGTCTCGAAATCGAGGGTAATGGTGGCCGCAACAGCAGGCGATACGCCGATTGCCGCCAGCGGCGACAGCAAGACCGAGGCAAAAGCCAAATACTTGTTTTTCATTTTTGTCATTGCACTGCTCCCACATCGGGTAATTTATTAATTCCTTAATAAATGCTGCAATATCCATGCCAGATTATGGAAAGTAATAATTATCAAGGAATTACGGTCGCACCGATTTTGCGCAGGCGCGTTTATGTAAAGCGTGTCGACAGCATTGCTGGACTTTTCGCTAAGGTCCGCTTTGGGTCGTAAAGCGACCTTTTACCAGGATCAGCTTTTTCAGGCCCTAATGTCCGCTTTCGGCCAGAAGCGGACATATATCAAGCCCACCACTTTGGCGGGCTTGCCTATATGTCAGCGGATAACAACCCCGTAGGCAATCGTCTATCTAATTACGAGGAATCACCATGGAAACAGGCT
>Ga0209980_10000119_pt1 | contig 38260 bp, 29 predicted proteins | sample CR02metaG_FD_183611 | JGI IMG/M metagenome (GOLD analysis project Ga0209980, IMG submission 183611) | Deep subsurface microbial communities from Mariana Trench to uncover new lineages of life (NeLLi) - CR02 metaG (SPAdes) (version 2) | ecosystem: Environmental > Aquatic > Marine > Ocean trench...
CGCCGTGGGATTGTGAGATTTTTATCGTTTGCCATGAAAATCCGTGCCCTGAGCATCGCCGACAAGCCCGCATGGCTCGCTTTGCGCCGGCGCTTGCGCCCCGCCCTCAGCGACCAGCAACATGCGCAGGACTGGAATCGAATCATGGAGCAACGCGACCAGCGCACGACGCTGCTGTGCGTCGACGGACAGTTGGCGCTGCACCAGGTGTTCAACGACGGCGAATGAAGAACGCCGGCGTGCTGGTCGTCTTCTCGACGCGCGATGAAAGCCCGGTCTCCGGGCTGCCGGGCTTCGTGGCGCCGACCCCGATGAAGGCATCATGAGCGCGGTACCCGCGGTAACGATCCTGATGCCGGCGCGCGACGCGGCAACCACGCTTGGTTCCTGCCTGGACTCCATCCAGGCACAAAGTCTCACGGACTTCGAGCTGCTGGTCATCGACGACGCTTCCAGCGACGACACCTGCGAGATGGTCTCGGAGCGGGCGGCGGCGGACGCGCGAATACGTCTGCTGGGCGCACCGCGACGTGGGCTGGTGGCATGCCTCAATGCGGGACTCGGCGAGGCGCGCGCAGCGCTGATCGCGCGCATGGACAGTGATGACGTGATGAATTGCGAGCGCCTGGCCCTGCAACGTGATTACCTGCAACAGCACCCGGACGTGGACCTGGTGGCGAGCCGTGTGCGCGCGTTCCCGGCCGACCGGGTGCAGGCGGGGATGCGCGAGTATCTGCGCTGGCAGAACGCGTGCCTCGGCAGCGACACCCTGCGCGACGAAGTCTACGTCGAGTGCCCGATAACCCATCCGAGTGCCATGTTTCGTCGTGCCGCGGTAATCGCCGCCGGTGGTTACCGGGACGGTGACTTTCCCGAAGACTACGAGTTGTGGCTGCGTCTCACCGCGCGCGGCTGCCGCATGGCGAAGATCGATCGCTGTCTTCTCCACTGGCGTCAGCGCGACGACAGTCTTTCCCGTCGCGACCCGCGTTACTCGCGAGATGCTTTCGACCGCCTGCGGGCGCGCTATCTGGCCCGCGACTGGCGCCTGCGCAGCGGTCGGCCGCTGGTGTTCTGGGGAGCCGGGCGGCGCACCCGCCGGCGTGCCAGGCATTTCGTTGCGCTGGGATTTGCCCCTTGCGCCTGGGTAGATGTGGATCCGCGCAAGATCGGAAACCGCATTCACGACGTGCCGGTGGTGGCACCCGAGTGGCTTGACCGTCGGCAGCCGCGGCCCTTCGTACTTGCATGGGTGGCGAGTCACGGTGCCCGGGGGAGAATCGGTGCCGCCTTGACAGCCATGGGCTATGGGCGTGGAGTTGATTACCTGGCGGTAGGGTAGTCCGGGCTAGACGGCGATGGCGCCGGTGGCGCCGGTGGACAGGCGTTCGGTGGCCTGGGACAGGCGCGCCACCAACGCCGACAGGAAGACCCTGTGGAAGCGTAACTGGCAATTGAGCGATGCGCGTTCGATCATCGACGGGCGCACGTTCATGGTGGTCACGCCGGTCTTGGCAATAATGGTGGCGCTGCGTTCCTTGCGCGCGATGAATCCCATCTCGCCGAAACAATCTCCTTGATGCAGCTCGTCGACCTCCGTGTGGCCTTTGAATACGGCTACGTCGCCTGAGATGATGATGTAGAAGGACGTATCCAACTCACCCTCGGCGATGATCTCGCTGCCCGGAGTGAAATCCAACCAGCCGCTGGAATTGATCACCTCCCAGATCTCGGGCTCGGTGAATTCGTCGAAGAAGGCCAGGCTTCGCACCAGCTTGAATTTCTCGTCGCCGGGAAGCTGTTCGTCGAGTAGCTTGATGTGGTCGTAGACGAGACTCAGATCCGCGGCCAGATCGAGGCCCATCTTATAGCGTTGTCCGGCTTTCTTGCAGAGCGCCCGGTCGAGAATTCGCCCGAGTATCTGCGGCGCGTCGGGGCGCATCTCCGCAAGAGGGGTGTGTATCTTCTGGGTAATGCGATGGGCGATGGCGGGTAGATTGTCCGCCGCGAACGGATGCCTGCCCGTCAGCAGCTCGTACATGACCACGCCCAGGGAAAAGATGTCGGTCTGGTTGCTGATGTCGTCGTCCCTGACCTGCTCCGGCGACATGTACAGCGGCGAGCCGATATAGCCGTGCACTTGCGTGTCGGTGGCATCGCCGTGGGTCCTCAGCGCGATGCTGAAGTCCCCCAATTTCACTTCGCCGTCCACGGTGAGGAGAATGTTGCGCGGTTTGACGTCGCGGTGAATGACTCCCTGGCGGTGGGCGTAGTCCAGCGCCCGGGCGCTCTTGAAGATGATCCGCACCACGTCTTCGATGGGCAGCAGACTGTCTGGCTGACAATGGTCGAACAGCGTTCGGCCACCGGAAATCAGCTCCATGACGATGTAGCAGATTTCATCCTCGACCCCGGCGTCGTAGACGCCGACGATATTCGCGTGGCGAAGCTTGCCCGCTACCTTGGCCTCGTTGAAGAACAGCTTTCGATAACGGGCGCCGCCGCGGGCGTCCTGGAGCGATTCCGGCAACGCCACTTTGAGGGCCACGTCGCGCCCGGTGAAGGGATCGTGACCGAGATACACGACCCCCATGCTGCCCCGGCCGATTTCATGGAAGACGTCGTACTTGCCGAGGGTGGTGTTCTTGAGGTCATGCATGGGGCGCGTGAATCGGACAAACAAAGGCTCAGTAATGGGATCGGTCGCTGGCGGCCCATCTTTAGGGACAGGAGCCCCGAAATCGAAAAAAAGATAATTTCCCAACGCAAGCCGCGACCGGGTAATTGAGGAATGTCCCCAATGATTTCTCCGGGGACGCTGGCAGGCAGACGATCAAACGCGACGAAGCGCCTCGAGCAAGCCGGCTTCGGCCAGTGCCAGGCGGCCGTCGGAGGCCAGCACCAGGTCGAAGCGGCCGCTGAGCTCGCCCCTGGACCCGGCAGTGGGAAGCAGCGTCACGATGAGGCTCGCGCGGGCCCGTGCATCGCGGATGCTGTTGAGAAGGCCATCGCGGGCGTTGCCCGGCTCGCCGGCCACGTACATCTGCGTAACCAGGCTCTCGATGCCGGGTCCGCTGACGGCGAAGTGAATGTGGGGTGTGCGGCCAGGGTAGGGCACGGGCCTGATGGCGCGAAAGCGATAATAGCCGTCATCGCCGGTGGTGAATCGGCCATAGCCCTGGAAATTCTCGTCCATGGGGGCGTTCTGCGGGGCCCTGGGATGGTGGTAGCGGCCGAAGGCGTTGCATTGCCAGATCTCCACCAGCGCCCCGGCGATGATTCGGCCACGCTCATCGCTGATCCGGCCGGCGATGTGGATGATGACGCCTTTCGCGATTCCGGACCGTCCCCTCACCACCACCAGGTCGTTGTCCGTGTCCAGGGGCAGGCTGGCGGGATAAAAGGGGCCAAGGCTCTGGCGTGGCGTTCGCTGGAGCTGCGTGGCCGCCGTCAGAGGCGGTGCGAACAGGGCAAGCGTGGCCCCTGTCGTGGCAAGGAAGTCGCGTCGTGTGCGCTTCGCTGATTGACTGTTCGTGTTGCTTTTCATGGATGACTGCTCCGAGTGCCGGTCCGCCGTGTGTCGATCAGTTGCTGTGACAGGCGGCCCGCGCCCGGGTTCCCGGTATCAGTCGAATCCCCTGGTGGCGAGCACTTCACACGCGGGCGTGCGGTCGCCGGTGCGGCTGATGCTGCGCGGGGCTTGCATGAATGCCAGCTGGAAGTCGAGGGACTGGTAGAGCGCGACGATGCGCTCGGTGGCCTGGTTGGAGAGTACCACCGGACCCTTGTGCCTGCTGAGCCAGCGGGCCAGTCGTACCTGCTCGCTCCAGTCGAATCCGTAGCGCGAGTAGTTCCGGAAGGGAACGTCGTAGGGAGGATCCGCATAGATGAAGTCATCGTTCTCCAGCTCCAGCGCTTCGAAATCGCCGCTGCTGAAATGCCAGCGGCAGAGCACTCTCCGGTAAGCGTCGAAGTCGCGCACGTAGTTGATGCGTGCATGGCGGCCGAAGGGTACGTTGAACTCGCCCTTGCGATTGAATCGGCAAAGTCCGTTATAGGCTGTTCGATTCAAGAAGTAGAAAAGCTCGGCGGCCTTGCGGCTGATCGAACCCCGGCGCGTCGATGCCAGGCGATTGAAGTCGTTGCGATGCTGGTAGTAGAGATCCCTTTCGTTGCGCATGGCAAGGCGTATGGTCAGTCCTTTCTGCAGGTGCTGGTAGAAATTAACCGGATGCGGGTTGACGTCGTTCAGGAGCGCGCGTCGCGGATCGATGCCCAGGGCCACCGCCAAGCCACCGCAGAAGGGCTCCACCAGGCGCCGGGGGCTTTGCGCGTACCACAGTCGCTGAAGCTGTGGCGCCAGCCAGCGTTTGCCTCCGGCCCACTTGAGGGGTGGGCGCAGCCGCGCCGCGCGGTCATCGGTGATCGGGGACGGTGGGCGCTCTGGCGGCATCGGTGCTGATTCCCTAAGCGCCCGGGGATGCGGCGCGCTTCTGCCAGCCCCAGCCACCGCGATCCAGGGCCTCGGTGAGCCACGCTGCGGCGTCATCGACCCTGCCGGCCTGGCCGCGCACGCCGAGTTCGGTCTCACGGTAGTCACCTTGCATGTGCGGCAGGCAGGAAAACTCCACCTCGGGAAAGCGTGCGACAAAATCCTGCATGATGTCGATGAGCTGACCCTCGCTGACACCGGGCAGGGTCAGCAAAATCTCCGCCGGCGGCTCTTGATCGCGCAGATGTGGATAGTGGTTGTCCAGCACCCACTCCATCATCGGCCACGCCATCTGCGGAAAACCGGGGACGAAGTGCAGCTTCCCCAGGCTGAATCCAGCGATCTGGTTGACCGGATTCGGAATCAGGGTGCAGCCCGCGGGAAGGGCGGCCATGTGTATGCGCTGGGGATAGGCGCTGTCTGCGAATCGTTCCTCGATGATGGCCGCCGCTTGCGCGTGGCGAACCAGGGCGACATCCGCGGCCTTGGCGGCGCTGGCACGGGTGTGGTCGTCCGGTGTCGCGCCGATACCACCGCAGCACAACGCGATGTCGTCACCCTCCATGACGAAGCGCAGCTCCCGGACGATGGCTTGCGGATAGTCACCGATGTAGCGGCACCAGCTGAGCGCCAGGCCGCGATTGGCAAGTGCCTCTACGGTATGCGCAAAGTGACTGTCCCGGCGTTTCCTCGTGAGCAGCTCGGTGCCGATGACGATCAGTCCGATTCCCATATCTTCACGCCACCCTCGCGGCCATTGTTCAAGACTTGAGCTCCGCGACGCCGCCGTCGGTGGGTCGACCCGAGCGCAGGGCGATGGATTCGTGAATACACAGCAGGCTCGGAACCACCAGCAGCACCAGCAGCGTCGCCACGGCCAGACCGTATGAGATGGTAACGGCCATGGGGATGAGGAACTGTGCCTGGCGGGAAGTCTCGAACATCAGCGGCGTCAGGCCGGCGATGGTCGTGAGCGAGGTCAGCAGCACGGCGCGAAGACGCTGGGTGGTGGCCTCGACGATGGCCTGGCGCCAGGGCACGCCGTTCTCCTTCTGTTGCTTGTAGAACATCACCAGGATGATGGAGTCGTTGACGACGATGCCCGACAGGCCGAACAAGCCGAACAACGAAAGCAAAGTCAGATCCAGGCCCATCAGCCAATGGCCCAAAAGCGCGCCGATGACGCCGAACGGAATAACGGACATCACCACCAACGGCCAACCGTAGGACGCGAAAACCCACGCCAGCACCAGGTAGATCATAGCCAGTGCCAGCAGCCCGCCGCGCGCCATATCCGCCAGCGTCTCGGTCTGGTCCGAGCGGCGGCCTTCATAGGAGTAGTCGATGCCGTAACGACGCTTCAACTGCGGCAGGGGACCCGCTTCGAGATCCGCAATGATGTCGTTGCTGTTGTTGAGAGCCGGGTCCACCGCGGCCGAAACACGCACGGAAAGATCGCGGTCGTTGTGCCTGAGAATGTCGAAGCCCCGTTGCGTCGAGACCTCGAGCACGGTGAACAGCGGGACGCTGGCGCCGGCCGCGGTCATGATTTTTAGATCGCCGAGACTCGCGAGGTTGTGCCGCTCGCTATCGGGAAGCACGACCCGCACCTCGACCTCGTCGTCGCCGTCCTGAAAAATCTGCGCGATGCGGCCGTCGTAGGCGGCGCGCAGTTGACGGCCGACGTCCTCCACGGTGAGTCCCAGGACACGGCCTTCTGGCGACAGGTGGTAGATGAGCTGTTCCTGACCGAAGGGCATGTCATCGCCGATTCCACTCACCCCGCGAATGGTGCTCAAGGTGCTGGCCAGCTCCAGAGCTGCCGCTTTCAGCTGCGCGGTATCGTTGCCCGGGCGGGTGAGCCGGATATCGATATCGCGGCCCGGCGGGCCGGGGCGGCGCTCGATGATGGAGAAAGATTCGATGCCGGCGGCAAGGCGCACGCGGCTTTGCCACTCGCGGATGAACTCCGGATTACCCACGTCGCGTGCATCGGGTTCCACCAGCTCCACGATAATCGTGCCGAACTGATCGCCGTTCTGGCCACGCGTGCCGTCGGCGCCTTCGAGGACGCCGCGGTGGCTGATGGCGACCTCGATGAGCTGTCCGCCCAGTGCCGCCTCGGTGTCGCGCAAGGCCTGCTCCACGTGGCGGAGGAAGGTCTCGGTGCGCCCGGGCGGCGTGCCGGCGACGAAGCTGATATTGGCGTAAACGAGTTTGCCTTCCGGAGACGGTAGGAAATGAAAAGCGAGACGCCCTCCGGCGAACAGGCCGATGCTCACTAGCAGCAGAGCCACCGCGACGCTCAATGTCGTCCACGGGTTCGCGACACTCGCCGTCACCACGGTCCGAAAACGGCCCTCGCGAAAGCGCGCGAACGCGGCGTCGATGCGCACACGCAGCGCCGATACCGGGCGCGCCTGCATTTTCTGGAATGCGTGGCGCAGATGCCCCGGCAGCACCAGAAAGCTTTCCACCAGCGAGGCGAGGATCACGCACACCACCACCAGGGGGATGTCGAAGAGCACGTTGCCGATAATGCCGCTCACCAGCATCAGCGGCAGAAAAGCCGCGATGGTGGTCAAGGAAGACGAGATCACCGGCGCCAGCATGCGCCGCGCGCCGCCTTCGGCCGCTTCCAGGGGATTCTCACCGGACTGGTAGTGGGTGAGCGCATCCTCGCCCACCACGATGGCGTCGTCGACGATGATGCCCAGGGCCATGATCAGGCCGAACAGGCTCACCATGTTAATGCTGCCGCCGATGAGATAAAGCACCCCGAGGGTCGCCATGAAGGATATGGGGATACCCACTGCCACCCAGAATGCGACGCGGCCGTTCAGAAACAGAAACAGGATGAGCACCACCAGAACCAAGCCGCTGGCGCCGTTCTTCAGCAGCAGCTGGATGCGCTCCTTGATCAACAGCCACGCCTGGTCGTAGACGGTCACCTGGATCCCCGGCGGCCAGCGGCCGCGGTTGTCTGCCAGCCAGCGGGCGAGGATTTCCGCCGATTCGAGGCTGCTGGCGTTCTCGTTGCGCTTGAGACGCATCTCGATGGCCGGTCGGCCGGCGATGGTGACGACGGTTTGGTGGCTGCGGGCACGCCGCTCGATGGTGGCGATGTCTCCCAGGGTCAGAAGCCGGCCCGATTCATCGCTGAGCAGCGGCAGGCGTTCGAAATCCACCTCCCGTCGGCGCTGATCCAGCGCCCGCAGTTGCCGGGACACGTCGTTCAAACCGATGTTCCCGGCCGGCAGATCGCGGCTCAGCTGGGCCACCCGATCGGCGATGTCGTCCAGGGACAGGTCCAGCTCGTGGAGCACGGCGGCCGGCACCTGGATGGCGATCTCCTGCTCCGGCAGTCCCACCAGTTGGATGTTGGCGATGCCGTGATCCAGCAGCTCGCGTTCCATCTGCTGCACCAGCGCGCGCAGCCCGCCGATGCCGGTGTCGGCGCTGGTCACCAGCACCCGCGCCACCGGCTCGTAGCGGACGACCCGGGCGATCTCCGGCGTCTCCGCCGTCGTGGGGAGGTTGCGAACCAGCGCCACCCGCTCCTTCACCTGGTCCAAGGCCACGCCCATGTCGGTGTCTTCCCGGTACTCGAGGACGATGCTTGCCGAGCCCTGGGAGGAGTTGGACGTCATCTGGCGGAGTCCATCCAGGGAGCGAAGCTGCTGCTCGAGGGGATTGGTGATGGCAGTCTCCACGTCCTCGGCGCTGGCACCGGTCCACTCGACGCGCACCTTCACTACGTCGAGAGCGATATTCGGGAAGAATTGCGTATTGAGGCGATCCAGCGCCCAGATCCCGGCCAGGATCATGATCACCATGAGCAGATTGCACGCCACCTTGTGCTGGGCGAAGACTCCCAGGAGATCGTGGTGGTGGCGAAATGGCATGGGCTGCTGCATCCGTAGCTGGCGGAATGCCGCCATTCTAAGTAGCTGTGCAGAAATGCGATACAACAGCGGCTTCTCTGGGAAGGGGGGGTGCGGGAAACGCGGGTTGGGCGTGGGTTGGGCTTTGCTTCGCTCAGCCCAACCTACGGCCAACCTACAGCCACGGTGCACGCGGGGCGCCGGATGCCGTTTCGGCGTAGCCTCGAAAGCCGTGCCACGCTATGCTCCCGCCTCCTGACCGGGGACGGCAGCCGCCGCCCGGTATTGAAACGGCACAGATCGGGAACAGCATGTGGATCGCGTAGTCTGGTTTGACACTGTCGGCATGAATGATGTTGCCCGGGTGGGCGGCAAGAATGCTTCCCTTGGCGAGATGATTGGATCGCTTGCGGATTCCGGGGTGAAAGTTCCCGGGGGATTCGCGACCACCGCCGACGCTTTCCGGGAGTTCTTGAGCCGCAATGATCTGGATGAACGCATCGCCGAGGTGCTGAATCGTCTTGACGTGGAAGACGTAGCGGCGCTCGCCGCTACCGGCGAGCGCGTCCGGGGTTGGGTCAGTGACGCGGCGCTTCCGGAGGCGCTGGAGGATGCGGTTCGCGAGGCCCACCGGGAGCTGGCCGGAACGAGCACCGGCACCGCGGTGGCGGTGCGCTCCTCGGCGACGGCGGAGGATCTGCCCGAAGCGTCCTTTGCCGGTCAGCAGGAAACATTCCTCAACGTCGTCGGTATCGAGGACGTGCTGATGACCATCAAGTCGGTGTTCGCGTCCCTTTACAACGATCGCGCCATCGCTTACCGGGTGCACCAGAACTTCGCCCACAGCGAGGTGGCTCTGTCGGCCGGCGTGCAACGCATGGTGCGCAGTGATACTGCCGCCAGCGGCGTCATGTTCACCATGGATACAGAATCCGGTTTCGATCAGGTGGTGTTCATCACCTCCGCCTATGGCCTTGGCGAAACCGTCGTCCAGGGACAGGTGAACCCTGACGAGTTCTATGTTTACAAGCCGGCGTTGCGTGAAGGCCGCCCGGCCATCGTGCGCCGGGAACGCGGCAGCAAGGCGCTGCGCATGGTGCTTGCCGAAAATAGCGCCGAGCGCGTGCGCATCGAGCCGGTGGCGCAGAGCGATCAGCGCGCCTTCTCCCTCGACGATGGCGACGTCGAGAAGCTTGCCCGCTACGCGCTGCTCATCGAGGACCACTACGCGCGGCCCATGGACATCGAGTGGGGCAAGGATGGAGAGGACGGCGAGATCTACATCCTCCAGGCGCGGCCGGAAACCGTGCAGAGTCGCGCCGCCGCCCAGCGTCTGGAGCGTTTCGAGCTCACCGAACGCGGCCAGGTGCTGAGCACCGGACGCAGCATCGGTAGACGCATCGGCAGCGGACCCGCGCGCCTGGTGCTCGATGTGGCGGACATGAGCAGTGTCCAGCCCGGCGACGTGCTGGTCACCGATATGACGGACCCGGACTGGGAGCCGGTCATGAAGCGCGCGTCGGCCATTGTCACCAATCGCGGTGGCCGCACGTGCCACGCGGCTATCATCGCGCGCGAGCTGGGGATCCCGGCGGTGGTGGGCACCCGCGACGCAACCCGCAGCCTGCCGGACGGGCAACCGGTGACGGTGTCCTGCGCCGAAGGCGACACAGGCTACGTGTACGCCGGTGCTCTTGCCTTCGATATTCGCCGCTTGGACATCGAAACCATGCCCGAGTTGCCGTTCAAGATAACCATGAATGTGGGTAATCCCGAACGCGCTTTCGATTTTCAGGCGTTGCCGAATGCAGGCGTCGGTCTTGCGCGTATCGAGTTCATCATCAGCAATTCCATCGGCGTGCATCCCAAGGCGTTGATTGAATACGAGCGGCTGCCGGATGAACTCAAGGCGAGTATCGACGAGCGCATGGCGGGCTACGCGGATCCGGTGAGCTTTTACGTGACCAAGCTGCAGGAAGGCATCGCCACCCTGGCAGCGGCCTTCTCGCCCAAGCCGGTGATCGTGCGATTGTCGGATTTCAAGTCGGACGAGTACCGTAATTTAATCGGAGGCAGCCGCTATGAGCCCACCGAGGCCAATCCCATGCTCGGATTTCGCGGTGCGTCGCGTTATGTGGCTGAGGAGTTTCGTGATTGCTTTGCTCTCGAATGCCGGGCCATCCGCTTTGTGCGCGACCACATGGGCCTCACCAACATCGAGGTCATGATTCCTTTCGTACGTACGGTGGGTGAGGCTGCCAGGGTAGTCGAGCTTCTGGCGGAAAACGGCCTCGAGAGGGGAGTCAACGGCCTGCGCCTGATCATGATGTGTGAATTGCCGTCGAATGCCCTGCTGGCGGAACAGTTCCTCGAGCATTTCGACGGGTTTTCCATCGGCTCCAACGACCTCACCCAGATGACCCTGGGCCTGGATCGGAACTCCGGGCTGGTTGCGTCGCTGTTCGACGAGCGCGACCCGGCGGTCAAGATACTGCTGCACCTGGCCATACAGGCCTGTCGCAAGGCCGACAAGTACGTGGGGATCTGCGGCCAGGGGCCCTCGGATCACCCGGACCTGGCCCGCTGGCTCATGGAAGAGGGCATCACCAGCGTGTCCTTGAATCCCGACTCGGTGGTGGAGACCTGGCTGTTTCTGGGTGGCCAGAAAGTCTGAAGCCTTTCGGGCCACGATCCCCTGCCGGCGTCAATACACTGCATTGACAAATACAATGGGACCGGTGCCGGCTGCCATGATTTGATAATGCTCGTACCGAACTCGAGGCTCCGGCCGGCTAGCTGCATCCGGCCGCCGGCGCCACGAGGGAACGCCCACAGGCAGGGCCGGATGCGTCCCTGGGAGCCGTGGGCCACGGGAGGGCACGATTCATGAAAATCTGCGTCGTCGGCGCCGGTTCCATCGGTGGTTTACTGGGCGTGAAGCTGGCTCTGGCCGGCGAGGATGTCACCCTGGTCGCGCGCGGCAAGCATTTGGAGGCGATTCGAGAGAATGGGCTCCGGGTCACCTACCAGGACGGTAGCTCCGAGACAGCCAGGGACGTAAAGGCGACCAGCGATATGCGCGCCTGCGGCCACCAGGACCTGGTCATCCTGGGCCTCAAGGCCCACCAGATCCGGCCCGTGGTAGACGAGATCCGGACACTGTTCGGTGCTGACACCATGGTGCTCACTACCCAGAACGGCCTTCCGTGGTGGTATTTCCAACGCCATGGCGGCGAGTTCGACGGCTACCGCTTGGAGACTCTGGACCCCGATGGCCGGCTCACCGACGGCATCGAGGCGCGGCGCATCATCGGCTGCATCGCCTATCCGGCGGCGACCATCGCCCGCCCCGGCGTGATTCGCCACCTGGAGGGCACGCGCTTTCCCGTAGGCGAGCTGGACAGGTCGGAATCAGAACGCGTGCACCGGGTCTCCGAGACCCTGATCGGGGCCGGCTTCAAGTCCCCGGTGCTCACGGACATCCGCTCGGAGATCTGGCTCAAGGCATGGGGAAACTTGAGTTTCAATCCCATCAGCGCGCTGTGCCACGCGACACTCGTCGATATCTGTCAGTTCGGCCCGACCCGGGAGCTGGCGGCCGGCATGATGAGCGAGGCGCAGATCATCGCCGAGAAGCTCGGCGTCACCTTCCGGGTGTCCCTGGAGAAGCGTATCGCCGGCGCCGAGAAAGTGGGCAAACACAAGACATCCATGCTGCAGGATGTGGAAGCCGGCCGGGCACTGGAGACGGATGCTTTGATCGGCGCGGTGCTGGAGCTGGGCAGGCTCACCGGCACCCCGACCCCCACCATCGGCGCCATCTATGCGGCGATCAAGCTCCTGGGCAGAACCATCGAGGCCGAGAGCGTGTTCGTGAAGGCCCGGTCGCTCACGCCGCCGGCGCTGACGGCGGTACCGGTGGAAGAACCGGCTTTGGCGGGCAGCGCGGCCGGCTGAATCGCGGCGGCTGACGCAAGGGGACAGATTAAAATCTGTCCCCCCCCCCCAGCCGATCTCCAACCGCTAATGCCGCGTCGACGAGGTATTCGGCGGCCGTCATTTTTTTCGCTCCCTGGGGTCGCAGGCGATGGATCTGAATCTGACCATCAGCGCAGGCGACGCTGATGCCGTCGTCGCCGACGGCGGTTAGCTCTCCGGGGGCGGCGCCGCCGGCGGGCGCTTGCTTGGCGCAATCGAATATCTTCAGCGTGGTTTCACCATGGCGCGTCCAGGCGCCGGGTTGCGGGTTGGCGCCGCGGATCAAATTCCAGACTTCCTGGGTGGGCTTGGTCCAGTCGATCTCCACGTCTTCGGCGCGGCACCAGCCTTCGTAGCTCGCTAAGGAGTCATCCTGAACAATCTTCGGCGCCTTGCCGTCGCGTACCAGGTCGACGCTTTCCAGCATTGCCTCGACGCCCATGGGGAACAGATGATTGAAGTACAAGCTGCCGAGCGTGTCGTCGTCCTTGATGGCGACTTCTTTCTGCATCAGGATGGGGCCGGTATCGAGCCCATTATCCGGCCAGAAGATGCTCAGCCCGGTTTTCTCGTCGCCCTGGATGATCGGCCAGTTGATGGAGCTCGGGCCGCGGTGCAGCGGCAGCAGCGACGGGTGGTATTGAATGCTGCCGAGCGTTGGAATATTGAGCGCTTGCTCCGGGACGATCAACGTGACATAGGCCATGACGCAGAGATCTGCATCGAGGGATGCCATCTGCTCCCAGACCTCCGGCTTCTTGAAGGACTTCGGTTGAAACAGGGGCAGGCCGTGTTCCAACGCAGCCTCTTTTATCGGGTCGATCCGTTCGCCCTTGTCAGGCTCGCAGTAAATACCCACTATTTCTTCCCCGCGTCCAAGCAATGCATCCAGCACGGCTTTCCCATATGCCTGCTGGCCGTTGACCAAAATTTTCATGACGTCTCCTGGTTTTGTTCTGGATCGAACTGGTTCGCCAGTGATTCCGGTAGAGCAGTGGTCTTACGCGTGCTCATGTCCATGATCACGCTCGTCACCGTCGCGTCGCAGACGCATCGACCTTCATGGTCGTAGTTTTCCTGATGCAGCACATAGCTCGTCCTCCCCCGCGTATACGGCTTGGTAACCACCGATAATCGCACGCCGCAGAAACACTCCCGCCGGTAATTGATGTCGATGTTGACAACCACGGTTCCGAGGCTGTGGCCGGTAAGATTGTTCAAGGCGGGATCGCAACGATTGTACCAATCCAAGCGGCCGTGTTCGAAGTATTCCAGGAAGCGCGCATTGTTGACATGACCGAGCTCATCGATCTCGCTTTCCTGCACGCGCAGGTCGATCTCGCCGATCATTTTGTTGTCCCGGCTTCCGCCGCACCGTCCGCGGCATTATGCTACCAAGTCGAAAGGACGGTAAGCGATGGCAAAAGTTGCTCTGGCACAAACTACGACCACCGATGACTTCGAGGCAAATCTCGAGGTTGCGGACCGGATGGTACGCGAAGCTGCCGACAATGGCGCGGCGTTGCTCGCCTTTCCCGAAGTATTTCTGTATCTGGGTGGCCACAAGGGCAAGCTGAAAGTCGCCGAATCCCTGCAAGGCGCGATCGTTTCCCGCTTCCGTGAAGCCGCCGCCAGGTACGACTTGATGCTTCTTCTGGGGAGCATCCATGAGCAGATCCCGGAAGACCCATCGCGGGTCTACAATACCTCGGTGCTCATCGGCGCCAACGGCGATGTGCTCGCCAGCTATCGAAAGCTCAAGCTCTTCGACGTGGCCTTGCCAACGGTGAAGATCACCGAAAGCGACAGCATCGCACCCGGTGACGCAGCGCCGCCGGTGGTGGATACGCCCATTGGAAAGCTGGGCTTGACCATTTGCTTCGATCTGCGCTTCCCGGATCTGTACCTGGACCTACGCAGGCGGGGTGCGGAGATCGTGTTCATTCCCTCCAACTTCACGGCACCCACGGGGGCTGCCCACTGGCAGGTGCTGATCCGCGCCCGGGCCGTGGAGGGCCAGTTCTTCGTCGTCGCCCCGGCCCAGACCGGAATGCACAATGCCAAGTACACTTCCTACGGTCATTCCTTACTCGTGGATCCCTGGGGAAAGGTCCTGGCCATGGCCCCTCCCGGTCCCGGCCTGGTTTATGGGCATATCGATCTCGCCTATCTGGAGCAGGTGCGGGCCGAGCTGCCCATGGGAATGTAGGCGCCGCGCCGCTGTTGCCGGGGATTCTCCGGCTCTGTATTCTGCCAACTCATCGGGACCCGGGCATCGGGGCCCCAGCCGGATAATGACTCCGGAATAACGTCACGCATCTCGGAGCGGGGAGACACGATGAATGTTCGCGGCGCCCTCGAGCAGAAGCTCGGGCTAACATCCGTTTCTTACAAGTACAACCTGCCCAAGGACCAGCTCTTCCACGAGGCGATCAAGAACGATCGCGGACGGTTGCGCGTAGACGGACCGGACACGGAGCAGAAAGCGTTTGCCACCAAGCTGGGCGTTGACGGCCCGCTGGTCTTCTACACCGATCCCACCTGTACGGGCAGGCCCGTCAACGACACCTTCGCGGTTGCATGGCCGGAGATCGAGTCCAAGGTCTGGTGGAAGGACAACATGAAGCCTTTCGATCCGGACAAGTACGAGGGACTACTGAAACGTGTCGTGCAGCATGTCAACGAGCGCGGCGGTCATCTCTATGTTCAGGACGTGTATGCGGGTGCGGATCCGACTTACTCGGTGCCATACCGTTTTGTCGGTGAATACGCGACTCACGCGATGTTTGCCCACATCATGTTTCCGAAGAAGGTTGACGGCGTCGAGAATGAGGAAGAGAAGCGCTGGACAATGTTGAACATCCAGTCTTTCCGCTGCGACCCGGAGCGTGACGGCAGTTTCTCGGATCGCGCGGCTATCATGGATTTCCGCAACAAGATTTGCCTGGTCCTCGGCCGTGCCGACTATTGCGGCCTGGTTAAAAAGACCATTTTCACGGTGATGAACTTTCTGCTCCCGAATCTGGGACATCTGTCAATGCACTGTTCCGGCAACATCGGCTGCCGCGACGACACCGCTATACTCTTCGGCCTCTCGGGCACCGGTAAGACGACCTTGTCCGCAGATCCGAATCGTCGGCTCATCGGCGATGACGAGGCGGGTTGGACGGAAAACGGAATTTCCAATTTCGAGGACGGTTGTTACGCCAAGCTCATCGATCTCAATAAAGAGGCCGAGCCCATCATTGCCGCTGCACTCTCCATGAAGGGCACCATCGTCGAAAACGTGCCGCCGTTGCCGGGGAAACCCATGGCGGAAACCGATCCGCAGGATCTGGATCTCACGGATGCTTCCATTACGGAGAACACGCGATTTGCCTATCCGTTGACCTGCAACCCGAACGTCGCCGTCGGCGCACGAGGCGGTCATCCGGAAACCATCGTGCTGCTTACGGCAGACGCCTTCGGCGCGCTGCCGCCGCTTTCGGTTCTCGACGGCAAGGAGGTCATGTACCATTTCGTGCAGGGCTTCACCGCCAAGCTAGCGGGGACCGAGGTGGGAGTGACGGAGCCTCAAGCCACGTTCAGCGCCTGCTACGGCGGCCCCTTCATGGCTCACAAGCCATCGGTGTATGCGAATCTGCTGCGCGACAAGATGGATCACCATCAAGCGCGTTGCATACTTTTGAATACAGGGTGGTCGGGCGGGCCTGCCGGCTCCGCGGATCGGATTTCCATCAAAGATACCCGCACGCTGCTCGATGCGGCACTCAACGGGGATCTTCACGGCGATGGCGTGGAGTACGATGTGCACCCGGTTTTCAATCTACGCATGCCGCGCGCGTGCGCGGGCGTGGATTCCGCGATTCTCAATCCGCGGCAGGTGTGGAAGAACAAAAAAGCCTACGATGAGGCGGCCGAAAAGTTGCGCGACATGTTCCGCAGTAATTTCGAGAAGCAGGGCTTCGCGGGTTTTGGCATCGACGCAGTAGTGTAGGTTTGGGCTGAGCGCAGCGAAGTTTAAATGGGGACAGATTTATTTAATGGTATTTAATGGGGACAGATCTATTTTTCCCAGAAGAAAAATAGATCTGTCCCCATTAAATACCATTAAATAAATCTGTCCCCGTTTAAACTTCGCTGCGCTCAGCCCAACCTATGGAATGACGGCATCACGGCGCCGTCGTTCTAATGGACCATCATGACAGGGATGTCGGATTCCGCCAGCAGGTAGCGGGTCACGCCCCCCATGATCACTTCGCGCAGCCGGTGCCGGCTGTAGCCGCCCATCACCAGTAAGTCCGCATCCAGTTCCACGGCGGTGGCGAGCAGTGCCTCCGGAACCGAGCGCGTGCGTGTGTTCATGACGCTCACCGACGCGGCGATGCCGTGACAGGAAAGATAGGTGAGCAGTTCGTCACCACTGGGTCTGCGACGCTGGCGCTTGTCGGTGGTCAGCACCGTGACGGTGCTGGCTTTACGCAGGATCGGCCGCGCGGCGGCGACGGCCTGGGCGGCCTCCTTGCTGCCGTTCCAGCCGATGACGATACGATGCCCAATGCTGTCGACGGTGCGCGGTGGTAGTATCAGGACCGGGCGGCCGGTCTCGCGCAGCGCCGCATCGATGGTTTTCGGAGGCGGCGAGACGCGTTCCGGGCGCGCTACGATGATCAAATCCGCGAGGCGTCCGAGCTGGGCCACCAGCTCCGTCTGGCTGCCCGTCTCGACCAACCAGTCGGCGCTGGGCTGCGCCGGGTGTTCGCCGCGCCTGGCCATGCTGACGCCGTTGCGCACGCATGCCTTCCGACAGGCCGAGCGTGGCGTATGGCAGCGAGGCTTCCTTGTCCGGCTCCACGTGCAAAACGTCCAAGTGGGCATCGAGGCGCTTGGTGACGGCGAGCGCGGCGTCCAGCAACGCATGATCCTGATCTTTTTCACCCAACGGTAACAGTATTGTCTTGATGGGCATGGCCGGATCCCGGGCTGGTCGCGTCAGATAGCGCCGGAGTCGCGTGCGGCGGCGATCTGCTCGTCGCTCCACCCCACTACAGACTTCAGAACTTCATCTGTATGTTCTCCCAGCAACGGTGAACGCACAACCTCCGTCGGCGAATCCGACAGTTTGATGGGGTTGCCGACAGTCAGATAAGAGCCGCGTGTGGGGTGGTCGACCTCGACAATGGTGCCCGTCTCGCGCAGCGCCGGCTCTTCCGCAAGCTCCTTCATGGACAGGATGGGTCCACAGGGGACGTTCAGGGGATTGAGGATTTCCATGACCTGGAATTTGGTCTTGGTCTTGGTCCATTCCTCGATCAGCGCGAAGCATTGCTCGAGCTTCGGCAGGCGTGCCGCCGGCGTCGCCCACTCCGGATCCTCGATGAGATCTTCGCGCCCGATGGTCCGCATGAGCAGCGCCCAGCCTGGTGGCTGGATGATGACGTAGATGTAGTCGTTGGGCCCGCCCGGCGCGCACTTCACGGCCCAGCCCGGCTGGCCGCCGCCGGAGGAATTTCCGGCCCGTGGCGTTGCGTCGCCGAACTCGCCATTCGGATACTGGGGGTATTCCGTGAGCGGGCCGTGGGCGAGGCGCTGCTGGTCGCGCATCTTTACGCGGCAGAGATTCAGTACTCCGTCCTGCATGGCGCAGGTGACGCGCTGGCCGCGCCCGGAATGCTCGCGGTGAAAGAGCGCCGTCACGACTCCCAGCGCCAGGTTCAATCCGGTGCCGGTGTCGCCGATCTGGGAGCCGGTGACCATGGGCGGTCCGTCGTCGAAGCCGGTGGTGCTGGCCGAGCCGCCGGTGCACTGGGCGACGTTCTCGTAGACTTTGCACTCTTCGAAGGGGCCCGGGCCGAAGCCCTTGACCGAGGCGTAGATCATGCGCGGGTTGATTTCCTGAATGCGCTCCCAGGTGAAACCCATGCGGTCCAATGCCCCTGGCGCAAAGTTCTCCACCATTACATCGCATTCCTCGATGAGCCGGGTGAAGATTTCTTTGCCCTGGTCACTCTTGGTGTTGAGCGTGACGCTGCGCTTGTTGTGGTTCAGCATCGTGAAGTAAAGGCTGTCCACATCGGGAATGTCGCGCAGCTGTCCGCGGGTCGCGTCTCCAACGCCCGGGCGCTCGATTTTGATAACGTCGGCTCCGAACCACGCGAGCATCTGCGTGCACGTGGGTCCCGACTGGACGTGGGTCATATCCAGGATACGAACCCCCTCTAGCGCTTTTGCCATCTCCTACCTCGTCTCGGTCTACTTGTACATGGTCTGGTTCTTGGTTCCCGGCGCGTATTCGTTCGGGTCCACCCAGATGTTGACAACGGCGGATTTGCCGGTGCTTTTCACCGCTTCGCGGGCACGTTGCAGCGCAGGCGCTATTTCATCCGGCTCGCGCACCTCCTCACCGTGGCCACCGAGCATGTGGGCGAACTGTGAGAAAGGTATGTCGCCAAGGAGATTTGCAACGTCGCCACGTTCCTTTCCGTACTTGGCGATCTGCCCGTAGCGGATCTGGTTCATGGCGGAGTTGTTGCCGATGACCGCGATGTAAGGAGCGCCGAATCGATTGGCGGTCTCCATGTCGAAGGCCGTCATGCTGAAGGCGCCGTCGCCGTAGTAGCACAGCACTTCGCGCTGCGGGTGGGCGAGCTTGGCCGCCAGGGCGAAGCCGGTGCCGACCCCCAGGGATCCGAGTGCGCCCGGGTCCATCCAGTGGCCGGGAGTGCGCGGCTGCACGGCTTGCGCGCTGATGGTGACGACGTCACCGCCATCGCCGATGTAAACCGTATCCTCAGTGAGAAATTCGTTGAGCTCCCACGCCACGCGGTAGGGATGAATGGGATTGCTGTCGGAATGAAACAGCGGCATGAGCTTCTCGGTCTTCTCGGCCTCCAGCCCGCGCAACTCCGCGAGCCACGGCTCGCGGAACTTGGCGCGATTGTCATTGCGGCCGCTGGCGGCGTCGCCGACGGCTTTCAGAATAGCCCCCGGGTCGCCCACCAGGCCCAGGGACAGGTCGCGGTTCTTGCCTACGGTGCGATAGTCCATGTCGATCTGCACGACGGTGGCGTCACTGCGCAGCCGCTTTCCGTAACCCATGCGGAAATCGAAGGGCGTGCCGACGATGACGATGACGTCCGCCTTGTTGAAGGCGTCCCGGCGCGTGCGGTGGAAGTGATGGGAATCACCCGGCGGCAGGATGCCGCGGCCGGCGCCGTTGAAGTAGGCCGGTATGTTGAGCGTTCGCACCAAGTCGATGGCTTCCTGGTGTCCGCGGCAGGTCCACACCTGGCTGCCGAGCAGAATTGCCGGTCTTTCGGAATTCACCAGGATGTCCGCCAGCTTTTCGATGTCGGCCGGATCGCCGATGGAGCGGGTTGACGCCCGGTACCTGCCCGGCGCAGGGATCACCGCCTTTTCCAGGGGTATCTCGCGGTCCAGCACGTCGCGGGGGATCTCCAGGTAGCTGGGGCCGGGGGCGCCGTTGAAGCACTCCCGGATTGCCATGGAGACCATGTCTGCCGCCCGCTCGGTGGAGTTCACGCTGGCAGAGAACTTGGTGATCGGCGCCAGAATATCCACATGGGGCAGATCCTGGAGCGATCCCATCTTGTGCTGGGTCAGGGCGCCCTGACCGCCGATGTGCAGCACCGGGCTCTCCGAGCGGAATGCCGTGGCGATGCCGGTAATCGCGTTGGTGAATCCGGGCCCGGCGGTGGTCACCACGCAACCGAGTCCGCCGCGCTGGCGCGCGTAGCCATCGGCGGCGTGGGCGGCCACCTGCTCGTGGTGCACGTCGATGATGCGGATTCCTTCGTCGACACAACCGTCGTAAATGTCGATGATGTGGCCGCCGCACAAAGTGAAGATGGTGTCGACGCCCTCGTTCTTCAGTGCTCTGGCGACAAGATGCCCGCCGGAGATGACATCTGCAGAGCGGCTCTTTTCAGCGAGAGTGTCCGTGGCGGTGTCGGAAGTTTGCTTAGTTGCTTTCGCTACGGTGGACATGGCTAGCTTCACTCCTGTTTTGTGGTCGTTACCGGCCTCGACACGTCAGCGACGGTCAATCGAGCCAGTCGACGTTTTTTTCCACGTGGGCCGCCAGATCCAGCGTATGCTGGCGCACGAGCCGCTCGGCGAGCTCCGTGTCTCGTGCTTCCAGGGCTTCGATGATATGCATGTGATCGATAATCGAGCGATCTGCCCGATCGTCCTCGGAGATGGTGCGCATACGGATGGAGCGCATGTGGAGGAAAAGATTATCCGTTATCTTCTTGAGAAGATTGCAGTGGCTGAGGTTCAGCAGCGCCTGATGAAAATTGATGTTGGTCTCGGAGTACTCGTCGATGTTCGCCCGCACTTTGGTTTCGTCGAAGGTGGCAAACATCTCGCGCAGGGTCGCAATCTCCTCGTCGCTCGCGTGCTCGGTGATCAGTCGTGCCGCCATGCTTTCCAGCGCCGACCACACCGTGATCATTTCCAGGATCTCTTTTCTGCTTTTGCGCGCGACGAAGGCGCCGCGGCGCGGAACGGTGCGCACGAATCCGTCGATCTCGAGCCGGCAGAGCGCCTCGCGAATGGGTGTGCGGCTGACGCCCAGATCCTCTGAGAGTTGCCGTTCATCCAGCCGATACTCCTCGGCATCGGCGTAGACGTTCACCGCGACGATGGCCCGCTTGAGCTCTTTGTAGATGCGATCCTTGAGAACCACACCGCCGTCGACGGGGCTTAACGAAAGTGAAACCGTTGCCACCTCACCACCCTTGTCAGTGGACCGGCTGCATCGGGAGGCGCTGCCGGTATTTGGTATACAGAATACCAATTGCACCGGTGAGCGACAATAATTGGTGCTGGGCCCATGGTCTGACCAACCGTTCGTCCAGCCAGGCTCCAGTCTTGTGCCCCTGGAATGCCTGGTATACGGTATACCAAAATCGGCAGCTGGAGAATCCAGCCGTATTCGCCCATGGCGCTAGTGGCGGTAATATCGCTGGGCTCGGCCCTCTGGCGGGCCGCGGATGGCATCGCCCGGGCCGACCGGACAGGCGGGACTGAATGAATATTCACGAGTACCAGGCCAAGCAGCTGCTCGCCAAGTACGGCGTGCCGTTGGCGCGCGGCGGTGTCGCCTTCACCCCGGAGGAGGCGGAAAAAGTGGCCGGCGATATCGGTGGCAGCGGCTGGGCGGTCAAGGCGCAGATTCTCGCCGGCGACCGCGGCCGGGCCGGCGGCGTCAAGCTCGTGGCCTCGATACCGGATGTCAGGGAAACCGCCGCGGGCATGCTGGGCGTGAGCCTGACCACGCCCCAGACCGGCGCCGGCGGCGAGCGCGTCACCAGGGTCTACGTGGAAGAGGCTTGCGACATCGACCGCGAGCTCTATCTCGGCATGGCGGTGGATCGCGTCACTTCCCGGGTCACGCTCATGTCCTCCGCGCAAGGCGGCACCGACATCGAGGCAGTGGCGGCCGGCCGGCCGCAGTCCATCCGCAAGCTCGCCATCGACCCGGATGAAGGGCTTTTGAGCGCCCAGGCTCGCGCCGAGGTCGAGGCCCTGGGACTCGACGGTGCCCAGGCTGACGCGGCGGAACGCATCATGATCGGCATGTACGCCGCTTTCATCGACACCGATGCATCCCTGGTGGAAGTCAATCCCTTAGTCGTGACCCGGGCCGGTGATGTGCTGGCGCTGGATGCGAAAATGAGCATCGACGACAACGCGCTGTTTCGTCACAAGGAGATCGAGGATCTGCGCGACGCCGAGAAGCCCGGCAAGCTTGAACGCGCCCGCCACGGGTTCAACTACCTGAAACTTTCCGGCAACATCGGCTGCCTGGTCAACGGCGCGGCGCTTGCCATGGCAACCATGGACATCATCAAGCAGTGTGGTGGAGAACCCGCCAATTTTCTCGACGTGCCGCCGGTGGCGAGTCGCGAAGAGGTTGCCGCCGCCTTCAGGCTGGTGCTCTCCGACACCGATGTTGATGTGGTGCTCGTCAATGTCATCGGCGGCGGCATCACGCGCTGCGACGCCGTCGCCGAAGGGTTGGGCGCCGCTTATCAGGCGCTCGGGCGGAACGTGCCGCTGGTGGTGCGCTTCGAGGGCACCAACCGCGATCTCGGCAAGAAGACGCTGCGTGACATGGGCGTGCAGTTCACGCCCGCCGACAACCTGCGGGAAGCCGCCGAGAAAGCGGTGGCGGCGGCCAGGCGCTGATTGGGCGAATGGCAATACTCATCGACAGCGAAACCAAGGTCCTCTGCCAGGGTATTACCGGCGCCCAGGGCAGCTTTCATTGCGAGCGTGCCATCGCTTATGGCACCCGTCTGGTCGCCGGTGTGACGCCTGGCAAGGGCGGCAGCAAGCATCTTTACCTGCCGGTTTTCGATCGCGTCGACCAGGCTGTGGAGGCTACCGGCGCCGAGGTCAGCGTCATCTATGTGCCGCCGGCGCGCGCCGCGGATGCCATGCTCGAAGCCATTACCGCGAAGATTCCGTTGGTGGTCTGCATCACCGAAGGCATTCCGGTGCTCGACATGGTGCGCGTGCGGCGCGCCCTGGAGGGCGCCGAGACCCGGCTCATCGGCCCCAACACGCCGGGCATCATCACGCCCGACGCCTGCAAGGTCGGCATCATGCCTGGCCTGATACATCGGCGTGGCCGCATCGGAATCGTCTCGCGTTCCGGTACCCTCACCTACGAAGTGGTGGCCCAGACCACCGCCGCCGGACTCGGCCAGTCCACGGTGGTGGGCATCGGCGGTGATCCGGTGCACGGCTTTGGATACATCGAGTGCCTGGAGCTGTTCCTCGCCGACGAGGAAACCGAGGGCATCATATTGGTCGGTGAGATCGGCGGCACTGAGGAAGAGCAGGCCGCAGAGTTCCTGGCGAGCCAGGGCAAGCACAAGCCGGTGGTGGGTTACATCGCCGGAGTGACGGCGCCGCCCGGTCGACGCATGGGGCACGCGGGTGCCATCATCGCGGGCGGCACCGGCGGCGCGGACGAAAAGCTGGAGGCGTTTCGCCGCGCCGGCGTGCACATTCCTCCGTCGCCGGCCGAAATTGCCGCAACCATGAGCAAAGCGCTGGCCGATTTGGGACTACACTGACGGAGCGCAGCCTCGAGTTCGCGGCGCAGAACAGTAACAGCACACCAGATAGCCATGTCCGAGCACTCCCAGAAGACCGAACGGCGCCAGCACCCTGGCGCCAGACGCGGGCGCGCCAGAGCGACACCGAAGGGTCGCCAGGTGGAGCCGGCGGCGCGGGACGCAATCCGCGCCTTGCTCGAGAACCGGCCGCGGCAACGGGACCTGCTCATCGAGTACCTGCACCTCATACAAGACCGCTACGGCGAATTGTCGGCGGCACACCTGGCGGCGCTGGCCGAGGAAATGCGTCTGTCCATGTCGGAGGTCTACGAAGTCGCGACCTTTTATGCGCACTTTCACGTGGTCGCGGACGCCCACGCGTCAGCGCCTGTGACCATTCGCGTGTGCGACAGCCTGAGCTGCGAGCTCAGCGGCGCACAAGCCCTGCTCGGTGCTCTTGCCGAGGCCGCGGATCCCGAGCGCGTACGGGTGGTGCGCGCGCCCTGCATGGGCCGTTGCGATACCGCGCCGGTGGCCGAGGTAGGACACCATCACGTGGATCATGCCAGCGTCGAAACGGTGATGGCGGCGGCCAACGCTGGTCGTGTGCATCCGGAAATCCCGGATTACGAAGACTACGCTGCCTATGTGAAGGACGGCGGTTACCAGTTGTTGAAAAGTTGCCTCGACGGCACGGTCAAGCTCGATGACGTCATCGAGACGCTGGACGAGTCGGGGCTGCGCGGTCTGGGTGGCGCCGGTTTTCCCACCGGCCGCAAATGGCGAATCGTGCGCGGCTATGAAGGGCCGCGCCTGATGGCGGTCAACGCCGACGAGGGCGAGGTGGGCACCTTCAAGGATCGCTATTATCTCGAGCGCAGTCCGCACCGTTTTCTCGAAGGCGTTCTCATCGCCGTCTGGGCGGTGGAAGCGCAGGCCGTTTACATCTATCTGCGTGACGAGTATCCGGCGGTGCGCGAAATTCTCCTGAAAGAGATCGCCGCCCTACGCGAAGCCGGCCTCACGGCACACACGCAAGTGCATCTGCGCCGTGGCGCCGGCGCCTATATCTGCGGCGAAGAGTCATCGATGATCGAGTCCATCGAGGGCAAACGTGGATTGCCACGCCACCGTCCGCCCTACGTCGCGGAGGTGGGTTTGTTCGGCCGTCCGACCCTGGTGCAGAATGTGGAGACCATGTACTGGGTGCGCGATATTGTCGAGAAGGGTGCTGAATGGTTCGCGAGTCACGGCCGCAACGGTGGCAAGGGTTTGCGCAGCTACTCCGTTTCGGGACGGGTGCGCGAGCCCGGGGTGAAGCTCGCGCCGGCAGGAATCACTGCGCGCGAGCTCATCGAGGAATTCAGCGGCGGTATGCTGGAAGGCCACACGTTCAAAGGCTACCTGCCCGGGGGCGCGTCGGGCGGAATTCTGCCGGCCAGCATGGCGGATCTGCCGCTGGAGTTCGGCTCACTGGAAAAGCACGGTTGTTTCGTCGGTTCCCACGCGGTGGTCATTCTCAGCGACAAGGACAGCATGAAGGACGCGGCGTTGAATCTGATGCGATTCTTCGAAGACGAAAGCTGCGGCCAATGCACGCCCTGCCGGATCGGCACCGAGAAGGCTGTGGCTCTCATGTCTCGACCCCAGTGGGACGCGCCGCTGCTTCTGGAAGTCGGCCGCGTCATGGCGGACGCATCCATCTGCGGGCTCGGCCAGGCGGCGGCCAATCCCCTGAAATCGGTGCTGGAATTTTTCCCCGAGGAGCACTCATGAGCGCGTCGGTGAATCCGTTGATCACCTTTCAGCTCGACGGTGTAGAGGTTGACGCCTATGCTGGCGAGACCATCTGGCAGGCGGCGAAACGTCATGCCACCGACATTCCCCATCTGTGCTATGCCGACGATCCGGGCTACCGGGCGGACGGAAACTGCCGGGTGTGCATGGTGGAGATCGAAGGCGAGCGGGTGCTCGCCGCGAGCTGCATCCGCATCCCGACGCCGGGCATGAAGGTCACGACCAACAGTGATCGCGCCGAGAGCGCGCGGGCCATGATCATGGAGCTGCTGGTGGCGGACCAGCCGCAGCGAGGCGTGGCCCATGACGCGAACTCACAGCTGTGGCAGTGGGCCGAGCGCATGTCGGTCACCGAGAGCCGGTTGCCGCCGCGGCCGAAGTTACCGGCGCCCGATTCGAGCCATCCGGCCATGCGCGTCAATCTCGACGCCTGCATTCACTGCACTCTCTGCGTGCGCGCCTGCCGCGAGGTACAGGTGAACGACGTTATCGGCATGGCCTACCGCGGCCACGGTGCGAAGATCGTCTTCGACTTCGACGACCCCATGGGCGCCAGCACCTGCGTCGCCTGCGGCGAATGCGTGCAGGCCTGTCCCACCGGCGCTCTCATGGAAGCGAACTTGGTAGACGAGGAGGGCGTCGGGCGCGCCATCGCGCTGGACGAGGTGCACAGCGTCTGCCCCTACTGCGGCGTCGGTTGTCAGATTACCTATCAGACCCACGCCAACGAGATCATCGCGGTGCAGGGACGTGACGGACCGGCGAATCATCAGCGGCTGTGCGTCAAGGGGCGTTTCGGTTTCGACTACGTGTCGCACCCCCACCGGCTCACCACGCCGCTCATCCGCCGGGACGATGCGCCCAAGAGCGCCGACTGCGAGGTGGATCCGGCGAATCCTTTCAGCCACTTCCGTGAAGCGAGTTGGGAAGAGGCGCTGGACGTGGCGGCCGCGGGTTTCAAAGGCATTCGAGACAGCGACGGACCCAAGGCTCTGGCCGGATTCGGATCGGCGAAAGGATCCAACGAAGAGGCGTATCTGGTGCAGAAGTTGGTGCGCACGGGTTTCGGCACCAACAACGTGGACCATTGCACGCGGCTCTGTCACGCCTCGTCGGTGGCGGCGTTACTGGAAGGTATCGGTTCCGCTGCAGTGACGGCGCCCTTCACCGCCTGCGAGGACGCCGACGTCATCCTCATCACCGGCAGCAACGCGACCGAGAATCATCCGGTGGCGGCGACCTTCTTCAAGCAGGCTGCCAGAACGAAGACCCTCATCGTCATGGACCCGCGCGGCCAGCAACTGAAACGCTACGCCACGCACATGCTGCAGTTCAAACCGGGAACCGATGTGGCGCTGCTGAACGCGATGCTCAATGTCATCATCGAAGAGTCCCTCTACGATCGTCAGTACGTGGAGGCGAACACCGAAGGCTTCGGGAATCTCAAGCGCCATATCAAGGACTTCACGCCCGAAGCGATGCAGGAAATTTGCGGCATCGACGCCGACACCATCCGTACCGTGGCGCGCAAGTACGCCCTTGCTGAGCGCGCCATCATCTTCTGGGGTATGGGGATCTCCCAGAGTGTGCACGGCACCGACAATGCCCGTTGCCTGATCGCCTTGTCGATGATCACCGGACAGGTGGGGCGGCCGGGTACCGGCCTGCATCCGCTGCGCGGGCAAAACAACGTCCAGGGAGCCTCGGACACCGGACTCATCCCCATGATGTTTCCCGACTACCAGGCGGTGGATGTGGGAGACATTCGCAAACGCTTCGAGGACGCCTGGGGTACGAGCCTCGACCCGGTGCGCGGACTCACGGTGGTGGAGATCATGGACGCCGTGCACGACGGTGTCATCAAGGGCATCTACATCATGGGAGAGAATCCCGCCATGTCGGATCCGGATGTGGACCACGCCCGCGAGGCGCTGGCCAAGCTCGAGCATCTGGTGGTGCAGGATATTTTTCTCACCGAGACGGCTTTTCACGCGGACGTGGTGTTGCCGGCTTCGGCGTGGCCCGAGAAGGACGGCACGGTCACCAATACCAACCGCCAGGTGCAGATGGGCAGAAAGGCCCTGGATCTTCCCGGCGACGCGCGCCAGGACTGGTGGATCATTCAGGAGCTCGCGCGGCGCATCGGCCTCGACTGGCAGTTCGAGGGCGTGAGCGACGTGTTTGCCGAGATGAAAACCGTCATGCCATCGCTGGACAACATTACCTGGCAGCGCCTGGAGCGTGAGAGCGCCGTCACCTATCCCTGCGACGCACCGGATCGCCCCGGAAACGACATCGTCTTCGGCGACGGCTTCCCAACCTCGGACGGGCGCGCGAAGCTCGTGCCCGCCAGTATCGTTCCTCCTGACGAACAACCGGATGACGAGTACCCGATGATCCTCACCACCGGCCGTCAGCTCGAGCACTGGCACACGGGCACCATGACCCGCCGCGCGCAGGTTCTCGACGCCCTCGAGCCCGAGGCGGTGGCGAGTCTGTCGCCCGGCGATCTGAAAAAACTTGGCGTAACACCAGGAGACCGTGTCCGAATCCGCACGCGGCGCGGCGCCATCGAGCTCAAGACCCGTGCTGACGATGATCTTCCCGACGGCATGGTTTTCATTCCCTTCTGCTACGCGGAAGCGGCGGCCAATGTGCTCACCAACCCGGCGCTGGATCCCTTCGGCAAGATCCCGGAATTCAAGTTCTGCGCCGCCAAGGTGGAAGCCGCCGCCGGCGCGCAAGCGGCGTGACTCCAGAAACGTAAAAACGTAGGTTGGTCTGAGCGAAGCGAAGCCCAACAGGCTGGCGGTCGTTGGGCTTCGCTGCGCTCAGCCCAGCCTACGACACTTGGGACAGATTTCAAATCTGTCCCTGACAGGCAATGACCGATCATCAGAACGCCAATCTCTACGCGCTGTTGAGCCGCCGTTTCCACGACAGGCGCGACACCGTCGCCATCGAGACTCCCGTCGGGAAGCGATTGACCTACGCCGACGTGGAGCGCGAGTCGGCACGATTCGCGAACCGCTTGGTGGCTCTGGGCGCACGATCCGGTGATCGCGTGGCAGTGCAGGTGGACAAGTCCCCCGAGGCGCTTTGCCTGTACCTCGGCTGCCTGCGCGCGGGCCTCATCTATTTGCCGTTGAATTCCGGTTATCCGGTTCGCGAGCTCGAGCATTTTTTCCGCGACGCGGAACCGCGGATGGTCGTATGCCGGCCCCAGGATCGGGACATGGTCGGTGGTCTCGCCGGACGCTGCGGCGTCGATAGCGTGTCGACCCTGGGCGATGCTGGTGACGGCAGCCTGATGGAATTGCCCGCTCCCGGGGACGCGTTCGATACGGTGGTCTCCGGCGACGACGACATCGCCGCCATCCTCTACACTTCGGGTACCACTGGCAAGCCCAAGGGCGCGGCGCTCAGCCATCGTAACCTGGGATCCAACGCCGTGACCCTGCACGCGGCGTGGGGATTTGGCGCCGGCGATGTGCTGTTGCACGCGCTGCCCCTGTTTCACACTCACGGACTGTTCGTCGCCTGTCACTGCTCGCTGCTGAACGCGACGCCCATGCTGTTGCTGCCGAAGTTCGATCCGCGCCAGGTCATCGATCTGCTGCCGCGGGCGAGTGTCTTCATGGGTGTGCCGACCTTTTATACGCGTCTGTTGACCGATTCGGATTTTGGCCGTGCCCAGTGCGCCAACATGCGCCTGTTCGTATCCGGCTCCGCGCCCTTGCTGGAACAGACCCATGACGAGTTCTTGAAACGCACCGGTCACACCATACTCGAACGCTACGGCATGACCGAGTGCGGCATGAGCACGTCCAACCCCCTCGACGGCGAGCGCAAGGCGGGCACGGTGGGACTGCCACTTCCTGGAGTGAGCCTGCGCATCGTCGATGACGCCGGCAATGCGGTGGCCACAGGGGAAATCGGTCAGATCGAGTTCAGGGGACCAAACGTATTCCAGGGTTACTGGCGCAATTTCGACAAGACCGCCGAGGAGTTCACGCAAGATGGATACTTTCGTTCCGGCGATCTCGGCACCTTTGACGAGGACGGTTATATCAGTATCGTTGGCCGCGACAAGGACTTGATCATCAGCGGCGGCTTCAATGTTTACCCGAAGGAAGTGGAGCTGTGCATCGATGGGCTTGACGGCGTCAGCGAGTCGGCCGTCATCGGCGTTCCGGACGCGGATTTCGGCGAACGCGTGACCGCGGTGGTAGTGCCGGAGGCCGACGAACCCGGCGAAGAAGCGATCATCACGGCGCTCCGGCCTCTGCTGGCCGCCTACAAGCTGCCCAAGAAAGTCACTTTCGTTGACGCGCTGCCCCGCAACGCCATGGGCAAGGTCCAGAAAAACATACTCCGCGAACGCTTCACGAAACGATAAACGTCAAACGAAGAGTGTCGGTTGGGCTGAGAGTCTGTGAATCAATCACCCGCCTACTGCGACGAAGAAATGGGGACAGAAGAAATGGGGACAGATCTATTTGTTCATTGGAGACAGATCTATTTTCCGCCATCGAACGGAATCCGTTCGATGGCGGAAAATAGATCTGTCTCCAATGAACAAATAGATCTGTCCCCATTTCTTCGCTGCGCTCGGCCCAACCGACGGGTCGTGACCGGGGATAGTCGCTATTCCTCCGCCACCCTGACGCGCAAGCCATCCATCGCATTCGGCAATTGCGTGATGACGATGCGATCGCCGGGCTGCAGCTCGGGGCTGCGTACCAGCACCCGTGTGCTGCCGTCGAGTCCGCGTTGTTCGCCAACGCGTTCCACCTGCAGAGTGCGCATGCGTTCGCCTTCCAGCCGGTAAATGCGATGGGTGCCGTACACGGCCTCGTAGGGCAGGGCGACGCTGTCGTGCACCACGGGTAGATCGACGCGCAGCTCCACGGTGCGCCCCAGAGGCAGGCCCTTTGCGCCTTCGATGACACGAAAATAGGCATCGGCGCCGCCGCCGCCACGTTCCACCTCGGCGGTGAAGCGATCCAGTCTTGCCCGCAGACGACGCCCGTCCACCACGGCTGTGGCTTCCAGAATCTCACCTGCGGCCAGGGCATCGCGCACCCGGGGAAGCTGGCGGGTGGGGATCTGCGCGCGGATTTCGATTTCGGCGGTGTTGTAGACGGTCACGATCTCGTCGCCGCCGCGTACCCTGTCGCCGGGAGACACCGAGACCCGCGAGACCCGGCCGTCGAAGGGGGCTTTGACCCGCGTGCGTTCCAGGTCTAGCTCCGCCCGGTGCAGAAGACTCTCCGCGCGCGCCAGGCGTGCTTCCAGCTGGGCATTGCGGCTCGCGTGCTCGTTGATGGAAAAGCGCCGCTGGTCCAGGGCCAGGCCCTGGCGCTCCTCCGCCTGACGCATCTGGTCGATTTGGGCTTCGGAGCCCACCTTTCTTTTGGCGAGCTTCTCGGCGCGCTTGACCTCGCGGCGGTTCAGCGCGAGCAGTTTCTCCTCGCGCTCGAGGGCCTTTATGTCGTTCTCGTGGCGTTGCCGCTCGTGGTCTATTTGCGCGCGCATGTCCGCGGCTTCCGCCATGCGCTGGGCGCGCAGCAGCTCGGTCTCGCGATCGTCCAGCACCACCATGGTTTGTCCGGCCGTTACGTACTGGCCCTCCAATACCTCCACCGAGCGCACATCGGCGGTCAGGGCCGCCGACATGTGGGCGGTGCGCGGCGATTGCACGCGCCCGTAGAGGCTCAGCTGGGGCGTGACCGTGGCAGGCTCGATGGTCAGCACGTCGATGACCCAGACCTTCTCCCGGGCTTCCAGCGCCTCGCGCTGGGGTTTGCTGTTGACCAGCGCCACCAGACCACCGGCGCCGATAGCCAGGATGAGAATTGGCAGGAATCGCCGCACCGGCGCTACTCCCTGATTCTGTTGTCGTGGGTACGTCGTCTCATTGCTCGGTCCGTGGCCCTTGTGGCCGAATACGTCGTTGCCGGGAAATGTCGTCTAAGGCCGCAGTAACGGGTTAATGGTACCAGTTGGCAGGCGTCGCGTCCCCGACTGCTGGTGGTGGAAATGTAACCGCTGGTAGAGGCGCGAATAAAGCAAATCTATGGCCGGCAAAGTGGAACCTGGTTGGATTTCGCCCGCCGCGGGGATAAGGTCAGCGGGTAGATGGCGCCGGGACGGGCGCCCCCGGTACGTCTGGGCGCGGGAACCCAGCGGGCCACGCCACCAGAGGAAACGTCATGTCGACCCTCGTCAGCCCCCACGGCTCCGCCGGTCTCCGGCCACTGCTCCTGGAGGGCGCCGATCGCGAGGCGGAGCGCATCCGCGCGGTAACGCTCCCGGCCATCCAGTTGAGCTCCCGGGAGGCGGGTGACGTGGTCATGATGGGTATCGGCGGCTTCACGCCGCTGGCCGGCTTCATGGGTCACGACGACTGGCGCGGCGTATGCGATGACATGCGCATGAGCGACGGCGTCTTCTGGCCCATTCCCATCACCTTGTCGGTGGACAGCGCCACTGCCGAAGGCATCGATGAGGGCAGCGACGTGGCGCTCGTGGACCCGGAAACCGGGCTTCCTCTGGCGACCATGACGGTGTCGGAGAAATACCGCATCGACAAGGCCCACGAGTGTCAATCGGTATTCAAGACCACGGATATCGAGCATCCGGGTGTGCGCATGGTCATGGATCAGGGTGACGTCAACCTGGCGGGACCCCTGCGCGTGCTCTCCACCAGTTACTTCGCCGAGGAGTTTGGCGACCTGTTTCTGACCCCCGCCCAGACCCGCGCCATGTTCGAGGAAATGGGTTGGTCGAAGGTGGCGGCTTTCCAGACCCGCAACCCCATGCACCGGTCCCACGAGTATCTGGCCAAGATCGGCATCGAGGTGGGCGACGGCGTTTTGATCCATTCTCTGCTCGGCCGGTTGAAGCCCGGCGACATCCCGGCCAGCGTACGCGCGCGAGCCATCGACGTGCTGCTGGAGGAGTATTTCGTCGACAAGACCGTCATCCATGCCGGCTATCCTCTGGACATGCGTTACGCGGGACCGCGGGAAGCGTTGCTGCACGCGCTCTTCCGGCAGAACTACGGGTGCTCGGAGCAGCTCGTCGGCCGCGATCATGCCGGTGTTGGGGACTACTACGGTCCTTTCGATGCCCATCACATTTTCGACGAGATCCCCGCGGATGCGCTCCAGACCCGACCGTTGAAAATCGACTGGACGTTCTGGTGCTACCGCTGCGACGGCATGGCCTCCATGCGCACCTGCAGGTGCGGCGCCGAGCACCGTCTGTTGCTCTCGGGGACCAAACTGCGCAAGATGCTGTCCGAGGGGGAAGAGGTGCCGGACAAGTTCAGCCGCCCGGAAGTGCTGGCGGTTCTGCGCGAGTATTACGAGGGGCTCAGTGAAGAAGACAACGTCAAAGTGGAACTGAAGGGTCACTCGGCGGCTTGAGCCGGGGACGGGTACGCACAGCTCGGCCTCTTAAATCGCCCAGCGAATCTTAATCAGGGACAGATTTGAAATCTGTCCCGAGATTCGCGAACGAGTTCGCTCCTACAGCAATTCACGCCGAGCGCCACAGCATGTCCCAAAAACTCGAAACAGATGTCCTCGTTATCGGTGCCGGCAACGCCGCATTCGCTGCCGCACACGCCGCCCGCGAGCAGGATGCGTACGTTCTCATGCTCGAATGCGCACCCCGGGACGAAGCCGGCGGCAACACGCGATTCACCGCCGGCGCCATGCGCTTCGCCTACCGAGGCGTGGACGATCTGGTGGCATTGATGCCCGATTTGACCGAGGAGGAGCTGGCGCGCACGGACTTCGGCAGCTATCCCGAGGATAGCTTCTTCGACGACATGGGGCGGGTGACCGAGTACCGCTGTGACCCGGACCTCGTCGAGCAGCTGGTGCGCGGCAGCCGCGAAACCATGATGTGGATGCGCTCCAAAGGCATCCGCTTCACTCCCATCTGGGGCCGCCAGGCCTTCGAGGTGAACGGACGTTTTACATTCTGGGGCGGACTCGCCGTCGAAACATACGGCGGCGGTCCCGGGCTGGTGGAAGCGTGGACCGCGGCCGCCGAGCGCGCCGGCATTCGCATCGTCTACGAAGCTCGCGCCCGGGGTCTTCTCCAGGATGGCAACGGCGTGACGGGTGCTCGCGCAACCATCGGCGGCGCGAGCGTGGACATCGCGGCCAAGTCCGTGGTGCTCGCCTGCGGCGGCTTTCAGGCGAACGCCGAGTGGCGCACCCGCTACCTGGGGCCGGGGTGGGATCTCGCCAAGGTGCGCGGCACGCGCTTCAATACCGGCGAGGGCATTCGCATGGCCCTGGAGATCGGCGCCTCGCCCAGCGGCAACTGGTCCGGTTGCCACGCGGTGGGTTGGGAACGCAACGCGCCTGAGTTCGGCGATCTTGCCATCGGAGACGCATATCAGAAGCACAGCTACCCCTTCGGTATCATGTTGAATGCCCGCGGCGAACGCTTCGTCGACGAAGGCGCGGACTTCCGCAACTACACCTACGCCAAATACGGTCGCGTCATCCTCGCCCAGCCTGGCCAGTTCGCCTGGCAGATCTTCGATGGCAAGGTGCTGCACCTTCTTCGCGACGAGTACCGCATCCGGGAAGTGACCAAGGTATCGGCGGACACTGTAGAAGACTTGGTGGAAAAGCTCGAAGGCGTGGACGCCGCGCGGGCCCTCGCCAACATTCGCCAGTTCAACGACGCTGTCATGGACGATGCGCCCTTCGATCCCAACGTCAAGGATGGACGCGGTACCGTGGGACTGGAGATCCCGAAGTCCAACTGGGCCAACCGCCTGGATCAACCCCCCTTCGAGGCCTACGCCATCACCTGCGGTATCACCTTCACCTTCGGCGGCGTGCGCATCGATGCCCGCGCATCCGTGCAAGATTGCGATGGCCGCCCAATCCCCGGACTCTACAGCGCCGGCGAAATGGTTGGCGGTCTCTTCTACTTCAATTACCCTGGCGGCACCGGCTTGATGGCCGGATCCGTGTTCGGCCGCATCGCCGGCACCTCGGCGGGAAGGGCATCAGCAGTCGGCTGACTTGGGTCTTCCCTAAAAGGTGCCCCCTAAAAGGTGCTGCCCCCTAAAAGGTGCCGGGGCCGATATTTTTCCCAGGATACAGATCACCCGAATATATCGGCCCCGGCACCATTTATTCGGCACCATTTATTCTCCCAGCCCTGCTCGGGCTCCTGGTTGTAGGCTTTCATGGCGTGGCCGGTGACCGATCCGTCCTTATCGAGTGCCATCAGATCGTGAGGACAGATAGTCATGCAGGCTGTCTTGTCCTGGACCTTACAGCCATCGCATTTATCAGTTCGTACAAAGATCGGCTTGGTTGAGACTCCTCAGTGTGCGTGGATCCCCGATGGCGAGCGCGACTCAGAGGCGCGCCGCGATTCCCTCCCCCGGGATAGTGCTCGGACAGCAGGCGTGCAGTTTAGCGCCGGGGCAGGTTCGATCGATGCAGCAGCTGACAGCGGAACTCGAACGCCTGGTCAAGGCCACCAGACTCCAGGGTTACCACCGCCCCCCTGTCGTACGCACCCGCGCGCCGGGCTTTCACCCAGCGCCATGGCTGCTGGAAAGGACCTTCTTCGGGACGCGCCTAATCGACGATGTGATAGACGGGGGCCTTCTCCATCGCCCACTCGCCGGTGCTCCGGTCGTACTGGGACAAGGTGAAGCAATGCCAATCGGTATCGTCGAGCTTCGGGTGATCGGCGCGATAGTAGTACCCGGGCCAGCGGGTTTCCTCGCGGAACATGGTGTGTTGTGTGACGCACTCCGAAGCCAGGGTCCGATGCTGAAGCTCCCACGCGCGCTGAAGCTGGTGCAGGTCTTCGGCGCCGGAATACTCCAAGTCTTCTTTCAGCATGCCCAGTAGCTCGAGCCCCCGCTCAAGCAACACACTGTTCGTCGTATAGTGGGAGCTGATACCGCCCACGTATTCGTCCATGATCATCTCCAGGCGTTGAAGACCGTGGAGTGGCAGGAGGTAGCTCGGCGACACGGTCCCGCCGACGATTTCGTTGCGGCCGATCCGGTAATTCTCCATGGGTTGGAAAACGACCTTCTTGAGTTCTTCGTACTCGCCCTCACTCACCTGAGGCCCTTGTTTACCCAAGTCGTTCACGTAGTTGACAGCCGCCTTTGCCGCGATCCGGCCTTCCGCAAAAGACCCGGACGAGAACTTGTGGGCGGTGCCGCCGATGGTGTCGCCGGCGCCAAACAGCCCATCCACCGTCATCATGCGGTTGTAGCCCCATTGGTATTCCGATGGGGCGTAGTCTTCGGGTCCGCTGGCCCAGGCGCCGGAGCAGGTGGCGTGTGAACCCATGACGTAAGGCTCGGAGGTGGTGAGCTCCGGATTGATGTGCTTCGGGTCGATGTTTTGCGACGCCCACACGACCGCTTGCGCGATGGTCATGCCGAGGAAGTTCTCCCAACCCACGGTCTCCAGGTGGGGGTCCTGAAAGGCCTCCTTCGTGACCATGCGAATGGGACCACGGCCGGCTTTGACCTCTTCGAGAAAGGCGTGATTCCTGAGGCAAGTCGGCACCGGATGCCGATCGATGTAATCCCCCACAATTTCCTTCGTGTGTTCGTACCAGGTGGATTCGTACTCGTTGCCGTACGCGTTCTCGGTGTAGGTCTTGAGGTGCAGGAAATAGGCACCGACCGGGCCATAGCCGTCCTTGAATCGGGTGAGGACGATCCGGTTTTCCATCTGCGTCATCTTGGCGCCGGCGAGGATCGGCAACGCATAGGCCGACGCGCTGCTCCATGGGGCATACCAGGTACGCCCCATGCCCTCGCCCACCGCGCGGGGTTTGAAAATGTGCGAGGCGCCGCCGGCACACACGATAACGGCCTTGGCGCGGAAGACGTAATAATCTCCCGTACGGACGTTGAAGCCGACAGCCCCGGCCACCCGGTTAGCCTTCGACTTGTCCATCAGCAGGTGAGTCACCATGATCCGGTTGTAGACTTTGGTCGCCGCTTTGCGGGCAGCCTCAGCGACGATGGGCTTATAGCTTTCACCGTGAATCATGATCTGCCATTTGCCTTCGCGCAAATACCGTCCGGTTTCCGGGTCCTTCATCATCGGAAGGCCCCACTCTTCGAACTTGTGTACCGTGGCGTCCACGTGCCGCGCGATGTCGTAGCCCAGATCTTCGCGCACCAGTCCCATCAAGTCGTTGCGCGCGTAGCGGACATGGTCCTCGGGCTGATTTTCGTCCCACTGCATGCCCATATAGCAGTTGATCGCATACAAACCCTGCGCCACCGCGCCGCTGCGCTCGATGTTGGCTTTTTCGACGCAGACGATCTTCAAGTCGCGTCCCCAGTACCTGGATTCGTAGGTTGCCCCACAGCCCGCCATGCCGCCGCCGATGACGAGAATATCCGAATCGACAAAAACCGTTTTCCGGCGCGAGAAAAGACCCACTAGACTACTCCCTGCTTGAGTTGATCCGGCCTCAACGCCGGCAATTTTTCGATATTGAGCCCATCGGGTTCGTGCGCGAGCTCTTGGGATTTCAGGGCATCCTGGCTAGGCCGTTCATAGTCCGCCGGTGACTTGATCGTTCCCCATTCTGTGGTCCGGATCGGGGACTCGAAATTCTTTTCGCGGCCGTCCCGGAATTTGATCTTCCACGAAATCGTGGCCTTGGCCTCTTCCCGTAGCACGCGAACGCTATGGCCCAAGGGGGCAAAGTCAGCATAGCCGCGCACGTCGATGGCGTTCTGCGGACACGCCTTCACACAGGCGTAGCACTCCCAACACATATTGGGCTCGATGTTAACGGCACGGCGATAGGTGGGATCGATGTGCATGATGTCGGACGGGCAGATATCGACACAGTGTCCGCAGCCATCACAACGAGTCATATAGACGAATGTGGGCATAATATTCCGTCAACTCCTGTGTCAAAGACCAAAAATGGGCAAGTGATCAATAATGTCGGGTCTGGTGGTGCACGCTGCCGAAGACTTCCGGTTTGTCGGCAGGCGCGGGCAGTTTGCTCCTCGAGCCGTCGGCTTCGGACATGCGTTTCTGCAGCGCCGCCGCGGGCTTGAAGAACATGTGCGCGAACTTGGACCATGGCACGGATCCGAACAGCACCGTCGTCGCGAAGATGTACAAGCCGAAGAAGACCGTTGATCCTCCGGAGCCAATCGACTGCAGGAAGGACCAGAGCAACGCAAGCGTCACGCTCGCGAGCAGCGAGAGCACGAAAAGATCCGCGCGTATCAGGCGGAACGGCGAGTGACCCTCGGCGACCACATCGACGCGGATGAAGAACCAAAACCAGTAACCGCCGACGCAGGCCATCAACGCTCCCATGTGCCACAGGAACGGCCAGATGGTGGGCGTGGCAGTGGCCATGGTCGGGTACCCGAATATCATCACGGCGGTGCTGATGAGATAGGCTACGAAACCGTACATGGTCAGCAGGTGCGCGACTCTACGTCGTGCACTGCAGAATTCCCCGGAGGTAGCGACATCCACGATCGCGGTTTGTATCGCCATGGACGCCAATGCCCCGCCGCCGACTCGCTTCGTCCCTTTCTTCCTCGCATCGCGCCAGTTGTCGAAGAAGTACCTGGCGCTGCCTTTATGGAGTACGTCGAACGCCGTGCCACCCACGACCAGAATGATCATGATGACCACGTAGGTCTGCATGAAGGCGGGTGATATGGATGCCGAAAGCTCGGCAAAGGGATTAGTGGTGAACATTAAACCGTGATTCCCCCGATAGCATTAGCTTTGCTTTAGTTGCCCGATTGTGAGCGAACCCCCGATGCCATTCAACCAGACGGATCTTGGGCGTGGATAAACGCAGTTAATGACAGGCGCTATGACCCCAACGCGGTATGTGCTGAAAGATCCCCTCAAGTCCGGATTCTGGCGGCCTTGTGCCGGGAATCCGGCGCTAGTAGAGGATCGTAGACACCCCCAGGCTTCATGTTGAGGGCTGTGTTTTTGGGG